>OFRL01000594.1_pt1 | contig 15572 bp, 14 predicted proteins | sample 1543121 | NCBI WGS metagenome assembly OFRL01 (sample SAMN07774228, study PRJEB24372) | wastewater metagenome | isolation source: Lake Maggiore Cannobio | place: Italy: Cannobio | collected 2016-01
AGGAGAAATATTCGCTGTGAATATTCCAATATTATTTCCAGAATAATAATTACTCGAAAATTCTGAATCAAAATAGTATTCCGAGATATAAGTATCATCGATTATAGTACTAAAATTGACGACAGTGCCAACACCAATTATGCTTGATGATGTAGATGCAGTGCCAATTTGAACAAATGTAGATCCAATGGCAACAATTGGTCTGTTAGTAATTGCAACTCCAACCACACTTATAGAACTCACACCAACTATAAGTCCAGTTGTATCAGAAACAAAAATTACAGTTGATCCAATTCCAACAGTTGAATTAATTGTTGTAGACAATAAGTTTACATATTCTTTATGATTCAAATAAACTTCTGCAAAGTTCATTTGTTTTGTTACTGAATCAATAATTTGAATATTTGAATATAGTGAAGAAAATTTATTTGCCTGTACGGATACAAGTGAAGTTTGTATTCCAGTTGTTGCAGTTTTATTAGAACCAGTTAAATCTATGAATCCCACCGAATTTGTTCCAATTCCAGGTAAAGTAGAATTAAAATTACTATTGATTAGTTTGATATCATAATCAATATCGAATGGATTATTTGGAATAAATCTTAAGTAAGTATTATCATCTGCATCGTCTTCAATTAATATAAATTCTCCTATTGGTTCTCCGGAGATATGTGTAAGTCCTACTCCAGTATTGACTAGAGTTGATTTTTCTGCCAAAAATAAATTGCTTCCATCATTCAGTAAAACTAATTCTGTCAATTGAATTTCAGTATTATCCAGACTAGAAACTCTGACTAGTATATTGTCATAAGATACTCCAGAATTTAATTCCAGTAAATTAACAAATTCACTCGGATTTCCATCAGCATCCGAAAATTGGCGATTTATGTTATCTATTTTTAAAACTACATTACTTCTACACTCAATATAATCGGTTAATTTTTTATTTTTTAATTTTAAGAACTTTGAAGAGGATCCAACTACATCAATATCCTTTACTAAATCAAAATCATAAATTGTATCTACTCGGTTTTCTTCTATTATGTCATAAATTATAGATGTAGCATTCTCGGAATTTATAGCACCAAAGTTTGTAGTCGATGTAATTCCAGTGTCAGAAAAATTCTTCAATCCACTAGTATGGACTAAACTATTAACTGGTGTTCTTAATTCTTGATATGTAATTGGACTTTTTACTGTATAAGAAAGATTTTGATAATAGTCATTATCGGGAATTACTTGATTATCTTGATCCAATTTGCCAATATCATTCGACCATCCAATATTTTTTTCAACCGAATAATCTACTTTAAATCTTCCAGTGCCTGATTCAATTTTATCTATTGTTGCTATATTTCCAGATTCTTTCCCTACAATAATTTCCCCAACAGACAACTCATAGGTTCCGGATACTTTAATAAATGAATTTTCATATGAAGAAATTTTCAAATCTCTTTCAGTATTGTTTGAAATGAGTTTTTCCCCAACAATAAACTGAGATGGAATTTGAGTAACATTAAATGACGGATAATCAGTTCTTTTTATAATATTGCCAACAGAATCCTGAATTGTTTTTGCTATTCCAGTATTTGTAGTTAAACCAGAAATATTAATTGTTACCGAATCAAGAACTCCAGCAGTATTAATACTATCAATCTTGAAGAATTCATATCCATAGTCTTCTGAATTGAATCCAGTCCCTTCTGTGCTAAATTTTTGAATTCCTTCTACAAATACCTTATCACCAACACTAAAAGGATAAGGAACAAAAGTAGAGAATCCTATAGTTGGTGTTGTTATGAAGCAAGTAAATATTCCACTTGAAGAAGATTGAACTTGTTGAATACTAATTCCATTAGTGTTATTGGTAGTAAATAATTGTATTGTTTTTTCTGGAAGACCTTTTGGTTGTCGTATAATATTTACAGAATCAATAGAATTTCCTGATAGTTTTGCTTCTAATATTCCACTATCAATTTTTTCACCAGTATCAGAATTCACAATTACTACGAATGGTGCATCAGTATATCCATTTCCGCCATTATTAACTGTAACAATACCAATTGTATTTGAGTCTTTAATTGTGAGTAGAGGAGATATAAATGCAATTGGTTGTAAAGTTTTATCTGAAGAATATTGAAATCCTTCATTGACAATTCTTACTTCCTTTGCATTGCCTATAGATGTCGATTTTGCAGTAATGTAAGCATCCTTTCCGTTCGAAGAATTAGATCCTACAAATGTTGGAAGTTTTTTATATCCAGACCCACCAGAAATAATATTAATTCTATCAATAGAACCTTTTGCTGATAGTGAAGTTGTAGTATATTTTAATTTATCACATTCATTTTGAGTATATGTTAATTTTTCTGGTTTTTTAGATAAAGAAAAAGTAAATGTTGTTGCTCCTACACCAGAAATTGTATAATTAGAATTATATACGCTATTCGCAAATAATATTTCGGAATAGTTATTCACTTCTGTGTCTGAAGTACTAATATATCCAGATTTTTCTAAATTATAATATAACTTTGTTGGTAAACTTTCACTATAATTAATTGTCAGAGAGGCATTAGTGGAGACTCCGATAGTCCCAATGCCAGATATTACAAACAAATTAGAAGATGGAGTTGAAATAAATTCATTATTATAATTTTGATCATAATAAAGTTTAAATTTATATCCCACTAAAGAACTATCTGATAAATTGAATACAAGGTTATTATTTTTAATCGATTCAATTTGGGGATTTATTAATGAAATACTTTGACTTGAACCACCAGTTCCGGCAATACTTACTGTTGTTGGGGGAATGGTTTTAGAGTCTATATATGTTTCAGAAAGTTTTATTGTATTATCATTAACTCGGTAAACATAATAAAGTCCAGTTGATAATCCAGATGCAACTACATTAGATGAATATAGAATTTTATCTCCAGTTTTTAAATTATGTGAATTAATTGAAATAGTACTTGTTGCTGTATTAATTCCAGTCGAATTAAATCCAATTGGATTGATTAAAATATTTCCAGTTATTAAATCTCTTTTTACTCTAATACCAGTAGAAGTTCCAATACCAACAGAAAGATTTGGTTCGATACTTAAACTAATAACATCTGAACTAGAAAGTTCGTGATAAGTCGATACTGAAACGGTAGACTTAACTCTTTCAACTCTTCCGATTATTTGTGGATATACACTTTCAAATGAATACTTATCATTATCACTACCATTACCACGAAAATATAGTTCAAAATTGGTAGTAGAACTAATGCCAGTTTTTATTCCAATTGTATTAATATTTTTATTAATTACATATACATTTTGAGGTAAACTAAATGTAGTAGGTGCTGTTGATGAAGTTGAAATTGAAATATTTGTACCATTACTTGCAAATATTACTTGCTGATTATTTTTAAATGGGTGATTCTCAATATAAATTCCCTGAGTTGGAACAGTTCTAGTGATATTAGAATCTCCAAATTCAAATGTTAGTTTATTTGTAATTCCAGGTGTAGTACCAATTCCTACTGATTGTACTGGATTAAAAAACACCTTATCATTTACATTGGACTCAAAGTAATCTATTTTTTGTGAAATAGTAAATGAATCAGGAATAAAGTTTATTTGTGTAGTTGCAGTATGAGATACTCCAGTAGATCCTCTCTGAACTTTAAGTATATTGAGATTTTTATATACTTCCAGAACCGATAATGTTTCACTGCCTATTTTAATGCTACTTCCAATAGATACTGTTGTCGGAAGTTGTGTAATATAAATTTCAGTTGTTAATCCGGATGTTGATGTTGATGGAATATCCTTAAGAACATTTGAATAATATGAAGATACTCCAATCTTGTATGAATTATTCAACTTAGATAAATTAGTTGAAAATCCGGAAACCACAACAAAATCATTATTGGACAAATTGTGATATGGTTTAATGGTAACTTTTACTTCTCCTCCATCATTATACGTAAAAATAGAATTTTCATAAGTTTCTATAGAAGTATCTATTTTTGTAATATCTTTTCCTTCTATTGAAGAGACTCTTGCTATTAATCCACCTCCTGAAGTATTAGTATCATCAAAATTTAAAACATCATTAACTTTATAATCAGATCCAGAATTAATAATATCAAAAGAACTTACAAATCCTTGAGATGTTGATTCAACAATTGATTCTTGATTTGTAATTTTATCAGTCTCTATTATAAAATCATTTTTTGCATAATCATCGGATACTTTATAAGGTAAGGTATTTCTAAGTAAATTTGAGTTATTAAAATCAAATGTTTGATTTAAGAATGTGTTTTCACTTAAAGTATTGGATCTATACTTATTTCCTATAAAATATGGAAATTCTGGTATTGAAGAAATATTAAGAGTTGCAAAATATGCATATACTCCATTTGGGAATTCTGGAGTTTTTCCAAATCTTCCATTATTTTCATCCAAGTCTCCAGAATTTGTATACTCATAGTCTTCAATAAAGAATCCTACAGCAAAGTTTGATGGTCTATCAATAACATTAGAGGAATTTAATGTATATCCAGATTCTAATAATTTGGGAGTAGAGTTTGAATTTTCCGAATCTGAATATCCATATGGTCCATATATTGGATTTCCATCGTATGCCCATCCAATTATGTTAGATACTTGTGATCCATTGTCGCCAAATGAAGTTCTTAGGTTTTCGAAATATCCACAAACAGAATACTGCAATTGATTTTCAGTTTCTATTAGAATCTCATCTCCAAACTTTACATTATTATTAACAGTCAAAGGTCTAATATTAGCATTTAAAATTGCATTGGACCCTGCAGATCTCACTTTAATTATTGTGGAACTGCTAGAGTATCCAATTCCTGGATTTACTATCTTAATATCTGTTATTTTTTGGTTAGTAATGACCGGTCTTAAATCTGCTCCAGATCCGGCACCAGTTAAATCAGTTACAATCAAGTCAGGAGTGGAATAATATTCAACTCCCCCATATTGAATATTTACTGAATTGATTTGACCATTTACAATAATTGGTTTTAATTTTGCTTCACTTCCAGTCTTTATAGTTATTAATGGTCTTTTTTCAAGATTTAAAATTGTGGATCCATATCCGGTTCCATTTTCGTATAGATAAGCATCGATAATATTACCTTTAACAACGGGAGTTGCTACAAGAGATTGAATCTGTTGAGTTGTAGTACCAAATCCAACTGGCGTATACTGTATGGAAACTGAAATATCAGGGTAACTAAAATATTGATATCCAGATCCAACAGAAGAAAATCTTACATAGTTTTTTCTATTGTAGTTTGATGTATTATTTCCGCCAATTCCAGCATCACAAAGTCTAAAAGAATCATCATTATTTTTTAGTACATAATATTGAAATAGTGTAGAAATTCCTATTGTGGATGTTTCATATCGATAAGTTACAAGTTCTCCACTCTCAAATCCGTGTTTTTTAAAATTAATTGTATTGTTGTGTGTGGATATTCCCGATGAAGAAACAATTAATTCTCTATTTGTGTATCCAGAACCACCATTTAATATTTTAATCTCCGATATTGTATTTTTAAATGATGCAGTCGAAAACTTATGAATTCCTGCAGTATTAGTTCCATTAAAAGATACTGTATTGATCCCCGATAAGTAATCCGAATTAGTCTGATAGAGTCTAATGGTTCTGTTATTATCAATTTTTGAATAATATGTTGCGTTATTAATCAAGGTTAAATTTGTGGTTCCAATACCAATTGAAGAATTTCCGTTGGAATTATAAACTATCAATTCTCCATTGCTCAAATTATGATCAGTCAAAAACAATAATTGATTTGTGGTTGAACTAATTCCTCCAGAATTTGTTGATAATCTCCCGTCAAAGAAAATATCTCTCTTTCTTTTTATTAGAATAGGTTCTAGTACACAACCAGATCCCTTACCACCGGTTATACCAATAGATACAATTGTATTGATATCATAATCTTGAGAATCAATATAAACTTTTTTAATTGATCCACTAACCACTGGTTGAACTAATGCCGTAGACCCAGTTCCAGAAGAAACCGATATTAATGGAGGATTAATAGCATCATAGTCGATTCCATCATTTAATACACTAATAGATTTTAAAGGACCATAGTATACCTTATCATCGGATTTATAATTATTAACTTCAACACCATTAATTAACATTCCGACTGAACCTGGAATTGTTAATTCTCCAGTTCCAGTATCGATACTTTCAGATAATGGAAATTTTTTGAGTAATTTTTGAGCACCAATTATACCAGATTTTTGAGAGTATAATGTAAATCTATGAGTTTGATTGGCAAAATTTGAATCTGAAAATGTTAAGAAATTATCAGTTCCAACAAATGATAATGATGAATACAATCTTATTTTATTAGATGGATCTAGAACTTGTACATAATAATCTCCAGTATCTAAACCAACAATCGGAGTTCCTGATGGTTGATAGTAAATTCTATCTCCAGTGATAAATGGAACCGGATTTTGAAATACTATACTCGTGTAGTTGTTATCTATTTCATCAAATATATCAACTGCAACTGATGAATTAATATTTTTCGTTATTTTATATGTAAAATTTCCATTATAACCATCTCTACCAGATGGTAATGAGTTAGATGCTACGTAGGCATATTCATCATTGGTATATAAATTTTGAATATCTGATAGAATAACATTATTTCCAAATTGTATTGGAACTATTGTGCTATTTGCAGTATTGATTTTTCGTCTTAAATCATATTTTACCCCATTTTGAGGGGAAAACCCCGAATCATCTATAAAAACTCTATTTTGTGAAAATGTAATATTTGAAATATATGCACCAGATGAAGACACTACATTATTAGTATCTCTTTCTAAAATTTCTACTTCATCTCCAATTTTTAAACTAGATCTGTCAATTGGACTTTTTAAAGTAAAATTACCGATATTTTCTATTTGATATCTAGATCCCGTATTGTATATCCAGGAATTTGCAAAAACTTCCTTGTATGTTTTGTTATTTTGCGGATTTTGAATTATATCTCCAATATTTTTAACCGAAATTTTTTGCCCTTCATTTAAATTTAAAGTATCTGATACTTGAACAAATTTTGATAATACTCCGGTAAGTCTTAATTCAACTTTTTTGTTCAGATCTCCATTTTCATATCCAAAATAAATTTCATCAGATCTTATGTTGGCAGAAGATAAGATTGAAGATGTAATTCCAGTACATCCAAAAAACTGATTAATACTTTTACTGGTATAGGTAATTGTATTGCTTCCAGATACGATTGTTCCTTGTTCCGGAAATCCAATCGTAGAATCTACAGAAATTACTGACGATCCAACTGAGACATTTTTTAAACTTTTTGTGTTTGGGGTAATTGTAAAATTTCCAAGAACAGCAGAAGTATCAGTATATCCAACAAAAAGTGAAATTTTAAAATATTGTATGTTATTCCTAGTAAATGGTTCTATTTCAGAAATTGATGCACTAGTATTTTCATCATTAAATTTCTGAATTGTTTGTCCCACCAATTTAGAAGGATCTCCAGAAATTCTTTCTACAATTACAACTTCTCTTCTTATAAATTCTGCAGAAGATGGTTTAATTAAAAACTCCTCTAAATTTACTACTCTAGGAGTTACTCCATATAAAATATTGAATAAAATTCTGAATGATTCGTCAGTACCCTTTGCCTGATAAAAGGATCTTGCTTCTTTTATAAAATTGCCAACATTTAGATTTGATACAAAATCAACTTCTTCTAAACCAGGAGTAAAAGTGTATTTTATTTTTTTATAAAACTCTTTTAAGAATAAAGAACTTAGATTTTGTACGGAAGACCCGCCATTATGAAATGCCGATACTGATTCTGAGAATACTAACTCTTCTTGATTTGAATTTGAATGATAATTAGTAATGCCACTAAACCCACGAACACATCCCGTAAATGTATTTGTGGTTATTCCTGTATATGTAATAATTTCATCATCAATTTTTAATAATCCATAAGATTGAGGAAATCCTTTAGTCGAGGTGACCGTAACAATTCCAGAAGAAGATGAAATGTTGGTAGATAGTTCAGTAGACCCTACAATAACTTCTGGGGTTAAATTATCTAACTTTAGATATTGATCTAAATTTTCTGCAATATCAATTACACCACCTTGATATTCTTGAGAAATATAATATTGCTTTAAAAATTCTGCCGTATTTGGACTTTCATCCAAAATAAAGTTTGGAAGTTGATTTTCAATAACTTGCTGAACCTTAACTCTAGATTCGAACCCAGTCTGTATCATATTATGCTCTTATTAAATTCCCATTTGAATAACTTGAAGTGTAGTAGTCTCTGGCAAATACTGTACCGGATATTTCATCACCAGAAGCAATTACATCTCTTACCATATTTATTGTACTTTTTTCAATACTAAAATTCAAATAAAGATCTCTGAGACCAACAACATCATTAGATTCTGGGAGTGCCTGTATTTCGATAATGTCATTCCCTTTGGATGTTGAAATAATGTTTATGGTTCCCAATTTAATTTCACCTTTTGTATAATCAACTGTTCCAACTGTTCCGGCAGATTTTGCAATAATTCTTATAGTTCCGTCACTTAAAGGTTTTACTATTGACAATATTCCGGTTTTTCCATCAGAATTAGGTACATCTGTTAGGTATACGGTATCTGGATCTGCAGAAATTTTAAATCCTGTGCTTTTGATATTAAAACCATCAGAATTTATATGAAACTTATTTCCAAAGCATAGTTCGTATTGAGCAGGTTTGTTTATCAGTGCCTTCAAATCTCTTCTAATTTTAATCTTGGTAATATTGGAAGTTATAGAAGTATCAGTATTATCAATTATTTGAAGAACTTTACTATATTTAAATCTCCCACCAAATGAATTAAGATCTACAGAATTTGAATATTCCGTTAGTGAATTTATAACTTTTGTTTTTAGTGACTCTACCGCAGATACCTGAGCATAGTTATAGTAAATTGATGAATCAATTTCTACATATAATACTTTAAGGTCAATTATTTCTTGATTAATTCCGCTGATACTATATTGCTTTAATTTATTTTTGATCTGTTGTTTATTGAAATCTGAAACAAAAGTTCCATTTTTTGGTTTAATACTTATAAATACTGTTCCAAATTTTGCGGGAATCATTTCTTCACCACCAATAACTGCAACTGATTCTGTATCCGGATATATTTTTTTTATGATTGCCTCATAATCTCTTGATGTTACTGCTCTATATTGAGAAGAATAAATTCTCGGAGCAAAATATTTAACAGAATCTATAGATTCTATATCAGAACCATTTTGAGATGATTGATTTGTTATAACCGAGACCGAACCTATATCAATTGTCGCATTACTTGCATTTCTAATACTTCCAGAAAAAGAAAATGAAGAAGCACCATTACCATCTTTACCGTCAGTAACAATATAATTTACCGTGATTACCGCATTATTTTCTAATTTTTGCCCAATAAGACCATCACCAAAAAGTAGTTCATATTTTTCATCCTGAACTTCTTGTAAGAGATAGATTCTTGAAGACGAATTTATTTCTAAAATATTATCGACAAGAGAATATTCAACTCCAATACCACTATCATTAATTCCTTTCACATAAACAGAAATTGTTGAAGTGTCTATAAATGAATTGTTTAATATAAATCTTTGATCCAGAGATCCATCCACCACAAATTGTTTTGTTAAGAATGTCCCCTGATAAATTTGAATACTATTAAAGGATGCAACTCCATCGACAACATTTGCCGAGATATCATCCGGAATTGAAAATGTATATGAGGTATTATCTACAGAACCAACGCACACTAGACCTGCCTGTAGAGTGAGTGTTGGGGTATCTGTGGTTGTGGATACATTGAAGGATACCTGTGCCTTTGCTGCCGTTCTGGAACGGGGTACATAACCAATATTTCTTGCCAGTGAAACTACATTTTCACGAACAGTTGCAGAATCCAAGAAGGATTCATTCACAACCATATTCGAGTTGAATGCGGTAATATATGTGTTATATGCTAACGTATCAATTAATACTGAAAAATTAGACCCCTCAAAATCAAAATCCGTGAATGTGGAGTTGGCACGGAGATAATCTTTGATTGATGTCTTTATCTGATCGAAATCTAGATTTGTAAATTTAGTGAAAGGCATTTTATCTCGTTGCCTCTAATATGAATGAATATTCTTGAGTTGGAAATTCTTGCCCTATAATATCAAAAATAATTGTTACATTAAAGGTATTATCATCTGGAATAGGATCCACCTGAACTTCTACATTATTAACTCTTGGTTCAAAGTTATTAATGGATATTTCAATTTGACTTTGTATTACTGATGCAGTACCAAAATCGACAAATTCAAATAAACTTTTTGTAATATCAGATCCTAATAGTGAATTGAAGAATCTTTCTGTTGGAATAGTTTCTACAATATTTCTTACGGATCTGCTAATCGCATTCTCATTTTTTAGTATCGGTAGATCCTTTGTTACTGGATGTGGTTCAAAGGATAAACTGATATCTTTGAATGATCTGGATATCCTTTGAATTGCCATCGAACGAAAGTTTTTTATTTATTTATACTTACTTCCATGAAGAACCATAGTTTGGTTCTGTTCCATATGACCAATCATCATAGTCTTCATCATTACGAATTTTTTCGTGTAGTTCAACTTGTTTTTTTAGGTTATGTTTTGGTGCAACATCATAAACTACTTCTTGAATGAGTCTTTTTTGATTTTGTTCTGATTCGAATAGCATTTTGAAACTCCTGTTTTAAAATTAAAACAGAACTTTTATAAAGGAGGTTTCTATCTCCTATTACTATTTAACGATTTACTTCACGAAGATTGTAATTATCAGAATTTAGATATTTTAATAACTCAATTGCAACCAATTTGGGGTTTCCTTCACCACAGGTATATACGTCAATTGCCACACAACCATTTTCGGGCCATGTGTGGCAAGAAACATGACTTTCTGAAAGGGCAATGACGATGGTACAACCCTGAGGAAGAAAACAATGAGAAAAAATGTTTAAAATTGTCATATTTGCCCGACTAATACCTTTCTCCATTGCTTCTTGGAGTGATATTACATCGTTTAAGATGTCAAATTTAACATCATACACCTCCAAAAGGAGATGAGTTCCCATTGAATACTGTTCCAATTATTATTCCAGTAAAAAGTTATTTATTTTCCTTTTCTTCTGGTGTTTGCCAGAAATATTCATTAGTATCTCCCAACCTTCCCCACCGAATACCTTGTTCAATCTGAAAATTAGTAGTTGAAGTCAGAAAATCCGGAGTTTTTGGTTCATTTGGAGTTAAAGATAAATCATACATCTTCATTCTATTGGTTGGATATAGTGCAAATTGCCCATTTTCAAGTTCTATGCAGTTATGAGACTTGTGTTCATCTGGCATTTCGCTTACATCAGTGTCAACTGTGTCTAAATCGGGATGATAATTATCTAAAGTAAAGTGATATTTTCCTTTAATTACGCCAAAATTTCGAGAAAAAACTTCAAAATCCATATGTTTGATAAATTGTTTCTCAATACAAATGATTCCGTAGTCCATACAATTCCAAAACTGAAGATTTGATAAATCAAAGTCAGGATTGGGAGTTTTTGGAGATGAAACAAATGCAGAAATTGGTAATTTATCATAAAATGCCCCATATTCTGGTAAATAAGTCTCAAAATAAAAAGCACGTCCGGGTATACTCTTCGCAGTAACCCAGATGCCTTCTACAAATTCCCCATGACCATCTTTAAGGTCTCGTAAATATTCTTTACGAACCCATACTTTAATCATGGGTAAGTTAACAACAAGTTGACTCATAATTTAAAAGTTTATCTGATGGATTTTAACATCTTCACGATTCATCCCTGCCCTCTATATCTTTTACGAGACCCATTACGAGAAGATGCCGAATACTTAGTATGAGCACCAGAACCTTGTCTGGTTTTCTTTGGATGAGATTCAATAACTTGCTTCCCACCACTTGATGATTTTTTAATTGCCATTAATTTTCTCCTATAATTTCAGTTTCAATTTCATTTGGATTTGGAGAACCCGTCTGATAAAATTGTTCGGACAGATCCTCCATAGTATTGAAGTATTCTTCCTCTGTAAGATTGGAATAAATTTTACGTCCCTTACAGATTATATTGTAAGATTCGTTAGTCATCAAATCACTCTTGTCTTTTCGTGACCAACTCTAATACGAGGGTCGCACCAAATCTCAAATCCTGCTTCTTTTGCATCCAAACAGAATGATACATCTTCCCCACACATATCCTGAACTTCTCCAGACTCAAAGACTTGCATCTTTGGTGCAAACCATGGATATGTCATCTCAGAGTGCTCAAAGACTCCGTTCTTAATCAGTAACCAACCAAATCCTGCATAATCAACTGTAAATGGTTTACGACGCTTAGAGATGCTATCGACGGTCTCATGATTCATGACTCCACCATTATTGCGGAAATCATCTTCTTCCATCCAGTGTGCCACTGAGGTTGTATGTCCGTCTTCGGTTGCATACCATCCGGATGCAATGTCTTTGTCCATCAGAACTAATTGCCAAAACTTTTCACTATTGAAGACAATATCAGAGTCAATCCAAAGTTGCCAATCATAATTTAGTTTTCCATCCCATGGAAGTTGATTTGGACCTCTGAGTACATTCGCACCCAAACATTTGCATCTTGCAAAGTTTACCATGGATGAATAGTCTTGTGAGATTTGAATACTTGCTCCGGACTGAACTAAGTCGAAACAAAGTTGAACAAAACTCTTTAGATATGTATAGGAGACTCCTCTTCCGGGAAGGCAGAAGACAATAGATTTGCCTCTTACCAATTCCTTTGCGAGATCATAGTCCCATTCTTGTTCTTTTGTAGACGCTTCGGGCGCCTTTGCTTTAACGGTAAATCCTTTAGCCATAATAGTAAGTAGTTACTTCAGTATCATACAACATTATATAGTGATTGTCAATGTGATGAATTTAGTATAGTTTCTTTCGAATAGAGTACTTCTTCATAGGAAAGATTGTCTTTTTTTCTATCATCTATGATTGTAAGAAATTCGGAAATCATTTTCCATGTAATCTCAAAGTCTTCTATATTTAAAGAATGATAGAGACATTCGTTATTCAAATATATGTGGAATTTTTTTTCAATCATCGTCTTTTTCTGAAAGTATTAATTCATTTCCATCGATGGACAATTTGATTTCGGTATCTTCGTACCATTCGAGATCATTTGCCATCCATTCTGGTATTGTGATAAAGTATTCTCCAGTAATTGGATCGACTTGTAAGAACTGAAAATTTTCTTCGGAATTTTTTTTCATATGTGAGTTATAAGGTTTCAATTTTTATATAGGGAGTGTTATATTTTGAGGGTTGTGGAGGTTTTGGGGACTGGGGAAATTTTTATATCTTAGAAATAATGTGCAGCTCATATTTACTTTTGTAGGTTAGGGTAGTTAGCTGTTTTTATACGCCCCATGGGGGCACGGGGGCATACCCATAAGGCGACGTTAACTGTCAAAACACGAACGATCAGAAATACTAATCACGAACAAATAGGGGCACTAAGTGTAAACAACTGTCGCCCCACGAACTAACAATAAAGGGGGCAGGATTGCGCCTGCCCCGATATACTCAACCTAACAACATACCGCAGACGATACTATTGTAACGATCACAGTCTGCGTCCTCATCTTTATAAAAATCAGGTTCAGATTCAGGTTCGAACGCTATCTCAACTGCCATACAATCGCAGGCAAGGATACCGTACTCCCGCAAATCATGACAGCGAGTAAAGTAAGAATCTTCGTCAGTTAGTGAGATAAACATATATCGCGGTCCCAAATCTTTGAGGAATTGTTTCACAATTGCCTCTTCATTATCTTCCAGTCCCGTATAGTCGTCATTGACGACTGCACAAAGAAAATGTGTAGGAATGACGTAAGGTTGCAGGTCGATCTTCATTGTGAGAATAGCAGTGGGTTTGTGAGAATTAAGAGGGCAGAATTAACTGCCCTTAAATGTTACTTAAGGCGACGCATTGCGTCTGCAAAGGTACACCCCTGATCTATATAAAATCCCTCTAAAATAGGATCAACCCCACGCCAATTTGATGCAGTAGCGAAGCAATCAACGCTAGCATAGTGTAATTGGGCGACCGTCATTGTCGCCGCTGATTCTTCCCAACGTGTGAAGTCTTCGGCAGTAGCGTAACGTGACATGGCAAAAAGTGTGATGGGAAAGTGTGGAGAATAGGGGAGGAAGTTAACCTCCCCGAGTGTAACTTAGGCGTTGCAATAGTAGGAGCAACTATCGCCCCCGTGTACCCAATCACAGTCGCCGCTATCTTTAATCGCTTCGATTATCTCATTAACTGTGAGATTTTCCTCTTCAATATCATCGTAGGTTAACCCTATAATGTCTAGAATGTCTTCCACCGTTAAATCTAATTCAGCGGCAGCAGTTAGGAAGTTCTTCATTGGTCTAAAGTGTAGTGGGAAAGTGCAAAGAAAGAGGGCAGAATTGACTGCCCTAAGTGTAACTTAGCAGTACTGATTCCAGAGAGTGGCATCACCTTGCCGGATCATCTTAACCGCCTTTTGTGCTACTCCCCAGGAGGGGAATGCCACCTTAAGATAGCAGTCGGGACGACACCTATGAAACTTAAAGTTTTGAAGTTTCCCAAAATTGGGAAAATAAAGGTCATTCTGGCGGCGAGCGGTGACGTAAACCATGGCAGTAAAGTGTGGGTTTAAGGTGTAGAGAATAGGGGTGAGAATGTCACCCCAGAGTATCAGCGGACTTGAATAAAGTTAGTTACACTGGAGATGGTAAACATCCCCATTTTAGTTAACTTTGCAATGTCGCCATTAAGTTCTGACTGTCGGGCATTAATTTCAGGTCCAAAGTCTTTGTTTTTACGATGGCAAACTATTACTTTCTTTCGCTTAATCACAACCTCGCTGACATTATCAGCGATCATCTGATTCAATAACTCTAACTTAACAGCAGTAAACTGTTCAGTTAGTGCCTTAATCTTGCGGTCCAATTCAACAATTTTGGAAGCGTTAGTTTGCAGATCCATGATGTAAAGAATTGAGGATAATTGGACATAGTGACCCCTTGTAAAATGCACGGCATTTATGGAAAGAACTGAGCGGCAACACCGCCAACGACATAAGCAATACCGGTGGGGTTGACTACTTCTGCACTCGGCTCAACCCACTTCTTGAAGTTTTCAAACTTTTCGCCAAATGGCAGTGCATTCAAGAAGCCGGAGCTAAGTGCAAGCGTGGCCAAGATAATCAGTGGAACAGTGATGAGCCAACCAGATTCATGAGGTCCCTGTGATGCGTGCGCATCGTGAGAATCATGAGCGTCGTGACCATGATCTGCGTGGTCATCATGAGCAGCATGCGCGTCGTGATCGTGCGCTTCGTGGGCGAGGCGAATGCGGG
>OFRL01000595.1_pt1 | contig 15555 bp, 11 predicted proteins | sample 1543121 | NCBI WGS metagenome assembly OFRL01 (sample SAMN07774228, study PRJEB24372) | wastewater metagenome | isolation source: Lake Maggiore Cannobio | place: Italy: Cannobio | collected 2016-01
CCATCTGCTACAAAATTGGCATCGTTGGGAGTGTCGCCAAACTGACCGCCATATGCAAATCTTTCTTGTACATATTTGCCCTCTGGCACGAGTTGGCGCAGTCCGTGATCTTTCCACTCCCACACGAACCCGCCCTGCAATAATCGATGTTGATCAATCACCTTCCAGTAGTCAGCCAGACCACCGTTTGAGTTACCCATCGCATGGCTGTACTCACACACCACAACTGGTCGCGGTGCAGCAGTTTGGGCATACATCACAAGGGCGTCAATGGGTGAATACATCGGACACACAACATCTGTTGCATCTAACCCACCATCGATCCAGTTCTCATGAAAAATTGCACCTTCATAATGCAACGGCCTCGAAGAATCTGTGCGCCTGATCCACCCTGCTAGCGCGTCGTGATTGGCGCCGTAGCCAGTCTCATTGCCCAAACTCCAAAGAATTATTGACGGATGATTTCGATCGCGCTGAACCATTCGCGCGCCACGCTCGACAAACGCCGAAAGATAACGATCATCATCACAGATGCTCGTGTTGAATGCGTGGCCCTCGATGTTCGCCTCATCGACGACATACATTCCGAGTTCATCACATAGTTCATAAAACGCAACATCGTTTGGGTAGTGCGCGCCGCGAATCGCCAAGATGTTATGTCGACGCATCACTTCTAGATCGCGACGCATATCTTCGATCGATACAGTGCTGCCTTTATCGGGGTGATGGTCGTGTCGGTTGACGCCAAAAATCCAGATTGGTTGACCGTTGACAAGCAATTGTCGATCTCTGACTTCGACGCGACGAAATCCAATTCGCTGCCGAATGGTTTCGATCACTTCGCCAGAAGGTGCTGTCAACTCTGTTTCAACGAGATACAAATTCGGCGCTTCAGCCGACCACGCCGCACAATTCTTGACTGTCCAGTTAAAACTCGCTTTGTGGCCGGCAAACAAATATGGCTGCGCAGCAACATGCGGCACGACTTTTGACTGAGACTTGCCGACTGTTTTGCCGCTAGGTAACAGCAAGGTTGTGCGCACGATAAAACCAGGTCGAGTTTCGTGTAGAAATCGCACCTCTGTCGTCGCAGTCAAGTTGCCAAGTTTTTTCTTGTGGTCAAAATCTGCCTCGCAAACAACATCGGAGATGCACACCTCTTTACGCGATTCAACAAAGACTTTTCTATGCAAGCCAGCCATCCACCACTGATCTTGATCTTCGATATAACTCATCGCGCTATACCGCATCACGACGATCGCCAAAATGTTCTCTCCAGCCACGAGAAACTTGCTGATGTCGTATTCACTCGGCAACCTACTGTCAGTGCCGTAACCGACAAACTCGCCGTTCAAATAAACGGCGTGAACGCTCTCGGCACCGCCGACACAAAGCACCGTTTGAGACTCTCGCCAGCCGTCTGGCACTACAAACTTTCGACGGTACACACCAGTGGTAATTCGCGCTGGCAATTCTGGTGGGGCACCATCAAAAGGCATCTCGACATTCGTGTAGTGAGGAAGGTCACCGGTGTCTTGCATTGTCCAATTGCCCGGCACCAAAACCGTCTTGTCAGGTTGCAAATCGCCCAACACCGATGAGCCAACTTCATCTGGATGCGAAAACAAATTGAATGACCACTCGCCGTCCAACGACATTCGATTTTCGCGAAACATTGTCGCATGCATTGGCAGGCGATTAATTTGATTTATTCGTGGGTCAGCCCACGGGCGCAAGTTACCGATTGTTGGCAGCATCGCAAAAGTCGCCCATGGCTCAAAAGATACACTTCTTATTCTGTGCGACAAGATCCATGGCTAAACACTTTGGTCCATATTGTTGAGTCGCGACAGAGTCGCCCCAACTTACCGAGCGACCATTGCCCATTTTGTGTTGGCGGCCTCGAAGCACCTAAACCATACGACATAAAGTCTTTTAAAAATCGTTGGCCAGCGATGCCCGACGATCGTTGCGAAGTTGTCCTATATACAAGCGAACACAATTCATCTCTCGCCGAGTTATCGGTCAACCAAGTCAAAGAAATTGTCGACTTGTGGACCCTGCGCACATCGTCGCTGATGTCGCGACTCGACGTACAAAGCGTCTTGATTTTTGAAAACCGTGGTCGCGATGTTGGAGCAACGATCGATCACCCGCATGGGCAGATTTATGCGTTTGATCATGTCCCAGCACGCCAACATCGGTTACTTAGTTCACCTTGGACTCCAGACAGAGATATGGGATCTCGTGAGATTATTTCAACCAAGGATTTCGTTTCATACACGCAGTTCGCATCGATTCACCCGATGTCACTCGTTGTTGCGCCGCATCAACGAGTTGCTTCGATTCAAGAACTTTCAGAGGCTCAACGGACTGGTTTTGCAGAAATTCTTCATCAAATCTTTTCTGCACTCGACAAACTTTATTCGACACCGATTCCGTACATGATGTGGATCACGCAGTCTCCGCGTTCGAAAAACTACAACAATCCATGGCTAAATATGGAGATAGTTTCTCCTTGGCGCGCGCAAAATATACCGCGTTATATCGCAGCAGCCGAAGTATCAACAGAAGAATATTTCAATCCTGTTGATCCTGCCGACATTGCACAGCGCCTGCGCGACTTGATCATCTAATGCGCGCGATTGCACCTGGTCGCGTCAATTTGATTGGTGACCACACCGATTACACCGGCGGATTGGTTTTTCCAATGGCGATTGACCGATTCACCACGATTGATGCTGATGTGCGAGACACTCAAACAATTGAATTGCACTCGCAAGACGAAGAACAAGATGCAATTATTCAACTCCCTGTTACTAAAGATAATTCATTTGCTTCGGGTTGGGCTCGCTATATCGCTGCCGTGGCCAGCGAATGTAATTCGACTCGCGGTATAAAAGGAAATATCTCAACCACAATTCCGATTGGTAGCGGATTGTCATCAAGCGCAGCGCTCGAGGTTGCCACTGCACTTGCATTGGGTTTCTCGGGGTCTGCGAGCGAACTTGCGCGATTGGCTCAGCGCGCTGAACACATTGCCACTGGCGTTCCGACTGGGATCATGGATCAATTGTGCATTGCATCAGCAAAACAACACCACGCAATGCTGATCGACTGCAACATCCTTGAGATTGAACATATTGCCCTTCCAGAAAATGTACAGGTGCTCGTTCGGTTCATCACGCATCGCACCCTCGTCGGTTCGCAATATGCCGAACGCGTCAAACAGTGTGCAGATGCAGAATCAATTATTGGTGCGTTGCGCAAAGCGACGCTCGCTTCAGTTGATTCAATTTCTGATTTGACGACACGAATACGTGCACGCCATGTGATTAGCGAAAATCAACGAGTCCGAGATTTCGCGCTTGCTCTCAAATCAAATGACTTAGTTACGGCTGGATCACTGATGAATCAAAGTCACACATCACTTGCAAATGATTTTTCAACTTCAACACCTGCAATGGATAACGCAGTGAGTGAACTGCAGCAAACAACTGGTGTATTCGGCGCGCGAATGACGGGTGGTGGATTTGGCGGTTGCGTCGTCGCGTTGTGTTCACGAGATGCGCAAATTGAAGGCTGGAAAGTTTCAGCGGCTGGTGCTGCGCACATCGCGTGACACAACATAAGCAAATTTATAAGTGCCAGCACTTACCCGATATTGCGGCAATACATCTGGTCCACAACTCCCAGTGCCGAGCCCCCTGTGAGTAACATCAATATTCATCGTCAGATATTTGCGCTTGCGTAATTCTGTTTGGTCTTTTGCGCGGTAAAGATCATCCGTTGTATACGGCAGTGCAGACATATTTAGCAAACAGCCATCAGCTTCGATTTTGATTATCTCGCCAGTCTGTTCGTTGCTAATTTCAAACCATCGACAATCTGTTCGCAAACCATATTCTTGGGGAACCAAATAAGGCAGTTCATCGGGTGCAGATGAATAAATACCGAGCATTGCTGAGGATTGTCTATCGCCATAACACTCGTGTGGACCGTTACCAAACCATTTGAGTTGCGCAAACCCTGGTGGCAACGCAAACGTCACACCAACACGCGGTAGATCGTCAAACTTTTTCGGCACCACCACCGTGTGCTCGTAACGAATCGAACCATCTGAGCGTTGTTCATGCTTGACAGAGTGTTTGACTAACGATTTTGCATCACCGTCTAGACCTTCTGCTTGCCAACGTTTCAGCGTTGTGGTTTTAACCCACGAAAGATCGGGCAACAATTTGAAGCCATCATTATCGATTGGCGCACGCCAAATAGTCAACTCGGGTAGCACTTCAACAGATAATTTCTTGTTGGCAGACACTGCAACCTTGTTTGGCTTCTTTGCCCGCAAAATCACTTGATCCCATGCGACAAGATGATCAGCCGAGCACCACGACTCGGTGCGCCTAGTTCTCCACAACACATTGAGTCGAACATCGCCAGCAACAGGCATAGCGCCCAGAAATTTAACTAGTTTTATTTTAGAAGCCGAGATATTTGCAACAGGCAAAACGCCCCGCCGCACGACTGCTCCATCTACGACAACCTCAAAGATCGGCTTTAACCACGCAGTGTCCCGAAAGCTTTGCCGATTTTTGATTTCTAAAACTACGCCAGACTTTGATTTTTTAATTTTCATCGCAACAGGGCGATGTACCCACGCCACTTCACGCATCGCAGGATGCGGCGTGAGATCCGAATGCATTAAACCATCGGCTACAAAGTTGCCGTCGTTTGGTGAGTCACCAAATTGTCCACCGTATGCAAATCGCTCTTGGCCGTTGGGCAACTTCTGGCGAATGCCGTGGTCTTTCCATTCCCAAATAAACCCACCTTGTAAGCCGGGCGTATTGTCAAAAACTTTCCAATAATCAGCCAGCGAACCGTTTGAGTTGCCCATTGCATGGTTGTATTCACAAATAATCAGCGGACGTTGACGCTTCTTGCTTTTGCCATACGACTCGACTGCGGCGATGCTCGTATACATCGGCGCAACAACATCGGTTGCGTCAAGCCCTCCATCAAACCAGTTGGTGTGAAAAATCGCACCTTCATAATGAAGTGGCCGCGAAGGATCATATGAACGAATCCATTTCGCTACGGCAACATGTACTTCGCCATATCCAGATTCGTTGCCTAACGACCAAATAATAATGCTCGGATGATTTTTATCGCGCTCAACCATTCGCGATACTCGCGAAACCCAGGTTGATCGATAATTCGGATCGTTGCACAAACTTGACATCCAAGCGTGGCTCTCAACATTCGCTTCATCTACGACGTAAAGCCCGAGTTCATCGCATATATCTAGAAACTTCGGATCATTCGGATAATGCGAGCACCGAACCGAATTGATGTTGTGTTGTTTCATCGCCAGCACATCGGCTCGCATATCTTCAACCGTTACTGCTTTGCCTCGATCAGGGTGATGATCGTGACGGTTAACGCCTTGAATCATGATTCGCTTGCCGTTTACAAGAAGGTCACCATCTACGACTGCAACTTTTCTGAAACCAATTATCTGCTCTGTTGAATCAATGACTACTCCGTTCGCATCGCTGAGCACAATTCGAACAATGTAACGATTTGGTATTTCGGCTGACCATAACTTTGCTCGGGCAACACTCCACGAGATATCCGATGTGTGTCCGGTGAATTCGTACGGTCGTTCTAAATAAGGCACCAAAGATTTATTTTTCTTGCCGATCTGTTTACCGGCCTGCTTGCCGGCACGTTCACCATCGATCACATGTAACGTCGCTACCACAGACATACCTTTAGGAAATCGCTTGTCAGCAGGAGCGGCAACAGTCGTTCGCACACGAACAGACCCTGAACCGATCAGTGAGTCACCCAGATCATCAACTTGCGCATCGACCCTGACATCATGAATCCGAATTTGTGATTGCGCTTCAACAAATATTTCACGATGCAGACCAGCCATCCACCATTGGTCTTGATCTTCGACATACGACTGCGCCGAGTAGCGACACACAGTAATTGCAATTACATTCGCACCTTCACGCACGAATGACGAAATGTCGTATTCACTGGCAAGTCTGCTGTCGGTTCCATAGCCAACAAACTGACCATTTATGCGAACTGAGTGCACACTTTCTGCTCCCCCGACGTGCAAAATAATTCGCCGACCAGACCAGCTTGAGTCAACCGTAAAACTGCGCCGATAAACCGCAGTCGGAATCTCTAATGGCAAATACGGCGGTGGCTCTCGCCATGGCATCGCAATATTTGTATAGTGCGGAACATCGCCCAAATTAAACAAAGTCCAGTTACTAGGAACAGGAATATTAAACCAATCGCGATCGTCGCAGGTCTCACCTAATTCTTGAAGGGTTACTTCGGTCGGATGCGCAAATCGCTTGATGCGCCATTCGCCGTTGAGTGAAACTCGCTGACTCGCTTGAGCAACAAATGGTGAACGCATTGGTAATCGATTTATCTGCACGGCATTTGGGTCTGCCCACAATTTCAATTCATTCAACTCGGGCGCTACAGCCATCGTTACATCACGATTCTGTCAACAAAGATTGCAACTTGTCGACTCAGCATTATCCAAACTTATCTTAAAACAGTTATAGAGTTGCGCCCAATGAACACAAATTTAAAGTGGGTGACTTGGGATCAAGCGGCGATCACTGCGCTTCTAAGTTTTGTCATCACCATAATTCTGCGTCGTCTACCATCAAAAAAATGGCGCACACGAATTATTCCGGCTATAACCGAACTGAGTTTGATCTCTGCGCTTTACACACTGTGGCGACTAGCAATGAAACTTCCGCTCGATCAACCCAGTGGTGCAATTGAGCGGGCCCGACAAATTAATCGCTTTCAAAATTGGTTACATCTGCCCACCGAACTCGCGTCACAACATTTTGTTTTACGCTACGAATGGTTAGCGCAAGCGACAAATTTTTACTATGCAGTGTTTCATGTGCCAGCAATAATTCTGTTTCTTATTTGGATATTCATTCGTCACCGAGATAAATATCCGCAATGGCGCAGCAGTTTGGCAATGCTCACGGCTGCATGTCTCGTCATCAGATTTATTCGTGTTGCCCCGCCTCGCTTTCTGCCCGAACTTGGTTACATCGATCTTGCAACCGAATATGGATTATCTGTTTACGGACCAGTTGGCACTGGTGTATCAGATCAATTTGCAGCGATGCCGTCAATTCATGTTGGTTGGGCGGCGATTGTTTCACTTGGCATCGTGTTTTCATCCACTAGTCGCTGGCGATGGCTGTACTTATTACACCTACTTATAACAATGTTCGCCGTATCGGCAACTGGCAATCACTGGTGGCTAGACGGTGTCGCCGCGATCGCGTTGCTTGGCGTGGCATTAGTTATTGACAAATTCAGTCGCCGTGAGACTCAACATCTGGGTCACTGATCAACAGCACTTTCAAATTTTTTGTACCGATATTGACAAGATTGTGATCTGAGCCTGCCTTGCACAACACCGAGTCGCCTTCGTTGAGTAATTCAATTTTCCCATCGATAGTCATTTCGGCCTGGCCTTCGAGAATTAAATAAATCTCATCCATAAAGCCGTATTCGAGATCAGAACCATCGTGAATATGCGAACCCTCGCTTGTGCCTGGTGGTATCTCCCAAATATCTAGATCAATATTCCATGAGTGTTTCTTACCAAAGAGCCGTTGGACGGCAATTTCGCCACTCCCACCATGCAAATTGGCATAGTTAAAAGTGCTTTGCCCACTGCGTTCTACGTAATAGGTCATGCTTTGAATCTATTACTTGTCGCATTAACAGTCGTATACGGGTTAGCAGTATGTTGTGCCTATGCAGGTAAACGGCTTAGAAATTGGGCCTGGTGCGCATTTGCCAAACGCAGATTTGAGTGGTGCAGATTTATCTAATGCCAATTTGAGTGGCGCAGATTTAATGCACGCAAATTTGCGCAAAACTAACCTAACTCACGCAAATTTAACTAATGCAAATCTCTCAAATGCGAATCTGGCGAAAGCAAAACTCTCAAAGGCACAACTAACTGGGGCGAATTTGTCTAAAGCACATTTGCACCAAGCGAACTTAACTAATGCACATATGTCCGGCGCTAATTTAACTGGCGCAGACATTACTGGAGCAAATATGACTGGCGCCGATTTATCTGGCGCAACGATGCCCGATGGCAAGGTGCACAAAAAAACTCACGCCTAAGCCTTAGCCTGACTGCGTGCATCCGCATCAGTTAATTCCGCGTGACAAAGCAGCCGTGACAGGTGCGAAAATTGGCAAAACGGCATTGCGACGTGTCTGGCGATTTGCTCGCCCCTATCGCAGATCAATATCTGGCTTCTTGATCACAATTCTCGTGACGGCCGTGATTGCGCTGATCCCACCATTTATGTTTCGAATGATTGTTGATCATGCGATCCCTGATGGAGATAAACGCAGAATCGTCACACTTACTGTTGTGCTCGTAGTTATCGCACTTGGTGATGCCGTCTTGCAGATTGTTCAGCGCTGGTATTCGGCACGAATCGGTGAAGGTTTAATTTATGATCTGCGCGTCGCCTTGTTTGACAAAGTACAAAACATGCCGATCGCATTTTTCACTCGCACGCAAACTGGTGCACTGATCAGCCGACTAAATAATGACGTGATTGGTGCGCAGTCTGCCGTCACTGGCACACTCGGCAGCGTCGTTTCGAATGTTGTGATACTTGCGACCACTCTTGGCGCAATGTTGGCACTTGAATGGCGACTCACATTGCTTTCACTAGTCGTTTTGCCAGTATTTATAGTGCCGGCTAAACGCGTCGGTGCTCGCCTGCAAGAAATTTCACGCGAGCAAATGGGATTAAACGCAGCGATGAACACACAGATGACTGAGCGATTCAATGTCTCTGGTGCGTTACTAGTCAAGTTATTTGGCCGTCACAAAGAAGAAGTCGGTGCATTTGGTTCGCGTGCAGTTCGCGTGCGCGACATTGGTATCACGACCGCAATGTATGGACGAGTATTTTTCGTCGCACTCGGTCTTGTTGGTGCACTCGGCGCCGTAGCAATTTATGGAGTTGGCGCGTTCATGGTCGTTTCTGGTGGCATCACAATTGGCACACTCGTGGCAATGGCCGCGTTTGTGCAACGCATTTATCAACCGCTAACAGGTTTAACTAATGCGCGTCTCGAAATTTTGACTGCACTTGTAAGTTTCGAGCGAGTGTTTGAAGTTCTCGACGCACCGGTATCAATCGCCGATCGGATGGGCGCCGTTGATGCCGTTAATCCACGCGGTGCTGTCGAATTTGATCATGTTTGGTTTAGATATCCGCCCGGTGCAAGTGTTTCAATTGCATCACTCGAACTTGCTGGAGTAATGCAGGGCGCGGATCCAGATGTTGATGTGCTGCGGGATATCTCACTAAATATTAATGCTGGCGAAACTGTTGCCTTGGTCGGTGCGAGTGGCACGGGCAAAACAACTTTGGCGATGTTGCTCGCTCGTTTATATGACGTCACTAGTGGTTCGGTACGACTTGACGGTCACGATGTTCGTGATCTAACGGGCACTTCACTTCGCGCTGCAATCGGTGTTGTCTCGCAAGACTCACACATGTTTCACGAATCAGTTAAATCTAATTTGCTTTACGCCCAGCCAAATGCGACACACGAACAAATTGTGGATGCCTGTCGGGCGGCGAAAATTCACGACGTGATTTCGGCACTACCAGACGGCTACGAAACAATTGTTGGTGAGCGTGGCTATCGCCTCTCAGGCGGCGAGAAACAACGCCTGGCGATTGCGCGATTGTTGCTCAAGAATCCGGCAGTAATGATTCTTGATGAAGCAACAAGCCACCTCGACAACGAAGGCGAAGCACTTGTACAACTTGCCCTCGAGGCAGCAATGAAAAATCGAACAGCGATAGTTATCGCCCACAGACTTTCTACGATCCGTGATGCCGATCGCATAATCGTGCTGAGCAACGGAAACATCGCCGAGCAAGGCACCCACGATCAACTAATGACTGCTAATTCGATATACGCATCACAAGTTCGCGCCGGTGAAAGTTTTGATTCTGCGGATACAAAGTAACTATCATCAGTTAGACCATGACTGAGTTCGTTGAAGTTGCGAGTGGCTTAAGGTTTCCTGAAGGGCCAGTGGCGTTGCCAGATGGCAGTGTTGTGCTTGTCGAGATGATGGGTCGTTGCATCACGCGAATAATGCCTGACTTGACAAAGCAAACTGTTGCCAAAATTGCCGGTGGACCAAATGGTCTCGCATTCGGCCCAGACGGCGCACTCTACTTGTGCAATAACGGCGGCTCATTTTCTGAACAAACAATTAACGGCTTAACGTATCCAGGGCCGTTCGACCCGTCTTTATATATAGGTGGACGAATTCAACGCGTTGATTTAAATACCGGCGCCGTCACAGATCTCTATACGCATTGCGACGGTCATCAACTACGTGGACCAAACGACATCGTCTTTGACCGCAACGGTGGAATGTGGTTCACCGATCACGGCATTCGCCACGAACGTGTCTTTGACCTAACTGGTATTTACTACGCGAAGACTGACGGATCAATGATTCGTGAAGTGATATTTCCTTGTCAAGCGCCCAATGGCATCGGGCTCTCGCCTGATGGCGAAACTTTATATTGGGCCGAAACTTTTAATGGTCGTGTCAATCAAGCAACGATCACTGGTGATGGAGAAATAAAGCGCCGATCTTCGCGAGATTCGAAAAGTTGCTTGTGCGGTTTAGCAGGGCTGCAATATTTAGACTCACTGGCCGTCGACGGTGAAGGCAACGTTTGCGTTGCGACTTTGGGTAACGGTGGAATCACAGTCATCTCGAAAACTGGCGAAATTCTTGAGCACATCGCAACTGGCGATCCAATTACGACAAATATTTGTTTTGGTGGGCCAGACTTTCAAACCGCCTACATCACACTTTCTGGCGTCGGAAAACTGGTCTCAATGAAATGGCCGTATAAGGGCTTGAGGCTTAACTTTCTCTAAGATCTACTTACAACTAGTGCAAAACTGAGGTATCGCGTTGAAAATTTCAGTCAACGAAAAATTCAATTCTTGCTTGCCAGAAAATGACGTGCACCCATATCGCACCGGCGCATGGCAACCGCAATCAACTGAATACTCGGCTAGTGAAATGCTCGTGACTGGAGAGATTCCAAAAGATTTGAATGGTGTCTATTTACGCAACACCGAAAACCCCTTGCACGATTCGCTCGAGCGCTACCACCCATTTGACGGCGACGGGATGATCCACATGATGTCATTTGATAATGGCGAAGCACAATATCGCAATCGATTTGTACGAACTCAAGGACTCGCAACCGAAATTGCTGCCGGCAGTGCGCAATGGGCTGGGCTTGCCGAACTTCCAGCCCGATCACCCCGCACCGACGGCTGGGGTGCGCGAACACGAATGAAAGATGCTTCAAGCACCGACATCGTTGTTCACGCTGGTGTTGCCGTTTCTAGTTTTTATCAATGTGGAGATCTTTACCGTCTTGACCCACGCACACTTGAAGATCTTGGCCGCGAAACATGGAACGGAAAGTTTCCATCTCAAGGAGTTTCGGCTCATACGAAAGTTGACGAGCGAACTGGCGAGTTGTTATTTTTTAATTATCAGACAACTGCGCCGTACTTGAACTACGGCGTTGTTTCTGCAGATCGCGAACTTGTTCATTACACGGCGATTGATCTGCCTGGGCCACGGTTGCCACACGACATGGCGTTCACGACAAACTATGCGATCCTCAATGACTGCCCACTGTTTTGGGATCAGTCATTAATTGAAAAAGGTGTCTACGCAACGCGCTATCACCCTGAGTTGCCAATGCGGATCGGGATTATTCCACGGCGCGGCACAAATAAAGATATTAAATGGTTTGATACGAAATCAACTTTTGTACTGCATTGGATAAACGCCTACGAAGTTGGCGACGAAGTAATTCTCGATGGCTACTTCGAATATGATCCCTCGCCAAGTGTTAGTCGAGACGCTGACCTAAACACACGAATGTTCAGATTTCTTGATTTGCATTTAATGCAGTCACGCCCTTACAGATGGCGCTTCAATATGAAAACCGGTGCTGTTCACGAAGGGCCACTCAGTGACACAATCACTGAATTCGGAATGATTAACCAAAGTTATGCCGGGCTTAAATATCAATATGTCTATAGCGCGGTGCCTACTAAAGGTCAGTTTACTTTTGATGGATTAATTAAACATGACGTCATAAATGGTGTCGAAGAAACTTATCTATTTGGTGAAGGCGTTTACGGCAGCGAAACTGTTGTCGCACCAAAACCTAATGCGACGAGCGAAGACGACGCCTATCTCGTCACGTTCGTCTCGGACATCAATAAAAATATTTCGCAATGCTTGGTCTTTGAAGCTCAAAGTGTCGGTGACGGCCCAATCGCCAAAGTGCAGCTACCTGAGCGAATTAGTAGTGGCACTCACTCGTGTTGGGCGTCAGCAACCCAGTTGCCATGAAACCCGTTCGGCACACGCGCAGGTAGCGAAACAACAGCGACTGGTTCGCCACAAAAATCTTGCGCGTCCAACACGATGAGATCTGAAAGATCAGTTTGCGTATTGTGACGCAAAGCCATCACATAGCCGTCGTCTTCTGACTTTGAGTTTTCACGCTCAATGAAAACTGGCTCGCCGTAGCCAAAATTCGCGCCGTCATGACGAACCTGGGTTGTGCGACTAGCCAAATTTTGCTTAATCAAATCTGCTTGATTGAAAACATCTGATATGCCGGCGAAGTAACCAAATTCGTTCTTGAACCCAAGTAGCGATTCATTCATCCTCGGAAACTCCTGTGGTCGGTCATCAATTCGTTCTTGTTTGGCTTTGCCGGTTTGTGGGTTGAGAACCCAACGATCAAGTGTCGGCAGTCCTTCATTTGGGCCGCGCTGTTCAACATCAAACATTTTGTCGTGACGCACAGCATCCAAAACCACAGTTCCATCTGGTGCGTCATAGGCATTCAAAGGATGAAAAATATAACAACTATCAATTTCGACCCACTTAATGTCGCTGGCGCCACCTTCGCGCGGCAAGAGTCCAACTCTTGCTGCGTAATCGACGTTCCAAATATATGGAAACGATCGTCCTGACATTGCAAGTTCAAGATTAAACAAACACGGCAAATCAAAAATCAAAACATATTTCTCGGTCAGCGCGCAGTCGTGCATCATCGGACCACCAGGCAATGAAATATCAATTGTGCGGCGCACCTTGCCATCGACGCCAACAACGAGGTATTGCACTTGATTACCCCAACCCCACCAATATGCCATCACGTGCAGTTCACCTGTGCGCGGGTCGCGTTTTGGGTGCGCAGAAAAAGCCTGCGGCAATGTGTTTGCAAAATTTGAAACGCGAACGGTTTCAAGTTCGTAATTCATTTCAATCGGCGGAGAGCCACCCTCGACAAGCGCCCAAGTTGCGCCAGCATGACCGATCACATTTGTATTCGAAGCAAACTGCGCATGATCAGCCGGCCAATCTGACTGCGGCGCAGGTTCACCGAGAGTTTTTGCAACATTGCGGTCACGCACCCATCGATTGCGATACCACTCGGCTTTGCCGTCATTAATACGAATGCCGTGCACCATGCCCGAACCCAAAAACCAATGATACGAATCGGGGTTGACCTGACCAATTGGATTAGGCCCGTTGCGCAAATAGCGACCCGTCAACTCGTCAGGCAATTTGCCCGTCACGCGCAAATCAAACGCCGTAGTTTCAATATCTACAGGCGCCAAGTTGCCCGACAAAAATGGATTACTAGATTTTCTTAATTCAGAAACAGTGGCCATGAGTAAAATTTATACTAACTTGTCGTTCGGCGGATCAGCCAAGCGCTGCGCGAGCCATGCAATAGGCAACGAAATTACCATCACAATTGTTGCAACGACCGTTACATATGGCAAAACGTTTGGTCGTGAGAAATTATTAAGAATCCATTGCGGCAAAGTTTGAATGCCAGCCCCAGCCGTGAAAGTTGTAACGACAACTTCGTCAAAACTCAGTGCAAACGCCAAGATCGCCCCAGCAAAGACACTCGACCTCACAAGCGGCCAAGTCACAAATCGGAATGTCTGCAAACTATTGGCGCCAAGATCCGAAGATGCTTCTCGCAGGTTTGGCGAAATTCTACGCAGGCGCGCGACGACATTGTTATGAACTACGACGATGCAAAAAGTCGTATGCCCTGCGACCACAGAAATGAATCCAAGATCAAAACCAAATCTAACAAATGTGTTTCGAAGCGCCACACCTGTCACAATGCCAGGCAGAGCAATCGGTAACACCGCCAAAAAACTCAAAGAGTTTTTTCCGTAAAATTCGAAACGTTGCAGTGCGAACGAGAGCATTGACCCCAAAACTACAGCGATCACCATTGCAATAAATGCAAGTCGTGTCGATGAAAACAATGCCTCACGTGCACTTTGTACGTCTAAAAATGTAGACCACCAATGAGTTGAAAAACCTCTCGGTGGCCAAGTAAGCGAATTGGCTGTATTAAACGAAAGAATTAAAACCAAGAGCAACGGAGTGTAAAGAATTATGAGAACACCGTACGTTGTTGCACGAAGCGAAAATTGTGAACGATTCGAAATTTGCATCAGAGATTCTTGAATGCGCCGAGTCGTGCCATAACACCGAGATAGACAACCATAATCCCGATTGGCCATAACGTAAACGCAGCAGCTAGTGGCTGATTAGGTGCCAGCAACGCACGTTCAATAATGTTGCCGATCATTTGAACAGTGCCACCAACTATTTTCACTGTGATGTAATCACCTAATGAAAGCGAAAAAGTAAAAATACTGCCTGCTGCAATTGATGGCACGAGCATCGGCATCATTACTGAGAAAAATGTTCGAATCGAACCTGCCCCGAGGTCGCTTGACGCATCCAATAACGATTCTGGCAACCGTTCGAAGCCAGTGTAAATCGGCAAAAACATATAAGGAAACCACATATATGCAAGCGTGACGATCACCGCAAGATATCCGAAGCCAGGCGACCACCCAATTGTGTTTTTTAGAAAACCACCATTGCCAAACTCAGACCCTGGCTCAAACACTGCTCTAAGCGCAAATGCCTTGACTAAATATCCTGCCCAAAGTGGCAGCAACATTGCTACAACTAATCCCCGCTTGGCCCAAGGTTTTGCCAGTTTAGAAATATAGAAACCAACTGGCAGGGCCAAAGCAAAACAGATTGCAGTTGCGGCGGCGGCGATGCCGATACTGCGCAGCACCATCATCAAATATGCACTTTCAGTTGCGACTTCGTCCAGATTGCTTAGCGTCAGCTCTGTTGTTGCCTTGCCTGTGAACTCTTGCAATTTGAAAAATGCGCTGATAATTAATAGTGCAAGTGAACCGACATAAACAACAAGCAACCACAGCAGTGGACCGCTCAAAAGAATTCCAAGACCAACTCTTGGGTGTTTGCTCGCAAAACGAGTTGATCGCTTGAGTGTGTTTGCAACAGAT
>OFRL01000597.1_pt1 | contig 15515 bp, 15 predicted proteins | sample 1543121 | NCBI WGS metagenome assembly OFRL01 (sample SAMN07774228, study PRJEB24372) | wastewater metagenome | isolation source: Lake Maggiore Cannobio | place: Italy: Cannobio | collected 2016-01
CGTCGCTGGAGGCGCAGCAGCCGCTGGAGACTCGACCTCAGCCACGGGGGCAGCAGCGGCCGGCGCCGCGCTCGGGGCTGAATCATCGCCGCCAATCACGGCGATCCTCGCGCCGACCGGCAGCGTCGCGCCCTCCTGTGCAGTGATCTGAAGCGTTCCCGCGGTATCCGATTCGTAAGCCAGCGTGGCCTTATCGGTCTCGATTTCGACTAGCTCCTCGCCGCGCACGACTTCGTCGCCGTTGCGCTTGAGCCAGCGCACGATCGTCCCTTCCTCCATTGAGTCTGAGAGTCGCGGCATCACGATCTCAGCCACGGGATGCTCGCTTCCGCTCACCGAACAGCGCCAGCGTCGCTTCGATCAGCTGCTCTTCGGTCATCTAAGCCCAGCCTAGTAGTTTTGACGCTAGTAGTCCTCGTCGCTTTCGACAGCGCTCCAGCGGGCGATGAACTCGTCGCTCTCGAGCCGCTGAAGGTCGTCGCGCAGCGATGCTTCCATCCGGCCGGTGGCGCGCGCCGGGACATCCCAGAACAGCACTACTTCGAGCTCCTCGACCGAGACGACTTCGATGTGGTCGAAGCGATCTGAGGCAGCGAGGAGCCCGGGAGCGAGGCCGGTGCGCGTGACGATCACGTCGTAGTCGCGAGAGGCACTCATTGAGCCGTCGCCTGTTCGCTCATCGCTGCTGCCGCCGCTTCGAGCTGGTCGTCGCCGTGGAAGAGCTGATCGGCGCCGCCATCTACGCCAGGCACCCAAACGGCCGGCAGGTCGCGCACGCCGCGCTCCAGCGCTAGCGCTGTGGCTGCTTCGAGGCCGTCACGGACGGTCCGTAGCTGGCAGCCCTTCAGCAGCGCCGCCGGGTGCATTTCGCAGGCTGAGCCGGCGATCACGATGTTGTCGTCGCTATCGAGCGCCCGACCACCGGCGTAGGCCTGACGGAACGCAGCCAGCACGAACGGAACCGTGCGCCCGATCTGCTTCGCATATGTGGCTGCCAGCATCGCTTGCTCGCTGTCGAAGGGGAGAGGAGAGGGCCAGCGCGGCGCTTGCAGTGAGCGCTCCGCGGCGAGCGCGTCAACCAGTGCTCGCTCTTCGGCGGCATCGCTGAGCGCCGGCAGCGCCGAACCACGGATTGGAATCCACTCGGCAGCAACTGGCAGCAGCGTCATGATCCGTTCGGCCGAGAGATAAGACTCGGGGCTGGCTAGGTCGAAGTAGAAGGCCGGCTGCTGTTCCATCTTCGCCTAGCCGTGAATCAGCCAGCCGTCGGCGGCGCGGGCCGCCTCCAGCACTGCTTCGCTCATCGTCGGGTGGCCGTGGATGAAGCGCGCTACCTCGGGGTAGCCACCTTCGAGCAGTTTCGCGTTTACAAGCTCCTGAATCAGTTCGGTCGCCTTCGCACCGACGATGTGCGCGCCGAGCAGCTCGCCGTATTTCTTGTCTCCGACAATTTTCACCAGCCCGCCGCGGTCGCCGTAGAGCGTGCCTGCGCCGACGGCGCCGTAAGGAACCTTGCCTACCGTTACGTCGAAGCCTTGCTCCTTGGCCTGCTCTTCGGTCAGGCCGAAGCTGGCGACGTTCGGGGCGCAGAAGGTTGCGCGGGGAATGTCGATGTAGTCGAGTGGGGTGGGGTTCTCGCCGGCGATCGCATCGGCGGCGATGATTCCCTCTTCGCTGGCCTTGTGTGCCAGCGCTGGGCCGTGGACTAAGTCGCCGATCGCGTAGATCCCTTCGGCGCTTGTGCGCTGATGGCCATCGACGGCGATCAGGCCATGCTCGTCGAGATCCAAACCGGCGGCTCCAATACCGAGGCCTTCAACGTCGGCGCCGCGGCCGGCCGCGATTACGAGCCAGTCGGCTTCGCCCTTCTCCTCGCCGTAGCTGTAGCTGGCGGAACTCTTCTCGGCTTTGATGTCGCCGATCAGCGTTGAGGTGTGAACGGTGATGCCTTGCTTTGTAAACCCTCGCTCAACGAGCCGCGAGATGTCCTTGTCTTCGCCCGGCAGCACGCGATCGAGCGCTTCAAAAAGTTCAACCTCAACGCCGAAGCGAGCGTAGGCGCTGGCGAGCTCGCAGCCCGACGGGCCGGAGCCGACAACCGCCAACTTTTTCGGCAGCGCATCGAGCGCCCAAGCCTGAGCTGTGTCGATCACGGTTCCGCCGAAGCTCGCGCCCGGAATCGCGCGGGCGACCGAGCCGGCCGCAAGGATGATCGCCTTCGTCGCTTCCAGCTCGCGTCCGTCGACGCTGACGCTCTTCCCGCCGGTCAGCGTCGCCGTTCCAGTGATCAGCTCGACCTTGTTCTTCTTCAGCAGCATCTCGACGCCACCAACGAGCGTGCCGATCACCTCTTCGCGGCGCGCGCTGACGGCGCCGAAGTCAACCTTTGGCTCGCCGACCGTGATTCCAAACTCGCCTGCTTCGCGGATTTCGGAGACGATGTCGGCCGATCGGAGCACAGCCTTCGCTGGGATGCAGGCGTAGTTGAGGCAGCGGCCGCCGATCTTGTCCTGCTCGACGACGGCGACGCTCATTGCTAGCTGCGCGGCGCGGATCGCTGCGACGTATCCCCCCGGTCCTGAACCGATGATGATGCAGTCGAAGCTTTCTTTAGCCATATGGCGAGTGTATGAAAGTCGCGCCGACCTGGGTGGCGCGTTTCAGTCGCCGCGCAGGGCCGGAACCTTGACGCGGCCGAGCACGCGGATCAGCTTCCAAAACAGCCAGCCGCCGCCGAGCAGAATCACGACGCAAAGAATCACTGCCAGCAGGTTGCCGGCGACCATCAGCGAGAGCCCAGCGATCACCAGCGTCATCGCCAGCAGCGCCTGAAAGCCGAGCAGCGCCCAGTAGCGCAGCGTCCACATTCCCCAAGCCGCCAGCAGCATCACGGCGGCGAACAGCAGGACGCCGACCAGGGCCGGCTTCTGGCCTTGAACTTCGACGCCAGCGAAGTAGAAGGCGACGTTGGCGACCGCCAGCGCGGCGGCGAGGCCGGATGAGATCTTAACGGCCAGCGGCCGCTCGTCGGGCGCCAAGGGACGAAGCTCTGCGCGCGCGATCTCGTCGCGCTCGGCGCCGCTGAGGCGCTGCTTTGGCGCCGGCTGCGCACTGGGTTCGGTCAGGCTCTGTTTGCGGCTGCGTCGTCCCATCGGCTTCCAGTTTGGCAGCACTAGCCAGCAAGTCGGCGCGAGCCGCTCTACGCTGAAGCGCGATGGACGACCTTCTCGATGCCTTTCAGCAGGCTTGGACAGAGCGCCGCCGTGCCGCTTTTCGCGAGGTTTGCGCCGCCGACCTTCACTGGACCGACCCGTCCAGCCCGGAGCCGCTCTACGGCCCCGATGCGCTGGCTGACCGCGCTGCGCAGCTCTGGCAGGCCTTCCCCGACGCGACCGTTGAGAGCGCCGGCGAGCGGCTCAGCGATGGCCATTACGTAGCTCTACCTGTGCTCGTCAGCGGCGTCCACCGCGCCGCGCTGTCGGGAATCCCTGCGACGAACAAGATGATCACCGTTCACGCCGTCCTCTACTGCGAGCTTGACCCACCGCGCGAGAAGCTCTGGCGCGTTCGCGCCTTCTTCGATGCCTACGACGCGACCGTCCAGCTCGGCGTGCTGCCCAAGCGCGGCTCGCTTGGGGAGCGAGCAATTCTGGCCTTGCGCGGCTTCGGGATTCGCCGTGGCGCCGGCGAAGAGCTTGACGAGAGCCGCTGACGCCGACGCCAAGCCGGCACGCCGCTGCAACAAATGGCGCGCCAATTAAGGCTCCGCGGGCGTATCGTCACGCGCTTGCCACGCCACTTTCTGACCGGTGAAGAGCTTGACCGCGAGCAGCTGCTCGCAGTGCTGGCGCGCGCGCATCAGCTGAAGGCCGCGCCTGCCTCGTCCGACGCGTTGGCCGGCAAGAGCGTCGCCTTGATCTTTGAGAAGCCGAGTACGCGGACGCGGCTCTCCTACGAGGTTGGTGTTACAGAGCTAGGCGGCCACGCCGTCGTGCTGCGCCCCGGTGAGATGCAGCTCTCACGCGGCGAGTCGATCGCCGACACGGCCCGCGTCCTCTCTGGCCAGGTTGCCGCCGTTGGCGTGCGCACAGGCCCCGACGCGCTGATCGAAGAGCTCGCCGCCGAAGGCTCGATCCCTGTCTTCAACATGCTGACCGAGCTTCATCACCCTTCGCAGGCGCTGGCCGACCTGATGACGCTGCAAGAGGCATTCCCGGACCGGCCGCTCGACGAGATCAAGCTCGCCTACGTCGGCGACGGCAACAACGTCGCTCGTTCGCTCGCGCTTCTCGGCACGACGGCTGGCCTTGAAGTCGTCGTCGCCTCGCCTCAGGGTTACGAACTCGAACCCGACTGCGGTGGCGAGCGCAGCAACGATCCAGCCGCCGCGGTTGCCGGCGCAGACGCGCTCTACACCGACGTCTGGGTCTCGATGGGCGATGAGCAGACGGCCGACGAGCGCCGCGCCGCGCTGGAACCGTTCCGGCTCGACGAGGAGCTGCTTTCGCATGCTGGCGACGAGGCAATCGCACTCCACTGCCTGCCGGCCCACCCCGGCGAAGAGATCAGCGCCGAGCTGCTCTATGGCAAGCGCCAGCGGATCTGGGATCAGGCAGAAAACCGCCGCCACGCGCAGAAGGCACTGCTCGAGTGGCTGCTGGCCGCTCATTAGCTCGGCGATGCTGCGATCCTCAGCTCAATGACCGAGCAGCCGACAGTCGAAGGCGAGCGCACGCGGATCGACCGCGGCGACCGTCTTGAGGTAAGGATCGAAGGGCTCGCCAACGGCGGCAAGGGGATCGCGCGCGTTGCTTTAGGCGAGCGCAGCTACGTTATTTTTGTCCGCGACACGGTTCCTGGCGACCTCGTTCGGATCGAAGTAACGAAGCGCAAGCGCGCCTTCGCCGAGGCGCGGCCGCTCGAAATGCTTGAGCCCGGCCCGGATCGGATCGAGCCGCTCGCCGACCATCCCGGTGCTGCCTGGCAGGTGCTCAGCTACGAGCGCCAGCTAGAGGTCAAGAGCGAGCAGGTAGATGACGCGCTACGGAGGATCGGCAAGCTCGACGGCTTTGAGCTCGAAGCGATTATTCCGGCGGTCGAAGAGTGGCGCTACCGCAACAAGCTTGAGTTCTCGTTTGGAGTTGAAGAGGACGGCACGCTCTGCTGCGGCTTCCATGCCCCCGGTTCTTGGTCGCGGATCCTGCCGATGGATGACTGCCTGCTGGCCTCCGAGGCCAGCAACCGAATCCGCGAAGCGGCGCTTGAGGTCTGCCAAGAGATGGGGCTGAAGGCTTATGACCGCCGCACGCACGAAGGGCTGCTGCGCAATCTCGTCGTCCGTGAGGGCCGTCGCACCGGCCAGATTCAGGCCCGCATCGTCACTTCGCCCGGCGACTTTGATCAGCGCCGGTTTGCCGACGCGATGATCGAAGCGGGCGCGATCAGCGTGATCCGCACCGTAGCCCCCAGCAGTGGTGAGACGACTCAGGGCGGCAGCGACATTTTGATCGACGGCGTTGGCGCAATTGAGGAGGAATGCTCGGGGCTGCGCTTCTCGCTCGGCAGCGAAGCCTTCTTCCAAACCAACACCGAGATGGCCGAGAAGCTATACGCGACGGTCGGCGAGTACGCCGACCTAAAGGGCTGGGAGCGCGTCTATGACCTCTGCTGCGGGATCGGTTCGATCGGACTGACGCTGGCGCCGCGGGCCGGCGAGGTGATCGGCGTCGAGATCGTCGAAGAGGCAGTAGAGGACGCGCGCCGCAACGCGCGCACAAACGAGATCACGAATGCCCGCTTCGTCGCAGGCAACGTCCGCGTCGTGCTCAAAGAAGACGTTGACGAGCTCGGCCGCCCCGACCTGATCGTGCTCGATCCGCCCCGCTCGGGCCTTTCGGCAAAGGTGATCGCGCGCGTCGCCGAGGCCGGTGCGAAAAGGATCGTCTACGTCTCCTGCAACCCGACGACGCTGGCGCCGAACGCGGCGCAGATCGTCGAAGCTGGCTACAAGTTGGTTCGCGTGCGCCCCGTTGACATGTTCCCGCAGACACCACACATCGAGTGCGTCGCGCTATTCGAGCGGGCATGAGCGCTGAGCGCAGAGCGCTCCTTGCAAGTTCCCGCGCCGATGGTCAGGGTTAGAGCCGATGCTTGAGATGGCGCTCGACAAGATCACGCTGCGCCAGCGTTTCGATCATCTGCGCGCAGTAGCGCCGCGACTGGCGTTAGTTGCGCTGGCGGCGATGGTCTCGTATTTGATCGCGCGTTACGTGATCGGCCACCCGCAACCATTCTTCGCGCCGATCTCTGCCGTGCTGGTGATGGGAGTAACTGCCGGCCGCACCGTCAAACGGGCGCTGCAGCTGGCCTTCGGCGTTGCGCTCGGCATCGCCGTAGCCGATCTGATGGTTCGCTACACCGGCGTCGGCGCTTGGCAGCTCGGGCTCGTGATCTTCATCGTGATGTGCGTCGTCGTCTTTGCCGGCGGCGACCAGCTGGCCGTCAATCAGGCAGCAGCGAGCGGCGTGCTGGTCGCGATCCTCGCGATTCCCGCCGACCCGCATGGCTTTTCGCGCCTGCTCGACATTCTCGTCGGCGCTGGTACTGCCCTGCTCTTCACGCTCGTGCTCTTTCCGCTCAACCCATCACGACTTGCGAAAGAGGCGCTCAACCCGGCACTGGAGCAGATATCGATCGCGCTGCGCAGGATCGCCGATGCGCTCGAGAGCGGCAGCTCGACCCAGGCCGACAGCGCCGTTGACGCCGCGCGCGAGCTCGAACACGACGTTGAACCGCTACGCGCCGCTGCCGCCGTCAGCGACGAGACCTCAAGGCTCGCGGTCGCCCGCCGCGGCCAGCTAGGAACGGTTGACCGCTATGCCTACGCCGTCGAGCAGGTAACGCGAGTTCAGGTGAGCGTCGTCTCGCTGGCGCGCGGCGCATCGGCTGCGCTGCGGCAGGGCAACACCGTTCCACCGACCGTGCTCGTCGGCCTGCGCGACCTCGCCGAAGCCGCCGACCACGTTGCGGCGTCGGTTACCGACAAGAAGGAACGCGACATCGCTCGCGTCGCCGCACTGCGCGCCGCGACCGCCTCATCGGCGGCGCTCGACCACACACGCAACCTCGCCGTCAGCATCGTCGTTGGCCAAGTTCGGATGATCGCCAACGACCTTCTGCGCGCAACCGGGATGTCGCTCGAGGAGGCTCGCCACGCGCTCCACACCAAGCCCGGCGGCGACGATGATGCCGTGATCCCGCTTGAACCGCACTCGCATGACCCGCTCGGGCTCCACGATGAGATCGAAGCCGCCCGCCCACGCGGCGATGCCTGACTTAGACTGACGCGATGCTTGCCGTAACGATTCACGAGAAGGAGCTTGTAATTGCCGAGCGCCCCGACCCGCTGCCCGGCGCAGGCGAGGTTCTCGTGAAGGTCCGTGGCGCCGGCCTCAACGGCGCCGATCAGTTGCAGCTGAAGGGCGCCTACCCGCCGCCGCCCGGTTCGCCGCTTGACATCCCTGGCCTTGAGTTGGCCGGTGAGGTTGCCGCCCGCGGCCCCGGCGCTGAGCGCTTCGATGATGGCGATCGCGTGATGGCAATCGTTGGCGGCGGCGCTCAAGCAGAGCTTTGCGTTGTGCACGAACGCCAGCTGATGCCTGTTCCAGCCGCGCTCGACTGGACGCAGGCCGGCGGCTTGCCCGAAACCTTCACGACGGCCCACGACGCGCTCTTCACGCAGGCCGACCTGCAGCTCGGGGAGCGTGTTCTGGTCAGCGGAGCCGCCGGCGGCGTTGGCACGGCCGCGGTCCAGCTGGCAAAGGCGGCGGGCGCTCACGTGACGGCTTCGGTCCGCGACGAGGGTCGCCGCAAAGAGGTCGCGGTGCTCGGCGCCGATGTCGTATGCAGCCCAGACGAGAGCGAAGCGCTGGGCCCCTACGACGTGCTGCTCGAGTTGGTCGGCGCGCCCAACCTCGACGCCAACTTCACGGCGCTCGCAAGCCAGGCGCGCGTCGTCGTGATCGGCGTTTCAGCCGGTTTCCGTAGCGAACTGAACCTGCTCGCTTTGATGGGTAGTCGCGCACGGATCTCTGGCTCAACCTTGCGCGCTCGTCCGCTCGAGGAGAAGGCTGCAACTGCGCGCGCGCTTGAGAAGAACGTCCTCGGAGGCTTCGATGACGGAACCTTCACGGTGCCGATTTATCAGAGCTTTCCGCTAGACCAAGCCGCCGCCGCGTATGAAAGTTTTGCCTCCGGCGGCAAACTTGGCAAGATTGTCTTGGTGACTGAGCAATGAGTGTCAACGCGATCGAACGCTTGTGGCGCGCGCGCCAGAGTGGAGATTGGGACGCCGTCGCGGCGCTGGTTCGCCCGGGCGTGCGAATTTCGCTTCCCCATCAAGGTCGCGAGCCTAGCCGCGAGGAGTACCTCTCGCTGCTGCATTTCGTCCATAACCCCGACAACAAGACCGTGGTCCAGCGCGTCATCACCGGCCGCGGCCTCGACATCGCCGTCCATGCCAACGTTCAGCGCCCCGACACGATGCTGATCTGCGCCGGCTTCTACGAACTGCAGGAGGGGCTGATCGAACGGATCGACGAATTCTGGCTCGTCCCTGGTGGGGAACGCTTCCCCTCGACCGGCCCTTCGCGCTAACGACTCTTAGTACGGAGGAAGGTTGCCCCACCACTCGCCAAGCGAGCGGAAGGCGGCCCAGAAGTCGCGCTTTGAATCTTCAGCGTCGAGCGAGTCATCAATGTTGGGCGTAACGAGCACGTCGCAGGCGTCGGTCAGCGGCTGAATCTCGCCCGGCTTCCACTCGATCTGCTGCGCCAAGGGAAGTTCCAACTCATTCAGCGCCGTCATCGCCTGCTCGCCCATCACAACGATGATCCGTGGCTGGACGATCGCGATCTCCTCAGCGACGCGCGCCAAGCAGGCCGGGTCGGCCAGCGCCGGGTCACCGACCGGGCATTTGACGAAGAGCGTTCCGTAGACGGCCAGCGGGTCAATGTTTAGGCGGCTGAGCGACTTGCGCATCGCGTTGCCGGAGCGGCCGTAGAAGGCGACGCCCTCTTCGATCTCGGAGACCGTCGGCGTGTACTTGACGAGCATGATGTCGGCCTGCGGGTGGCCCGAGCCGAGCACCGGCATCAGATTGCCGCGCGGGCAGTGGCTGCAGCCCTGGACGTCGCGCGACAAGGAGTTGATCTCGCGGATCGCTCGCTCTAGATACTTCTCACGGATCTCGTCTTCGGTTGCAGGCATCGGCTCAGTCAGTTTCGACGGTCGCCGGCGTTCTCCCTTTGGCTGCATCAGCGATTGCGCGGTGCCTTGCGCGCCTTGCGCTTGCGTGAGGCGCGGCGGGCGCTCTCAGGGGTCGCCTTGGTCTGAATGAACTTCAGCGCCTGGACGTATACATAATTCGTTGGCGTCGTGTGAATCTCCGCCTCGCGCAGTGATTCAAGGAATTCTTCGGGGCCGTCGAAGTCGCGCATCCGCACCCGCGCTGTACCCAGCCCCTGAGTTACATGCGAGTCGGAGCCGGCCGCGGCGGGGATCCGGTACTTGGCCGCGAAGCGCGCCGCCTCCTCATTAAATGTGTCGAGCGCGACGCGCGGGTTGTAGATCTCGATCAGGTCAATTCTGTCAACGATCGGTAGCAGGTGCTCGTAGTCGGGGATCGCGTGCATGCGGTCGAACGGGTGCGGCACGTAGACGAGACCGCCTTGCCGCTTGATCTCAGCGACGGTCTCTTCGAGCGTCATCCCTCGTTCAATCTTCTCGGTGATGAAAAGGCCGATCACCTCGCCTTGAGAAGCGGTCTTCACTTCCTCGCCAAGGATCACCTTGACGCCGTACTGCTCACAGATCGCGGCCGCCGCGACGGCGCCAGAGATTTCGTTGTGCTCGGTCACGGCGATGGCGCCGAGGCCGCGGTCGCGAGCGGTCTCGAGCAGCGCTTCGACCGGCGTCGCGCAGTCGTGGCTGTGGTCGGTGTGCATGTGCAGGTCAACGTCGATCAGCGGCCGCGTCGCCAGCTTGCTCGCCAGCGCCGCATTTCCAGCCAGCGGCTTGCGCCGGTTGGTCACCTTCGCGTAGCTCGCTTCGACCTCGTCGGCAACCTGCTCCCAGCTACGCGGCGTGGCCGCCGCGCCGAGCCGCTCGCGCAGTCCGTCGTCGTCCAGCAGTCGTGAGATCTGCGCAGCCAGCGTCGACATTTCGCGCGGCGCGAACAGCAGCCCCCATTCGCCGTCGCCGATCACCTCTTCGTAGACCGCCAGCCTTGAGGCGACGACTGCGGCACCTGCCGCCCCGGCGCGCGCTAGCAGTCCCGGCTGCGGCAGCGCCCCGGAGGATGCGGCGACGACAATGTCGGCGCTCGCGAGCAGCTCGTCGGTTGCGGTTTCGCGCGGGCTGACGTAGCTGACGCAGGCCGCGATCTCAGCGCGCAGCGGCGTCGAGGAGCGGCCGGCGCTACTGCTGATCACTAGCTCCCACGGGCTTTCGCTCTGGATCAAACGGAGCGAGCGAAGCAGCAGCCGCAGCGCTGAGCGCTCCTCCTCATCGATGAAGACGATCCGCAGCGGCGTATTCGCGCCGCTTGGCCGCCGCTCGCTCCTGAGCGCTGGCGCGCCTGGCGAGAGCAGCTCGTACTCGGCTGGGAAATGGCGCTCCATCATCGTTGCCGTAGTCGCGTAACTGGCGCTGCGCGCGTCGAGCCGGCCAAAGAGAGTCCGCACCAGTCTGCGAGTTACCTGCGTCGCGACGAGCCGTTCTGCTGGCGCGTGGAACGAGCCGACGTTGAGCGAAGTTGATGCCCTCAGCGCGGCGCTTGTGATCGAGGGAGCGAAAGGTTCGTGAAGATGGCAGATGTCGAGCGGGGTCTGCTCGAAGAGCGCCCCCAGCGTGCGCGCCGTGTCGCTCGGCAGTGCCAGTCTGCGCCGGCCAGGGGCGGCCTCTAGCGCTTGGCCCACCGCTACGAGCAGCGGGGCGTCGCTAGCGCCGTCGAGCAGCCCGCCCTTGCTGCTGCGGATCAGCCGCCGTCCATCGCGCACCTTCGCGGCCGACGTTGAGGGCGCGATGATCGCGACGCGGTGCCCTCTGCTTGTCAGCTCATCACTGACCTTGCCGACAAACTCGTTTACCTCGCTTGGAAGCTCCCAAGCAAACGGCGTTACCTGCGCGATCGAGAGCTTCTCCTCCACCTGCTCAGCGCTTGGCGGCGGCGCGCTTTGGCTTCGCCTTGGCCTTGGCTTTCGCCTTCGGCCTCGGCTTCGTTGCCGCCTTGCGCTTGTACTTTTTGATGAAGCTCTCGGTGTCGAGCCGCGCTTGGTCATCCGGGCGCTGGTTCTTCGGCGACTTCATCAGGTACGAGCTTGGCCCATCGAGCTGGCCGCTGATGCCGTTGTTCATCGCCAGCTTGCAGAGCCGCACGGCGTCGATCACGATGCCGGCCGAGTTCGGCGAGTCCCAAACCTCGAGCTTCATCTCGACGTTGAGCGGTACGTCGCCGAAGGCCTGACCTTCGAGGCGGATGTGTGCCCACTTGCGGTCGGTTAGCCACGGCACGTAGTCGGAAGGCCCGATGTAAACATCGTCGGCCGGCAGTTCGTGGCCCATGATCGAGGTGACGGCTTGAGTCTTCGAGACCTTCTTTGACTCCAAGCGCTCGCGTTCGAGCATGTTGTAGAAGTCCATGTTGCCGCCTACGTTGAGCTGTGAGGTGCGCAGCATCTTGACGCCGCGGTCGTGGAAGAGGCGCGCCAGCGTGCGGTGGATGATCGTCGCGCCGACTTGGCTCTTGATGTCGTCGCCGATGATCGGCAGCCCGGCCTTCTTGAACTTGCGGCCCCAGTAATCGGAGCTAGCGATGAAGACGGGGATGCAGTTGACGAAACCGCAGCCAGCTTCGAGCACCTGCTCGACGTACCAGCGGGTCGCATCTTCGGAGCCGACCGGAAGGTAGGAGACAACAACGTCGGTCCGCGTCTCGCGCAGAATCGTCGCGATGTCGGCAGTCTCGCCCGGAGCCTTTTTGATCTTCTCTTTGGCGTACTTGCCGATTCCGTCGAGCGTCATGCCGCGGTAGACCGGCGCGCCGATCTTGGCAGGAACTTTGGCGAACTTCATCGTGTTGTTCGGGTCTGCCCAGATCGCCTTGCCTAGATCCTTGCCAACCTTCGTGCGGTTGATGTCGAAGGCGCAGGTGAATTCGATGTCGCTTACGTGGTAGCCGCCGAGGTCGGTGTGCATCAGGCCCGGGACTTCCTTGTTCGGGTCGGCCTTGCGGTAGTGCTCGACCCCCTGGACGAATGCGCTGGCGCAGTTGCCGACGCCGACGATCGCTACGCGGACTTTGTCCTGCTGGTAACGGGCTCGGCCATTGGCCGACGTGCCGTTCTTTGAAGCTGTACGTACTGGGCTGGGGCTCACGTGAATCCTTTTCGTTGGTCTGACTTGGGGATTAACCCCGCAGGAACCTTACCGTTACAGGTCTAATTGCTCTTCGGACTGCCCGGCGGCGCTAATCAGCTTGCCGCGAACGTGAAAGATGCGCTGAAGCGTTGTGACGATTCCAATTGCCGCCAGCAGGATTACGGCCGGGGCAAGAAGTGAGAAGTCGCCGAGGCCAAGGCCATTGGCGAAGAGCAGGCCGACGGAGAGGATCACGACGCGCGTTGCGCGGCTGCCGATCCCGACCTTGCAGTCAACGCCGAGTGCTTCGGCGCGGGCGCGCGTATAACTGACCATCACCGAGGCGAGGATCGCGACGGCGCAGATCGCCGCCTCTACTCCCTTGCCTTGCTCGGCGAAGTGGTAGGCGACTGCTGCCAGCACGACGCCCTCCTCAACGCGGTCAAGTGTTGAGTCAAGAAAGGCGCCGAACGGCGAGCCTTTGCCCGACATCCGCGAGTAGCGCCCGTCGAGCGTGTCGCAGATCGAACCGATGATGTATGCGATGCCGCCGAGCACGATCATGTCGGCGAAGATCAATCCGGCCGCGACGAGGCAGAGCGCGAAGCCGGTCAGCGAAATTGCGTTCGGCGTTAGTCGTGATTCGATCAGCGCATCGCGCATCGCTTCACGCCGCTCGCCGGGTACGCGGCTACTCATAGGTCGTCGCCGGCCGATGAGCAGAAGGAGGTCTGATCAGCCATTCGCTTGACGTCGAAACGCGCGGCGATCGAGATCGGCCCTGGGCGTACCGGCGTGACCTCGGTCCAGTCGCCTTTAGCACGGGCGAGGCAGGCAGATCCTTCGGTCACTTTGAAGAAGCTTGTCCAACGCACGCGGACGATCATAGGCTCGGCGCGGTGCGCTTGGAGTTTGAAGTTGTCGCGTCCGAGCGAGACGAGCTCGCCAGGGCCGGTTAATAGCGGCTTACTGTTGGCCACTTCGTAGACCTTCCAATTGGCGCTGCTCCAGAGTGGTTTGAGCCAGCTCGGCTGCGAGGCGATCACGGCCAGCTCACGGCGGCTGCTGGGGTCTGGCGGGGCGTCGGGCACGGCGATGTAGCGAACCGCGTTGTTGCTTAGCCAGCGGTGGTACTCAGCGGCGCTGAAGGGCTTGTCCTTGCGGTAGAAGAGCGCTCCGTACTTGGTGTCGAGCTGCGTTGACCAGCCGCGCGCGAGCGTGATCTGCGGGGCGAGGTAGGCGGCCTCCCAATGGGCGCGCGTGAACGGGACCTCGACGCGGAATGGCTTCTTGCCCCGCGTCTCGAAATAATCGATTACCGGCTGGTGATAAACCGCCGCAGTAGAGGGATCAACTGCCCCTTTCGCCGTTTCGCGCAGTGGACCGAGCAGCTGCCAGCAGGCGACGGCGGCAGCGACCAACACGACTACGCGCAGGTGTTTGAGCGGCGTTGGTCGGCTCAGAATCAGTGCGATCAGCAGCGGCCCGGCGCAGAGCACGCCGAGGCGGGCGACGTTTTCGCCTAGCGGCGAGGGGATCAACGAGGCGAGGATGCAGACCGGCGCATAAAGCCAGGCACCAATCTGCAGCGCGCGGCGCTGTGGGCCGGCCAGCAGTGCGATCGCGATCGTCGCTGCAACGGGGATGATCGTGCTGCGCAGCGGGTAGGGCTGGACGCCGCCTTCGGGGAAGCCGAGCGCCATCACCAGCACCGTGATTGCACTTGTCGCCGCGGCGATCGCGGCTGCGCGTGAGCGCTCGGCAATCGCGACGGCAACGGCAGCGAGAACGACGAAGGCGCCGGCGACAGGGCTCGCTGCCGCGCAGGCGACGGCGGCGATGATCGCCAGCGTCGTCCGTTTGCGGTCGAGCGCAAGCAGGCAGGCGAGGCCGAAGGTCACGCCGAGCGCGAAAGTTATCCGCCCGATCATCAGGTCGCCGACGGCCGCGAAGGCGAACCAGACCGTCGCCCAGCGTGCGGCTCGCTGAGGGAAGTGGGCGCTCATCAGCCGTTCGAAGAGAACCGCCGAGGCCGTGACGGCCAGCGCGCCAAGCAGTCGTGGCCCAAGTAGCGCGGCCAGCGGCGGGAAGAGCAGGCTGTAGCCAGGCAGGTTGTGACCGCCGTACCAAGATGAATCCCAGACAACGAAGCCTTCGCTGCGGAAGAGCGCAGCTCTGAAGACCTGCGCGGCTAGATCTGGCGTTGGTGGGGCGAGCAGCAGCCAGAGGGCTGCGAGCGCCGCGGCCAGAATCCAGATTGGCGCTGCGGCGCGTTCGCGGGCGAACGCCGTACTCATTAGCCGATCATACCGGCGCGGGCCGGCCGCTCGGCAGCTAGCCGTTATCGACCGTTGAAGAAATTAGCTACCAGTTCGATCACGTCAGGTCGGTCAAACCAGGGCCAGTGGCCGGCGTCTGGCAGGTGAACGACTTCGCTTGGTCCGCCGAGAGCCGCCGCGTAGTCGTCTGCGAAGTGGCTCGGGATGTATCGGTCGTGGTCGCCCCAGATGATCAGCGACGGACATTCGATCGCATCAAGATTTGCGCCGAGCGCTGCCAGCTTCGTTTCGGGGCTGGTTCGGTAGAGCTCGAGGATTGCTCGCTGCGTCCCTTGATCGAAGTGATCATCGACCGAGCGGATGAACTGATTGGGCAGCGGACCGGGCGTGAAGTTCGCTTCGCGCGAGAGCTGTTTAAAGACGAAGCGATTACTGGAGCCCATCAGCAGCTCGCCGACTGCTCGCGTGCGCCAAGCGCGGGCAATGCGGTGCCAGCGGTAGCCGGGAAGCAGCGGCACGGCGTTGATGATCACGAGCCGTTCGACTTTTTCCGGGAAGCGCTGCGCCCAGCTCAGCCCAACTGCCCCCCAGTCGTGAACCAGCAGCTGAACCTTGTCGAGCTCGTGGTGCTTGCAGAACCATTCGATGAAGCGGTCGAAGCCTTCAACCGTGTAGTCGCGATTGCCGCGCTTGCTGCTGCGGCCAAAGCCCGGCAGGTCAGGCGCGAAGCCGCCGGTTAGCTGCAGGAACTCGGTCCAGTCGTCGCTATTGCTTGGCACGCCATGGAGGTAGAGCGGCGGCGTTGCCGGGCTCGGGCCG
>OFRL01000601.1_pt1 | contig 15454 bp, 10 predicted proteins | sample 1543121 | NCBI WGS metagenome assembly OFRL01 (sample SAMN07774228, study PRJEB24372) | wastewater metagenome | isolation source: Lake Maggiore Cannobio | place: Italy: Cannobio | collected 2016-01
CCGGGCACAAAACGCTGCGGGTCAAACCCAAGCTGCACGCGCAGCAATTTGTGCGCAGGCACTCCCGCAGCCAGCATTGTGCGTTCCACAAACTCCGATGGCACCATCACATAGTCTGCAGCCGCATACTCGGCCACATGCTTGGCGTGCAGGCGCTGGTATGCGCGTGGATAGCGCAGCCCATGGCGCTGAAATTCATCCACCAGCAGCTGGTGGTGATAGGTTGGGTGCGCCGACGAGCGTTCCACAATTGCAAGCGCGCCGTGCAACTTGGCGACTCGCATGGCGTGCAGGCCGTAATGATTGAAGAAATGAAAAACATCCGCGTCATGCACATACGCGCGGGAGAGCAGGTCAAAGAGATTGTCGGCCAGATGGTATGTGATCGCTTGGGCCGCCGAACCCGGCAGCAGCGCCATTGCGCGCGCAAAATAACCCGCCAGCCGCAGCTGCACCACGCGCGCGCGGTCAATGCCGGGCTCAACGCGCGAATATATTGAAGTGATAAAGCGCTGCAGGTAACCACCGGACTGGGCACCGCGCGCCAGGTGGTAGGCGTGGAAGACGCCCGCGCTCGAGACCACAACCCGCGCGCGGCTCATCCGCTGCAAGCGTAGACCGTAGTTTGCTGCGCAAGCTGGCTGATGCTCTTGCCCGCATCGCCAAGCCATGCGCCCGCAACCGTGCCCACCGGCCGGCAGCGCGTGCGCACCAGCTGCTGCAGCGCCAGCGCCTGCTCGCCCGGACCGTCCTGGCATGCAAGCGCATTATCAAGCGCCACATAGTCCGGCTGGAGCAAATCCAAAGTGCGCGCCAGCGCCGGCGTTGTTTGCAGCTGGCTGTCTATGCCCAGAAAATCGCGCACTGCGGCATGCTGCGTTTGCAGCAACACAATGAAATATTCTTCGGAGAGAAAAGTGCGCCCATCGCGCAGCGCCCACCACCACACCGGGTCAGCCAGCACGCGCGCACCTGCTGGCACCAGAGTGCGCAGACTTGCTTCCAGCTGGCGGTAGTTGCCGCCGCGATAGCGATACGACAGCCAACCCGCAGCAAACAACTGCGCCAGCAATAGCGTGACGACCAGTGCAGTTCCTGCCAGCATACGCAGCGCGCTTGAGAAACGCCCGCCTCCAATGTTGACTGCAGCCACTACCGCCCCAACGCCAAGTAAATACCAAAATGGAGACCACAGCACGCCGTACTGCACCAGCCGCTGCGAAACCGCCAAACCGTAAGCCAGCAGTGCCACCACTGCAGTTGTTGCCAACATGCGCGGCGCCGCCAAGCCACTGCGCCAAGCCCAAGCCAAACCAAACACCGCTAGTGCTGCCTCCATCAGTGAAATGGGTCCGGCAGAAGTCCAAAAAATATTTTTGCCCCACACCGCAAACATGGAATAGAGATTTGCGATCCAGCCAGTCATTGCGCCGCCAGCCGCAGCGGGTGTGTAGTTGAATGCCGTAAACTGCTGCAAGAAGCGTGCGTCGCTGCCGGGCCAATGCAGCCAGCCCCACATTGCCAGCCCGCTTGCCAACCCGGCGGCGTAAATACTTGCGGAACGCCATGCGTGCCGGCGCACGCCCATCTCACCTGTTACTGCCACTCCAAAGCCGAGCGTAAACACCAAAGCCAAACCATGAAAGTCAGCCGGCCATGCAGCCAGCGCACCAGCCAGCCAAATGGCACCGGCGTGTGGCGCGCGGGCGCGCAGCAACCAGAGCGCTGCACAGGCCGCAAGCAATATGCTCGCGGCCGTCCAAGACTCGGGGCGCGCCAGGTGCGCGGTGAGAAACACCTTTGTGTTTGACGCAAAGAGCAGCGCCACAGCGAGCCCCGCCCAACGCCCGTGCAGCTGCACCCCCAGCCACGCGGCCAAACCGGCTGCCAAGAGCCAACCGAGCATGGCGTGCGTGCGTGCCGAAAGCCACGCAATCCCGCCCATGCGCATTACCGCAGCCAACGAAACAATGTAGGAGCGCCCAAACTGCACCATGTTTTTGTCACGCAAGAATGGGTCGCCGGCGGGGAAGAGAGTGACGCCAAAATTGCCTTGCTCCAGCAGCGCCACCGCGCTGCTCGCATAAATCGCCTCGTCACAAGTGGGAGGCGGATAGGTACCGATGGTTGCGGCGAACAGCGCCACAGTGCATGCAGCAAACGCCAGCGCACCAGTGCCTAACACAATGGGGCCCGCCGCAAAGAGTTTCACGCTGGCGCCGCCGGACTATTGCGGCGCTCCGCCTGCCATACTAGCGCGAACACTGCCACAAGTGGCAGTGCACAACCCAACAACAGCCAGCCAAGCTCGATGCGCGCATAGCCGAAGTAAGCAACAGAAAGCAGCCCGAGCCAGCCAGTTCCCAAAAGATAAAGGCCGGTAGTCTGCGCATGGCTCCAGCCCGCGCGCACCAAGCGCTGATAGAAGTGCGTGCGGTGCGCATCCAGAATGCGTTCGCGGCGGCGAATGCGCAGCAGCAGCGTAGCTCCAACATCAGCCAGAAACATGCCGAGCACAACCACGCTGGCAGCAAATGGCACACCACGATCCATATTCAGAACCGCCAGTGATGCAAAACTGTAACCCAGCCACACACTGCCAACATCGCCCATGAAAACACGCGCTGGCGGAAAGTTGTGCACCAAAAATCCCAGCGCACCACCGGAAAGTGCCGCGGCCAACACAGGCAGCCACGCATGCTCGCGCAGCAAACCCAGCCCGGCAAGCGTTGCCATGCCAAGCAGCGCCTGCCCGGCCGCCAGCCCATCAACCCCATCCATAAAGTTATAAGCGTTGGACGCACCCACCAGCCACAGCACCAGCAGCAGCGCGCGCCATGGTGGCATCCATGTACCGGTTGCGGCCAGGAAAGCAGCCGCGACCGCAAGCTGCACCGCCAGCCGCAGCACAGCCGGCAGGCCGCGCCAATCATCGTACAGGCTCACCGCAGCCAGCAGCCAACTGGTAGCCCACCAGGCTGCAACACCGTGTGGCAAGCCGCCCGTAACCAGCAGCTGCGCTGCCGCAAACACCACCGGCGCCACAATTACAAACACCACGCCCGCCGCACGCGGCACAGGAACAGAATGCGAACTGCGCGCATTGGGCACGTCCAGCCAGCCGGCGTGCTGCGCCAACACGCGAAAAGCCGCCACGCCGGCAGCCGTCAGCAGCGCAGCTGCCACAAATGCTGCCAGCGCTACGACCACCAAATGCACCACCAGCGATTTTCAAGCGGGCACGCATACCATGGCAGCTGCGCGCCAAAAAACATAATCAGATTGGCAGCAAACAATCCCAGCAGCAGGCCACCCACCAGCCGGCGATGCCACAGCGGCGGGCACAAATTAAACAAACCCAACAGCAGCAGGCCCGTCACAGCCGGCAGCGCGGGCAGCAAAAAGCGCGCCGTGGCATAAAAAAATGGCTGCGCAAGATTTGGAAAAATATCAATCCGCAACACCACAACTGCAAGGCTCGAAAGTACAAAGAACGCCAGCAATGCAATTGCGCTCTGCTGCCGGCCGCGCGCCACTTTGAAGAACCATACGCCGCGCAGCAACCCGCGCCCGATGCCAGCCAACGCCAGCCATACCAGCAGCGCCATGCCGCCAATCACACTCGTTGGCAGGCCCGGGTAGTCACCCGCAAACGCACCCCAGAGCGTTGCAAAAATTGCGCGCAAGCCGGTGAAGTATGCGGGCAGCGTGCGCTCTTGGTCTAGCAGGCTGTACAGGCGGCGATTAAATCCGCGGTCTGAAAATCCGGTGATCATTGGCCAGCCCGCACTTCCGTCCGGGTTGTCCACCAGATTGATAAACGGCAGCCCGTCCCATGTGCCAGTTGCGTGACGCCCATCTGCAAACACCGGCACCCCTCCGCCCGCAAACTGGCCCTGCGCCAGCACCACACCGGAATAACTTACAGTGCCGAGCGCTGTAATTACGCCGCTTGCAGAGAACGGCGTACTTGATACCAGTACGGACCATTTGGGCAATTCGTCCTGCACGCGAATTGGCATGAACATCAGCCCGCGAACGGGCTGCACCTTTCCAAAGTCCAGCTCTAGCCAGCGGTTGCCGTCTGAATTGACTCCGGTCGCCACAAGTTCTGCCGGCATTCCAACACTGCGCGCAGCATCGCCATGCACGGGCCAGACCTGCAGCGCTGCATTGTTTGCCGCAGGCTCCGGCGGCTGCACAACCCGCACATGCCTGACGCGCGTATTTTTCATAAACGCAATGCTGTTTGTTACCGCGGTGCTGCCCGGCAGGGTAAGGCGCAAGTCTTGCGCAGCTTGGTCGACACGCACGGCATAGGATCCAAACTGCCATTCGCCACTCGCAGTGAATCCGGCTCGTTGAAAATCCGGCCCGCCGCTGAGCAGTGGAAGATGCACAAATTGTCCGGCGGGCGCACGCACCCACGCCCCAACCGTCGCCCATTCCCCGCGCAACGCTTTTATCCTAGCGGGCGCAATGTATTGGAAAGGCGCCCGGTCACCAACTAGCGGATCCACCCGGATAGCGCTCAGTACCGGTCCGCCATTTGCGCGCTCGCGCAGCGGCAGCACAATGTCATCATGCGGAATGCCCGAAGGGTAGTACCAATACGCAGCCCGGCAGCAAACCACCGGCAGTAACTGCACCCCCGCCGCCGCTGCGACAACAAGCACCGCAGCAAACCCAACCTGCAACTCCCAAGGCAGGCGCGGCAGGTTGCGCCACAAGCCTCTGATTATTGGCGGCACCCCAAAGAAAAATGTGCCGGACAGCAGCGCTGCCCACACAGTCTGCTTGGCCACAAGCGCCAGAAAGACCGTCAGTACGAGCAAATACACACGCAGCCGGTTCCATCCATGCGCCCAGCCCCACGCCGCACTAGCGAGCAATGCGCACATCACAACAATGGCGCCGGCATCCGTGCTCAGCGTCACCATAAAAATGACAAATGACGGCATGAGAACAGTTGCAGCAGTTGCAGCCAGCGCCAGCAAACGCGGCCCAAACAACATGCGGTTGGTCACATAAATTACGGGGATCAGCGCAATGCCAAACAACAGCAAAAACAAACGCGCAGCCAAAAAGCGCCCGGCCAGCGTGGTGCCGGCCGGCAGCAACATTTGCGGCACACCATAAACAAAGTACAGGTCGCTCAGCCACCAGGCACTGCGCGAATAACGCTCATATGCGCGGGCCTCTGCATCCACGCTGAGGTCCGGCCGTGTGATCAGCGCCTGCAATTGATAATCGTAAACTTGAAGCGGCGCCCAACCAATTGCGCGCGTCATGTAGCGCGCCGCCCCCACCGTGCGCGCAAAGTGGCGCGTCTCATCCACAAATGCACCCGTGCGATCTCCGAGGGGCACAGTCAGCGCCTGCAATGTGCCAAGCGCCGCCAGCGCCACTGCCAACGCCAGCAAAAACCAGCGCGTGCGCACGCGGCTAGCGGCCGCGGAAACCAAACATCACCCCAATTGTGCGAAAGAGAATTACGAGGTCCAGCAGCGGGCCGCGCTGCTTGATGTAGTACAGATCATATTGCAGCTTCTTCTCAGAATCTTCCACCGAAGCACCGTAGCCAAAATTAATCTGCGCCCAGCCGGTGAGCCCGGGCTTTACGCGCAGGCGCAAGCGATACAAGGGAATTTTTTGCTCAAGTTCGGCAACAAACTCCGGGCGCTCCGGGCGCGGCCCCACGAGCGCCATTTCGCCGCGCAATACATTCCAAAATTGCGGAAACTCATCAAGGCGTGTCCGCCGCAAAAACCGGCCAACGCGTGTCACGCGCGGATCGCGCAGCTCAGCCCAGCGCGGCGCACCGTCGCTTTCCGCACCAACCCGCATGCTGCGAAACTTAAAGATGGTGAACAGGCGCCCTCCCTGCCCGATGCGCAGCTGCCGGAAAATAATCGGCGAACCAGACTCCAAATATATGCCGGGCGCCAGCAGCGGAAGCAGCAGCGCCAAGAGAGTTAACCCCAGCAGCGCGCCCAGCACATCTGCCACGCGCCGCACCATCCGCGCCAGATTGTTCAGGCGCGCCGCATCTACAAATGATGTCATCACCCAATCCGGCGGAAGATGGCGCACTGGCACCTGCGCACTAATCTGCTCGTACAGCACCTGCGCGCGCACAATGTCTATGCCTTTTTCCTGGCAGCGCATCAGCTCCCGGAAGAGCAGCGGCGGCAGCTCGCCCGGCACGGCAAGAATTAATTCAGCCACATCATTTTGCTGCACTGCAGCCCACAGCCCGGCAGCAGTACCCACAACTGGCAGCCCGCCCACAGCCGATGCAGGCGGGCCGTCATCCACAAATCCCGCAATGTCATATTGCTGCTCGGAAAACTCATCCAGCGCTGCAACAATCATGTGCGCCAGCGGGCCTGTGCCCACCACCAACGCGCGCCGGCGAAACAAGCCGCGCACCAAAATGTTGATGTATGCCAGCCGCCATAAAAGATCGATTGAGAAGGCACCACCGATGAAATAGACAAAAACCAAGCGGGGCAGCAACCCGCGTGGCGCAAAGAAAAACACACCAAGGTAGAGCACCAAGGCAATGCCAGCCGATCCCAGCAGTGCCGGCAGCATGCGCGCCGCTGCGGCCGCGCGCTGCAGTTCATACAAGCCGCTGTTATATAAAAGCAGCAGCCAGAGCGGAATCAGTACCGCAAACCAGCTGATATTTTGCTGCAGATATTGCTGGTAGCCGAGATCGTCGGCGGTGATGGACCACAACCAAAGTGCGAGCGCAGTTGCCAGCCCCGCAGCCAGCACATCGCCTACGAGCAAAATTACACGGCGCTCCGAGATCTGCAGGCCCCAGCGCGGCAACCGGATTGGAGAGACAGTCATTTGTGGTTTGTTCAGTTCAACAAAAGGTTGTGGCAAAACAAAAAGGCCACTTGCGTGGCCCGCTGCGCCCAGCCTTGCACCTGCACTTATGAAATGCAGTATAGCATCGCATAAGCGCGCAATTCTTCAGCGTGCCTGCTTAGCGCCCGGCACGCGCCCACGCGCGGTTGCCACTGCGGCGCACGCTGCGCCACAAGCCCAGCAGTGTTGCCAGATTTGAGCCGGCAAAGAAGTACGGGAAAGTAAGCCAGCCGGGCAGGCGCATATACGGCTCCAGTGCGTATCCGGCGAGTGCTGCCAGATACGCGGCAATCTGCAGCGCCAGCACCGCCTGATAAAACGCTTGGCGCCACAGGGCGCTACTGGCTGCCAGCAGCAACATCAGCAGCACAGGCACAGCCCAGCGCAAAACTTTGTGCGACCACAGCATCCAGGCAACGCTGCCGCGATGCGGCAACAGCAAAGGCCAGAGATCCGCCATGGCATTGAAGCCGGCTTCACCAACGCGCACACGGCGGCGCAGCTCCTCACGGATGGTGCTGTTGGCGGCCTCGCGCGCAATTGCTTGCGGTGCAAAAACCATCCGGCGGTCCTGCTGCAGCACGCGCGCGCCAATCAATAAATCATCCGAGGTAAGGCGCTGCACTGGCAAGGCGCAGTACAGTTCGCGCCGGATGGCGTAGATGGCGCCGTTGGCTGCCGCCAAAATTCCCAGGCGGCCCTCCAAACTCTTAATAAATGTTTCGTAGCGCCAGTAGAGCGACTCGTTGGCAACCGCTGCGCTCGGCTCAATTTTGGGGCGCTCCAGCCGCAGCGCGCCGCACACGCCGCCGACTGCTGCCGACGCAAACGGCCGCACCAGTTCACGCAGCGCATTCGCATCGAACATGCTGTTTGCATCCGAAAATACAAGCAGCGCACCGCGCGCGGCCAGTACAAGATCATTCAGCACCGCCGGCTTGCCGCGGCGCTCCGCAAAACTAATGAGGCGCATGTGCGCAGGCAAGCCGGCACTTTGCAGAATGTCGGCTGTGCCGTCATCTGAACCATCGGAGCCAAAAATAATCTCGAGCTGCGCCGCCGGATAGTCGAGCAGTTCGCAGTTGCGCAGCTTGCGCAAGATTACGGGCGCCTCGTTGTAAGCTGCTACCAACAGCGACACGGACGGCGGCAGCTCAGGTGCGGGATCTTCAACCGGCGCCCGCGGCTGCAGCCACGCAAGCACGAATAAAAGCGCGGGGTACACCGCGTAGGTGTACGCCATCGCGCCGGCGGCGCACCAAAACACAATTTCCATCAGGCACGAAGCGCCGCACGCGCACTGGCATACTCTGCGCGCAGCAGCGGCATCCAGTTGCCCGCAGCCAAAATCACACCGCCCAGCAGCAGCTTGGGGCCCAGCGCCACAACATAAAGCACAATCGCGTATCCAGTCGCTGCATTCCAATCAATGCCAAGCAAGCTGAGCGCGGTGACGGTGAGCAGCTGATGCATGCCCATCTTTGCCGGCAAGGCCGGCAAGGCGTCACCCACTTGATGCCACACAAGTATCAGCAGTGCAGCGCTCCACCCCAAAGGAAATCCAAATGCCTTCAGCAGCAAGTAGTTGGTGCCCATCGAAAGCGCCAGCACCAGCAGCGAAATGCCGGCAATTGCCAGCGCCATTCCAGCATGGCGCAACGCCGCCAATCCCGCCAAAGTGGCGCGCACTGATTCACCAACCCACGCTGCCCAACTCTGCGGCAGGAAGAATGCGCGGCGCTCCAGCCAGCGCCATAACGGCGGCCCGGCCACGGCGGCCACAAGCACCAGCGTGAATGCAACAATACCCAGACTCGCCCGCCGCAACCAGCCCGGCAGCAACTCCAACACGGGCGGCGGCAGCGTGCCCGCAAGCAGCAGCAGGCTGATGGAAAAAGCCGCCAAGTCGGCGGCCTTCTCGGCACCCAGCGTGCCCAGCACGCGCAGTTTGCTCAGCCCCTCGCTATGCCCGGCGGCATACACGCGCACCACCTCGCCCACAAACAGGCGCACCGGGGAAAGAATGTTGAGCATTTGCGAAACCACAATGCCGGCCAGCAGCGCGCGCCAGCTGCGTTCGCGATGCTCAGGATAAAACAACAACTGCCAGCGCAATGCCAGCATCCCAAGCGTAACGAAAATTGAGAGCACGGCCAGCGCGCACAAGCCCGCATCCACCCCGGCAAGCACGGCGCGTACGGCGCCCCACTGCACGTCGCGCAATACAAGCCACAGCGCTGCGCCGCCCAGCAGCGCGCCCGCCAGCCCGCGCATGGCGTTTCGAAACACAGCGCGCCGCTCAGGCCGGTGCGCTGCTGCGCCCGGCATCACGCGCCACACTCAGCAGCTGCCCCAGCGCCAGCATCGGCCAAATGATCATGCCCAGCTTGCTGCCCAGCGGCAGCGAGTCGGATAACCCAAACACCAGCAGCGCAACACTGCCGGCCAGCAGGCCCCAAGCCACACGCCCCTCCCAGCCGGCTTGCTGCCGGCCCGCCCGCACCAGCCCGGCACCATGCAGCAGCCACAACGCAATGAACGCGATCAACCCCGGCACACCCAAGTCCACGCCCACATTCAGCAGCCAGTTATGCGGATGTGAAGCATCCCATACCAGCGCAATCGTAGGGTTGCCCTGCAAGTTCATAGCGAAGGGGTAATTGAGGCGCGCCTCAGCGCGAAAAAAGTTGAAGCCCATGCCGGTCCAGCCCCAATCGCGCAGCGCACTGATGCCTGTGGTCCACAGCTCCTGCCGGAAGCCAGCTTTGCCCGTCATGTCGCCAAGCAGGCGCGAAAGCAGCGCCACATCTCCGCCGTAAAAAACAAGCATGCCCGCCGCTGCCAGTACACCGGCCGCGGGCAAGCCCAGCCAGCGCCAGCCGCGTGGCAGGCAAAGGAAACAAGCCAGCGCCGCCAGCCCAACCACCCCAGCAAACCAGCCGCCACGGGATTGCGTGACAACTATCGAACCCGCCACTACAAATGTACAGCCCAGCAGCAAAAAAGCCACCCACATGCGCTCCGCATCAGTGGCGCCGGTTGCGGCGCGCACCTGCAGCAACACGCCCGCACCCACCGCCAGCGTTAGCAGCGCTACGTATGCAACCGTAACAGACACTGACAAACCCACCGCAACAACCGCCGCCAAAATGGCACCCCAAATAATTGTGGCAGTTATTAGTGGTGAGCGCAGCACGGTGCGCATTGGTGCAAACATGGCCACGGTGGACGCGCCCGCCACCAGCGTCAGCACCATGGCAGCACCAATCCCGCCGCCCGCACCCGGCCATGCCAGAAACGCAACCACCGCCGTGCCCATCGCAATGATGGAACCATCAAGCAATTGCTTCCAGCCCAAGCGCAGCTTCGGGCGCCAACCCCCAAGACTTGGGGCCAACAATGCCACACACACCGGCAGCAGCGCAGCCAACACAGCTGCCACCGCATTCGCCTGCAATCCACTGGGCGAGCCCGGTACGCGCGCACTCAGGTCTGGCAGCGCCACTAGGATCATGCCCAGCAATGGATACTTGGTGAGCCAGTCTAGAGAGCGGTCCACAATCAGCGGAGCCGCCAGCGCCAGCGCCAGCCCGCCAGCCAGCAGGCCCGCTGCCACGCGCGCCGGACCGCGCGCGTGCTGCCGCCCCCAGCGCACGCACGCGTAATACGCCAGCACACCCCACACCACGCCGCAGATTTTGTCCAGCGCAGCGCGCACCTTGGTGGAAAAGCTGAGCGGCGTGCGCGCAGCTTTTAGCTGAACACCCACCTCAGCCGGCGTAAGCACCCGCGCGTAAATGGCGAGCTCGTCCAGTGCGCCCGTAAATGTGGTGGGCACATTTTGGTAGGGCTCGTACCCAAGCAAGAGGGTCCGATTTGGAACACGCGTGGAATAATCTGGATTGGACCTGTTGCCAGATCGGTAAGTCCACAGATCGTTCGCCTGTTTTGCGCGGCCGCCGTAAAAGAAGTTGTAGAGCCCGCCAACACGCACCAGCGGCAGGCGCTGATACGCCACCCGCGTTCCATCAAGGTACAGTGAAGCCCAGCCATACAGCTGCGCCATGGGCAGCGGGCGCTGCTGCCGGGTGCTGCGCAAATGCGCAGGTGCCCACGTGAGCACCACATGGTGCCAGCTGCCGTCCGCGGCGCTCACGCCGCTGGGCGCAGCGCACTCCCCAAACACACACACCTGCAAATTGGCCGGGTTGCGCAGCGCCACAAAAGTTGCGCGCGAGCGCGCACCTGCCAGCGCGCGCAGCGGATCGTCCGCAGCGCCAATGTAAAGCGGCGTGCCCGCCGCGCCCGGCTGCGCCTGCAGCCACACGCTTATGCTGAAAGCCTGATCTGCCGGTGTCCAATACCGGCCCTCGGGGCAAAGCCCGCAGTTATCCGGCCCCCAAGCCATGGCAACGCGGGCGCCGCCCGCCAAGTGCAGCGCATCGTTGTAGCTTGCAGCCAATGCACCGGTCACTTGCCGCTTCTCACCCGCCTGCCAGCCCCAGTATCGGCCGTGTGCTGCGCGCTTAATGTAAGTGCCATCCAGACTGTCGTAGCGCATGTCCTGCGCAATATTCCCTAGCCGCTCGCCGAAACGCCAGTAGCTTTCCGGGCTGGAGGCCAGTACGGTTTTCACATAATTGCTGTGCGGCGCGAAGAGTGAAGCGAACACCATCAAAAGCAGCAGCGCAAGCGGCCAGTCCAACGCGGTGCGCGGAAACCAGCGCCCGCCGGTGGCGCGCGCTGCCAGCGGCGCTAGCAGCGCTGCCGGCAGCGCCAGCATCACCAGGCGCGGCCGGGCAGAAAGCAGCAGCGAGCCCAGCAGCGCAATATAAAGCAGCTCATGGCGCGCAATCCACTGCGCGCAGCGCTGCACCATCAGGCGCATGCTAAAAAGCGCCGCGCCCGGTGATCACCACCAGCAGCGTACGCGCCAGAATGCGCAGGTCCAGCCAGAAAGAATAGTTGTAGACGTAGTACAGGTCGTCCTCGGAGTTCAGATGCATGGGCTTGTCACTGCGCCCGTTCACCTGCCACCAGCCAGTCATGCCCTGCGGCACGGCAAAGCGCTTGCGCTGCCACGGCTGGTAGCGCTCCACCAGCTCCGGCAGTTCCGGGCGCGGGCCCACCAGTGTCATGTCGCCGCGCAGCACATTCACCAGTTGCGGCAGCTCATCCAAGCTAAAGCGCCGCAATACGCGCCCCACGGGCGTAACGCGCGGGTCAGCGCGCTGCTTGTGCGGGCCAACCGGCGCCGCATCCACTTCCTGCCGCATCGAGCGGAACTTGAGCATGCTGAACGGCCGCCCATTTTCACCCATGCGCAGCTGCTGCAGCACCATCGGGCCGGCCGAGCTGAAGGTAACCAGCACGCCAATCACAAGCAGCAGCGGCGCCAGCGCCAGCAGCAGCAGCCCGGCCACCACAATGTCAAACAAGCGCTTGGCCACGCGCGCGGCGCTGCCAATCACAGGCTCGCGCAATCCAATCAGCGGCATGCCCCCCAACATTTCCGGCTGCGCCTGCACCAGCGCCAACGAAAAATAGTTGGGGATTATTTTAATGTGTACGGGCTCTGTGCGCAGCGCTTCCACCACACTCTCCAGTTTGCCGTATGCCTGCGGCGGCAGCGCAATCATCACCTCGTCGCACTGCTGCGCGCGCACCACCGCCAGCAGCTGCGCCAGTGTGCCCAGCACCGGCACGCGCTTGTCGTCATCCAGCGTCAAGGCCACCTTGGCCGGGTCGTCATCCACAAAGCCCAGCAGCTCGTAGCCCCAGCGGCTGTGGCGCTGCACCGTCTCGGCTGCCAGCCGCCCAACCCGCCCGGCGCCCACAATCAGCACGCGCCGCTCTGTACCGGCGCGCGCCACGCCCAACACTCGATACGCCGTGCGCAACAGTCCACGGTACGCCAGCAGCAAACCCAGGTTGGCCGCCACCAAATAAACAAATTGATAGCGCGAGTACTCGCGAAAGGAGAGAAACAAGCTGCCAGCCAGAACGAGCGTGGCCAGCAGCGCTGCCATCACCACCCGCCCGGCTTCATCGCCGGCGCGCAGCACGCGTGCCGGCTCATACGCGCCCAGCAGCCAGAGGCTGGCGCTCCAGCTAATTCCAGCCAGCACTGCCAGCCCGGGCGGGTTTGCAGCAAGCGCCAGCTCCAGGTCCAAGCCAAACGGCAGCTGCGCACGCAGCCACGGCGTCATTAGCAGCGCCAGCTGCGTTGCCAGCAGATCCGCAAAAAACAAAACCATTACAAGCCGGTTGAAAGTTGGACGCATTACAGAGACTAATCCAGTGAGTACGCGCGCCAGCCCAGCAGCTGCGCCAACAACAAGCCCACAAAGCGCGGGTTGTTGATGATGTAGCGCCGTGCCAACCGGCGCGGATGCTGCACCAATCGGTACAGCCATTCAAAACCACTGCGCTGCACAAAACGCGGCGCCTGGCGCTGGCGCCCGGCCGCAAAATCAAAAGCTGCGCCGACGCCAATCAGCACTGGCGCATCAAGCCGGGCCTGCTGCGCATCCATCCAGTACTCCTGCTTTGGCGATCCAAGCCCAACCCAGACGATGTCCGCCCGCGCAGCGTTGATCTGCGCAATCTCGCTTTCCGGCACCGGCGCGCCTGCCGCGCGCACTGGTGGCGCCAGCGTGCCGGCCACCTCAAGCCCCGGAAACAGTGCGCTCAGGCGGCGCGCCACCTCCTCCGCCACCCGCGGAGCGCCCCCATAAAAAAAATGGCGGCAGCCGCGCGCGCGCATTTTGTCACACAGCGCCGCCAGCAGGTCCGGCCCATACACGCGCCCCACCCATGCATATCCCAGCAGGCGGCTCAGCCACACTAATGGCATGCCATCCGGCGTCGTCAAGCCGCTGGCATTTGCAATTCTGCGCAGTGCCGCGTCCGCCTGATAATCCATCACGCTATGCACCGGCGTCACACACACATACGCGCGTTGCCGTTGCTCCACCCATCCTGCCACCACGTCCAGCGCCAGCGGCAAGTTGATCGCGCTGATCCCCACCCCCAGCACATTCACGCGCGGAATTGCAGCGCTGGCGTGCGGCGCACCTAGCGGTTGCTTCGATACCATTCGATTGTGCGTTTCAATCCGTCCTGAAAATTGGTGGACGCGCGAAAACCGAACTCGTGCTCTGCCCGCGACACATCCAGGCAACGGCGCGGCTGCCCGTCTGGCTTGCTGCTATCCCACAGGATGCTGCCCTTAAATCCAGTCAGCTCCGCCACAAGCTGCACTAAATCTTTAATCGTAATCTCCATCCCCGAACCGATGTTCACCGGCTCCGGCTTGTCGTAGTCACGCGTGGCCAGCGTAATCGCCCGCGCCGCATCCTCCACATACAAAAACTCGCGCGAGGCATTGCCAGAACCCCACACCACAATCTCACGCTCGCCACGCTCCACAGCATTCACGCACTTCTTGATCAAAGCCGGAATCACATGCGAGCTGCTGTCGTCAAAATTGTCGCCCGGGCCGTAGAGATTGACGGGCAGCAGAAATATCGCATTGAATCCGTACTGCTGCCGGTAAGCCTGCGCCTGCACCAGCATCATCTTTTTTGCCAACCCGTATGGAGCGTTTGTTTCCTCCGGGTAGCCATTCCACAAATCCTCCTCGCGGAATGGCACCGGCGTAAACTTTGGATACGCACAAATGGTGCCCACAGCCACAAACTTGCGAACGCTGTGCGTGCGGGCCCCCTCAATTAGCTGCACTCCCATCATCAGGTTCTCATAGAAAAACTCTGCGGGATGCTCGCGGTTAATGCCAATCCCGCCGACCTTGGCCGCAAGGTGAATGACCACCTCCGGCTGCAGCGCCTGATACGCGCGGCTTACATCAGCCGCTTGCGTCAGGTCATACTCAGCGCTGCGCGGGCATTGCAAACTCACGGCCGGGCCGGAAGCAAGCTGCGCCTGCAGATGCCGCCCAAGAAATCCATTGCCGCCCGTGATCCACCAGTTGCGCATGCTCATCCGCACTCAACCTCACGCCGTCGCTGCTTGCACCGCTTCTACCGGAGCAGCATTAGTAGAAGGCCGCCCGCCATCCGCAAAGCGCACGGCCACCGGAATCATGCCCAGCAAAAACCAGAATGGTATCGCCGCCTGCGGCAGCTCCAGCATCACCGAAGTAAGTGAAGCAAAAAACATGAACAGCGTGGCCGCACCCAAAAAGTAGGCTGCATCCGCCGCAAACCGCCAACGCGCAACAAACTGCAGGCCGAACGCCATACGCCAGCAGCGCACCAGCATTACAAGCAGCGCCACCGTGGCCGGCAGCCCCATCCGCAGCAGCACAAACAGCACCGAGTTGTGCGGGTACACAAACATGTCAAGGCTCGGGTCATTAAAGTCATTCCACAGCCAGCCTTTCAGCATAAACGAAGCTGGGTAAAAAGGAGTGCCCAGCCCAATCCCAGTCAACGGCGCCCGAAACGCAGCCTTCAGCATGTCCGCCCACATCGCAGTTCGCCAGCCTTCATTTCCACCCCTGTAATCCGCCATATCCCCGGAAAACAAAATTCTAAATTTATCCGCCTGA
>OFRL01000606.1_pt1 | contig 15385 bp, 17 predicted proteins | sample 1543121 | NCBI WGS metagenome assembly OFRL01 (sample SAMN07774228, study PRJEB24372) | wastewater metagenome | isolation source: Lake Maggiore Cannobio | place: Italy: Cannobio | collected 2016-01
ATATCTCACCGGCCGCTACGAAGCGCCTGGCACGACTTGAGGAGCTCGGCTACGGGAGGCTCCCGATCTGCATGGCGAAGACGCAGTACTCGCTCTCCCATGACGCAAGCAAGCTCGGTCGCCCAACCGGTTTCCGGGTGCCCGTTCGCGGCGTCACCTTGGCGGCAGGGGCCGGATTCATCACCGCGATCTGTGGCGATATGCGCCTGATGCCGGGCCTCAACAAGGCGCCTGGCGGCGAGCGGATTGACCTCGACCTCACCCGTGGCGGGGAGATCGTCGGCCTCTTCTAGGCCTGTTTTCGTGCTCCGCTGAGCACGGCTGGAACCCCCGCCACACTTGGGGCGTTACTGGAGCGAAGGGCCCTCCTGGGCTCACATAGAAGGAGTGAACGAATGAGAACACGAAGCGCTCTGATGACGCGGCTCGGAGTACCTGCAGTCGTAGGTGCCGTCCTTGCCCTCGCTCTCGCCCTGATCTCCGGACTCGGAGTCGCTGGCGGATCAAGCAGCTTGGATGGAGGCGTTGACTCGTCCTACCCGGATGGCAAAGAGAGCGGCGTGAGGGGCGTAGCTCCTGAGCTTGGCGACACAGTTTCTTCGAATCAGGGAGATGGCACGAGCGACATAGTCCGCTACGGCAACCTCTCGCTTGAAGTCAACGACGTCGATGACGCGCTGGCGCTCATCACAACGATCATTGAGAGCGCGGGTGGGTACATCTCTTCAAGTTCTCGCTCAGGCGAAGGGGAGTACCTCTACCTGAGTGTAACCCTCCGTGTCCCTGCCGCAGAGTTCAGCGCCGTCATGGCATCGCTGCGCAGTGAAGGTGAAGTTCTCTATGAAGACATCTACAGCTACGAAGTAACCATGCAGGTACTTGATCTTGAGGCGCGACTAGAGAACCTCCGCGCAAGCGAGAGCGCATTCCTTAAGCTGCTTGATCGCGCCCAGACGGTTGCGGATGTCGTTGCCGTGCAGTCGGAGTTGAGCCGCATCCAGGGAGACATTGAATCTTTTGAAGCACAGCTCAGTGGCGTGAAAGATCAGATTGACATGGCGAGCGTCATCGTATCGCTCTCCCTTCCGGTCTCTGCTGTTGATGCTGCGTCAGGCGATTTTGATCTTGGCCACGAGATCAGTAGCGCACTCGCAAACCTGATCAGCGTGGGTCGAGCGGTGATCAGCATAGCGATCAACATCGTGGTCATTGGGATTCCGATCGCCGTGATTGGCGCCCTCTTTGGCTCACTGATTGGGCGAGTGCTGAACGCAGTTGCCGCTTGGGTCAAGAAGTCGTTGAACGGTTCAGGCAAGGGTGCGCGTCGAGCGGCCCGCCGCTAAGTCGTAGCTACTGAACGCGAAGCGCCGCTGGGGCTAGATGGCTCCGGCGGCGATCGCGATTACGGCAACGGTGAGTAGGCCAATCGCCACACCGATTGCGCCGGCAAGCCAGGCGCGCAGGTTCAGCGGCCCAAGTTTCTCGCTCTCCTCTGACGCGTGGTCTCCCATGCCGTCTAGTATCCCAGACGATGAGGATTGACATCGGCGACGGGTTTGAGCTGATCGGCGTGGAGAGCGCTGACGAGCTGCTGCTCGCCCCGCCATGCAGCCGTGACGATGCAGATCACGCGACCTGCACCTGGTGGGAAGACGCCGACAAGGGGAGCAAGGCGGCGCGTGCCGATGCGCTCACCGCAACTCCTGCACAGCGCGCGAGCGCGCCAGCAGGTGGCAAGGCGGCGCTCGCCGCCTTTCTCGGTGCCGAAGTGAGCGAAGCGCCAGCCTTCAATCCGTTTGCACCGAAAGCGCCAACGCGCGAAGAGGCGCTGCGTGATGCCGCCGCCGCGCCGGGTCAGCCAACAAAGTTGCGCCTCCTGACGCGACAGCTTCCAATCAGCGGACCGATGGGCTGGATCCTTCTCGCTAAGGGCGAGCCGGTTGCCTACTGCCAGGCCGGTCCACTCTCAGCATTTCCGCGCGCGCAGCGACTCCGTGATCGCTACACAGATCTCCCATCCACGCCGCCACCTGCAGTGGTCACCTGTATCTCGGTAATCCCCGCAGCGCGCGGAAGTGCACTCGGAAGCGCACTCGTTGAAGGGGTGCTTACACGACTCAGTACCGCAGGATTTGCCGCAGTCGAGGCGTATCCCGAAGAGCCAGCGACCGCTGCGGCACTCGATGCCGACGCAACCTCCTCTGCAACGCTGCGCTTCTGGGAGCGACTGAACTTCTCCGTTGCTGCTACAGGACCCGATGGACGCTGGCCAGTGATGCGGCGCGTGCTCGATTGAGCGGCGCGCTGGGCGCCGTCCCCCTCCCGCCGTATGAGATCGTCGCGAACGTCAGCGAGGGGCGTGACCCGGCGCTCCTCGCCGTATTCACGGCGGTCGTTGCTGGATCGCCGGGCGTGCGTCTCTTAGATGTGCACCACGACGCTGATCACGATCGCAGCGTCTACACCTATGTTGGCGACGGTGACGCCCTCTCCCTTGCCACCCGCGCGCTTGCGCGGCTCGCCGTGGCAACCATTGATCTCACGTCGCCGCAAAAGAGTGGCGCTGGCCGCGGGGTGCATCCGAGAATTGGGGCAATTGATGTCATCCCGTTCGTGCCGCTTGGGCCAGACGGGAGTGAGCGCGGAGCGGTCGTGATCGCTCGAGCACTTGCTCGCGCACTCGCCGCAGATCTCAACCTCTCTGTGCATCTCTACGGTGCCGCCGCGCGCTCCGCTGCACGAGCAGCTCTGCCAGATATTCGACGAGGCGGTTTTGAGTCACTGGCCGAGCGACAGGCGCAACCTGATGGCGAACCAGACGAAGGCCCAGCTGTACCGCATCCAACTGCAGGCGCTGTAGCGGTTGGCGTGCGACCGATCATGGCCGCCTGGAACATTCAACTGATCGGCGCACCAGAGCCAAAACTTCTTGATGTGGCGCGCGCGCTCGCTACGCAGCTGCGCGCTACAAACCCAGGTGGCGTCCCTGGACTGCAGGCACTCGGCTTCCCGCTGCCGAGCATCAACGGCGCGCAACTCTCCATGAACCTGCATGATGTAATCGGTGCGGCGTCGCACGGGGTTACGCTGCACGCGATTCGTGCGCGTGCGCATGAGGCGGCACAACAGCTCAATGTGCAGTTAGGCGAGACGGAGATTGTGGGACTTATTCCAGAGTTGGCGCTTCGCGCCGGGGGAAATCCACTTCAGCTTATGATTCGCGGCGAGTGGGAGCGCGCCACACTCGAATACGCGCTACGTGAGGGCGGCAACCAGCGCTAACAGAACACTGGCAATAACCGGAAGTGCACAGCCGCAGCCCGAACCTTTCTTTTTAGAATCCGCACGGCCAGTCGGCTTTCCACTGCCGTTAGTGATTGCGGAAAAGAGAAGGAACTCATCAAGGTTCGTTCCGTTGTCATTTAGATCAAACGCACCACCATCATGCCCACCATCGTCACCACCACCAAAATCTCCGTCAGTCATCTTCGCCTCCCTTGTCGCATCAATTTGCGGGTAAGCTGTGCTAGAAGTTCGCACGAAGCTTACTCTTGCGTCCCGAATGTCATGCAGCGCAGCAGATCTCCCTGCGTGCATCAGAACATATGCGCGTGCCAACAGTGTGGCGCGTTCCGCAGGCTATGAAGGCGTGCTAGTCGGCGCCGAAGGCCTCGCCGCGTGGCTCCACCACGATCGTGGTGGTCTCTTCTGGAAGGCCGGAGATGGTGATCGTCAGCTTCGGTTGTGCAGTCGGTGGCGTGGTGAGTCCTTCCTCCTTGCAGAAGGCCTTGACTGCGGCATTCGCCTTTGCAACGTCATCGGTCATCGGCATTGGGATCACAATCTTGGGGCCAAGTTCGCTGATCAGCGCGGAAGCAGCCTCTGCGCTCAACTCTCCGCCAACAGGAACGAGCACAATGTCCGCACCTGGGAGCTCCTTGATCTGATCAGTGGAGAATCCTTCGGCATGATCGCCGAGGTGCACCACATGGATGCCATCGATTTCAGCGTAGAAGACGGTGTTGTGCCGCGCCGCAGGGCCGCGGTGGTTGTCGCGGTAACTACGAATGCCAGTGATGAGCACCGACTTCACTTCATACTCGCCCGGTCCCTCAAGGACCACCGCGTTATCTAGGCTGGTGGCAATAGGGGTGCGGCCGTCGCGGGGCGCCAGGCGACCCTTCACGCGCGCGAGCGGCGCGTCGTCTGGGTGGCTGAGCGTGACGATGTCTGCGGTGATGCCACGCCCCGTCGGCCCCACGATGGAGGTGTACGGGTCATAGGCGATCGTCGCCTCGCGTCCTCGGATTCGAACGCAGCTGCGTCCGTAATAGGTGAGTTCCATCGCCCTATTCTCCCACGCGGCACCCCCCAGTGTCGTACGCCGTGGGGTGCTCAAACGAGCGTGGCTGTCTGCTTGGGGGCATGAGGGGCCCTGAGGCACGAGGGAGGGATATGCCAGGCGAGGGACAATGCCCATCGCCCCCGCCTGGCGGGAGGTCGGTTCTCAGGAGGGAGGTCCAGTGAACCGGATACACATCATCCGCCTCCTGGGTGAATCCCCACTGAGCAGCCAGGTAAAGACTTCTCAATGCTGCCGGACCCCACACGGCTCGCCCCGAGGGCGGGCCTACATCTCGGCGGGGGCGGAGATCCCGAGGAGGCGGAGGGCGGCGGCGAGGCTTGTGGCCGCTGCCGCCACAAGGCGGAGGCGCTGGGAGGAGAGCTTCGCGGCGCTTGCGTCCACCACCTTCGCGTCGCGGTAGAAGGCGGAGAAGGCGGTGGCGAGTTCGGTTGCGTACGTAGTGACCCCCTGCGTCTCGTGATGGGCTGCGGCGTCCTCAACAACTTCTGGGAGGCGCACGATCACGCGCGCAAGCTTTGCATCTGGCGCAGCCTCGTCGTTGAGGAGATCGCCAATGCTCTCCGACGCCTTCATCCCTTCAGCCTCGCCCTTGCGTAAGATTGACTTCATGCGCGCATGCGCGTACTGCGCGTAGTAGACAGGGTTCTCGCTGTTACGCGCGGTGGCAGCTTTGATATCAAAGTCAATTGCGGTGCTCGCACTGCGCGAAGCAAAGAACCAGCGCGCCGAATCTACGCCGATCTCTCCAAGCAACTCATCCAACGTGACAAATGTTCCGGCACGTTTTGACATGCTCATCTCAACACCATCGCGTACAAAGCGCACCCAGGCAACGAGCAGCATCTCCATGTGCTCTTTTGCGTAGCCGAGCGCCTCGCCAGCATTGCGCACGCGCGCAACAGTGCCGTGATGGTCGGCGCCCCAGACGTAGACAAGGTGATCGAATCCGCGGCCGAACTTCTCTTCAACGTATCCAATGTCGGAGCCAAAGTAGGTGTACGCGCCGGTCGACTTCTTGATGACGCGATCCTTGTCATCGCCAAACGCCGTGCTCTTGAACCAGAGTGCACCATCGCGCTCCTCCAGCCATCCAGCGGCGCGCAGCTTCTCAATGGCGCGGTCAACGAACCCTTCGGTGTAGAGCGAACCTTCTGATCGCCAGACATCAAACTCCACACCGAGTGCCGCAAGTGACGCCTCAATCCCAAGACGAATGCGCTCTGATGCCCACTTGCCGATCACCGCAACTTCATCCTCATCAGCGTTCGTGGTTCCTGAAGCACGAGCCGCAGACGCGCGCGTTGCAACCTCTGGTGGAATTGCGGTGGCTAGTTCGGCAACGTAGTCGCCCTTATACCCATCTTCCGCTACCGCTGCCCCATCGCGCAGGGCGATGACGCTTTCGCCGAGTCGGCGCACCTGCTCGCCAAAGTCGTTGAAGTAATACTCGCGCGTCACCTCTTGCCCCGCCGCCTCAAGGACGCGCGAGAGGAGATCGCCAACAAAGGCGCCGCGCGCATTGCCAACGGTGAGCGGTCCGGTTGGATTCGCAGAGACAAACTCCACGTTGACCCGCAGCGGTTTCTCCTTCGCGTCGTGTGTAAGGTGTCCCCATGCGCTTGGCGCGGCAATCATCGCGTCAAGGAGATCGGCGAGCAGTCCAGCGCGGAGTCGTACGTTGAGGAACCCGGGACCGGCAACATCAGCGCTTGCGATCGGTCCGAGCGCACCATCACCACCATGAATCCGCTCCCCCGTCTCCGCAGCCAACTCTGCAACGATCGCCGCTGCGATCTGCGCTGGCGCGCGCTTCAGCAGCTTGCTCGATTTCATCGCAACGTTTGATGCGTAGTCGCCATGGTCGCTACTTGCGGGAACTTCAACTTCAATCCCCTGGATGAGCGCATCGAGCGCCACCGCATCCTCTGGACCAGGGAGCGCCCCTGAGGCGATCGCTCGGCGGACGGCACGGCCGATGGCGTCGCGCACAACGTGGCCAAGCGGAGTGCCGAGGAGTGGGTCGCGGGGGAGCGTGGCGGCGCGCTCAGCTCCGTCTGGGGAGGCCTTTGATTTCTTCATGGCTGAATCGTAGCCGTGAAACTCTGGCACGATGGCGCTATGAGCCAGAACGAGTCGCCCACAACCCAGTCGGCCACCACGCCACCCCCCACAGGGGTGGAGATCGCCACGCCGGTGAGCCGCGGGCAGATCGTTCGCGTCGCGCTCCTCCTCACGACCGCCTTCATCCTTGGCGCGCTCCTCCTCCGCGCGCAGGCGGATCGCATTCGACCACTCGACCTTCCACTCCCCGCTGGATGGGAGGCGGTCACCGCTGATACCGTCCTCGCTGGGATCTCCCCGCAGAGCGCGGTGCGCGCCGCACGATCAGCTGACGCACCAATCGGCGCAACGCCGCGCGTTCGACTCATCACGCTCACCAGTGCAGGGGCTGACGCCGCAGAGCTTAGTGGGGTTTACTGGCTGATCGTCACCGACGACGTTCGCCCAACAATGGAGATTCCAGCAGGCGATTCGCTCGATGTGATTCGCGCCTACGTCTTGGTAGATCAAGACGGTGTCGTTGCGCTTGCAGCAGAGCGTGGATTCTCTAGCGCCGACCCAACACTTCCGCCAGACTGAACGCTCCGCAACTCGCTGTGGCTACGCCGCGGCGCTAAAGATCAACCCTTGGCAGCCTTGATTGGCCAGTGTTCGCCGACGCTCTTCCAGCGCTTGGTCGCAAGTTCATCAAATCCGTTCTCTAGCAGCAAGTCGCGCGCGCGGTCAAAGTTTGACGCGAACCAGTCGGGCTCATGGGCATCTGATCCCGTGACGATGTACTTTCCGCCAAGCTCTTTGTAGCGTGTGACCGCTTGCGGAAGCGGATAGCAGATGCCAGTGCGTTGACGCCAGCCGGAGCTATTGATCTCAAGTGCCGTCCCCGTCTTCACCAGTGCCTGCAAGAACGGTTCATAAAGTTCAGGCGCCGCCTCAAAACGGTCCGTGGTGATGTGCGGGAAGACGTACTTCCGAACGTAGTCAGCGTGACCAAGGATGTCAAAGAGGCCACTCTCCGCGGCACCGAGGACTTCGTCAAAGTACGGCGCCGTCACGTTCGCATCACTTCCTGCGAAGACTTCCGTACGAGATCGCTTGAATGGCGAATCAATACCCGGATGCACGCTGCCGATCGTGAGATCGTACTGGTATCGCTTGAGATGTTCACGAACGTCGGACTCATACGTGCGTTCATAGGTGATCTCCACACCGAGCAAAATTTCAATCTTGTCACCAAATCTTCGCCGTAGATCTTCAGCCACCTCAACGCGCCGCTGGTGCGGTGCAAGCGTTGTTCCTGGTTCACGTGGATCAAAGTCAAGGTGATCGGTGATGGCAATGCGCGTCATCCCGAGTGCAATTGCGAGCGCCGGGTAGACATCAACCGGCACTAAAGAATCTGGCGACAAGAGCGTATGGAGATGCACATCCAGCGGCAGGTCAAAGGTGCCGTTTATTGCAAGCTGTTTCGGTCGCTCGTTGCTACTCATATCTCGTTCAACCATTCTCGTGCGCTGGCGCCACGCAGGCCACGGATGAGGAGAAGTGCAAGAACGATTGGTGGGAGGCCCGGGAGCCAGTTGCCAAGGGTGAGCGCGATGAGTGGGCCAGCCGGGAAGAGCACGGTGCTGAGTCCGATCGCGAATCCTCGCCCCGCCCCCTTCCGTTGGATCACGAGCGTGATAGAGAAGATGCAGGCGGCGATCAGCGCCATCCAGACAACGCCCTGCAGGGTGATCGGCGCATTGGTCGCCTGCTCAACGATCCGACCGAGTGTGAGGCCGAGCCCAGTGAGGAGGAGAAGCGCATAGGCAAGAAAGGCGAAGATGCTGATCGGCATGCGCTCAGGATGGCACGCCGAGCGGCGCTCGTCCTGGGTGGCGTGGTGCCCCCAACGGGATTCGAACCCGTGATCTCCACCTTGAAAGGGTGGCGTCCTAGGCCGCTAGACGATAGGGGCGCGCGAACGCGAGGGTAGCATCCGACTGCCGTGGCGGCCCCAAATAGGGGGGCGCGCAGGGTTAGTCGGCGAGCTTGCCGAGCACGTCCGAGGCGGCGAGGGCCGCCGCTGCGGCGATCGCGAAGCCACCGCCGAGGAGCGCAGCGAGCAGCGCCCGCCCGTCTTCAGCGCGCCGGATGGCGCGGATCATGCTGAGCGCGAGCATCAGCGCCGCGAAGGCGCAGGCGATCCCAACGACAAGGGTGCCAATGGAGAGCTGGCCGATCTGATCCGCATTGCGGATGCTGGCAACCCAGAGGAAGTAGAGGAGCGAAGCGCCGAGCGCCACGACCACGGCCACCCCCGTGCCGAGAGAGACCACACCTCGAATACGACGCCCACGGTTCTGGCTCATCTCCGTAGGGTACGACCTCACGCCCAATCGTGGGTGCTACATCTGCGGCGCCTGCGCAGCGCCGACACGCCGCCCCTGCTCGGGTACGATTCAGGCATGGAGATCATGGGCATCAAGATTCCAACGATCCTGACGGAGAACAGCGGCATTCACTGTGAAGGCTGTCGTCAACCGATCAGCGGCACGCCGTTCCGCGTCAGTGTGCTGGACATTATCGCCACGGAGGTTGCCCCCTCGTTCGAGAGCGCCTCGCCGATCAACCCTGGCCCATTTCAATTCTGTGCGAAGCCTGTCTGCCCCTCGCAGTGGATGGCGGCGAACGGCTGGTACTTCTGCACGCAGAGTTCAGTTCGCGAGATCATGCGGCCAGTTGCCTTGCAAACCGCTGAAGGCACAACCCTTGGACTCTGCGACGGACTTCACCAGAGTGACCACGAGTTTCTGCCGGCGTAGGCCGGATCGAGCGTGATCTCCCTCATCACCACGCTGACCGCCGCACTCTTTGCGGCACTCCTCTCTAACCAGTATCAGTTTCGTCGTGCTCCGTATCAGCTCGCATGGGCGATTGGTGCAGCGGCGTTTGCCGTCGCCGCAGCTGCTGAAACACTTGCAGGTGTTATCGGGTGGAGCGAACCGTTGTATCGATCCTGGTATCTCACCGGCGCCGTCTGGACCGCCGGGTGGCTCGGCACCGGAACTGTCCTACTTCTCTCAAAGACGCGATTCGGCTACTGGTATTCGGCCTGTCTCGTACTCGCTGGCCTCTTCACCATTCTCGTTGCGCGACGCCTTGAAGACCCAACTGCTGGACCAACGGCGCTCTTTTACGCGCTCCTCGCTTGGTCTGCAGCAGCCTCTATTGCATGGCTCGCGTATCTCGGTAGCGCGCGGTGGAGCCGCATCGCCGTCGGGCTCGTTGCATTACTCAGTGCTGCTGCACTGCCGATCGTTGCAACGGCGCAGCTGCCAGCACCAGGCTGGGCAACAGATCCGCAAACGGGTGCACCCGTTGCCCTCCTCTTACCGCCAGCACTTCGGCTTCTCACGCCGCTCTTGAATATCAGTGGAGCTTTTGCGCTTCTGACGGGCGCGCTCTTCTCCGCATATGTCTTCATGCCAAAGGTTCGCGCGCTACCGTACTCGAGTGATCCGCGGCAGCGCGGTGATGAGCTCCTCTTTAACTTAGCGATTGCGCCGTTCGCTATTACTGTGAACTTTGTGAAGAGCCTCCCACTTGCAGTTGCGGCATGGCGTAACGGCACGCTGAATCGTCGCGTCCCTGCAACGCTCCTTATTGCGCTTGGCGCATTCTTCCCCAGCCTCACTGATACGCTGAGTCGAACCGGATCTACTGAGGTGTATCAACTCGGGAAGGCGCTCGGCGCACTCCTCCTGCTGATCGGTTTCCTGGCCAGCGTTGACGATCCAGACGAGATCACCCTGCCGCTCGTTGGCGCACCGCTGCGCGCCCTCCTGCGCCTCGTCCGCGGGAGAGAGCGGGCGTAGGAGTGGCTGCTATCCTAAGTGCCAACCCCACCGAGAGCCCCACACGGAGGCAAGCATGAACATCCGCACCGCAGTCTTCCCTGTTGCTGGCTGGGGGACACGCTTCCTCCCCGCAACGAAGGCGGTGCCGAAGGAGCTCCTCCCAATCGTTGATCGCCCGGCAATCCAGTACGCCATTGAAGAGGCGATCGCTGCAGGGATTGAGCGGGTCATCTTGGTGACGAGCGAACATAAGCGCTCCATTGAAGACCACTTTGATATTGCCTCAGACCTTGAGGCGGTCCTTGAGGCGCGCGGCGACATTGAGCACCTCCGCGCCGTGCGCGCGGTGGCCGACATGGTGCATTTAGTGACGGTGCGTCAGAAGGAGCAGCTCGGCCTTGGGCACGCGGTGCTGATGGCGCGCGACGCGGTGGGGCATGAGCCGTTCGGCGTTGTGCTCCCAGACGACCTCATCATTGGAAAGAGCCCAGCACTCGGGGAACTCATTGCGGCGTACAAGGCAACGAGCGCCTCGGTTGTAGCGGTGATGGAGGTACCGAAGGATCAGACGCGTCGCTACGGCGTTGTTGACATTGACACCTCACTTCCGTCGCCAGATGGTGGTAAGACCATTCCACTCCGCGGGCTCGTAGAGAAGCCAGCCCCCGCCGATGCGCCATCAAACCTCGCGATCGTTGGGCGCTACGTGTTGAGTCCGAAGATCTTTGAGAAGTTGGAGCAGACGCCACACGGCGCTGGCGGGGAGATCCAACTCACCGATGCGATTCAGGCACTCGCATCAGAGCAGCCGATCGTTGGATATAAGTTCAGTGGTACACGGTATGACGTTGGTGCACCAGAAGGCTGGCTAAAGGCAAATCTTGACCTGGCGCTAGAACATCCAACCTACGGCACTGCACTGCGTGCCGCACTAGCAACGCACTTGCGGGGTGGGGAGAGGTGACCGGCGCAGCCGAGGTTCGCCCAAAGTCTGGCGACCTGATCGCCGGGCGCTACCGACTGCACGAGCAGATTGGTGAAGGTGCTGCAGCTTTCGTCTTCCGCGCCGTTGATGAGGCGCTCGGTCGCGACGTTGCCGTCAAGATCCTGCGCGGCGCACTCGCCGCGTCACCCGCCGCTGCGGCACGTTTCCGTGCCGAAGGGCGCGCCGCCGCAATCATTGCGCATCCGAACGTTGCCGCCGTTTTTGACGTTGCTCCAGAGCGCGAAGCTCCGGCGATCATTATGGAGTTTGTTGACGGCGAAGATCTCGCCTCCATGTTGCGCCGCGTCGGTCCGCTCGTGCCGCGTCGCGCCGCAGCCATTGCCGCACAGGTTGCGCGCGGCCTCGCCGCAGCACATCAGCGCGGCATCATTCACCGTGACGTTTCTTCGCGCAATATCTTGATCGGTCGCGAAGGACGCGCGCAGATCACCGACTTCGGTATCGCCCACGCAACGCTTGAAGAGGGGGCTCCGAGCGCGCCAGCAGCCGGCTCCGCCCCGATCGGGACGGTGCACTATGTGGCACCTGAAGTTGCAGCGGGAGGTGCTGCAACGACGAACTCAGATCTCTACGGACTCGGCGTTGTCCTCTTTGAGCTTTTGACTGGACGTAGGCCGGTGGAGAGTGGCGCAACCGGAGCCGCGCCATCGCCGCGGACGCTGCGCCCAGATATTCCAGTAGAGCTTGATGTAATTACTACGCAACTCCTTGCCGCTAATCCAAAACAGCGCACGGCAAACGCAACCACCGCCGCTGATGCATTGGAGTCATTTGTGGTGAAGGCTGGTCGAACATCAATTCAGCCGCGCGCCGTTGGTCCAGCGGCGGGGGCGCCACGCGCACTCGCGGGAACGCGTGTTGCACGCGTTGCAGGTGAGGCGGGACCAGGCGAACCAGCAGCTCCAGTTGATCCAAACGATGAGTGGGCTGGTGATAGTGAGCCCGAGGCGATGTCACTGCGCTCCACGCTGCTGACGATTGGTGGTGTTTCACTGGCGGTCGTCCTGCTGCTCGCCGGCGTGATCTTCGGCCTACGCCTGATTGGCGCCGGTGGTGGCCCAGACGCCAACGTCAAGGTCCCGCCAATCGCCTCCCTCACCCTCTCAGAGGCGATTCCGATCGCTGAGCAGCTCGGACTTCGCATCAAGGTGGTGGAGCGCGTCAACTCTGAGTCGCTTCCCGTGGACACGATTCTGTCGCAGTCGCCAGAGGCGGCGACCCTCGTCCCTACCAACAGCGTGATCGAGGTACGCGTGGTGGCAGGAAGCGGACTCGCTGTGGTGCCTGAGCTGGTTGGGGGCACCGAAGAGGAGGCGACGCAGCGCCTAAAGGAGGCGAACCTGCGGCTCGGCCAGGTGATCTCTGCCTGGTCGCCGACGGTGCCGAGCGGAGGCGTCATTCAGCAGAATCCGCGTGCCGGACTCCAGGTTGCCAACAGGAGCAGTGTGGATCTCGTGATCTCGCTCGGGCCTGAGCCATCACCGAGCGCCTCAACCTCACCATCCGGCGTCGCTGACACTGCGGTGCCGATCTTGCGCTGCATGTCCGTAGGAGAGGCCGCGGTGGCGTTAGAAGCGGTCGGGCTCATCCTTGATCCCGCCTCCGCGGCACTTGATCCAACTGAGATCGTTGATCTCATCGCTCCTGCTGCAGGGGTGCTCGTGCCGAGCGGGAGTAGCGTGAAGATCATCGCAACGAGCCCGTTTGGGACGCCGCTCGCCGGCTGTCCGTGAGCCGCCTCTAGGCTTCGAGCCCCTCCCAGAGACCACCGCTCGCCCAACTAAGTCGCGGCAACTTAAGGTCCTCTCCATCAACACGCCGCCCATGGCTCGCCGAACGTTGCAGCTCCACTGGCGCGGTCCAGCATGGGCGCACGTCACTCTCGCCAACAAGCTTCTTCTTCTTGTCAATGCCGCAGTAGCTGATTCGCCCCACAACGGCGCGGCGGAGGTGGCGGCAGGTTCCACAGGCGGTCGTTGGCGCCTGACAGACCCAACAGCGCCCCGTCTCTTCCTGTAACGCTCCGCACGACGGACACTGCCAGGCGAGGTTCCCGCCGTCCATTACGGCTTCTTCTTCACGGTGAATGGCGTGGTGGCTTCAAGTGGATCGCCTTGCGTCAGGGTGTAGGTTGCCAAAATCAGGCCGCGCCCTTCAGTCGCGTAGTTCTCAGGGAAGGTGTATTCGCCGATCGCGCGCCCGTTGCTATCTGAGAGGCTGCACGGCAGCGATATTGGCGAAAGCCCAGGCGCAGTGATCATCATGCAGACGTTAGCCCCCACGACTGGTGCACCTGTGGAGTCGGTTGCCGTTGCAGTAATGCGGAACGACTTCGGCGATTTGTTGAGAAAGATTGTCCCAGGGTTCACAACCACCGTGACGCGGCCAACAGATGCGTTTGTTGTGATCTCCACGCTGGCGCGTGACGAGTTCCCAACCGCATCAGTTGCAGTGACAGAGAGCACATTAATGCCGTTTCGTAACGAGATGTTGATGGAGTATTGACCGTTGCTGTTCGCCTTTCCGTTTGATGTGATGCCAGAAGTTTCGTTTCGCACCTGAATGTTCGCGTCAACTTCCGCCTCACCGCGTACCGTTACATCAGCCCCACTCACAAGTTGGCTGGGTGTCGGGGAGGTAATGAGAACTTCTGGTGCGGTGGTGTCACGCGTCACGGTGACAGCGTTGCTCGGCGTCTTCTCTGTACCGGCCACCACAACAACCGCAGAGATGATGTTCTCACCCGACGCCAGTGGAATTCCGGAGATCTCAAACGCCGGCGTCTTCGGCAGCTCAACCTCGGCGCCGGTGATGACCGAACCATCTTCGGTCTCTACCTTGATCAGCAGGGTGGCGTCGCTGAGGCCGAGCAGGTCATCTGGGAGCGAGCCACGTATCGTGATCGTCTGTGCGGCAACCGTTGCAGGGCTAGGCGCCACAAGGAGCGGCGCACCCGGTGCCGCTGAAGGGATCACCCCTCCTGGCGTCGTGCTTGGACCTGAGTCACCGATTGAGAGCACGAGGCGAACGGCGAAGAGCGCGGCAACGATGAGGAGGAGTAGGGCTGCAATGCCGACGAGTCGGTAGAGGGCGGCAGTGATCGTTCGCATAAACGAGCTTTGACTTTCGCGATTCGGCGTCCGCCCCGTTGTGTAGGAGACGGCAGCTCGAGTTGGCGCGCTCGAAGCGACGCGACGGACTGGTGGACGAGCGTCAGAGCGGTTGCCAAATAGACCGCGGCGGCGTGGCGGTTGCGAACCGGGTCGATTGAACCCTGCCATGGTCACGATTGTGGCACGGCTTGCAGGAAGACCGCTACGCTCAACAGATGCCTGACGCCGCATCGGACCCAACACTCGTCGCAGCGCTCAAAGAGCGCGTTCGTGCTGCGCGTGAACAGATCGCTGCGGCGATCGCAGATGACCGCGGCGACGACGCGTGGGAGGCGGCGCTCGTCGCCATCTCCGCACGAGGCCGCTTCGGCGTCCGCCTTGGGCTTGAGCGCTCGCGCGCCATCCTCGAGGAACTCGGGAGCCCTGAACGCACCGTGCGGGGCGCTCTCATTGCTGGGACCAATGGGAAGGGGAGTGTTGGCGCGCTGATCTCTGCCGCGCTCAGCGCAGGCGGGGTCCGACATGGCAGCACCCCAAAGCCACATCTCGTCTCATACCGCGAGCGGATTCGCATTGATGGCCACCCGCTCGACCCACTCCAATTTGCCGTGGCGGTGGAGCGAGCACTCGATGCCGCAGATCGGATTGAGTCGCGCGTCGGACCTGTCACCGAGTTTGAACTTCTCGCCGGCGTCGTTTTTGACGGCTTTCACGCCGCCGGCATCGATCGCGCCGTTGTAGAGGTTGGGCTTGGCGGGAGACTTGATGCGATGCACGCATGGGATGGTGGCGTTGCAGTTGTCACCAACGTTGGCCTCGATCACCAGGAGTATCTCGGCGACACCATCAAGGAGATCGCTGGCGAGAAGGCGGCGATCATCATGCGTGGGGATCGCGCGGTCACAGGGGCAACTGACAGGGGTGAAGCGCTGAGTGTGATCAAGAGCGTCGCGGCGGCGGTTAACGCGCCGCTCACCATTGCAACACACGGAGCAATCCG
>OFRL01000609.1_pt1 | contig 15330 bp, 17 predicted proteins | sample 1543121 | NCBI WGS metagenome assembly OFRL01 (sample SAMN07774228, study PRJEB24372) | wastewater metagenome | isolation source: Lake Maggiore Cannobio | place: Italy: Cannobio | collected 2016-01
TTTTTGATAAAATACTTCCAGCTTATACAAAAAAATTTTTTAAAGAAATTGAAGATAATGAAGATTATGTAATACTTAAAGAAGATGTAGATATGAATACTCTTATTCGCGAAACAGACCAATTAATATTATTAGCAAACGCATCTGAAACAAAGATATTTTTAAAAATTGAAAACGGAATTATTTTATAAAATCATAGATCTTATCGTGAATTAGACCTTTAGAGAAATTTGAAAGAGAAAATAAAATAGTTTTGAAACCAAATAATTTTGCAGCATCTAAATTTTCTTGTTTATCATCAATTAACAATATGTTTTTAGAAGGAATTTGATCGCAAACATATTGATAAATTTCAGGATTAGGTTTAGACATCTTAATAGAATTTGAATAGAAATGATAATCAAAATCAGATAAATGATTTTTTTCAAAACTGTTAGAAGTTCCAGCAGTTAAATTAGACAAAATTCCAATAGTATGCCCATTTTCTTTAAGTGATTTTGCAAAACTTAGTAAATCATAATTTATACTGGACTTTTTTAAAAAAGTTTTACTGATTATTTTATTATCAATATTATTATTATTTCCAAGAACTAGATTCCAAAATTCTTTCTCGGTTATTTTAGATTCAAATAAACTGCAAAGATTCTCATTAAATTTGGACTTTATTTGACTAAAAGGAATTTTCAATTGAGAAGAGATTTCATCATATAACCAATCATCGTTCCAATTAATTAATACACCCCCAAGATCAAATAAAATAACTTTCTTCAATATTTACATGTGAAAAAATTTTTTAATAAAGAATTAGTTAAAATAAACTATTTGGCACTAGCAATTAACTTCTAGATTCTTTAGTTCTAATTTCCATGCCATGCTGAGATTTTACTATATACTTGTCTCGGATTTTTACACTAAACCAATCAATTATCAAAACAGTAATTAAAACAATTAACATGAAAATTGCTGCTTTACCATATTCAAAGAATTTTATATAATTAATTATGAAAAATCCAATTCCTCCAGCACCAACAATTCCAAGAATACTGGTTTGACGTACGTTGTAATCAAACATGTACAATATTTGACCAAGTAAATGTGATGCTGATTCTGGAAGTACAACATATCGAATTAATTGAAACTTACTAACGCCAATAGAACTTACAGCATCCATAGGATCAGAATCAATAGTTTCTATTGATTCGTATTGTAGTTTTGTTACAAATCCTATTGTATACATCACAATTGCCAAAACACCGGCATATGGACCCAATCCTACCATTATGACAAACAGTAGAGCCCATAAAATAGATGGAAATGTACGAATTATTGCCAATAGCGCTCTAGTGGGAGCATAAACAAATTTGCTATTCAAATTCCTTGCAGCAAGCATACTTAGAGGTAAACCAATTGCAATTCCAATGACAGTTCCAATAAATGCCATTTGAAGTGTTTCAAACATTGCCCATAATGCAGTTGGGATATATTTCAAATCCTCAATTATTGATTCTGCTACAAATATTTCAGAAATAATAACACTCAGATTTGGTAAACCTTCTGCAAGATCAACAGGATTTGCATCTACATTGTATGATGCAATTATGACCAAAGCAACAATTACTCCAATGATGAGGTTATTCTTTGGGGTCAGTATTATACATCTCCATTATTTCTTCGATACTCATATCACCTGTTTGAAAATCAACAATAGTATCACCTTCTACTCCAATTTCTAAAATTTTTTGTCCTTCCTTAATTACTGCCACACGATTTGCATACTCTAATGCAAGTTTCATGTCGTGATGTACCATAATTGCAGTCAGATTCATTTTCTTTTGTGCATCCAAAATTAAATTCATAATTTCTTTTGATGTCACATGATCTAATTCTGAAACTATTTCGTCTGCTAAAAGTATTGTAGGTTTTTGCATTAGTGCTCGTGCTATTGCGACTCTACGCTTTTCACCACCACTTAACATGTATGCCTTTCTAGATTCTTTACCAGATAAACCAACTAATTTTAAAATATTTTTAGCTTCTTGAATTTCATTTTCAGGAAACTGTTTCAAAATAGATTGCATTGTATTTAATCTAGGTAATGCTCCAATCAAAATATTATCCATTACACTAATGTTTTTTACAAGACCTAAACTTTGTGGGATATACCCTATGGTATGCATCATTTTTTTGAATTTTTTATTATTCATATTAGGAGTCAAATAATCAATTTTGATAGTTCCTTTGCTTGGAGTCATCATTCCATTCATTAATTTCAAAAGTGTTGATTTACCTGAACCAGATTGTCCAACTATGGCATAATTTGTGCCTCTATCTATTGAAAGATTTACTCCTTTCAAAGCATAACTTTTAGAATCATATGACGTCCATACATCATTCATTTGAATAATTTTACTTGTAGAAATTAATGAAAACGGAGAATTTTTGTTCATGTAAATTTACATCAACTAAAAAATACCATATTTTATTTGCTCTTGTTATAGGAATCTAAGATTTTTTGATCAAGACCAGTTAGTATATCAATAAAGGTTCCAAATTCACCAATATGCATAGTAGTTGTTGTTGGAACAAGTGCTTCTGCACCATACAAATCAGTTAGAATTGAATTGTGTTCATCATAATTGAGTTTAATCAATGCGCTAACTAAATTATTTTTAGTAGATTCAGACATACTAGAACTTACCATAAAGACATGTGATGGTACAGGTCCAATTGTAGTAACAGGACGTAATTTTGCTTGTTCTTCTAAACTAAGATATTTTTGCGGAGCAACATCTGAACCAAATGCAACATCAACATCACCATTTAACAGTAAATTTAATGCTGCTTTGTAACCACCTGCAAATGTATAACTTTCAAAGTTATTTGCAAGTGCTTGTTCTAAAGCAACAATATCATCGCCTTCAATATTGATATGACCCTGAGTTACTAGAGTTCCCATAGGCATTACAAATCCTGAAGAACCAGTCATGCTAGTAAATGCAACACGTTTACCAACTGTGTCTTCAAGTGTTTTAATTGAATCATTTTCTGCTAATGCCCAAGCTGTTGCTTGATAGTTTACCTTACCATCTACTAATTCTGCCAATACAGCTTCTGCGCCTGTTCTTTCATGAGTTATCCATGCAGGTCCAGTGTCCATAAATGCAGCATCAATATGACCAAATCTCATTCCTTCAATAATGGTTTCATAGTTTGTTGGAACAACTACCTTAACATCAATTCCAAGTTCAGATTCTAAGAATTTTTCTAGAACTTCTGCTTTAGGAGTTAATTCATCAGCTTTTTCAAGTGGAATAAATCCAATAGTCAATAAATCAACGTCAATAGCATTAGAGTCAACACTAATGTTATCAAACTCATTTGTTATTGGAACACTGGTTGTGGCAGTAGAAACAATTAGTGTAGAAATACCAATTATCGCAAACACAGCAGATAATCCAAGAATGATTTTTTGATTCATTTAATTCAAAAATTAGTATAAGCTAATATTATTTAAATTCAAAGATGTCTCCATTGACTTATTCCATGAACGTAGAATGAGAATTAATGATTCAGAAAATAAAGTATCAGTTTGCATTATTATGAAATATAATTTAAAATAGATTGCTTTAAAAAATAAAATAATGGAGTAACGTTTCAAATAATATGAGTGAAATGGAAATAATTATTCCAATTTTAATCGTTTCAGCAGTAGGAATAATGATAGGAACAAGACTATGGATTATGTTTAAAAAATAATTTTTTTGTCAATGCTATTTTAGGGCATAGATAATTTTTGATCACTAGGTCAGATACTAACAATAAGTAAAATAGAAGAAAATTATTATTTTAAATGAAATATGATAGATAACACAAAAATTGCCCTAATTGGAGGATTTGTAGTCGTTGTAGCACTGTCACTAGTTTTAGTAATTGTAAGATAAGTTTCAAATTTAAAAAGTAGTTTCAGTACGTTTGTTAACTAGTAACTAATTAGAATGATGTGAGAAAATCATTAGGACAATACAATATAGAAAAGTCATCATCGTCAGATGTAAATAATATTAGTTGGTCTCAAAAAAAACAGAAAGAAAAAGATATACCAAGAAAGAAAAAGGTGGTTAAAAAAACTCAAATTCCTTCAGGAACCAATATAATTTACAAAAAAAATGAGGATAAAAAAACTGTTAAAAAAACATTTACAATAGAGAATAAGCAAAAATTGGAAAAACCTAAAGAAGAAATAAGCAAGAAGCATGAAAATACAGCCTCAACCTTGGGTCAAGTAAAAGGAAAAGCATTCGAGAGACCAGGAAGATAAATAATTTAAAAATTAAAAAAGATTTGAAACAGTTTTTATTAATAAAAAAGTACAAACAATCAAGTAATAATGTCTAGAATCAAAGAGAGATTTATCGAATTAGAAAAAAGAAATGAAAAAGCACTAATATCATATATTATGTTGGGATTTCCAAATGAAAAATCTATAATGCCAACCATAAGAGGTTTAGTTAAAGGTGGAGCTGACATTATTGAATTGGGATTTCCATTTTCAGATCCTTTAGCAGATGGTCCAGTAATTCAAAATGCAAGTACTATTTCACTTGAAAAAGGCACTAATATTTCAAAATTTTTTAAAACTGTAAAAGAGATTAGAAAAGAAACAGAAATTCCACTTGTACTGATGACATATACCAATATTTTGCATCGTATGGGATATCAAAAATTTATCAAAGAAGCAAAAAAAGCGGGTATAGATGGATTCATTCTTCCAGACATGTCAATTGGAGAATCAGAAGATTATCTTAAAGCGGCAAAAAATAATGCAGATACAATATTTTTGGTTTCACCAAATACATCAAAAAGTAGAATTGAAAAAATTGCTAAAGCATCAACGGGATTTTTGTATCTTGTTGCAGTCTTTGGAACTACAGGGGTAAAAACAGGGATTAAAAATTATACATTAAAAGCTATCAAAAATGTAAAAAAACAGACTAAAGGTAAAATTCCAATTGGAATAGGATTTGGTGTATCAACTCCAGAAGATGTTAGAAAATACATCATGGCAGGAGCTGATGCAGTAATTGTGGGCAGTGCATATTTGAAATTAATTGAAAAAACAAATCCAAAAGAACTTGAATCTAAAATTACATCATTTACCAAAAGTCTAAAGAAACAAACCATTTTCAAATAGTCAAACTCAAACCTACACCTTACAAAACATACAAAAACTAGATGTTTATTACAATAATGTGCAGACGAAGTTTATTTTTGTCACAGGTGGAGTAATGTCCGGACTTGGAAAAGGAGTCACAACATCATCAATTGCAAAACTATTACAATTATCAGATCAAAAAGTATCATGCATCAAAATTGATCCATATCTAAATTATGATGCAGGAACAATGAATCCAGTAGCACATGGAGAGGTCTTTGTTACAGAAGATGGAGGTGAATGTGACATGGATATTGGCAATTATGAAAGATTTCTAAATCAAAACATATCAAAAAATCACAACATTACAACAGCTCAGGTCTATTCAGCAGTGATAGATGCAGAAAGAAAAGGAGAGTATCTGGGAGCATGTGTACAAATAATTCCACACATAACAGATGAAATTAAAAATAGAATTAGAAAGGTTGCAGAAGATGAAAAGCTAGATTTTCTAATTGTTGAATGTGGAGGAACTGTAGGTGATATTGAATCACTTCCATTTTTAGAAGCATTAAGACAAATGAAAGTTGAGGAAGGACCACAGGGAGTAATTTTTGTTCATGTTACATTAGCACCATCATTAGATGTAGTAGGAGAACAAAAAACAAAACCCACACAGCACAGTGTACAAGAATTAAGAAGAATAGGAATTCAAGCGGACTTTTTGGCAGTTAGATGTACAATGCCATTAGAGGAAAAAACAAAGCAAAAGATTGCAATGTTTACCAATGTAACTCCAAGAGATGTATTATCATGTCATGATGCAAAATCAATTTTTGAAGTTCCACAGATTCTATATGATCAAGGAATTTTAGATTCAATATTTACAAAATTTGGAAAGGTAGGATTGGTTAATGCGTCAGCTAATTGGGATAAATGGAATAAGATTGCACATGATATGGTTAACAGTGATCATGATAAAATAAAAATTGCTATGGTAGGAAAATACGTAACACTTGCAGACAGCTATGTTAGTGTTAATCACGCATTAAAGCATGCAGGTGCCAAAATTGGAAAATCTATCGATATTGATTGGATAGATTCAGAATCAATAACAGATTATAATCAATTAGGAAATTATGATGGAATTTTAGTTCCAGGTGGATTTGGGACAAGAGGTTCAGAGGGGATTATACAAACTGCAAACTATGCTCGTGAAAAAAATATTCCATATCTTGGGATATGTTTTGGATTTCAATTAGCAGCAATTGCATTTGGAAGAAATGTAATGAATTTGGGCGATGCAAATTCTACAGAAATTGATGCAAAAACAAAAAACCCCATAGTCGATTTGCTTCCAGAACAAAAAGATGTTTCAGATATGGGAGGGTCACTAAGGCTTGGAGCAAACGAAGTAATAATTAAATCAAATTCAATAGCAGAGAAAATCTATCAAACCAATAAAATCAATAAACGCCATAGACACAGATATGAAATAAATAAAAACTACATATCAGAGTTTGAAAAAAATGGACTGTTATTTACTGCAGATAGTGATAATGGTAAAAGAATGGAAATGTTAGAAATTCCAAGCCACAAATTTTACTTGGGGGTACAATTCCATCCTGAATTCAATAGTAGACCAGGTTTCCCAGAAGAATCATTTTCGGCATTTATCAAAGCATCAGCAGAAAAATAAATTAAAAATTATTCAATTTTAGAAATTTCATAAATTTTTTGTCTTGCATCCCTAATGGAAATTTTCTTCTTGACATATCCCTTTTTCAATAAATGACTTAATGCTAACCTTACAGTTCTATCAGGCAACAATGTTTTATTTGCTAAATCTTTTTGGGTTAATGCTCCCTCATACTCCAAAGTTTTTAATAATAATTTAGAACTTGGGGGCATACTAAGTAAATCCTTTGCCAGATGAACTTTTTTAGCCAATGCAGAAATTCCAGTAGTATCTTTTTTTAAACGAATAATTTTTGCAGGAGGAATAAATATAGAACATTCAACAGTTTTTTTTACTTTGTATCTATCTAAGCCATCTAAAACTACTTCACAGTGCAATCTAGCAGAAATATCATCAATTTCAATAAAACTAGAATTAGAAACAATAATTGGTCTTCTTGTTGTATCAAGAGAATTTACAGAAATAATTTCAAATACAGCAGAATCCTGAAAGAGTATTGGACCTCCAGCAGACATTGAATATGCTGAAGAACCAATAGGAGTAGAAACAATAATTCCATCACCATTATCGTGCCATACCTCATCGCCATTAACACGTAAGGTATGTTCCATCAACATTGCACTTTTTGATGAAAAAACTGCCACGTCGTTTAAAACAGGATAAACATTTTTTCCATCAATTTTAACACCCAACCTAGGAACTTCCTCAACACTATAGTTTTGTTTTTTTAAAATATCAACATATGAAGAAAATTCTCTTAATTCAATTTGTGCTAAAAATCCACTTGACTCACCTTCATTGATTCCCAACACGGGAGATGTAGAATCAAAAGTTCTATGAAAATAATTTCTGACTCCCTTATCACCACCTAAAACAATAATACAATCAGCATGTTTATTGTGAGATTTTGTAATAGTAAATGAATCAATATTAGAATTATCTAATATTTTTTTAATACTCTTAAATGCATTTTCAGATGTTCCAGTACCATAGATACCAATTTGCATTAGTGTGTAATTCCTCAATGGGTGATAAAAGAATAATGCATCATAAGTCTCTGAAATCCACTAAATTATAAAAATATGAAGCATTATTTTCAACTGCACCTTTTGTGGGAATTTTTTGTAGTCCAACGTCATTTGATTCAAGTGCAGCCTGTGCAGAACCTGCAGCAAAACATAATGCCCACAAAAAATCTTTCTCTTTTAACATTGTACAAGTAAAAGTTGAGCAAAAAATATCTCCAATTCCAGTAGTATCATGAACAGTTTTGTTAGGCAATTTAAGAGAATAAATTCTATTTTTTATCAATAGTGAAACATTTGTTTTATCAGTAAATATTACATATTCTATCCCTTTTTTTTGTAATGCAAGCATCATTTCATCAGAGGTACCATCAACAATATTTTTTCCTTCTTCAGGATTAATTTTAATCGCATTCACATCAGATAAATCAAGTTCAGTTTTTTTTAGAATAATATTATTTTCAGAATCTTTTTGACGTAAGAACCCTTGAGGATCAACAAATAAAAAATTAGAATCATCTTTAATTTTTTTAAATACATTATCAGATATTTCATGAAAAATTGGACTGACTAAATGGCCATCTGCATTGACATTTGAATAATCTATTGGGTCACACTCATTTTGAAGTTTGAGTGTTCTATCACTACCAGATAAAGAAATTGAAAATTTAGTAGTATTTTTACTTGATTCAGAATTTATTAAATTAATTTTATTTTTAGTGAGATATTGTTTTGGAAAATCAGGACCAAATTTAGTAAAAAGATCTACATCAAATTTTAATTCACGAGCCATAATTCCACAATAGGATGCAGCGCCTCCAATTTGTTCATAGGAATTACCATCAATAGTAATGGTATCCAAAGCACAATGAGAAAATATTGCTATCTTCATTCCTTTAGGTTTTAGTTCAATCAGATTTAGTTATTTGCATTATTTTTTTCTAAACAATCAAAGCACATGGCAACACCCTTAGAAAGATGTAATTTGACACCCGAACTAAAGCAAATACGACATAACCCTATCAAATTTATCTACAACTGTTTTGTGAAACTAGAATTAAAACAAATAGAATATTGTGGAAAAAATCAGGCATAAAATAACATATTTCATAATTTAGCTACAAGAATATAAGTAGGCAAAATCGCTTTAACTTATGCCACTTAAGCGTGCAAGTCGAGGTCGTACAAAAGGAGGAAAAGGATCAACTGGCACAATACAATGCACAAACTGTGGTTCAACAGTGCCAAAAGATAAAGCTAAAAAAGTTACTTCAAAATTAAATTTAGTTGAACACACTTTAGCTAAAGAATTGCGTGCACAAGGAGCATACATTGCATCACCAACGGTTTTGAAACATTATTGCATTTCATGTGCAGTCCACTTTAAAATTATCAAAGTTAGATCAGAAGCTAGTAGAAGAAATCGCGGCAAATTACGCGGATAGTATTATTCTTTAATATTTTTTGTAGTGTAAACCATTCTTTGTATTAATGTGATTGCAGCAATTATTACTACAATTATTACAGCGTAATCCATAAAACCAATAATACCAATTATTGCAATAACCAATAGTCTTTCAGCCCTTTCACCAATTCCAATACCCTGAAGTTTTATGTTAATTAAATCAGATTTTGCTCTTGCATAACTAACTAACAGAGATAATGTAATTGCAAGTAATACAAGATATGGTTCTGCATATCCACCAACTAAAATTCCTAAAAATATTGCAACTTCAGAAATTTTATCAAACATTGAATCAAGATACTCACCTTTTTTGGAAGTTTTTCCAGTAATTCTTGCAACTTGACCATCAACAATATCAAAAAATCCTGAAACAAGTAACAAAATACCACCAATAATTAATCCAAATTCAATACCCATTCCATATACAACAGCAGAAGATAAAGCAATGATGAGACCCACAACAGTCCAAAAATTTGGAGACAGTCCAGTTGCAGTAAATCCTCTGCCTATTTTTTCAAGTGCTGGACGGAGAGTTTCACGTAAATTATTTAACACAAATTATCCCCAAAATACCATCTAATAAAGTAATTACAATTAGCATTCTTGTCTAATAACAAAAATAATTAATTAGCAATAAACATGAAATCAATATCAAGTATAATTTTCTTAAGATATAGAATACCTAAAATTTTAATACTTTTTTAAAAATAGAGTTTTTTATTTATGCGATACAGAAGATAAGAATTCGCCAATCATTCTTGATGCTAAATGTGATGTATTGTCTTGAACATCAAATGCAGGACAGACTTCCATAATGTCCATTCCCAATATTCCTTTACGTGCAATATTTTTTATAAGTATTGATGATGTAACTGGATTTAATCCCATAGGAACTGGAACAGAAACACCTGGTGCAAATGAAGGATCCAAAGCATCCATATCAAATGAGATGTAGATATTTTTTCCAATTTTTGCAAGGATGGTTTCAAGTATTTGCTTATATCCATTAATCTGAACATCTTCGGGCGTGATAACAGTTATTCCATATTTTTTTATGTTTTCAATTTCTTCTAACTCAGGACTACGAATTCCAATCATTACACTTGATTTTGGATCTATGTATGGAAGACAATCATGTATCACAGAACCATAAAAATTCTTAGTTGATGAAATAAAATCTGGATGAGCATCAAAATAAACAAGTGAAACAGGTCCAAATTTCTTTCCCAATTCTTTTATGATCTCAAAAGTTAATGAATGGTCTCCGCCCATAGTTATAGGAATTTTTTTTTCATTGAACATACGTTCATAGACAAATGAAATATTCTCTCTTGGAACATTTCCTAAATCAAAGATCTTTGATTCTGGCTTACCTGAATATGGGTATGCGATAGATTTTATATTTTTTTCAATGTATACATCTCGTTCATTGGAAATTTTTCTGATTCTGTCTGGGGCACTTGATGTTCCCTTGCGAAGGGAATGTGATTGGGATTCATCATTAAGTCCAAGAATCACATATTCAGCCTCGCCATATGACTTACAATTTGACCAGCAAATGGATTCCATGAATTATTTAGGACTCAAAAATTTTACAAATTTAACTGTTTGTCCATTAATATTTATAAATTTAGATCCATGTATTTTATGACTTTTGAATACTATTCTATTATCCATAAGGTACCCACTTCAAAAGAGTCTTGATTTTTTAATATTTTTTTAATATTATTTATGGGATAAATTCATAGCAATCATGGTAGAAATAATTTTTGCAGCCAATGATGCAGTAGCACCATTATCATGATAGGGATTTAATTCTACTATATCAATTCCAGTTACTTTTGTTTCTTCAAAGGAACGAATCATATCAAATAATTCTCTAGATGTTATTCCTACAGCTTCAGGATTTCCTACTCCTGGAGCATACGCTGGATCCAAAACATCAAGATCAAAGCTAGAATATACAGTGTCAAAAGTAGATATATGATCTTTAATTAATTGAGGTCCCTTGCCATCTCTAATCTGTTTATCAGAAATTGTTTTAATTTTATTTTCAGTAAGAAATTGAAGTTCCTCTTGAACAAACGCTCTAGCTCCAACATGTAAAATATTTTCAGCCCCTCTTTCTTCAACAATTCTTCTCAAATATGATGCATGACTTAATTTGATATCTGCAAATTCATCACGTAAATCATAATGTGCATCAAAAACAACATAGCCAGTTTTTTTTGGAAAACTAGTATAAGTTCCATATGTAATGGAATGTTCACCGCCTAAAATGAAAAGTTGACGTTGTTTTGCTACAAGTTCTGTAGTAATTTTTTTGAGCATATCAACCATTTCAGAAGCAACAACGGTATGACGAGTGTTTCCTAAATCCTCGATATTTACAGATTCTAAATCAATTCCTAGTTCAGGATGAAAAACTTCTATATTGTTAAATGAATCTCGAATGGCATCAGCACCGAATCTACAGCCAGGTTTGTAAGAGTGGGTAGCATCAAAGGGCACTCCAAAAATGGTGGCAACTGGAATACTATTCTCATCAGATCCAGTAATTAGCGGATTTCTATTCATGTATAAATCAAGAAAACTCATAATCATTACACCATCAAATTAGGTCGCTTGGAAATATGTTTTGGAAAATTTAAACCAGTGAATGGTTTATCTTTTGTTTGTTCTTTAATTTCATTTAAGAATTGATCAAATGGTAATTCCCTAACAGAACCACTTGTTCTGTCTCTAATACTAAGATTTTCTGAATTTGCTTCTTTTTCACCAATTACAATAATATATCTAATCCATTCTGTTTCGGCTTCACGAATTCTTTTTCCAATACTTTCATTCCTATCATCAATGTCTACACGAATCGAATTGATAGAAATTTTATCTGCAAGTTTTTCACAAAAATCGTTGAATTCATCTCTCAATGGAATAATTCTAACTTGGGTAGGGGCTAACCATAATGGAAATTGAGGTTTTCTACCTTCATGGGAATCAGTTGCAGCCTTTTCTAATAATGCATAGATAATTCTTTCAATAGCACCACTAGGAGAATTATGTAAAATTATTGGGTGTTTTTTTTCATTATTTTCATCTACAAATTCAATTCCATATCTATCACCATTTTCAACATCAATTTGATCAGTTGAAAGTGCTGATGCTTTTCCAAGATTATCAATAAAATTAAATTCCCATTTTAAAACAAAATAAAAGAATTTTTCAGTCCACATTTCAACTAAGACGGGCTTTCCATTCTTTTTTACTAATTCTTCAATTACAGATTTATTTTCATTGTAAAAGTCTTCAGTGAATCTAATTGCCATCTCAAAATCAGAATTTTCAATTCCAAGATTATTCAAGACACTTTGTGATAAATCAAATCTTATTTTGATTTCATCAAGTGCCTGATTCATGTTACCACAAAATGCATGACAATCAGGCATAGTAAAAGCCCTTAATCTTCTAAGACCCACCAATTCGCCAGATTGTTCTCTTCTAAAGCTGTATCTGGTAAGTTCATAGAGTTTGTAAGGTAAATTCTTGAAAGACATTTGAAAGTGATTTGCCATTAAAAATTGTCCAAAGCATGCTGCAAATCTTAAAAATAATTTCTTACCATCAGAATCAATATTGTATTGTCTTGCAGGAAAACGATTAAAATAACTAACCATACTTGGATGTTCTGAATCGTACATGATTGGAGTTTCAACTTCATAACCACCATATTCTTTAACTCTATCAGTAACATATCTCTCAATAAGAGATTTAATCAAACGACCGTTTGGAAAAAATCGCATATTACCAGAATCAGAAGCAGATTCATAATCAGCAATACCCATTTTTTTCATTAATGCAACATGTGGAGGAGGTTGATCAACTCGACGCTGTTTTGCTGCCTCATATTTTGCCAAAATTTCTAATTTAGGATATTTTGAGAAATTAAAATCAGCAATATTAGACATTGAACCGTCAGGAGACATTATTTTCCAAATAGAACGTATTTTCGATTCACCTTCTAATGCCTTGGATGTTAATTCAGAATTACTTTTAACATTTGTTGAATCCTTTGTTACAACTTTAGAGCTTTCAGCTAGAGGATGTCCTTTAACTTGAAGTTTATAGGATTTAGTCCAACCAAATGGAGAATGTGATACTTCCAAATCAGATGCCAAAGATTCCATTTCTTTTAGTAATGCAATTGCAATTGAAGGCTTAGCAAGATTAGAACTTAGATGAGCATATGGATATAATAATAATTTTTTACAACCAATTTTTTCCATAGAATTTTTTATTTGTGAAATTGCATTTTGAGCTACACTAGAATCATCACCATCTTCCATTGCTACAAAAACAACCACTAATTCTTCTAATTTTTGAGTTTGAGGGTTATCAATATCTTCTGCACTTTTGATCTCCTTTTTAGTAGGAGTGTATTCTATGCTATCACAATGAAGTTGTAAAATTCTCATGACTGAGATCCAGTAGAGTTAGTTTAAAATCCTTAGTATTGACTCAAAATTTAACAATATATGATTAAATTAAACAAATTGAAAATTTTTTACCCCTCTCCAAATATACCAAGTTCCTATTGTTCGATATGGAATCCAATTATTTGTGATTCCAAGTATTTCATCAGTTGAAGGATTTTCTAAACCATATAATTTTTTGATTCCATTAATCAATCCCAAATCACCTAAAGGAAATACATCCATTCTTCCTAATGCAAATATCAAGTACATTTGTGCAGTCCATTTTCCTATTCCACGAATTTTTGTTAATTCTGCAATAACATCCTCATCAGACATTTTTTTAAAAATTTGGAAATTTAATTTTTTATTCACAACCATTTGAGAGATATCAAAAATATATTCTGCTTTCATTTTAGATAATCCTACAGATTGAATTTCATCTTTAGATAATTTAATAACATCAGATGGAGTAGGATATTTTTTTCCAAATAAATTTTTAAATTTTAAGGAGATAGATTTTCCAGCACTATCAGATATTTGCTGGGTTATTATTGCTTCAACTAATGCTTCAAAAGGATTAGATATTGTTCGAATTTTACATTCACCAACAGAAGAAATAATTTTTTTTTTTTATCTTTATTCAAAACTAATAATGCATCATCATACATACACCATGTAAATATTGATCATATTTGAGGCATTATCAACAATAAATTATTTACTAGTATTTCCACGAATTGAAATAATTGATCTTAATACTAATGCAGACAATCCTAAATTAGTTGTTAAAAATGTGAAAGCCCGAGACAGTACATTATTTCCAAGAAATCCTTCATCATAAATCATTTCAACAGATCCCTTATCAGTTTGAACAAAAGAAGTAATCAAAGAGTAATTTCCATTTTTTGGATCTAATTTTTCAGTGTATAGTCTTAATTCAATTTTAGATATGGTAAATTCATCTTGAATAAAATTTCCAGTCTGAAGAAGAATCTTTATATCATCAGGATTTCGGTTTACTCTCTCGGGGTCATGTAAATCAATTATTTTCATATTATTATCTAATCAATAATTCCTAGATAAGTAATGTTTTACTTGAAATTAACTAAAAGTTGCACAAAAGTGGCACAAGTATGATTTACAGTAGAAAAAAAATGGAATAGAAATGATCATCATAAAATTGGATCCAAAAAAATGCTATAACTGAATGGATAAACTTTACAATAAACTTAGAGAAGACTATTTCAAAAATTCAGACAATAATAATTAAAAATTAAAACTTGGAAAATCTAGCACGTTCTAGATCCCTGTCATCCTTAGATTCTTTTTTCCATTCCTTATAATGATCTTTACAAAGAATTGTTTTTTTACCCTTAGAATTGACTTTTAATCCGGCATTCTCAACTTTGCCAGTATTTAGTGAGCGAGCACCATCATTTTCGCATGCATCAACATTGCATTTTGCCCCTTTGGAAACAACACCCATAGTTATTGATAATCAATATGTTATTTATATT
>OFRL01000612.1_pt1 | contig 15226 bp, 19 predicted proteins | sample 1543121 | NCBI WGS metagenome assembly OFRL01 (sample SAMN07774228, study PRJEB24372) | wastewater metagenome | isolation source: Lake Maggiore Cannobio | place: Italy: Cannobio | collected 2016-01
TAATTGATAAGTTTGATAAAATTATTCGGTTTGAAAAAATTAAAGGATTTTCAAAGATTGCACCTTGACTTTTTGGGATAAATTTGGTAGAGTATAAAGAGTAAAACTTGAAAAAATTATGCCAGAAATACCAGACAAAAAAGAAAATTTTGAAACCGATTATCAAAGCTCTCTTTTAAATACTCCATATTCATTACTGGAATCTGGTGCTGCCATTAACGAATATAATAACTACTGGAAATATGATTCTAGAAATCCATATGCATCTTCTCCAGATGTGATTTCCCCACCAACTTCTTATGAGGTAAAATCCCAACCAAATTCAGATCACTTCTGGAAGTTCGGTGAAGGAAAGACACTTAAAGTAGTGGAAGAATACATCAAGGGAACTTATAATGGTCACTATGCCTCTGATAAGTCAAAGGTTCAAGTTCTGGATATGATTGATGCGATTGATGACGGAATTCCTTTCTGTCGTGATAATCTCATTAAGTATTCTTCTCGTTTTGGTAAGAAGGATGGAATGTCAAAACTTGATGCTCTGAAGATTATACACTACGGTATTCTTCTATATCATTTTGCCGGATTTAATAATGAAACTCAAAAATCAAACTATGAAACTTTCTGACAAAACTCTATCTTTGCTAAAAAACTTTTCTAGCATCAATCAATCTATTCTCTTCAAGGAAGGTAGTTCTTTGAGAACGATTAGTGTGATGAAGAACATACTTGCTGAGGCAACGATTACTGAAACCTTTCCAAAAGACTTTGGAATCTATGATCTAAATCAATTTTTGAATGGACTTAATCTTCACCAAACACCTGAACTTGATTTTGAGAATGATAAGTATGTAATGATACGTGAGGGTAAATCAAGGTCAAAGTATTTCTTTGCTGACCCAAGTGTAATTGTAACACCACCAGATAAAGAGATTGTTCTTCCAAGTGAGGATGTATGTTTCGTATTGAATACTCAACAGTTAGATAAGTTACTCAAGGCTGCTGCGATTTATCAACTCCCAGATTTATCTGCTGTTGGTGAGGCAGGTGTTGTGAGACTGGTAGTAAGAGACAAAAAGAATGATACCTCAAATGATTTCTCTATTGTGGTTGGAGAAACTGATAGTATCTTTACGTTTAACTTCAAGGTGGAGAATATCAAGATTCTTCCTGGTTCTTATGAGGTAGTCATCTCACAAAAACTTTTATCACAATTCACAAGCACCGACAGAGATTTGAAGTATTATATTGCTATGGAACCCGATTCTACATTTGAATGAATATCTTTGTTACATCTCCATTTCCTGCTGAGAGTGCCACTTGCCTTCCTGATAAACATGTAGTTAAAATGCCCTTAGAGACCTGTCAAATGCTCTCCATCGTGGCATCAGAGAAATGGGGGCACGGATACGGAACTCTTCCCAAGACCGATGGAACTCCCTACAAGACAGAGAAGGGAGCATTCCGTAATCACCCTTGTACCCAATGGGCAGCACGATCTATTGATAATGCCTATTGGTTAATAAAGTGGGGAATGAACTTGTGTGATGAATACACTTTGCGGTATGATAAAACACACTCGTGCTATAATACTTTATTACAAGCATACTATTTGTTTCCCAAAGGTAAGATTAGAGAAGTGACTCCATTTGCTCGTGCCATGCCCGAAGAATGGAAATATAATGAAACAATTGATACCTTTACTGCTTATAAGATGTATGTCGCATCTAAACCTTGGGTAAAGGATAACTACCTTCGCCTTCCTAATAGAAAACCTTCGTGGATATAAATTATGAATAATGATTTTTTGTGGGTGGAAAAATATGCCCCAAAAACAATTGAAGAATGTATCTTACCTGAAGGTATTAAAAAAACATTTCAGGACTTTGTAGATAGGGGAGAGATTTCAAATCTATTGCTTTCTGGACCTCCTGGAATCGGTAAGACAACAGTTGCCAAAGCATTATGTTATCAACTTGGAGTAGATTTTTATGTCATCAACGGATCCGATGAGGGTAGATTCCTCGATACTATCAGAAACAATGCGAAAAACTTCGCTTCGACCGTTTCACTTTCATCAACTGCTAAACACAAAGTCATCATTATTGATGAAGCAGATAATACAACCAGCGATGTTCAACTCCTCCTACGGGCATCTATTGAGGAGTTTAGTGGCAACTGCAGATTTATCTTTACCTGTAACTACAAAAACAAAATCATTGAACCACTTCACTCCAGATGTGCCGTCGTTGATTTTGGAATCAAGACCAAAGACAAACCAAAACTTGCCTCAAAGTTCTTTGAAAGACTCAAAAAGATCTTGGATCAAGAGAAAGTTGAGGCAGATGATAAAGTTCTTGCCCAACTGATAAACAAGCACTTTCCCGATTTCAGAAGAGTTCTAAACGAATGCCAAAGGTATTCTGTTTCTGGCACAATTGATTCTGCAATTCTTGCGTCTTTTTCTAATGTTAAACTCAATGATCTCATTAAGTATCTCAAAGAAAAGAACTTTCCGGAAGTTCGTAAATGGGTTGTGGCAAACCTTGATAATGATGCCAGTAGTGTTCTTCGTATGGTGTATGATGCTTTATATGAACATTTGGATGGTCCCAGTATTGCTTCTTCTGTTCTTACTATTGCGAAATATCAATATCAATCAAATTTTGTAGCAGACCAAGAAATAAATCTTCTTGCTTGTTTGACTGAAATAATGTGTGAGGTTTCTTTTAAATGAAATCTCTGAAAACCTGTTTAAGATATCCCGGTGGCAAAAGTAGGGCGGTCACAAAGATGGATTCATACTTTCCTGATCTTAGATATTATAATGAGTTTCGAGAACCATTTCTTGGTGGTGGATCTGTCGCAATTCATATTACTAAAAAGTATCCGGACTTAACTATTTGGGTAAATGATCTTTATGAACCTTTGGTAAATTTCTGGCAGCAACTTCAAATGTTTGGTGTTGATATGAAAGACAATCTTGAAGGGATAAAATTAGCAAACAATAAACCAGAATTGGCAAGAGATCTATTTCTTTATTGTAAGGATAAATTGCACGAAGAAGGACGTTCAAATCTTGATCGTGCTTCTGATTTTTATATTATCAATAAGTGTTCTTTTTCTGGACTTACGGAAAGTTCTTCCTTTTCGCCTCAGGCATCTAATTCTAATTTTAGTCTTAGAGGTATTGAGAAACTTACTGAGTATTCCAAACTTATCTCTAAATGGCGTATAACTAACTATTCTTATGATTATATGATGGATGGAAATAAAAGTTCTTTTATGTATCTTGATCCTCCTTATGACATTAAGGATAATCTCTATGGCAACAAAGGATCAATGCACAAAGGATTTGATCACGATAAGTTTGCTGTTGATTGCGATAATAACGATATGGATCAGTTAGTAAGTTATAATTCAGATCAACTTGTAAAGGATAGATTTAAAAATTGGACTGCTGCCGAGTTTGACTTGACTTATACGATGCGTTCCGTAGGAGAATATATGCGAGATCAAAAACAACGTAAAGAACTTTTGCTTTTTAATTATAATAAAGATCCAAAAATTCAATTTAGTTTTGATGGTTGCTATAATTATGATAGATTGAAAAAAGAGGGTTTAATTGATGACTGAACTCAAAGATTGGTTGAACTCAATAAATAAGACAAAAAAGAATTTAATTGATAATGATCCTTCACTTGAAAAAGAATATTCTCCTTATGTGATCAATCATTGTCTTTCTGGATATATTGATTGCGTAATGTATGCAAATGAAATGAATATAACTCCAAATCTCGATAAAAAGTTACAATACGATTTTTATATAAATATTCTTAGAACTAAGAAGAGATTTTCTCCTTGGCTTCGTAAAGATACGATTAAAGATCTTGAATATGTCAAACGGTATTATCAATATAATAACGAAAAGGCACAACAGGCTTTAAAAATATTAACAAAAGAACAAATTAATTTTATTAAATCTAAATTTGAGACTGGAGGAATGAAATGAGTGCCGTACAAGAACCAGAAGTGAAATGGACACCCGATATGATGGTTGAGGTTATATTAAATGAACCTGATGACTTTTTGAAAGTTCGTGAAACTTTGACACGTATTGGAGTTGCTTCTCGAAAAGAAAAGAAAATATACCAGTCTTGCCACATTCTTCATAAGCAAGGTAGATACTATCTTGTTCATTTTAAAGAACTTTTTGCATTAGATGGTAAACACGCAAATCTAACAGCAAATGACATACAAAGACGTAATCGTATTGTTCAATTGGTTGCTGATTGGGGATTATTTACAATTGTAAAACCAGAAAAGATTACTGATATTGCGCCGTTAAACCAAATTAAAGTTCTTGCTTATAAAGAAAAAGGAGAATGGATTTTAGAAACAAAGTATAATATTGGAAAAAAGGCAAAACCAGCAGAAACCGAATAAAATCATACGGGGTTCACTACCCCGTTTTTTGTGCTTTCTGTTATAATTAGTATTGTGAATGCCGTAAGGGTTCACACAATCAAATCTCGCTTTCTAAGGAGCAAAAATGACTAATCTTTCTAGGTACACATCTGCTGATCTTCCTGCCCTGATGGATAGGATTACTCGTAATAGTATTGGAATGGACGAATATTTTGATCGTCTATTTAATCTTCACGAAACAACTTCAAATTATCCACCATATAATCTGGTTCAAATCAGTAGTGTAGAGTCAAGGTTAGAACTCGCACTTGCTGGATTCTCTAAAAAAGAAGTTCTTGTTTATACACAAGATGGAAAACTCTTTATTGAAGGGCAAAAAGAAGATAAAGAAACAGAATCTACCTACATTCATAAAGGACTAGCACAAAGAAGTTTTAAGAGAGCATGGACACTTTCTGATGACACTGAAGTTAGATTAACTAATTTTGAAGATGGACTTTTGTCTATTACTCTTGGTAGAATCGTTCCAGAATCACATAAGAGAAAAGATTATCTCTAAATAACAATGAGCTAAACTATCGTTGCTGCTGGGAGGTAACTGGTAAAATCCAGTTGCACCTCCCCTTTTTTTGTGCTATAATTCACTGAGGTATGGGAGAACTATGACGATTAAACTGACGCTTCTTAAGTCTGGTGAAGATATCATCGCAGACGTAACTGAAATGTGTGTTGGTGAAGAAGAAAATAGAAGAGTTGTTGGATATTACTTGGATAAACCTTGTGTTGTTAAAATGCGAAATCCAAATCTTCTAACAGAAAATGAAACTCAAGGAATGCAAAAATCAGGATTTGAGGTATCTCTTTTCCCATGGATACCTTTATCTAATGAAAAAAAAATACCTATTCCTTCTGACTGGTTAATCACTATGGTTGAACCAATAGATAAACTCAAACAAATGTACATTGAAGATGTTGTAAACTATGGAAAGAAAAATGATAAAGATTCTAGTTCTTCTGAACAAGGAAATTCTGATAAGTCAGATTGAAGAAGTTGGTTCTGAATTGGGAGAACCAGATTGTAGATTGACAGAACCATTTGTAGTGAATTCTGATATGACATTGACTCCTTGGATGTTAGACTATACATCACAGAATAGTTTTATGATTCATTCTGATAAGGTATTGACTATTATTGACCCAAATAATTTAATCTTAAAAAAATACGAAAAAATAATTGAGTAAAATGTCTTCAAATTTTTATACAAATGTTCAATTGATTGGCAATCAATTTTTGATTCGTGGAGTAGAGGATGGTAAAAGATATGAAACAAGAAGAGATTTTTCTCCAACTCTTTTTATTCCAACAAAAAAACAGTCAAAATATAAAACTTTGAGTGGTGAAAATGTAGAATCAATTCAACCAGGAACAGTAAGAGATTGTAGGGAATTTTTTAATAAGTATAAAGATATTGAAGGGTTTGAAATATATGGACAGGACAGATACGTCTATCAATATATTTCAGAAAACTATCCAGAGGATGAGATTAAATTTGATATTAGTCAAATCAAACTTGTCACTCTTGACATTGAAGTCTCATCAGAAGAAGGATTCCCTGATGTAGAGTCTTGTACTGAAGAAATTCTTGCGATAAGTATTCAAGATTACAATACTAAAAAAATCATAACCTGGGGAGTTAAACCATTTGTAAATAATCGGAGTGATGTAACTTATCATTATTGCCCAAGTGAATATGAACTTCTCAATTCTTTTATTCATTATTGGATGATTGATGTTCCTGATGTGATTACAGGATGGAATATTCAACTATATGATATTCCTTACATTTGTAAACGTTTGAATCGTGTTCTTGGTGAAAAACTAATGAAACGTTTTTCTAATTGGGGACTGGTGACTGAAGGAGAAATATATCTTACAGGACGTAAACACACAGTCTTTGATGTTGGTGGAATCACTCAACTTGATTATATGGACTTATACAAGAAGTTTACATATAAGGCACAAGAGTCATATCGTTTGGATTATATTGCTGAAGTAGAACTTGGGCAGAAAAAATTAGATCACTCTGAATTTGATACTTTTAAAGAGTTTTATACTCATGGTTGGCAAAAGTTTATTGAATATAATATTGTTGACGTAGAACTTGTTGATCGTTTAGAAGACAAGATGAAACTGATCGAACTTATTCTTACGATGGCATATGATGCGAAAGTAAACTATGGTGATATATTTTATCAAGTAAGAACTTGGGACGCAATTATTTACAATTACTTAAAGAAAAGGAATATTGTTATTCCACAAAAAGATAGTTCTGTAAAAAATGGAAAGTTTGCTGGAGCATATGTAAAAGAACCAAAACCAGGAATGTATGATTATGTTGTAAGTTTTGACTTAAACAGTCTATATCCTCACTTGATAATGGGTTATAATATTTCACCAGAAACTTTATTAGATGAAAAGCATCCTACAGTATCAGTAGATAAGATTCTAAATAAGCAACTTGATTTTTCTGATTATAAAGATTATGCGGTATGTCCTAATGGTGCAATGTATCGTAAAGACATTCGTGGATTTCTTCCAGAACTAATGGAAAAAATGTATAATGATCGTGTAATTTATAAAAAGAAGATGCTTGAGGCAAAGAAACAATATGAAAAAACTCCAACTAAAAAATTAGAGAAAGAGATTGCTCGTTGTAATAATATACAAATGGCAAAGAAGATTTCTTTGAACTCTGCTTACGGGGCTGTAGGTAATGAATATTTTCGTTATTATAAGTTAGCAAATGCTGAGGCAATCACAACATCGGGACAAGTTGCGATTCGTTGGATTGAAAATAAGATGAATTTGTATCTAAATAAACTCCTCAAGACGGATGAAGTTGATTATGTTATTGCTTCTGATACTGATAGTATCTACCTTCATATGGGTCCTCTGGTTGACAAGATATACAAGGGAAGAGAGAAAACTTCTGAAGGCATTATTTCGTTCCTTGATAAGATCTGTTCGGTGGAACTTGAAAAGTATATTGAAAATTCTTACCAAGAACTGGCAGAATATGTAAATGCCTATGATCAAAAAATGCAAATGAAACGAGAAACTATTGCTGATCGTGGAATTTGGACTGCTAAAAAGAGATATATTCTAAATGCCTGGGATGTTGAGGGTGTTCGTTATGAAGAACCTAAACTTAAGATAATGGGTATTGAGGCAGTTAAGTCATCAACTCCTGCTCCTTGTCGTAAGATGATTAAGAGTGCTCTTAAATTGATGATGAATGGAACTGAAGATGAGGTAATTGAGTTTATTGAAAATGCTAGACAGGAGTTTAAAAGTCTTTCTCCAGAACAACTTTCATTTCCAAGGTCAGTGTCTGATGTTGAAAAATATTATTCATCAAACTCAATATATTCAAAAGGAACTCCAATTCACGTTCGTGGAGCATTACTCTACAATCACTATATAAAACAAAACAAACTTTCAAATAAGTATTCTATTATAAAAAATGGAGAAAAGATTAAATTTATCTACCTCAAAAAACCTAATATAATTCACGAAAATGTAATCTCATTTATTTCAGAGTTTCCAAAAGAACTCAAACTTGACAAATACATTGACTATGAATTACAATTTGAAAAAGCATTTTTAGATCCTTTGAAATCAATTCTTGATGTTATTGGATGGAAAACTGAATACACTTCCAACTTGGAGTCATTTTTTACCTAATGGATTTACCGATTACAGATGAAGAACTGAATACGATTATTAAGGCAATGAGTCTTGGAGGTGATGCATCCTTATACCATAAACTGAAATTAGTAAAAGAACTTAAAGACGAAGGATTACCTTACAAAAAAATTCTAAGAGAAAAATACGGAGTGGTTGCATGATGAAAAATTTGATACAGGTTAAGTACTATTTTAAAGAGCATCCAAACACGGCTCTTTCTATATACTTGGAAACACAAGAACAAGTAGAAGCATTTAAGACAAAACACCCCGACTATGTTTACATTACTGAGAACAACTAAATTATGGACTTTCTGAAAGAGATTGTAAAAGAGATTGGTGGAGAATATACACAACTGGCATCAGAGATTGATGAAACTGAAACGTATGTGGATACTGGCAGCTACATTTTTAACGCTCTTGTATCTGGTAGCATCTTTGGTGGCGTTTCTGGGAACAAGATTACTGCAATCGCAGGGGAAACTTCTACTGGAAAAACTTTCTTCAGTCTTGCCGTCGTTAAGAATTTCCTTATCAATAATCCTACTGGATACTGTTTGTATTTTGATACTGAAGCAGCAATCACAAAATCCCTTTTGGAAAGCAGGGGAATTGACACAACTCGCCTGGTGGTTGTCAATGTAGTTACGATTGAAGATTTCCGTAATAAGACTCTGAAAGCAGTTGATTTATATCTAAAAAAATCTAAAGACGAAAGACGACCTTGTATGTTTGTACTGGACTCTTTGGGTATGCTCTCTACTAATAAAGAAATTACAGATACGCTTGCCGAAAAAGATACTCGTGATATGACTAAGGCACAGTTAATCAAAGGTGCATTCCGAATGTTGACTCTTAAGTTAGGTCAGGCAAATATTCCTATGATAGTTACTAATCACACCTATGAAAGTATGAGTCTTTATGGTGGTAAGCAAATGTCAGGGGGTTCTGGGTTGCAATATGCATCATCCACAATCGTATATTTATCCAAGTCAAAAGAAAAGGATGGAACAGAAGTTATAGGAAATATTATTCGTGCCAAAACACAAAAATCAAGATTAAGTAAAGAAAATAAGGAAGTTCAAATTCGTTTATTTTATGATGAACGTGGACTTGATAAGTATTATGGATTACTTGAGTTGGGTGAGATTGGTGGAATGTGGAAAAATGTTGCAGGAAGATATGAAATGGATGGTAAAAAAATCTATGGTAAGGATATACTAAAGGATGTTGATAAGTATTTTACTCCAGAAGTAATGAAGTCTCTTGACGAAACTGCACAGAAAGAGTTTAGTTATGGGTAAGTGCATCAAGATTATAAAAGATAAAATAGATGTATCAAAGGTAATTAAGCAACTCAAAAAAAATCCTCAAGATTGGGATCATCAAAAACATATTGAAGATGTTCAATCTCTTCTTGATCGTGGATTTGATGATTTGCCAGTAAGTGCTTTACAACTTATAATGGGAGGAGTCAAAAAGAAAGAAGATTTTGTTGGAGACTCTGAAATTAACATTAAGACTCCTGCATATGAAAATCATAGTGAAATACGAAAGATTGTTCGTAAAAACTTTGGAAGTAAAGAACTTCAACGTTGTGGATTTCTTTCTCTCCCAATTGATGAAATTGTAGGTGCTCATATTGATATTGGAACCTATTATCTAACAAGAGACAGATATCATCTTGGCATTTCTGGAAGATATCAATACTTTGTTGGAAATGAAACTATAATTGTAGAACCAGGAACTCTCTTGTGGTTTGACAATAAATTACCTCACGGAACAGTTAATATTGCTGATGAAGTAAGAATTACATTTGTATTTGATATATTACACTCTTTAAGTAACCCACAACACAAAATAGACGATGGATAAAGTTGAATTTCTAATTTTGAGAAACTTTTTATATAATGAGAAATATACAAGAAAAGTTATTCCATTTGTTAAATCTGATTATTTTGAAGACTCTAATCAAAAAATAGTTTTTGAGGAAATATTCAATTTTGTTACACAATATAATCAACTTGCAACAAAAGAAGTTCTTTGTATTGAAATAGAAAAACGTAAAGATATTAATGAAGATTCTTTTAAACAAATCATATATCTCATTGAGTGTCTTGATGATGTTCCTACAGAGTTTGATTGGTTAGTTGATACAACTGAAAAATGGTGTAGAGATAGAGCAATCTACCTTGCACTAATGGAATCAATACATATCGCAGATGATAAAGAAGGAAAGAAAAATAGAGACAGTATACCTACAATTTTATCAGATGCTCTCGCAGTATCTTTTGATACTCACGTTGGGCACGATTATCTGTTAGACTTTGAGAAACGTTATGAGTCTTATCATAGAAAGGAGGAAAAAATTGAATTTGATCTTGATTACTTCAACAAAATTACCAAAGGTGGTTTGCCTAATAAGACTCTCAATATCGCTCTTGCTGGTACAGGTGTCGGAAAAAGTCTCTTTATGTGCCATGTTGCTGCTTCCGTCTTATTGCAAGGCCGCAACGTTCTCTACATCACTCTTGAAATGGCAGAGGAACGTATTGCTGAAAGAATTGACGCAAACCTCTTAAATATTCCTATTCAACAATTGACTGAGTTACCAAAATCAATGTTTGAATCAAAAGTTAATAGTATTGCTAAAAAGACACAGGGAACACTTATAATCAAAGAATATCCTACAGCATCAGCACACTCAGGACACTTCAAATCACTTCTAAATGAACTGGCACTTAAGAAATCATTTAAACCCGATATTATTTTTATTGATTATCTTAATATCTGTTCTTCCTCACGATTTAAAGGTGGAAGTAATATCAACTCATACACACTGGTTAAATCTATTGCTGAAGAATTACGAGGACTCGCAGTTGAGGCAAATGTTCCAATTGTTTCCGCTACTCAGACTACTCGTAGTGGTTATGGGAGTTCTGATGTTGAACTTACTGATACTTCTGAATCCTTTGGTCTTCCTGCTACTGCTGACCTTATGTTTGCCCTTATTAGCACAGAAGAACTTGAAGGTCTCGGGCAAATTTTGGTCAAACAACTTAAGAACAGATATAATGATTTGACGATATATAAGAGATTCGTTGTTGGTATTGATAGAAGTAAGATGCGACTTTATGACGTAGAGCAAGATGCTCAAAATGATATACTTGACTCTGGTAAAGAAAAGGAGTATGATAATGAAGAAAAGAAACCTAAAAAATCATTTGAGGGATTTAAGTTTTGATTAATATTAAAAAGGAAAACATCTCTGATGGAAACACCAAGTATACTATGACTGAAAATAATATTATAGATACAAAAAAATATATTGAGTTTGTTCGTGAAACTACAAGTCCTGCGAGTAGTGATTTCGCAGCACTTGTTACTCGTCTCACAGAACTTGAAATAACTCACGATGCTGATGTCTCACGTCTTATGACTGCTGCATTTGGTGTAAGTGCTGAAGCAGGAGAACTTGCTGAAATCATCAAAAAAATATTCTTACAAGGAAAACCATACAATGAAGAAAATATTATCCATATGAAAAAAGAGGCAGGAGATATTCTCTGGTATATGTCTCAACTTTGTATTGCTCTTGATACTACCTTTGAGGAACTAATGGAAATAAATTACCAAAAACTATCAGCAAGGTATCCAGAAGGAACCTTCTCTGTTTATAAATCTGAAAATCGTGTAGAAGGAGATTTATAAAATATACACTTACTCTCCTCTTTTGGGTAGAGTTTTTTTTATAAATAAATGTAAAAGTATTAATAGAAATGAATTCTAAAGATTATCGTAATATAAGAGAAGCATACTTGAATGTTTATGATAATATTATGGAAAAGGAAGATAGTGAATATGAAAAAGCATCCGATGCTGCATTAGATGCTAGATATGGGTATGGTAGAGCAACTGGAGATAAGCATTCTTTTGGTAGAGCAGCAAATCGTGCTTCTGCTGCTGCTTCTCTTCGTGCTCTTAGGAGAGGTGAAAGGAGTGGTAGTGGAACTTCGAGAGAAGCAGGTTCTAATGCAGTTCATCAAGGATGGGCAAAAACTGCAAAAACAAGTACAGACCAAACTCCAGCGAAAAAAGAAAGAAGAGCAGTACTTGCTAATACTCCATATTCAAATCTTCCTGATGATGAAAAAGAAAAAGATAGAGTATCTTTTGATGCCGTAAGAGCAACTTATAATAGAAATAAAAATATCAATGCCTCTTATGAACCAGATTTATTTGATGTAATCCTTGAGTATCTAATTACTGAAGGTTATGCCGATACTCAAGAAGCAGCACTTGCGATTATGGGAAATATGAGTGAGGATTGGAGAGAAAGTATTATTGTTGAAGATATTGAATCAAGACGTGAGATGCTTAAACAGCAGAGAATACAACAGAGAATATCCTCTACAGAAGCTCAAAAAAGAAAAAGATTTAAAGAGCAAGATCGTGAAACATTGAAAAAAGAAATTATAAAAGCACTGATCCAGAGACAACAATCTTCCACAAATTAAAAAATTGAAAGATGAAATTAAAAGAGAACTGAGAGATGAAAGGTAAATTATAAATACTTGAAATAGTGTGTGGGCATAAATGGCAGGTAAGATTGCTGCAGAAATTTTAAATGAAACAATGTGGGTTGTTTATTATGTCATTTGTAAAAAATCTAATAATTTTGTCTTAGAAGGAAAGGAAATTAATGCAAACTATTGGGTTGATATATTTGGGTCGAAAGATAAACTGAAAGGATTTTTAAAAAAGTCTAGACTAAACTCTGATCTAACAGAGTTTTCTTATGAGATAGGAGACATTGACTCTAAAATGAATGCTGATTATGCTAAAAGTTTTTTTGTAGACAATGACTGGCATAATGCTTTAAAATCTCAGGTACAGAATTTTTTAAAGAATAGTAAAGTTGGATTTACTAAAAATCTCAATATAATTAGACAGGACGGATTTTATGAGATAAGTGGTCTAGAAGAATTTTTAAAAAAAATTTGGAAAGTATTTCAATTCAAAGGAACTTTTGATCGTTGGAATCCTTCAGATGTTTGGTTTTATAATTTATCTCTTATTGCAGAAATAAAGGCATATTTAAAAACAACATCTGTCTATAATAGAGAAGTAATGCTTCTTCCTCAACGAGTTCAAAAAAATTATGCTTTAGAAGATATTATAGGATTGAACAGATTGCTTTTAAAATTATACGAAGCGAAAAAGTTAGCACCAATATCACTTAAAAAAGCAACATCGACAAAGGGTGTTTATTCTTCCCGAATTGGATTGGTGAATGTTCCAGAAGATGATAAAGGGAGACCAACTCCTCCAAAAGTTACTGCAACACAATTACCAATTAAACCAAGAACTAAAGATTATATTGCAGGTGGACTGGCTGGTAGTGCTGGTAGAAATTTGAAATATGATATTCAAATTGATCAAGTAATTTTGGACGAGAATGGTAATAAGAAGTATGTGAGAGAATATGATTATGTTGTATATAATACAATAGGTAAAACTCTTGGAGTTAAAAAAGAAAAATTATTCTCTAGAGCACAAGGGGGTTCTTTAGGATTGGATATTGCAGAAAAAGTTTTATATACTGCTCAGGGAAGTAGAGAAATTAAGAAAGTTAGAGGTACGGTGTTCAAATCTAGTTTGTCTGCTGATATATTGAGTAAAGGTGGAATGATAGGAAAAGATTATAATGCACAATTAAATAATTCACTTAATTATGTTCAAAAAATGTGCGAAGAATTAGACCCCTCTGTAAAAAATAAATCAATTAGATTTTCCAGCAATGAAGGAAACAATGATAAAGAACTTAAAAATAAAGATTCCTATGTTGAATGTCAAAACAAACTTGAGATTGCAATGGCAATTGAAAAATCAGGAGTTCCTGACCAAATTGTGATAGATTTGTGGCAGGCTATTACAAGTAAAGGTATAACTAATAGAAAAGATTATGAGAGATTGATCGAAAGAATAGGAAAATCTAAATATCAGCAATCTAAAAAAAGGGGTCAAAAACAACTGACGCAAAAACAGGCAGACGAAGCAGCAGCAGAATCTTTGAGAGCAACAATTGTTGGTAACGCATCAAAGGTTCCTGGATCTTTTCACTTAAAACTCTATTAACTTAAAATCAATAAATAAAGGTATATAAACAAGTAGTATGAAGAGTTTCTTTCAATTTCTATCTGAGGCAGCAGAATCTCAAGCAGCAATGCAAGCTTATAAACTTGGATATACTGGAGATGGTCATGGTGGATGGATTGATCGTTCTGGAAAAATAATAGCAAGAACTGTAAATGGGGAACTTAAATTTACTGGTAAAAAAACTCCAAAGGGTGCTGAAGAACCCGCAGATAAAAAGAAATCAGCAGCAGCACCTCAAACAAAAAATACTTCAAAGGTAAAAGCACAACCTGCTCCACAACCCTCATTAGGAGCACCACAGCAGCAACCAGAGGAGCAACCAGATGAGGTGGAACCTACATTAACCATTGCTTTTGGTCGTTTTAATCCACCAACAGTTGGACACGAAAAACTTTTAAGTACTGCAAAAAGAGCATCAATGGGTGGAGACCTTAAAATTTATCCATCAAGAACACAGGACCCCAAGAAAAATCCACTTGACCCTGATATGAAAATATCATTTATGAAGAAGATGTTTCCAAATTATGAGGATAATATTATTAGTGATTCTAATATGAAATCTATTTTTGATGTTCTTACAAATGCGAATGAAGATGGATATGGAAATGTAAATATTATTGTTGGTTCTGATCGTCAGGCAGAATTTGAAAATATTGCTAATAAGTATAATGGAAATCTCTATAACTTTGATATGATTAATGTGATTTCAGCAGGAGTTGTAGATGCTGATGCTGATGGTGTAGAAGGAATGTCTGCGTCTAAAATGAGAAAGGCAGTTATAAATGATGATTTCGAATCATTTCGTAGAGGAACTCCAAAAAAACTTAATGATACTGATGCCCAGGCACTTTTTGATGCTGTTCGTGAAGGAATGGGACTAAAGAAAAAGAAA
>OFRL01000614.1_pt1 | contig 15183 bp, 17 predicted proteins | sample 1543121 | NCBI WGS metagenome assembly OFRL01 (sample SAMN07774228, study PRJEB24372) | wastewater metagenome | isolation source: Lake Maggiore Cannobio | place: Italy: Cannobio | collected 2016-01
AGCCCGATAACCGGGATCCGCAGGCGCTGTGCTTCCCGAACTGCAATCTCTTCGACGTTTACGTCGACGACAAAGATCGCGTCAGGCGCGCGCTGCATGTGCTTGACGCCTCCGAGGTTCGCGCGCAGCTTAGTGAGGTCGGCAATCGCCGACATCCGCTCCCGCGTTGGTAGCAGCGCTAGCTGACCCTCTTCTTCGTAACCCTCAAGGTCGTGAAGGCGCCGAATCCGTTGGCTGATCGTTTGATAATTGGTCAGCAAGCCGCCGAGCCAACGATGGTTGACGTACGGCATTCCAGCGCGCTCGGCGGCGTCCTTTACGGAGTCGCGAGCCTGCTTTTTTGTACCGACAAAGAGGATAATTCCGCCACCACGAGCGATCTGCTCGACGAAGGCCTGAGCCTCGGCAAGCAGCACCTCAGTGCGCAGGAGATCGACGATGTAGATGCCTTCGCGCTCACCAAAGATGTAGCGACGCATCTTCGGATTCCAGCGCCGCGTCTGGTGTCCGAAGTGGACTCCAGCTTCGAGCAGTTCCCTCAGTCCGACCGCGTTTGTGGCGGTGGTCATACGTACTCCCTTAGTTGACTTCGAATAAAGCCCGCAGCGGTTTGTTGGGTCCCGACTTCGCGCTTAGCGCGTGGCGGGCAGGGCCGACAATCCGTTGATCCGCGGGGTTGCGGTTGATTGAGCTTCCATAGTAGCTACAAACCCAGCTAATAGGTCGCTAGCGGTCGCTTTGAGCAGCTTTGAGCGCGCACTCGAGATCGGCCGGTAGCGGCGAGACGACGTCGACTTCAACGCCGCTGATCGGATGATCGAAGCTTAGACGTGCAGCGTGCAGAAACTGACGCTTGAGCCCGTAATCAGGACCAGCGCCGTAGGTTGGGTCGCCGACCACTGGCAGCCCAATCGCCTCGAGGTGAGCACGGATTTGGTGCGTGCGGCCAGTCTCTAACCTCACCCGCAGCAATGTTGTTTGCGGCAGCGTCCGTTCGATCTCGAAGTGGGTGACCGCGGCGCGCGGGCGGTCGCTGTCGAGCGAAACCTTCGTGCGCTTACGCCGATCGCGGCCGATCGGAGCATCGATTGTCCCGGTTCTGGAGCTCGGTCGGCCGTTGACGAGCGCTAAATATTCACGCCTAATTTCTCGCTTGGACATTGCTGCCCGCAGCGCGCGGTGGGTCTCCTCATCGCGAGCCACGACCAAGAGGCCCGACGTATCGCGGTCGAGCCGATGGACGATTCCTGGGCGTTCAGGGTCATCTCCTCCGCCAGCGCGGCCGGCGAGCGCTTGGACTAGCGTGCCACTAGAGTGCCCGCGCGCCGGGTGAACAACTACGCCGGCCGGTTTCTCGATGACGAGCAATGACCGGTCCTCATAGGCAATCCGAAACTCAGCCGGTTCGCCGTCGTCAGCGGCCACGTCGCGCCGGTCAGATTCGTCGACCTCGATCACTGCGCCGGCGGCCGGCTTTGAGGACTTCGCCGCGATCTGGCCGTCAACGCTTACCTGGCCGGCAGCGATCAAGCGCTGCGCGCGGGCGCGCGAGCCGAGCGGGCCAGAGAGCAGCGTGTCTAGCCGCTCGCCAGAGTCACCCGAAGCGACCTCAAGGCGCACTGGGCTGCTCCAGTTTGCGCTTCCTGCGCGCGTCGACCTCGGCAAGCACGACAAGCGCAATCACGCCGACGGTGATTGCGGCATCGGCAAAGTTGAAGGCTGGCCAGTGCGGAAGTTTTATGAAATCGGTGACCGCTCCAGCGCTAGCACGGTCGATGATGTTGCCGGCGGCGCCGCCGACGACGAGGCCCGTCGCCAGCCAGATATGCGGCGTTTCGAGGTGGCTGAGGAAATACCACAGCAGTGCTCCGACGGCCAGCGCTACGACAACTGCTACCAGCGGTCCGCCGCCGCTCAGCTGCCCGAAGGCGACGCCACTATTGCGGACGTCAACGATCTTTACGAGACCTCCGAAGAGCTCTTCGCTGCCGCCCCCGGAGACGGCGTTTCGGGCCAGCACCTTGGTCAACTGGTCGATCGCGACGACGACGACCGCTGTCAGGCCGGCGAGTGCAATTACACCGCTCTGGCTGCCGTTCATCCGGCGATCAGCCTGACGATCAAGCCGCCACCGATCGTCAATACGAGAATTCCCACTATTGGGCTCAGGTCGAGCGGGCCGATTGGCGGAATGAAGCGGCGAAAAATGCTCAGATACGGTTCGCAAACTTGCCGCAGGAAATCGAGAATCGCGATCAGCGCTCGGTTGTATGGGATTCTGCCGCCGAACGACTGATAGAGGGAGCTAAGAATGTAAGCGAAGATAAGGATCGTGTAGACGTCGATCAGCGCGCCTAGGTAACCGGCGACAGTCGCCCTCACCGTCGATAACGGAAATACGATAAGTGCGGTCATTATCTGCGACCGAGAACGGCGTCCATCGCAGCCCTAAAGCCCTCGCGCAGCGGGCCAGCGAGCACGGCAAGGCCCTTCTCGGTCACGCCGCCCGGTGTTGCCACCTCGCGGCAGATCTGCTCGCTGTCGTTGGCGCGCGAAACTAACAGCGCACTTGAGCCCTTCAGCGAGGAGCCAACGAGAAGCTTTGCGGTCTGCTCGTCGATTCCTTCGGCAACGGCCGCCTCGACCTGAGTTTGAGCGATCAGAGCCACGTAGGCTGGGCCGACGCCGCTGATTCCTGTTAGGACGCCGAAATCAGACTCCTCGACCGCGATTACGTCGCCAAGCTCTTCAAGCAAACCGACAAGCTCGTCAAACAGTTCGCGATCGCCGGCGTCGTCGTCAACGATGCCGATCGTTGACTGTGCGATCTCGGCGGCAAGGTTCGGCATCATTCGGTAGACGCGAGCCGTCGGGTAGGCGGCTCGAAGCTCGGGCAAAGTAACGCCGGCGAGGATCGAGAGAACTACCTCCGTCTGGTCGGCGATCTCCAGCGCAACCTCTTCGAGCTGCTTTGGCTTGTGGCAGAGAATTACGAGGTCGCTGCTCGCAGCCACCTGCGCGTTAGTGGCAAGTGCCGTACCGCCGACAAGCGCAGCTAGCGCCTGCGCCTGTTCGAGCTCCAGCGCCGAGCAGGTAAGCGGCCTGGCCCAACCGACGGCTAATGCCCGAGCCATGTTGCCGCTGCCGATAAGTCCGATCCGCATAGTTCCCGAACCGTACAGCTTGATCGCGTGCGCCAAAGCGCAGCGCCGCCTAGCTCTGGTTGAAGAAGCCCTTCTCAATCAACGATGCGCGTTCCTCAGCTGAGATCTCAACGTTGCGCGGTGTCAGCATGAAAACTTTCTCCGCGATCTTTTGCATGCCACCGTCGAGGCCATAAGTCAGGCCGCTGGTGAAGTCGATCAAGCGTTTGCTGAGGTCGGAATCGGTCGATTGAAGATTGAGCACGACAGGAATACCGTCGCGGAACTTGTCGGCGACCTGCTGGGCGTCGTTGAAGCTTTTTGGAATCACGAGGTGCACTCGGTCGGCTGAGCCACCATTGCCGCCTCGTGGCGCTGCGCTGCGCGGTTTGCCGGCCCCACGGCGCGGCTCTTCGTCAGCGAAGATCTCCTCGATCTCGTCGCCCTTTCGCCGCCGGCTAAGCCGCTTGACGTTGGGGCGCTCGCGGTATCGACCTTCGAGCTCGGCTTCGGGTTCGAAAGAGCCAGTTTCAGGCGCGTAAGGATCTCGGTCCTCGGCCAAACCGAAGTAAACCAATGCGCGGTGCCACGTATCACTGAGGGCCATCAAGCAAGTTTAGCCGCGCAGCGGCGTTTTCCTGCCTGAAACGGTGCGTTCGACTAACGCAGCAGTCGGCTGCCGATTCGCACGATTGTCGCTCCTTCTTCGATTGCGACGCCAAAATCCTGCGTTGTGCCCATTGAAAGCTGCTCCAAACCACGCTCCTGTGCGAGGTTGCGCAGCGTAGCGAAGCTTTCGCGGCTTTGCTCGGGATCCTCGGCCAGTGGAGGCATTGTCATCAGCCCGACGACCGGAACAGGGCAGCGGGCAATGAAGTGATCGAGTTCGGATGGCGCGACGCCAGCCTTCCCCTCCTCTCCGGCAACGTTGACCTCGATCAGTGCGCGCGTGGATTCGGTGTGATGTTTCTCGAGCTGGGTCAGGACAGATTCACTGGCGACCGAGTGGATCAACCTGACGTAAGGAACGATCAGTTTGACTTTGCGGCTCTGCAGCGCGCCGATGAAGTCGATCGTGAAGCGGCCCGGGTAGGCCTCCGCCCTAGCCACGAGATCTTGTGCGCGATTCTCACCGACCAGCTCGATTCCGGCCTCGAGCAGCGCGCCGCTCTCCTCGATTGGCACGTACTTGGCAGAGAGCAGAACTTCGACCTCGGACGGCTCGCGGCCGGCTCGCTGGCAGGCAGCAGCTACATCAAGATAAACGGCAGCCTTTGCAGCAGCTATCGATTGCGCGTTCAATCCTCTAATTAGTTCAGCCATACAGCTCCGATCATCCTGCCCGTCTCACGATCGTCGCGTCGATAGGAGAAGAAGTCTTGCGGCTGCGCGCAGATTGTGCAGATTCCGCAGTCGTAGATGTCGACAACTCCCAGCGCGTTGAGCTGCGCCGTGGCAACGCGTGCGAGGTCGAGCCTGCCTGACTGCTCCTGCGCGGCGGGATATGCGCTGAACTTGCCGCGCAGATCGTCGCCGACCTCGTAACAGCAGGCGCGCGCGCCTGGGCCGATCGCTGCGCGCAGCGGCCCAGGATCAAGCTTGCTGATTTCGGCTACGGCAGCTGCAATGACGCCGTCCTGGAGGCCGCGCCAGCCAGCGTGGACGGCGCCGAACGCTTTCGTGCCGGTGATCAATACTGCTAGGCAGTCGGCCGTTCTGACGGCGCAGAGCAGGTCAGCGCGGTCGCTCACCTGCGCGTCGGCGGGGCGCGTGAACGGCGCGTTCTCTTCGCCGGGCCTAACCACGTTGACGCGTGTGCCGTGGGTCTGCTCATCTTGCGCCCAGTGATCTCGAGCAATCCCGCTCAACGCTTCGAGCGCCTCGACGGCCACCTCTGATGGGCCGCCAAAATCACCTGCAGTCGCGTTGCTAAAAAACATTTCAGTCCGGCCGAGCGTAAGCCGCAGGCCGAGCTGTTCGTCGCTGAAGGCCGCCACCGCGGGAGTGCCAGCAGCGCCTTCGGAGGCCTTCACCGAGCCGCTTCCCCGCAGCGTGTGAGCGCCGCTTCTAGCTGCTTCTGCGCGCCACTGATTTCGCCGTTGAGAGTCAGTTCGAGCGCGTAGCTAAGCCCCGCTCCAATCGCCGGCCCTGGTTTCGCTCCGGCCGCGAGCAGGTCGTTGCCGTCAATCTCGAGCTCGACGAAGCGAAGCTGCTCCAGCCAACGGCGGGCGTTGTCGCCGCCGCAGAGCGCGACGGCCTCAATCGGCGCACCGCTAGCCGCGGCCGCTATCTGCGCCGGCGTCTGCGCATTTCGAAGCGGCGCCGCCGTGACCCAGCGAGAGCCGATTGCAACCAGATCACGCTCGTCGGCGCTAAAGCCGAGGTAGTCGAGCCAGCGCGTCAGCAGATCCAGCTCGACGCCCTTGCAGCAAGCGGCAAGTGTCAGCAGATCGCTGCGACCTTCGTGGCCAAGCAGCTCCAACGCTTCGTCGAGGCCCTGCGGCGCCGTGCAGAAGCCTTCCGGTAGCGCCGCTGGATTGAGCTCCTCAACGGCCGCGAAGACGGCGGTTGGCTGTGGCTCACGCAGTGCGAGCCGTAGCTCATCACCGATTCGCTCTCCGCTGATCGCGCCCGCAGTAGCTGCGGCTGCCAGCGATTTAGTCTGCGGTTCTACGTTGAAGCCGAGCCGCGTGCTGTATCGAGCGCAGCGCCAAAGTCGCGTTGGATCATCGAGAAAAGAATCTTGATTGAGCACGCGCAGCGTTCCTTGTTCGAGGTCGGCAAACGCTGCTGGATCGGCTTTGAGCTCTCCATCGCTGATCCGAACAGCGATCGCGTTGACCGAGAAGTCGCGGCGCCGTAGATCGTCCTCAAGCTTCGCGGGAGCAACCTCCGGCAACGCCCCAGGCTGAGCGTAGGTTTCAGTCCGCGCAGAGGCGAGGTCAACCCTCACGTCGCCCAAGAGAACCGTCGCTGTGCCGAAGCGCTCGAATCGTTGCGCCTCGCCGCCGAGCCGTTCGAGCAGCTCGTCAAGCGGCCCTTCGATCACGAGGTCGATCTCCGTTGGCGTGCGATCGAGCATCAGGTCCCGCACGGCGCCGCCGACCAGCCAGACGCTTTCGTCGTTGCCGACGGCGTCGATCACGGCCTGCCCTCCGGGCAGCTCTGCGAGCTTGGCGACCACCATTGCTGCTTCCATACTGCTGATGATCCCGCGATCACGCAAAGGACGCTTCCTCGTTGGGCTTCTTGTTGCAGCAATCTTGCTAACCGCGGCCGCGCTCGCATTCTTTCTAAACGCCCGTGATCCCGGCGACGTTTCGAATCCCGACGTCGCCTTTCAGACGACCGCGGCGCCTAAGCCGCTGCCAAAGCCGAGCGAAGACGGCTTCAGCTGGCCATTCTATGGTTACGACGCTGCCCGCACGCACAACTATCCGCTCGCGCGGCCGCTGCGCCCGACCAAGAAGCTTCGCTGGGCGCTGCGAGGCAGCATCTTGTTGGAGTTTACGCCGGTCGCCGGCGGCGATTCGCTGCTGCTGCTGAAGAACAACGCTTCGCTTTACGCGCTCAAACGGCAGACCGGCGAGCTCTACTGGAAGAAGAAGCTCGGCGACCTCGCCGCCTCCTCCCCAGCCTATGTCGATGGCATCGCCTACTGCACGATCCTCGTTGGCACGCGTGGCAGCGACAAGGGCCGGATTGTCGCCGTCGATCCAAAGAAGAAGAAGATTCTTTGGTCAAAGAATCTCGCCAGCCGAACTGAAAGCTCGCCCTTCGTGCGCAACGGCGTCGTCTACTTTGGTAGCGAGAACGGAACTGTCTACGCGCTGCGCGCCAAGAACGGCAAGGTGCTCTGGACCTACAAGGCCAGCGGCGCTGTTAAGGGTGGCCTTGCCTATGCAAACGGGAAGCTCTTCTTCGGCGATTACGCCGGCACCGTTCACGGGATCAGCGCCAAGGACGGCAAGGCGCTCTGGACGTCTGGCGGTGGCGGCGCGCTCGGCCTTGGCGGCGGGCAGTACTACGGCACCGCGTCGGTCGCGTTCGGCCGCGTTTACATCGGCAATACCAACAGCAGCGTCTACTCGTTCTCAACCAGTAATGGCGAGCTGGCCTGGCGTCAAGGGACCGGCGGTTACGTCTACTCATCGGCCGCCGTCGCCGACATTCCAAAGCTCGGGCCAACTGTCTACATCGGTTCTTACGACGGGAATCTTTACGCCCTAAACGCCAAAAGCGGAGCGGTCCGCTGGAGCAAACCGACCGGTGGCCGGATTTCAGGCGGAATCCAGATAATTGGCGACCTCGTCTTCTACTCAACGCTGGAGAAGAAGACCGCTGCGCTCTCGGTCCGCAACGGCCGCACTATTTGGTCGGTCCCCAAGGGCCAGTTCAACCCGGCGATCTTCGACGGCAAGCTGCTCTTTGTGATGGGCATGACAAGCATGTTCGCCTACGAAACCAAGAGCGTCGGCGAGCGCAAGTCGGCTCCGGCCGCCGCGAAATAGCGCATCGCACTTAGGCGGCTTCGTTGCCGCCGCTTCGCTCGATCTTCGCACCCAGCTCGCGTAGGCGCTGATCGATCCGTTCGTAGCCGCGATCTATTTGACTGACATTGCCGATCTCGCTGCGACCATCGGCGCAGAGGGCGGCGATCAACATCGCCATTCCGGCCCTGATGTCCGGCGAATCAACGCGCTCGCCGCGCAGTCGGCTCGGTCCGCTGACGATCGCGCGGTGCGGGTCGCAGAGCGTAATGTCGGCGCCCATCAGCACGAGCTTGTCGGTGAAGATCAGACGGTTCTCAAACATCCACTCGTGGATCAAAACCGATCCTTCGCATTGAGTTGCCAGCGCGACGGCAATCGATGTCAGGTCGGCTGGGAAAGCGGGCCACGGACCGTCTTGAATCTTCGACTTGTATTCGCCTACGTCGCGCGCGGCAACCAGCTTCTGACCGCCCGGCACTAGCACGTCGCCGCCCTCTAACTCGGTATGGAGGCCGAGCTTGGAGAAGACAAGGCGAATCATCTGGAGGTCGGGTGGGTCGGTGTTGACGATCCGCATCTCCCCGCCGGTCACTCCTGCCAGCGCGATGAATGAACCGATCTCGATGTGGTCGGGGCCGATTGAGTGCGAGCAGCCGCCTAACTCATCGCTGCCGCTGACGGTCATCACGTTGGAGCCAATGCCGCGGATGTCAGCGCCCATCTTCGAAAGCATCCGCGCAAGGTCCTGAACGTGCGGCTCGCTGGCGGCATTCCCGATCAGCGTCTCACCCGGCGTCAGCACCGCGGCCAGCAGCGCGTTCTCGGTCGCCATCACGGACGGTTCGTCCATGAAGATCTGGGCCGCATGCAACCCTCCCTCCGGCGCCTCGAGCACGATGTCGCGGCCATGGGTCATCGTCGCCCCAAGGGCACCTAGAGCGTCGAGGTGAGGGTCGAGCCTGCGGCGGCCGATCACGTCGCCTCCTGGCGGCGGCATCGCTGCCCTCCCGAAACGCGCGAGCAGCGGCCCGGCGAGTAGGAACGAGGCGCGGATCCGCTCGGCGCAGTCGCGATCGAGCTCTGCTTCGCCGCTGACGTCCTTGGCGCAGAGCGTCACCTCGTTCGCGCCTGTCCACTCGACAGCGACTCCGATCCCTTCGAGCAGAGTCAGCATCGAGTCAACGTCGCTAATCCGTGGCACGTTGGCGATCACAAGCTTTTCGCTGGTCAACAGCGACGCGGCGAGGATCGGCAACGCACCGTTCTTGTTGCCGGCGGGGACGACAGTGCCGCTCAATGGTGTGCCGCCGTCAATTACGAAAGTTTCCATGGTTATCGGCAATCAGTTGGAAGGAGCACGGGGTCTGCCAAGGCTACCCAGTCGGGCGTCGTCGGAGGTCGCGGCGATCAAAGCGGCGGCGCTGGAAGGCGAGCATAAGCGTCGCCGCGGCGAGCAATGAGACGATGTTTAGCGCTAGTTGCCCGGCCGCACCTTCGACAGATGCCCAGTCGCCATAGCTCAGCGCGAGGCCGATGTCGGCGGCCGCTGGGATTGTCGTGATCGAGACCGCTACGCCGACCAAGGCGCCGGATTTGCCGAGCGTCACCGAGAGCATGCCAGCAGCGCCAGCGCAGGCCGCGACGACGACCGAGTAGAGGTTCGGCGCCGCAATAGTCTGCGCCAGCGCGTTGCTGGAAGTGTTGAATGAGTCCGGCGAAACTCCTGTCACCGACAGCAGCGTTACGGCGACAAACGCCGCAACTATGCCAGCACTGAAGCCGACCAGCAGCGCAAGCAGCCCGCCGCGCGCGCGGCGTCGGTCACGGCGCACAACTCCAACGGCAAAGGCCGCGATCGGTCCAAAGTCCGGGCAGAGCGCCATCGCGCCGACGACAATTGGCGATGAGTCGATCAGGATCGCGACTGCGGCGATCACCCCGGAGAAGGCAAAGAGGGCAACCATTCCGCCACTGAGGAGGCCCTCGTTGTCTATCCGGGCCGAGACGTTCTCCCAAATGACGGAATCCGCTTGCTGCCCGATCGCTGACTTCTCGGCAAGCCTAGAAGCAGCAGAGATCGATGAATCGATCTCGTCGACGTCGATCGCCCCAAGCTCCTCCAGCCCCATCCGCCGCAGGTCACCAATGATGTAACTAGCGTCTTCGGGAGCGACATCGCAGGTGATCATGTCGCCGACAGGATCGACCGCCGCGCCGCGCACAACGACAACGTTGGCCACCGACTTGGAGTCCACCATTAGCCCCACAGCGGCTTCCGATAGCGATGCTGGAGCGATTACGCGGAGGCGGATCACGCTGGGGATCTTATGGGGCGCGGCGACTGCACGAAACCGTGCAAAGAAAAGTCAGTAGATTACGACCCCTCAGCTAGGTTCGACGCTTCCTGTTGCGAGCCGTCCGGGTCTCTTCTTACGCTTGCGAACATATGTTCTGGTCAACGACAACAACACAAAACCCCACTCAACAGCGCTCTTGCGTGATTTCGGCCTTAGACGGCCTTGTCGCCTTCGCCACACTTGAGTCATACAGCGTCGTAGACGCGCGCGATGCTGCGGCCTGCGACCCGGCCGTCGAGCGACAGCTACGAGCCCGCCGGCGCGCTGCTGCGAGGCTTCGCTGTGCAGCGAGCAGTTCAACCGCGACCCCCAATCGCAGCAGGCGCGCCGCTCTACTCACGGGTCAGCGTTGAGCGAGATCGCTTACGACGACCGCGGGCTAGTCCCAGTCGTCGTTCAGGACGAGGCCAGCGGCGAAGTTTTGATGCTGGCTTATGCCAATGCCGAAGCGGTGGCTCTCACGCTCAGTAGCGGCGAGCTCCACCTCTGGAGCCGTTCACGCGAAGAGCTTTGGCACAAGGGCGCAACCTCGGGCAACACGCAGAAGTTACTTGCCCTCCGACTCGACTGTGACCGCGACGCGCTGCTGGCGATCGTCACCCCGGCCGGCCCTGCCTGCCACACCGGTGAGCGCAGCTGCTTCTTCGAAAGCGCGCTTGAGGGCGAAGCAGCGCATGAGGCGCTGCCGGCGATCGAGCGCGTCTTGGTTGATCGCGCAGTCAACAAGCCTGAAGGTTCCTACAGCGTTGAGCTTCTAGGCGACCCGGAATTGAGCGCTGCGAAAGTACGCGAAGAAGCGGAAGAGGTCGGCCGCGCAGTGCTCGAAGAGAGCGACCAGCGCGTAGACGAAGAGGCCGCCGACCTGCTCTACCACCTGACCGCATTGCTCCACAGCAGGGGTCACACGCTCGCCGATGCGCAGCGTGTCTTGCTCCAGCGGCGTCGCTAGGGCCGCGTCAGTCGTCGGTAGGTTCGGCAGCGATCGGCCGGACCGAGATCCCGCGTGCTGCCAGGTAGCTCTTGACGTCAGCGACGCTGAAGACTCCAAAGTGGAAGATTGACGCGCATAGCACTGCGTCTGCACCGGCCTCTAGCGCTGCGGCGAGGTGCTCGAGCTCGCCGGCGCCGCCAGAGGCGATCACGGGGATCCCGACTGCTCCGCTCACGGCGGTAAGCAGTGCGAGGTCGTAGCCGTCTTTGGTTCCGTCTCGATCCATGCTCGTGACCAGCAACTCACCCGCGCCCAACTGCTCGGCCTCGATAACCCACTCGACTACGTCGCGGCCGGTCGGCTTGCGGCCCCCAGCGGAGACCGCCTCCCAGCCGTTGGGAGTTGCGTCGCTTGACCGGGCATCGACAGCTACGACGACGCACTGAGCCCCAAACTGCTCGGCGAGCTCGCGGATTAATTCGGGCCTCGCCAAAGCTGCCGAGTTGACACTGACCTTGTCAGCTCCAGCATCGAGCACAGCCTGAGCGTCGCCTACCGAACGGATGCCGCCGCCGATCGTGAACGGGATGAAGACATCGTCAGCGGTGCGGCGCGCCAGCGCTGCGACCGTGTCGCGATCCTCGTGAGTGGCCGTGATGTCGAGGAAGACGAGTTCATCGGCGCCGGCCAGCTCGTAGCGCGCCGCCAACTCAACCGGATCACCAGCATCGCGAATGTCGATGAAGTTAGTTCCCTTGACGACGCGGCCATCAGCTACGTCGAGGCATGGGATAACGCGCTTCATCTGCACGTCAGACGCCGCCATTCAGCGCATCCCGCGCCTGTTCGATTGTGAAGGCGCCGTCGTAAAGCGCCTTGCCGACTATCACTCCGTCGAGATTCGGCGGAGCTGCCGCCGTGATCGCGCTGAGGTCGCGCAACGAGCCAACGCCGCCGGAGTAAATAAACGGGATCGTCAGCACTTCGCCGCTCGCGGCGATCTGCGCCAGGTTGGGCCCCTCCATCGTGCCGTCGACGTCGATGTCGGAGACGATCAGCTTTGCGACTCCTCGCTGCTCTAGCGCAATCAGCGCGGCAGGCGCATCTACTCCTTCGCTCTCCTCCCAGCCTGCTACGGCGGCAACTCCTGCACGCGAGTCGACGCTCACGACTAGTTCGTCGCGGTGCTCCGCGATCAGCTCGTCGAGCAGTTCGGTGTTTTGCAGCGCGGCAGTACCCAAGATGACTTGCGTCACCCCGGCGTCAAGCGCGGCCTTGACCGATTCGATGCTGCGTAGCCCGCCGCCAAGCTGGATCGGCAAATCGACCGCAGCGGCGATCTCGCGCACCGCTTCAAGGTTCTCTGGCTGCCCACCACGGGCGCCGTCGAGGTCAACGATGTGGAGGACGGTTGCACCGGCCTGGGCCCAAGCGATGGCCGCGCTCAATGGCGACTCTGAGTAGACCGTTGACTGGTCGTAGTTGCCCTGTCGCAGGCGGACCGCTTTGCCAGCAAGGATGTCGATTGCCGGGTAAAGCCTCATTGGCTGCCACCAGCGCAGATCGCACCGAAGTTAGCGAGCATCTGCAGCCCGTTGGCCGAAGACTTCTCGGGGTGGAATTGGACGCCAAAGATGTTCGCTTGTTCAACGACACTGGCGAACCGCGTGCCATATTCGCTCGACCCCACAACGACGTTAGCGTCGGTCGGCGAGACGACATAGGAGTGAACGTGGTAGAAGCTCGCGCCCTCAGCTAGGCCAGTCGTGAGGGCTGATTCGCGGGCCCAGGTGACCGGACTCCAGCCAATGTGTGGCAGCTTCGCGCCGAGCGCGTCAAGCCGCACAACCTCGCCCGGGATCAAGCCAAGCCCAGCAGCGCCACGATGTTCCGCGGAGCGGTCGAAAAGTAGCTGCATTCCGAGGCAGGCGCCGAGGATCGGCGTGCCTGCGGCCGCCGCTTCCTGGAGCGCTACGTCGAGCCCAAGCTCGCGGATTCGCTCCACCGCCGACGGGAACGCACCGACACCAGGCACAACTAAACCATCGGCGCTAGCGATTATCTGCGGGTCAGCGCTGACGACCGTCCCAATCCCGACCTTCTGCAGCGCCTTTTCAACCGAGCGCCGATTGCCGACCCCATAGTCGACGATGCAAACTGTCGTGGTCACGCGCTGGTTGGCTGGGCGCCGGCGGTGATCAAGGCGGCGAACTCTTCGATCGCCTCAGCTTTAAGCCTGTGAGCGACGCGATTGGCGACTAGCCGCGCCGTAACCGGTGCGATCTGCTCGCGGACAACGAGTCCGTTCTCCTTCAGAGTGATGCCGGTGGCCGTGAGGTCAACAATCGCGTCAGCGAGCCCGGTAAGCGGCGCCAATTCGACTGAACCGTTAACGGTGACGATTTCGGCTTGGCGCCCACTGCGCTCAAAGTAGTCCGCAGCGATCCGCGGATACTTCGTTGCGATTCGCATTACGCCGAGCCGTTCTAGCGCCTCGGCGGCTCGGTCAGGGCCGTCTTCAGAGGCCACGACGATCTCGCAGTGGCCGAAGCTCAAGTCGGCGAGCTCAAAGATTTGGCGTTCTGGGTGCTCCATCAGCACATCCTTGCCGGTGATGCCGATGTCGGCAGCCCCCGCCTCGACGTAGGTTGGAACATCAGAAGGGCGCATCGTCACGACACCGATATCAGCGAACAGCAATTTGCGGTCATTGGTGCGTACCTCTGAGGTGTCGATCGCAGCGCGATCGAGTGCGTCGAGACTGCCGCCAAGCAACGCGCCGCGCGGGACAGCGATAGTTAGTCCGAAGCGGTTCATCGGCCGGTTTCCCCGCGCTCTTCCCCAGCTAGTGCGGCGTGAAGTAGGTCGACGTCGATCGCGAAACCGACGCCACCAACGGGCATCCCGAAGCGCCCAAGCAGATCGGCGTAGTATCCGCCGCTGGCGATCGGTTCGCCGACTGCAGCGTCGTAAACCTCGAAGACCGAGCCGCTGTAGTAGCCCATCCGCGGGAAGCGCCCGAGGTCCGGGATCATCCGAACGGCAACGTCGTCAGCGAGGCTGTCTACGAGTTCACGAATACCGCTGATCGCTCCGGCCAGCGGCTGCTCGATCTGATCGCGCAGTACCGCAGTTCCGCGCATGCGTGGGACGTCGGTCAACATCGCGGCTTGTTCCTCGGTCAGGCCTAGCGCCGCCACCTCGCGGTCGATCCCAACGAAGTCGCGATCGCCGAGTTCGCGCAGCACCGCCTCGCTCGAACCGACGTCTACGCCGCACGACGCAAGAAGCGATGGGTAGAGCCCAACATCGCCGATCCCAACGTAAAAGTCCTTAAGGCCGGTCGCTTGGAGCGAGTGGCAGAGCACCGTCAGCGCCTCAGCACAGCCGGCGTCCGCGTAGGCGCCGATCAGTTCGATCCCGGCCTGAAGGAACTCGCGCGGCCGGCCGCTATGAGGTGTTACCGCTCGGTAGGCGGTCGCCACGTAACAGAAGCGCAGCGGTAGGTCAGCGTCGCCGTAGCGTGACGCTGCGACGCGCGCGATCGGGACAGTCATGTCAGAGCGCAGCGCGACCTCCTCCCCGAGCTCGCCGAGAACGCGGTAGGAGACCGGCGCCGCTGCCGCACCAGCACGCTGCAGCGTCTCTTGATACTCGACAGTCGGGGTCGAAATCTCGCCGTATGCGGCCTCGCTGAAGACGCCTAGAAGGGCGGCCTCGATCCGCCGCAGCTCGGCCCGCTCTTCGGGCAGGACGTCACGAGTCCCGCTCGGGATACGCGCGTTCATTGCTGCACTCGCTTTGGCTGTCTGATCGGGGCTGTCTGCATACTGAGACGAAGATACGGCAACGGCGGCGAAAATTGGGCCGTCCTGTTGCGGCCGACAACGAAGAAGGGGCCGCCAATGGCGACCCCCGTGCTTCAAGTAAAACCGGCGGCGTCCTACTCTCCCGGGCCTGAAAGGCCAAGTACCATCGGCGCTGAGGGGCTTAACTGCTCTGTTCGGAATGGGAAGAGGTGTTTCCCCCTCGCGATAACCACCGGAAATTGTCGAGACCCCCGCCTCGGCGCATCCTTGAAAACCGCACAGCAGCCAATTGGGTACCACTTAAAAAAAACCGTCAAGCCCTCGGATTATTAGTATCAGTCTCCTACACGCGTCACCGCGCTTCCAGAGCTGACCTATCAACCTGGTGGTCTGCCAGGATCCTTACCCTCTCTAGGAGGTGGGAGAATTAATCTCGAGGCCGGCTTCCCG
>OFRL01000615.1_pt1 | contig 15176 bp, 17 predicted proteins | sample 1543121 | NCBI WGS metagenome assembly OFRL01 (sample SAMN07774228, study PRJEB24372) | wastewater metagenome | isolation source: Lake Maggiore Cannobio | place: Italy: Cannobio | collected 2016-01
TTCAAAGCTTAAATTTGAAGGCGGAGTTCATAGAGTCCAAAGAGTTCCCGAGACTGAATCCCAAGGGCGTATTCACACCTCGGCTGCAGGAGTTCTAGTTCTTCCAGAGGCAGAGGAAATTGATGTTCAGATCAATATGAATGAGCTACGTATCGATGTTTATCGCTCATCTGGTCCTGGTGGGCAGAGCGTTAACACCACAGATTCAGCAGTACGCATCACTCATATTCCAACTGGGATCGTAGTTTCTTGCCAGAATGAGAAGAGCCAATTACAGAATAAAGAATCCGCCCTTCGCATTCTTAGAGCCAGAATGTTGGCCGCTGCTCAAGAGGCAGCAGATGCAGCCGCATCTGCAACAAGAAAGAGCCAAGTTCGAACCGTTGATAGATCGGAGCGAATTCGCACCTATAACTTTCCAGAAAATCGCATCAGCGATCACCGAGTAAATTTCAAGGCTAATAATCTTGATGCAGTATTAAATGGCGAACTCAATGAACTAATCGGAGCCCTTCTTGAGGCTGATAAGGCAGAGAAGCTCTCAGCTGCTGAAGCATAAAGATAATGAGTATTAAGCAAGTTCTAAAAGATAAAAAGATACAATTTGCATCTGCTGGAATTTTACAGGTGGATGCTGAGTTAATCTTGGCATTTGTCCTAGGCGTTGAGCGTATGGAACTTCATGTAAGAGACTTTGAGTTAAATCTTGATCAGATAGAACTCCTTGATGAGCTAATCGCAAAGAGAATTTCTGGAAAGCCAACCCAATACTTAATTGGGCATGCTCCATTTAGGTATCTAACTTTTCAGGTCGGTCAAGGGGTCTTAATTCCAAGGCCGGAGAGCGAAGCTTTAGTTGATGCTGCTCTTCTAGAAATTGAAAAGATAATTTCGATGCAGAACCAATCAAGTAAAGCGCCTGTAAGCATTGTTGATTTAGGTTCAGGTAGTGGCGCTCTTGCCATCTCGATTGCCCATGAGGCAGAGAAGAAGAATTGGCCTGTAACTGTTGTCGCCGTTGAAAAATCAGACCAGGCCATTGAATGGTTAAAGCGAAATATTGCAGCTTGTGATGTCTCTGTTCGCCTTATCTCTGGCGATGTTTTAGAGGTGTTAGAGGGAGTTAAATGTGACATCGTTATTGCAAATCCACCATATGTTCCAGAGGGTGATAACTTGCCGGAGTTAGTCATTGCCAATGAACCTAAAGAGGCGCTCTTCGGCGGTGGAGCTGATGGTCTTGAGATTCCGAGAAGATTTATTCAGGCTGCATCTAGCTTATTAAAGCCTGGTGGTCTATTAATTATGGAACATCATGAGAGTCAGCCTCTGCTACTTGAGGCTGAGTTATCAAGGGGCTACTCTGAGATAAACCAGAACAGAGATTTAAATAATCGTCCAAGATGGATCAGCGCTAGGCGAGAGGCAGAGTAATGGCAGAGAAATACTCGCTAACCGATGGCCAAATAGATAGTCAAGAGTTAATCGAGAGAGCAGTGGCCTCTCTTCGAGATGGCAAGTTAATTATCGCCCCCCTTGAACATGGATATGTTTATTTAGCAGATGCCTTCAATCATGGCGCAGTAAAGAAAATTCATAAACTACGTCAATCTCCACCAGCAACTGCGGCGCAGGTAATAGTTGGAGATGTAAAAACTGTAAAAGGAATTTCTCTCCAATTCGGTGAAACAATTACTGCGCTTGCAGAAAAATTCTGGCCCGGTCTTTTGACTATTAATCTCACCCCTGCTCAAGGTTTAGTCTGGGATTTGGGAGATGCAAGAGCCTTAAATGAAATTTCAGTTCGAGTGCCAAATGCAGAATTTGTTCGAAGCGTTGCACTTGCCTCAGGTCCACTAGCTGTTGGAGCAGCCTGCCTATCTGGAAGACCTGCTCCAAGAAAATCTACTTTCTTTCCAGCTTTAGATAGTGATTATGCAGCGCTCTTTGATCTTGGCGAACTGCCAGAGGGGCCAAGCTCTACCGTTATTGCTATTGAGCAAGAAGGGGCAAGGCTTGTGCGAGCGGGAGCAATATCACTTGCCGACCTGCGCTCTGTATCTGCCAATATTTCAGTTCCAGCCTAGGATTTAGGCCATGTCAGAGACTTTCTTCGGCCCAGATTTCCAAGCCCTGCAGAGACAAGATCCAGAAATTGCTGCAATCTTAATTTCTGAACTTGATAGGCAGCGCGAGAACCTGCAATTAATAGCTAGTGAGAATTTCACATCTCCAGCTGTTCTTGCCGCCCTTGGTTCAACTCTTTCAAATAAATACGCTGAAGGCTATCCAGGCAAGCGTTACTACGGTGGATGCGAAGAAGTAGATAAAGCTGAAAGCCTTGCCATAGAGCGCGCAAAAACTCTTTTCGGTGCAGATCATGCAAATGTTCAACCACATTCAGGTGCGAGTGCGAATATCGCGGTTTATCAAGCATTTACAAAGCCAGGAGATACCGTCATGGCGATGTCTTTGGCACATGGTGGTCACTTAACCCATGGATCTCCAGTTAACTTTTCAGGCAAGTGGTTCAATATTGAGTCATATGGTGTGCGCAGCGATAACGAGTTAATCGATTATGACGAGCTACGCGATAAGGCAATTGCAACAAAGCCAAAGATGATTTGTTCTGGCGCTACTGCATACCCATCACTTATTGATTTTGCGAAAGTTCGCGCAATTTGTGACGAAGTAGGAGCAATCATGTGGGTAGATGCTGCTCACTTCATTGGCTTGGTTGCAGGAAAAGCTATTCCATCCCCTGTTCCTTATGCTGATGTTGTTTCCTTCACAACACACAAAGTTTTACGTGGACCACGTGGCGGAATGATTTTGGCTAAGGCCGAGCATGCTGCAGCAATTGATAAATCAATTTTCCCAGGAATGCAGGGCGGACCGATTATGTCTGCAGTAGCTGGTAAAGCTGTTGCTTTGGCAGAGTGTGCAACTCCTGCTTATCAAAAATATGCCAAGGATGTCATTGTTAATGCGCAAGCCTTAGCCAAAGCCCTTGAAGCAGAAGGCATGCGCGCAGTATCTGGAGGCACTCAAACTCACTTAGCCCTAATGGATATTCGAAGCACAGGAGTAACTGGAAAAGTTGCCGATGAGCGATGCGGGGCAGCTGGAATTGTTATGAATAAAAACTCAATTCCAAACGATCCAGAGAAGCCAGGAATTACAAGCGGTATCCGCGTTGGAACACCTTCAACAACGACTCAAGGAATGGGCGTTGAAGAGATGAAGCAGATTGCAACTTTGATTGCGCGGGCAATTGCTACCGATGATGCCTCATCACATGCTGCGATTAAGAGCGAAGTTCATGCTCTGACATCACGCTTTCCTATTTACCAGGGGTAATTAGAGCGCATGCGCGAGTATTTAGTAACGCTGCTGATATCAGCAGCGTTGTGTTATCTGATTACTCCACTAGTTCGCACCCAAGCAATTCGATTTGGCGCAGTTGCAGGAATTCGTGGAAGAGATATTCACACAACTCCCACAGCACGCTGGGGCGGGGTTGCAATGTGGCTGGCAATGGCAATCACATTCATGATTGTCAATCACTTGCCCCTGGTCGGTAAATCTTTTGGGCATGAAGCACAAGGCATCTTTTTAGCCTCAACTGCCATTGTCTTGCTCGGTATGGCCGATGATCGCTTTCAATTAGATGCTCTAACAAAGTTAACTGGGCAGGTTTTTGTTGCAGGAATTCTGTTGATGTATGGAATTCAGATTTTGTGGCTACCCATCAATGGCGTGATTACTTTGCCACCAAGTATTGGCCAGTTAGTCACAGTACTTATTGTCTTAGTCATTATTAATGCGGTGAACTTTATTGATGGCATGGATGGTCTAGCAGCAGGCATTGTTGCTATCTCTGGAATCGCTTTCTTTGCTTTTGCATACCTTTTAGCAGTTGATTTTGGCTTTAGTCGCGCAGGTGCCCCATCACTCACAACCGCTGTTTTAGTAGGGCTGTGTATTGGCTTCTTGCCACATAACGCCCATCCAGCACGTATTTTTATGGGCGATAGCGGTTCAATGCTCCTTGGTTTACTGCTGGCATCAGCTGCAATTACTTTAACTGGCCAAGTTGATCCCAATGCAATCTCTGCTGAATCACGGGGACCCACATTGTTGCCTTTGCTGCTTCCTTTTGCAGTTCTTGCGATTCCACTGGTTGATCTTCTCCTTGCCGTTGGGCGTCGAGTGAAAGCCGGTAAATCTCCCTTTGCACCTGATAATGAACATTTGCATCACCGTTTGCTCAGTGCCGGCAACTCACAGTTAAAGACGGCATTCATTTTGTATATGTGGACAGCCACGATTGCATTTCCAGTCACAGTCTTAGCTTTTCAGCCATGGTGGGTTGCATTAATTACTGCAGTGGTTCTAGTAGTGATTACACTTTTAGTTTCTACGAGATCTAAAAAGGTTTCAGTGTGAGCAGTAACGAATCACAACTGCTGCGTGCTGCCTTCATTCCGACTTTCTTAACTAGTGGCTTTGCAATCTTAATTTCAACTTTTGTTAAAGGATTCCCAGGTTTTCTTGGCGCCGTCCTTGCACAATTTGTAGTCGTTATCTTTTTTATTATTCATATCGCCGTTTCACGAATGACTAGAAACCTCGATCCGATTTCAACAATGGCGATGGCGCTATTTTCCTACTTTGCAAAGCTATTCGCATTAGGGCTTTTGCTCTGGGCAATTGCCACATACACAGATCGCTCCACCATTGATCGAACTACCTTTGGAATCACCGCCGTTGCGCTCACGGTGGCCTGGTTATGGGGCGAGATTGCTAGTTTCATGAAATTGCGCCTACATTTGCCTCTGCCTGGATCAAAGGAGTAGCTCATGTCGAACCGTGAAGAAAATGCAATGTGGTCGATTTTTGGTTACCTACTTTCAGGTTTGCTCTTTTGGGGCGGGATTGGTTATGGCCTCGACAAGTGGTTAGGCACCGCCTACCTCACTCTTATCGGCCTCTTGGTCGGAATTAGCGGGGCGATATACCTGGTCTGGCTGCGCTTTGGCCGTCAGTGAGCCGTCCCACCTACACCACGCTAGTTTTCGATTTCTCAACTGAGCCTGCCTTCGCATAGGGTTGCACCCGTCTTACCTTCCCCGTAGTACCCCGTAACGAATGAATCCAAGAGGAGTAAGCGTGCGCGATTTATTGCGTTCAAGCTCAGAAGGTGGCGGATTTGTCCCACCTAGCAGCGGCGACTTCGAACTTCCTCCAATTTTTGGCGACAACGTTTACACAACTAAACCAATTGCTTTAGTTTTTCTCTCAGTAATTTTGATTTCAGCTTTCTTCATAATCTCTTCACGCAAAGCCGCAGTTGTTCCTTCTAAGCTCCAATTTGCCGGTGAATCTGTCTACACCTTTGTCAGAAATGATCTAGCCAAAGATGTTATCGGGCATGATTTCCTGCGCTTTGTTCCCTACCTATTTACACTTTTCACTTTTATTCTAGTCAATAACCTTTTTGGAATCATTCCACTCTTGCAGTTCCCAACAATGTCACGTGTCTCATTCCCGTACATTTTGGCGCTCACTGTTTATCTGGTTTTCCACTACGTGGGAATTCGCAAGCAAGGTGCAATTAAGTATTTCAAGGAAATTATGTTCATGCCTGGAGTTCCAAAGGCTGCATACATTCTCATTACACCCCTAGAAATCCTCACATTCTTCTTAGTGCGTCCATTGACGCTCTCACTTCGTTTATTTGCAAATATGTTTGCGGGCCACTTGTTGTTGCTCGTGTTTATCTTGGGTGGAGAACATCTACTCCAAGGTGTTATTGGTTTGAAGTTGATCAGCCCATTTGCCTTTGCTATCGGCATTGTGTTGACCTTCTTTGAATTCATGGTCCAATGCTTGCAGGCGTATATCTTTACTCTGCTAGCAGCTCTATACATCGCCGGCGCCCTTGCCGACGAGCACTAATAGGAAATAAGGAGAAATAAATGGAAGGCACACTTAACCTCGTTGGTTTTGGCCTCGCAGCAATCGGTCCCGGAATCGCAACCGGACTCATCTTCGCCGCATATATCAACGGTGTTGCACGTCAGCCAGAAGCACGTAGCGTCCTACAGCCAATCGCGTTCCTCGGATTCGCCCTTGCTGAAGCTCTCGCACTCTTCGGTCTCGTACTCGCATTCGTTCTCTAATCAAAGAATTTAACTAAAAGGACAACTGATGCAATTTGTTAACTTAGCTGCGGAAGAGAAGATTAATCCGCTGATTCCACACACTGCTGAACTCATAGTGGGTGCAATCGCGTTTACTCTTCTATTTCTAACGCTGCGTAAATTTGTGGTGCCAATGTTTGAAAAGGCATACACAGATCGCACTAATGCAATTCAAGGTGGCATGGAACGTGCTGAGAAGGCGCAGCTAGAAGCACAGCGCGCACTTGTTCAGTACAACGAGCAGCTTTCAAAGGCACGTGAAGAAGCGCAGACTTTGCGCGAAGAAGCACGAGTCCAAGGAGCAGCCATCATTGAAGATTTGCGAACCAAGGCTCAAGAAGAGGCAGCGCGTATCACAGCAACTGCTCACGCTTCAATCGAAGCAGAACGTCAACAGGCAATTGCATCACTTCGCAATGAAGTGGGAACTTTGGCTGTTGAACTTGCTTCAAAGATTGTTGGCGAAGCCTTAGATGACCAAGCACGTCAATCACGTGTTGTTGATCGTTTCTTAGAAGATCTAGAGAAGAGTAAGTAAATAATGAGAGCTCACCTCGGAGGCAGTAGTCGTCAGTCACTTGTGGCTGCACGCGCATCACTTGATGCTGCCGTTAAAGGCGTGGATGCACATGCAGCATCTGCCTTGAGTGCTGAGCTTTTCTTTGTTGCCGATGTGCTCGATAAAAACATCGCAGTGCGCCGTGCATTAACTGACTCATCACGCGATGCTTCATCAAAAAGCGCATTTATTACCGAGCTCTTTGGAAGCAAAGTTGGGGCAGCTGGCACAATAATCCTGAAAGAGATTTCAGCGATGCGTTGGTCAGGTGCAAAAGATCTTGTACAGGTCCTAGAACAGCTAGCAATTGAGGCAGAAGCATCAGCTGCCAATATCGCAGGCGAACTAGACCGCGTAGAAGATGAGATTTTTACCGCTTCACGTGCAATTGCTGGCTCATCAGAGCTACGCAGAGCGCTGAACTCAGATGCGAAAGAGGCTAAAGCAGTATTGGTTAGCCAGATTCTCAAGGGCGCATCTAGTTCAACAGTGAGGTTAGTTTTAGAGCTTGTTAACTCTTGGCGTGGACGTAGCGTGGAATCAGCCTTTGCTGACTATGCACATTCACTTGCAGCCCGTCGCAATCGCGTAATCGCACTTGTTCGAGTCGCAACACCAATGAGCAGTGCTCAGGTTGAGCGTCTATCTGCAGCGTTAAACAAGCAAGTAGGACAACCAGTTCGTGTGAATATCGAAATCGACACACACGTTCTTGGTGGGGTTTCAGTTCGTTTCGCAGATGAGTTAGTAGATGGAACAGTTTCAAATCGTTTGGCTGGGGCCGCACGCGCTCTAGTCGGAAGCAAATAAAGGGAGAAACAAAATGGCAGACCTAAAGATCAATCCGGCAGAAGTTCAGGCCGCCTTAGCGAATTTCGTTAAGTCATATGATCCAGGCGTTGCAGCTCGTGACGAAGTGGGAACTGTTAGCCAAGCAGGCGATGGCATCGCACGTGTTGAGGGTCTGCCTTCAACAATGGCCAATGAGCTATTGCAGTTTGAAAACGGAACACTCGGTCTTGCACTCAACCTCGACGTCCGTGAAATCGGTGTTGTTATCTTGGGTGGATACGAAGGAATTGAAGAAGGAACATCAGTACGTCGTACTGGTGAAATTCTCTCTGTTCCAGTTGGTGATGGTTTCCTTGGCCGCGTTGTTGATCCACTGGGTCGCCCCATCGATGGCAAAGGTGAAATCAAACCTGATGCTCGCCGCGCACTAGAAGTACAGGCTCCCACTGTAGTTCAGCGCCAGCCAGTGAAAGAGCCTCTTGCAACAGGTATTAAAGCAATCGATGCGATGACAGCTATTGGTCGCGGACAGCGCCAGTTAATCATTGGTGATCGCCAGACAGGTAAGACTGCAGTTGCAGTTGACACAATTATTAACCAGAAAGAAAACTGGAAATCTGGAGATAAGAAGAAGCAAGTTAAATGTATTTATGTTGCTATCGGACAAAAGGGTTCAACAATTGCAGCTGTTAAAGGCGCTCTTGAAGAAGCTGGCGCAATGGAATACACAACAATCGTTGCATCTCCTGCATCAGATCCAGCGGGTTTTAAGTACTTAGCTCCTTACACAGGTTCTGCAATTGGTCAGCACTGGATGTATAACGGCGAGCACGTACTTATCGTTTTTGATGATCTATCAAAGCAAGCTGAGGCATACCGTTCAGTTTCCTTGTTGCTACGTCGCCCACCAGGCCGCGAAGCATACCCAGGCGATGTTTTCTACTTACACTCACGCCTACTAGAGCGTTGTGCAAAACTTTCCGATGAACTCGGTGGCGGTTCAATGACTGGTCTACCAATTATTGAAACTAAGGGAAATGACGTTTCAGCTTTCATTCCTACAAACGTTATTTCTATTACTGATGGACAGTGCTTCCTTGAAACAGATCTCTTTAACGCAGGTGTTCGCCCAGCAATTAACGTAGGTATCTCTGTTTCTCGCGTGGGTGGTTCAGCACAGACTAAGGCGATGAAGAAGATCGCTGGTCGTTTGCGTCTTGACCTTGCACAGTTCCGTGAGCTTGAAGCTTTCGCTGCATTTGGTTCAGATCTAGATGCTGCATCAAAGGCACAACTAGAGCGCGGTGCGCGCATGGTTGAACTACTCAAGCAGGGTCAGTACTCACCTTATTCACTTGAAAATCAGATTGTTTCAATCTGGGCAGGAACATCAGGTGCACTTGATTCAGTACCAGTTGCAGATATCCGCCGCTTTGAAACTGAACTACTTGATTTCATTGGCCGCGAGCGTAAGGAGATCTTCACAGTTATTGCGCAAACTAAGCAGCTTGAAGATGACACTGTCGCCAAGATGCAGTCAGCAGTTGATGATTTCAAGAAGATCTTTAAGTCAACTGCTTCACAAGCCGTGAATGAGGCTGCAGCTGATGCCCTTGAAGGCGAAGGCGTTGAGCAGATCACTCGACATGTTCCTCCGGCGGTGAAGAAGTAACTCATGGGTGCCCAACTCCGCATTTATCGCAGACGCATGCGATCCGTTAAAGCGACTAAAAAGATTACGAAAGCTATGGAGTTAATCTCTGCTTCTCGTATCGTTAAAGCGCAACAACGAGTCTCTGCGTCAACCCCTTATGCAAATGAGTTGACCCGTGCGGTATCTGCAGTTGCCACTTACTCTTCAACTAACCATCCTTTGACGACTCAATCTGAGCGCCCAATCCGCGCAGCGGTTCTTATTATCTCTGCTGACCGCGGAATGGCCGGTGCTTATTCAAACAACGCAATTAAAGAAGGGGAGCAGTTAGCTGCCCTATTAAAGTCGCGTGGTTTAGAAGTTAAGTCTTATCTGGTCGGACGCAAAGCAGTGAACTACTACCGCTTCCGCAACCGTGAAATCTCTGGTTCATGGACTGGTTTTTCAGATAATCCAACCTATGAGCACGCTAAGGAAGTTGCCGGTGCTCTCATCGATGCTTTCATCCTAGATGCTCAAGTGGATGCGGCAGGTGTGGATGAGATTCACATTGTCTTTACTGAGTTCAAATCAATGCTTACACAAAACGCAATGGCAAAGCGCATGCTTCCTCTAGAAGTTGTAGAGAGCGATGCACCAGTTGCATCTGGCCTGCTACCTATGTATGAATTCGAACCTAATGCGAGCGTTGTGCTAGATGCACTTCTACCTCGTTACATTGAGGCTCGAGTATTTAACGCGATGTTGCAATCAGCTGCTTCTGAGCATGCTGCTCGACGTCGCGCAATGAAGTCAGCGACTGACAACGCTGATGAGTTAATCAAGTCGCTCACACGACTTGCGAACGCAGCCCGTCAGGCTGAAATTACCCAAGAAATCAGTGAAATTGTTGGCGGCGCAGACGCGTTGGCCTCAGCTAGTGCAGGGAGTGAATGATGTCGGCATCAACAGGTAAAGGTCGCGTAGCTCGCGTTATTGGACCGGTCGTGGATATTGAATTCCCCGCCGACTCAATGCCAGCGATTTTCAACGCGCTACACGTAGAGGTAACCATGTCAGGTACAACGCGTACCTTGACGATGGAAGTAGCACAGCACATTGGTGACAACCTCGTGCGCGCGATCTCTATGCAACCAACAGATGGAATGATCCGTGGAACAGAGGTGAGTGACACAGGTTCAGCAATCTCAGTACCTGTTGGCGATGTAACCAAGGGCCACGTGTTCAACACACTTGGCGAGTCAATGGACGTTCCAACCTCTTCACTCGACATTAAAGAGCGTTGGCCAATCCACCGTAATGCACCAGCATTCGATCAGTTGGAATCAAAGACTGAGATGTTTGAAACCGGAATTAAAGTTATCGATCTTCTCACACCGTATGTAAAGGGTGGAAAGATCGGTCTATTCGGTGGTGCGGGTGTAGGAAAGACAGTTTTGATTCAGGAAATGATTTATCGCGTAGCTGAAAACTTCGGTGGTGTGTCTGTATTCGCCGGTGTTGGTGAGCGTACTCGTGAAGGTAATGACTTGTTCCTTGAAATGACTGAGACCGGTGTTATTAACAAGACCGCATTAGTGTTCGGTCAGATGGATGAACCACCTGGAACGCGTCTACGCGTTGCACTTTCAGCGCTAACAATGGCTGAATATTTCCGCGATGTTCAAAAGCAGGACGTGCTTCTATTTATCGACAACATCTTCCGCTTTACACAAGCTGGTTCTGAAGTATCAACTCTGCTAGGCCGTATGCCATCTGCTGTGGGATACCAGCCAACGTTGGCCGATGAAATGGGTCAATTGCAGGAGCGCATTACTTCAACTCGTGGTCACTCAATTACATCTATGCAGGCAATTTATGTTCCTGCAGATGACATTACTGACCCAGCTCCACACACTACTTTCGCCCACTTAGATGCAACAACAGTGTTGTCTCGTCCGATTTCAGAGCTTGGTATCTACCCAGCTGTGGATCCACTTGACTCAACTTCACGCATCTTGGATCCACGCTATATCGGTGAGCATCACTTCCGTGTTGCTAACCGCATTAAGCAGATCTTGCAGCGCTACAAGGATCTCCAAGACATCATTGCAATCCTTGGTATCGATGAACTTTCAGAAGAAGATCGTATTTTGGTTGGACGTGCTCGTCGCATCCAGCGTTTCTTGTCACAAAATACTTTCGTGGCAAAGGTCTTTACTGGCCTTGATGGTTCATTCGTTCCACTAGTCGACACAATCGCAGCATTCGAAGCACTTGCAGATGGAAAGTATGACCATATTCCAGAACAAGCATTCTTCATGTGCGGTGGTCTAGATGACGTAGAGCGTCGTGCCGCTGAACTTGCAGCTAGCGTTGGAAAGTAATTAAACGATGACACTTAAAGTCGAACTTGTATCTCCATCAGAGCGCGTCTGGTCTGGCGAAGCATCATTTGTTTCTGCCCGAACAGTCGAAGGTGATCTCGGTATTTTGACCGATCACGCACCGCTCTTTGGAGTACTTGTCGATGGTGCAGTCAGTATTAAAGGAACAGATGGGACCACCACGCAGTTCACAGTAAGTGGTGGTTTCCTATCTGTTGCTAATAACCGAGTTTCTATCCTTACAGAGACGGTTAATAAGTAACTTACTTGAGGTAATGCTCGGTTTCGATTACACGGACCGTCTTAGATTTTCCTCGCATCACAATTGACTGACTAACAGCGCCAAAGCTGGTGTATCGAATTCCTTTAATCAACTCTCCATCGGTAATGCCTGTTGCAGCAAGGAAAACATCATCTGAATTGACTAAATCACGTGTTGTGAGAATTGGACCAGAGTTTTTCCCATCGATATGAAGTTGGCCTTGAATGGCACCGCCCAAGCAGATCATTGCAGCAGCGGTAATTACTCCTTCAGGAGTGCCACCGATACCCATGAGCAAATCAATTCCAGTATTGGGACGGGCAGTTTCAATTGCTGCTGCAACATCGCCATCTTGGATGAGTCGAATACGTGCACCAGCTGCACGAATTTGAGCTATCAACTGTTCATGACGCGGGCGATTTAATACAACGACAGTAATATCGCTAACTGCCAAATTCTTAGACTTTGCAACTGCCTTGATGTTATCGGCTGTACTTGCATTGATATCAATTACATGAGCGGCTTGTGGGCCAGTCACTATCTTGTTCATATAAAAGGAAGTTTTTGGATCATACATAGTGCCACGTGGAGCTAGAGCAATAACTGAAATCGCGCCATTCATTCCATTTGCTGTTAGTGACGTTCCATCGATTGGATCAACTGCCACATCACAGGCTGGTCCTTCTTGATTTCCAACGCTCTCACCGTTATGCAACATTGGCGCGTTGTCTTTCTCGCCTTCACCGATAACAACAACACCTGCCATATCAACTGTGTTGATCATCTTTCGCATTGCTTCAACAGCGGCTTTATCTGCTAAATCTTTTTGACCACGGCCAACCCATGGAGCAGCAGCAAGGGCTGCAGTTTCTGTTACTCGGATGAGTTCAAGGGCTAAGTTGCGATCTGGAATGGCCATTATTCGCGTGTAACTTTCGCGCCCAAGCTCTGCAGCTGCTCGGCAAAATTTGGATATCCACGATCAACGTGGAAAGCCTGATCAATAGTTGATTCACCTTCACTTACTAATGCAGCCAGAATTAAACCAGCACCGGCGCGGATATCGTGAGCCTCAACTGGAGCACCTGAAAGCTCTGGAACACCTTCAATAGAGGCGTGATGACCATCAACTGAAATTTGAGCACCTAGACGGCTGAGCTCATTAACAAACATGAAGCGTGATTCAAAGACGTTTTCAGTTACTAATGAGTGACCATCTGCAATGGAGTTAAGAGCAATAACCATGGGTAATAAATCTGTGGGAAAACCTGGGTAGGGAAGTGTTGCAACATCAATGGCCTGTGGACGAGCATCCATGCGCACTCGTATTCCATCGGCAGTTGTGGTGACAATTGCACCGGCTGATGCCAGCTTTTCTAAGGGTAATTCAAGATGTTCGGCGCGAGCTCCATGAATTGTTATGTCCCCACGTGTCATGGCAGCGGCAAAGGCCCATGTTCCTGTGATTATGCGATCTGGAATCGTTGCATGTGTAGTTGGTTTCAACTCGCTAACTCCAGTGATGATGATTGTTGGAGAACCTAAACCCTGAATGTTTGCACCCATTGAGATCAAGAACTCACCTAGATCTACTAAATCAGGTTCACGGGCTGCATTATCAATAGTTGTTACACCTTTAGCTAAAACAGCAGCGGTCATAATGTTTTCTGTGGCACCAACACTTGGGAAATCTAGATCGATTACTGCCCCAGTTAATCCATTGGGTGCTTGGGCAACAACATAGCCATGTTCAATGTGGGCCTTGGCCCCTAGAGCTTCAAGTCCCTTAATATGAAAATCTAATCCGCGAGATCCAATTGCATCTCCGCCGGGCAGCGCAACTTCGGCTTCACCAACGCGTGCAACCAAAGGTCCCAGGACGTTAATTGATGCACGCATTTTGCGCACTAAGTCATAATCGGCGCGATGTCCTGGAGTTTGTGGCACATCAATGCTTACTTGGGATTGGCCTTGAACTACTGTGCAACCAAGGCGAGTCAAAAGATCGGCCATGATCTCCACATCAGCGATTTCTGGCACATTAGTGATGGTGGTTTTGCCAGTGGCCAGAAGTGAGGCAGCCATAAGTTTTAGAACTGAGTTCTTGGCCCCGGAAATTGTGACCTCACCACGCAGCTGGGTACCTCCAATTACGCGGAAGCGGTCGTGAGATGCCATAGCCGCAGTCTACTTATAGGCTACGGGCATGGTTAATTTAACGCGCATTTACACCAAGACAGGCGATGATGGCACTACCTCCTTAGGAGACATGAGCCGAACATCTAAAAACGATCCACGTCTTGAAGCCTACGCAACCGTTGATGAAGGCAACTCGTCAATTGGAGTTGTACTTGCAACAGATGAATTACCAGCTGAGGTGCGCGCATTATTAGTGCGAATCCAAAATGATCTTTTTGATGTTGGCGCAGATCTGTGCACACCAGTTGTTGATGCACCTGCCTTTGAGCCATTGCGCGTATTGGAATCTCAAATTGTTTATCTAGAAGAACAGATTGATAAGTTCAATTCAGAACTCGAATCATTGCGCTCTTTTGTTTTACCCTCTGGAACTCCTGCAGCAGCCCACCTTCATGTTGCCCGAACAGTAGTTCGTCGCGCAGAGCGCCGCACATGGGCAGCTATTCACGCATTCGGTGGAGGCGTTAATCCGCTCACTGCTAAATACCTCAACCGTTGTTCAGACTTACTCTTTGTTTTGGCACGTTATGCAAATAAAGAGATTGGCGACCAACTCTGGGTTCCAGGAGCCAATCGCTAATTTGTAGCTGATTTATAAGTAGTGCTTGGAATTTTCTCAGTAGCTGACTCTTTATGACAGATTGCTGAAATATTAGTCACTACATGTCGTAATTCAAGTGGCTCTTGACTAATGATCAAGATAGTTGTTATCTGTTTGCTAGTAGTTTTGCCTGCAAGAGTACGAATACTTCCAAAAGTTTTCAAGGTCTTATCAGTAGCAGAGGTTTCGCCAACAAGTTTTGCATTTACTTCCCACCACGTGCAGCCATCAAGAGAGGCTACTTGCACCGCTCCACATGAATACTTTTCACAGATTGCAACACCACCAACCTTTTGGGCTAACTGTGCTGTCAGAATCTTGCTATTTGACGCTGTTCCAACTAACTCTTTTGCATTTGGAATCTTTGCAAACACGTCACCATTTGCTTTAAATCCGCTCGGTGGCCATTTAGGTTTTGGTGATGGTGTGATAGTGATCTTTTTGCGAGGCTTCTTTTTAACTACTGCTTTCTTTGTTGCAGTGGCTTTAGCGCTAGCTTTTGGTGAGGCCGTGGGCTTAGCTGTGGTTTTTGCCGTT
>OFRL01000616.1_pt1 | contig 15143 bp, 14 predicted proteins | sample 1543121 | NCBI WGS metagenome assembly OFRL01 (sample SAMN07774228, study PRJEB24372) | wastewater metagenome | isolation source: Lake Maggiore Cannobio | place: Italy: Cannobio | collected 2016-01
ATGCTCGACTGCTCTGCTCCGGACGGCCAGTCGAGCATGGCTCGACTCTACAGAAGCCGCTCCGTCGATCTGGCACACCCCTTGCACGCACCTGGGCCAGATCCCTTCGACAGGAGGCGCCATGCGCCGGGTCACATCGCTCTTCGCCATCGCGCTGGCCCTAGCCTCGCCGTGGGCGGTTGCCGCCGACTGGCAGCCGGTGGCCAGTATCCGTACCGCCGCGTTGTCGACGCTGCCGGCCGGCAGCGAGGGTGAGGCCCAGGTGGCCGATGCGCTGCGCTTGCCCAGGTGTGGTGGCGCGCTGCAGGTGCAGCCCACCGCCAACACCACGGTTGAAGTCAGCTGCCCCGATGCCGGCGGGTGGCGCCTGTTCGTACCAGTAAAGGTGCGGCGCAACCAGACCGTGCTGGTGCTCAACCGTGGAATCGGTACTGGAGAAACCCTCACCGCCGCCGATATCACCACTGCCCAGCGTGACGCCGCCCGGATTGCCGGTGCGGTGCTGGCCGATCCGAATGCAGCGATCGGCCGCATCGCCCGCCGTCCGTTGCAGGCCGGAGCCCTGCTGTCGAACAACGATCTGGTGGTGCAGCGTCTCATCAAGCGAGGAGACAACGTGGCCCTGGTTTCGCGTCGCGGCTCGGTCGAGGTCCGTATTGCAGGCCGTGCGATGGGCGATGCCGGTGAAAACGAACGGGTCTCGGTGGAGAACCTGTCCTCGCGGCGGATCGTGCAGGGCACGGTCGATGCCGCCGGTGACGTAATCGTGGCGCGTTGATTTACCGCAAAATATCCCTAAAGATCACGGCCCTGCGGCCGTTATCCCTTGTGAACGGCAACTCCAGGACACCCCATGAGCCAGAAAATCGACGGCAACCTGCAGGTCCCCCAGGCACTGCGCAGCGTGACGACCCCGGCCAACAAGCCCGGCGTCAGCACCGATGCGGCGGCGCGCCCGGTCGAAGCGGCCGACAGCCTGCGCCTGACCGGCGAGGCCACCAATCTGCAGGCCATCGAGCGTGAGCTGACCACCGCCCCGGCAATCGACGCCCAGCGCGTGGCTGCGGTGCGCGAGTCACTGCAGAACGGCACCTACAAGATCAATCCGGACGCGATCGCATCGCGCATGCTCGAGCTGGACCAGCAGCTGCACGGATGACTGCGGCGATGAGCGAGCCGCTGCAGCGTCTTGCCCAGGCCCTGGACGTTGAACGCCAGGCCCTGGTCGAGCACGACGTGCACGCCCTGATCCGGGCCACCGGTGCCAAGCTGGAGGCGCTGCGTGCGCTGGAAGGCGCGCCGCCGGTGGGCGAGGGTGAACAGCTGCAGGAACTGGCCGAGCGCAACCGTGCCAACGGCGTACTGCTGTCGCGCCGCCGCCGCGAGGTCAACTGGGCACTGCGCCAGCTGGGCCGCACCGAAGATGCCTCGGCCTACGATGCCAAGGGTCAGGCGCACACGGTCACTGCGCGCCGCCCACTCGCCGTCGCCTGACGCGACGGCGGTCGCACAACCCCATCAAGCGGGCTGAAGCCCACCGCACGACCGCGTATATTGGGCGCCTGTTCGAATGCCCCGAGTCGCCGTGTCCGCTGCCAACGCCCTGGTTACCGCCCCCCTTCCGCCGCAGCCGGTGCTGCAGGCGCTGCTTGAGCGCCTGCGCGAAGGGCTGCTGCTGTTCACCGAAGACGGGCAGGTGGCCCTGGCCAACCCGGCTGCGCAGAACCTGCTGGCCAGTGGTGAGGGCGGCGGTCTGCCACCGCCGCAGCGCCTGCGTGAACTGCTGCCGCCCGATGCGCTGGAACAGGCGCGCCAGCATGGTCACTGGAACGGCAGCCTGCCGCTGGGCGAGGGCGTGGTCATCGCCCATCTGTATCACCACGGCCCGGTGGGCCAGGGCCACTTCCTGGCATTGTTCCGCCACATCGAAGGCCAGGAAGACTACGAACGCGAACTGCAGCAGCGCCATGCAGAGCTGCGGCAGGCCTACCTGCGCCTCAACGGTACCCAGGAAAAACTGCTGCAGTCGGAGAAGATGGCCTCGATCGGCCAGCTCGCCGCAGGCGTCGCGCACGAGATCAACAACCCGATCGGCTACGTGCACTCCAACCTGGGCAGCCTGCAGGAGTACCTGCGCAGCCTGTTCACCGTGATCGAAGCCTACGAGCGCGCATTGCGGGCGCCGGACCCGAAGGCGCTGATCCCGGAGATCGACGATATCCGTGACCGCCTGGACATCGATTTCATCAGCCGCGACCTGCCGCAGCTGATGGCCGAGTCGCGCGAAGGCATCGAGCGGGTGACGCGCATCGTGCGTGATCTGAAGGACTTCTCGTATTCCGGCCGCGACGAGTCGTGGAAGCTGGTCGACCTGCACGCGGGCCTGGAATCGACCATCAACATCATCTGGAACGAGCTGAAGTACAAGGTCACCCTGGTGCGGGAGTTCGGCCAGTTGCCGTTGGTGGAGTGCCTGCCGTCGGAATTGAACCAGGTCTACATGAATCTGCTGCTCAACGCCGGCCACGCCATCGCCGAGCGCGGCACGATCACGGTGCGTACCGGCGTCGATGGCGATCATGTATGGGTCGAGTTTGAAGACACCGGCGGCGGCATCTCGCCGGAACTGCGCCAGCGCATCTTCGATCCGTTCTTCACCACCAAGCCGGTCGGCAGCGGCACCGGCCTGGGCCTGTCGATCTCCTACAGCATCATCAACAAGCACCACGGCCGCATCGACCTGGACAGTACCCCGGGCGTGGGTTCACGTTTCCGCGTGGTGCTGCCGGTGAAGCAGCCGCGCTGACCGCTTCAGGTAGTGCCGGCCGCTGGCCCGCGATCCCATTGGACCGGGCATCGAGAGCAGCCGGCCAGCGGCCGGCTCTACCAGGGCTTGTCCCCGACCTGGTTTCGCGCTTCGGGTAGTGTCGGCCGCTGGCCGGCAACCTCATTGAACCCGACATCCAGAGCAGCCGGCCAGCGGCCGGCGCTACCAGAGGGGATCGTTACCGCAATGGGCGATCCTCGCCGCCATCTCCGCTTTCCACCGGCGCCGGACCGGCGTTGCTGCGGCGCTGTTCCTCATAGGTGCGGAACGCCTGGTGGATGTGCTTGCGCAGCTCGTCGTCGTTCCACGGCTTGGTCAGGAAGCGATAGATCGCACCGCGGTTGATCGCGTCGGTCACGGTGTTCAGATCGGTGTAACCGGACAGCACCAGGCGGATCGTGTCCGGGTACAGCATCTTCACCCGGCCCAGGAACTCGGTGCCGCTCATGTCGCTCATGCGCTGGTCGGACAGGATCACCTGCACGTCATTGATTGCCAGCAGGTCGAACGCATCGCGCACGTTGCCGGCGGCCAGGATGCGGTAGCCGTCGCGACGGAACAGACGCACCAGCGAGCGCAGTACGTTCTCTTCGTCGTCCAGCAATAGCAGCGTGCGGTCGGGACGGGTCTCGGCAAAGGCTTCCGGACGCAGGTAGCGGCGGCGCAGGGTCATGCCGGCGGCATCGGCCGACATCGGTTCGCCGAACAGATAGCCCTGGAACACATCGCAGTCGTTGCGGCGCAGGAAGCCCAGCTGGGCCTGCGATTCCACACCGTTGGCGATCACGGTCATGCCCAGCTGGTGGCCCATGGCGATGATCGCGCGGGCGATGGCGGCCTCGCGGTTGCCGGCCGGTGCGCTCTTGATGAAGCTGCGATCGATCTTGAGCTTGTCCACCGGGTAGCGGACCAGTGCACTCAGGCTGGAATCACCGGTGCCGAAATTGTCCAGGCTCAGGCTGATGCCTTCGTTGCGCAGATTGGCCAGCGTCTCGTGCACGAAGTTGACGTTGTTGGTGAGCGCGCTTTCGTTGATCTCCAGTGTCAGCATCTGTGCCGGCACGCCCGCGGCCTGGATCAGGCCCATGACTTCAGCGAAGAAGTTGGGCCGCAGCAGCTGCAGGGTGGAGACATTCACCGCGATGGTGAAGTCGTCGAAGCCCTGGTCGCGCCACAGGCGTGCCTGCTTCAGTGCGCCTTCCAGCACCCAGGTGCCGATCTGCACGATGATGCCCAGCCGCTCGGCGGTGCGCATGAAGCGCTCCGGCACCAGCATGCCCAGCGTCGGCGACTGCCAGCGCAGCAGCGCTTCCATGCCGACCACGTGGCCATCGCGGGCGCTGACCAGCGGCTGGTAACGCAGTTTCAGTTCGCCGTTGGGAATGGCGTCCACGATCTGGCGGGCGATGATGCTTTCGCTGTGCGCGCTCGGTGGCGTATCCACGGCGTGGATGCGCACCGCGTTGCCGCCTTCGCGGGCCGCCTGGTACAGCGCATCCTCGGCGTGATCGAGCAGGCGCGAGGTGCTGCTGGCATGGTCCGGGCACAGGCTGACGCCCAGCTTGCCGGTCATGAACAAGGTGTACGGCAGCACCGACAGCGGCAGCTCCATCTGCTGGCGGATCTCCTCGGCGAAGTCCTCCGGCAATGGCACGTCGGCAGTGCGTGGCACTGCGATCAGGAACTCATCGCTGCCGTGGCGCCACAGCTTGCCGCGACCACGCAGGTAGGACTGCAACCGCTGCGCCACCAGCACCAGGGCCTGGTCACCCACCTCGGCGCTCATGTTTTCGTTGACCGAGGCGAAGTGGTCGATGTCCACGTGCATCAACATCAGTGCGGTGCCGCCCGAGGCCGCCTCGGCGACCATCGCCTGCAGCTCGGGGTTGCCGGCGCCAAGGCGATCAGGCGCATCATCGATGCTGACCGGGGGCTGGTTGGGATTCCACATAGGCTCAGTAGTCCGGTGACTCAACGGCGGCCATGCTGGCCGCCTGGTAGGGGAGGTGTACGTCGATCAGGGTGCCTTCGCCGTGTGCGGATTCGATCCGCACATGGCCACCGACGCTCTGCGCACGCTCACGCATCACGATCAGGCCCAGCCCGCGCGGACCGTCCGGGTCGAAACCTTCGCCGTCGTCGCGGATCTGCAGGTGCAGGCTGCGCTTGCCGATGTCGCGCAGTTGCAGGTGTACCTGGCTCGCGCGTGCGTGCCGCAGCACGTTGGTCAGGCTCTCCTGTGCGATGCGGAAGCAGGCCTGTTCGATGCTGTTGTCGGGGCGATGAGGCAGGGGTTCGATCTCGGCCAGCAGCTCCACCTGCGAAGAACGGAACAGCACCCGTGCCTGCCAGCTGAGGGCCGCTTCCAGGCCCAGCGCGTCCAGCTGCGGAGGGCGCAGCAGGGTGGAGATGTCGCGCAGCTTGGCTACCGTGGTGTCGGCCAGGCTGACGATCTGTGCCAGGTCCTCGGCGCGGCGCTGCGGATCGTGCTCGTCCTGCGCGGCATGGGCGGACAATTTGATCGCCGTGATCGCCTGGCCGATGTCGTCGTGCAGATCGCGCGAGATCGCGCGGCGCTCGTCTTCCTGCAGCGAGAACAGTCGGCCGGCCATCGCCTGCAGCTCACGGTTGCTGGTTTCCAGTGCAGTGCGGGTGCGTTCGGAATCGCTCAGGTCGCGCACGATCAGCAGCTTGCAGTCGCGTCCGCCATAACGCACTTCGCCCACCGCCAGGCCGGCATGGAAGCTGCGGCCATCCGCGCGCTGCATCGCCACCACGCTGCTGTGACCGGGCCCCAGGTGTGGTTGGCCTGCGCGCAATTGGCTGCGCACGCGGGCCAGATCGGCGCTGTCCACCAGTGCTGACAGGGGTTCGCCCAGCAGGGTGTGGCTGCCATAGCCGAACAGGCTGGCGGCCCAGGCGTTGGCGTACAGCACGTGTTCGTCGGAGAGGATGACCACGCCGTCGGGCAGTACTCGTACCAGCTCGCGGAACTGTTCCTCGCGCTCGCGCAGCAGGCGTCGCGACTGCTCGCGCTCCGTCACGTCCTGCAGGGTGCCCAGCACGCGGTTGCGGCCGGCCTCGTCGATGCCGCTGGCCGCACGCAGATGCACCATCAAGGCGCGCCCATCCATCGACAGCAACGGCAACAGCACGTCTACCTGGACCGGCTCGCCGGAGCAGAGCTCGGCCAGCAGCTGTTCGGTCTGGGTGGCGGTGGCCGGGTCTGCCGGCACCAGCAGTTCGTCGAAGCGATGCCAGCGCCGCGCCTCGGGCGGGCGGCGACCGAGCAAGCGATAGACCTGGTTCGAATAGCGGCCAAGTCCCGTGGAGGGGTCCAGTTCCCAGGCGCCGATGCGCGCCAGCTCGTGGGCTTCTTCGACCCGCGCCAGCGCCTGGTCACGGCGCAGCTGGGCCAGGTCTTCAGCGGTGCGGTCGATGGCAATCAGCAGGCGGGCGTTGTGGCCGTCATAGCTGATGGCATTGGAGCGCAGCTCCATCTGGCGCAGGGAGCCGTCGCGCAGCTGCAGTTGGGTACGCAGGATGCACAGTTCCTCCGGTGCCTCGCGGATCGCTTCCAGCTTGGTCTGCAGCGCCAGGTCCTGGCCTGGCGGCCACAGCGAATCGATGGTCTGCTCCAGCAGTTCGTCACGGTCCCAGCCAAAGGCCGTACAGGCCGCCGGATTGGCATCGAGGATTGCCAGTGTGTCCAGGTCGTAGACCAGGATCGGGCCGGGGTTGCCTTCGAACATCTGCCGCAGGCGCAGCTCGGAGGCCTGCTGGCGTGCATGGGTGTGCAGCACATGCTCGGCCAGCGGGCGCAGCAGCAGATACAGCAGGCCGGCGCTGGCAAGGGCGAAGAACGAGCCCTTCAGGCCCTGCCAGAAGGCCGCCTGCTGCGGGTCGGGCACCAGTGCCTGCACTGCACTGTCGGTGGAGATCATCCAGGCCAGTGCCATCGCCAGGTAGCTCAGCACCACCCGGCGCCGGTCGCGGCTCAGCGCCTGCGCCATCCGCGGGTCGGGAACTGGGGCGTTGCCGGTCGGTTCTGCGGGCATGGACAGGGCGGAAGAAAGGGGCGCCGGCCATCTTACCGCGCAGGTGCGCCCAGACCACTCAATTATCCGCCGCAGGCGCCGTTAACCACTGCGTGCCCCGCTGACGGGCGTGTCATCCGGAGCAAGATCGCGTGGACCAAGGGATCATCGCCAGCCTGCTGCAGCACCCGCTTGCGTCGGCGCTGGTCATCGTCGACCGCACGGGCCGCCCGCTGGCGGCCAATCCGGCTGCGCGCGAGCATGGCCTGCCGGCGACCGTGGCTGCGTATGCGCCGATGCTGGAAGATCTGCGCCTGATGGCCGCCGATGGCGGCATCGTGGCCTGCACGCTGCCGGGTGGCCCGCACGGGCACTACGACGGCCACCTGCGCGCCGTGCATGATGGCGCCGGCAACCTGCTGGCCTTCACGCTGAGCATTCCCGAGCCGGTGCCGCTCGGCGGCGGTGGGCGCTGGGAGCTGGCGCTGGACAGCGCCGGGCACAGCCTCTGGGACTGGGACATTCCCAGCGACCGTGTGGTGCGCACCCCGGCACTGGGCGATGAAACCGCTACCGAGATTCTGGCCCGCGTGCACAGCGAGGACATCGCACAGGTGCGGGCTGCACTGGATGAGCATCTGCGTGGCTTGAGCGAGCAGTACAGTGCACAGTTCCGTTTCCGCCAGGCCGATGGCCAGTGGCGTTGGGTACTGGACCGCGGGCGCGTGGTCGCGCGCACCGCCGATGGCCAGCCGCTGCGCATGGTCGGCACGCATACCGATATCGAACAACAGAAGCAGCTGGAAGGGCTGCTTCAGGAACAGCAGCTGCACCTGAGCGAGGCCCAGCGCATCGCCAGCATGGGCAGCTGGTCGTTCGACCCCAACAGCGGTCATTTCTGGTGGTCGCCGGAGCTGCGTTCGCTGCTGGCGTTGGAGCAGGGGGCCGTACCCGGCCAGCGGCGCTGGCTGAAGCAGCTGCATCCGCGCTCGCGTGGTGCGCTACGCGCAGCATGGCGACGCTTGTGGCGCGATGGCCGGGCCGCCAACATCGAACTGGAACTGACCCGGGGCAACGAACCGTCGCAGCATCTGCGGCTGTGGATGCAGCCGCTGCTGGACACCGATGGCCAGCCCAAGCGCCTGCTCGGCCAGGTGCAGAACATCACCGAGCAGCACCAGACCGATGCACTGATCCGCTGGCGTACCGAACTGCTCAACCGCGTGTCCGCGCTGGGCCGCATCGGCGGCTGCGAGATCGAAGTGCAGACCCGGCATATGCAGTGGACCGAGGAGTGCTACCGCATCCATGGCCTGCGCAAGGAGCCGATCACCCTCGACCAGGCGCTGGCGCTGTACACCGAGGATTCGCGCAATGCCTTCGACGCCGCGTTGGTCCGGATTGCCGGCGGCGGGCTGCCCGAACAGCTGGACCTGTGCTTCTACCGCCAGTCCGGCCTGCGCGTGTGGGTGCAGGTACTGATCGAGCTGGATCGCCGTGACGGCCTGCCGCCTCGGTTCGTGGTCCTGTTCCGTGACATCACCCGCGAGCGCGAGGCCAACGAGCGCATCGAGCTGCTGGCGCACTACGATCTGCTCACCGGCTTGCCCAATCGCGTGCTGCTCGGCGAGCAGACGGCAGAAGCCATCGAAGAGGCGCGCGACCGCGGCACCTCGCTGGCGATGCTGTTCATCGATCTGGATGGCTTCAAGACCATCAACGACAGCTTCGGTCATGCCACCGGTGATGCGCTGCTGAAGGCTGCCGCCACCCGCCTGCACCAGAACCTTCGCAACAACGACCTGTTCGGCCGCTTCAGTGGCGACGAGTTCATCGTGGTGCTGCGCGACCTGGCCGAGCCGGAAGATGCGGGTCATGTCGCCCGCAAGCTGATTGCCTCGCTGGCCGAGCCACTGCGCCGTGGTGAGACCACGTTGAAGGTCGGTGCCAGCGTCGGCATCGCGATGCTGGGCGATGCCCAGACCGATTTCGATTCATTGCTGCGTGCCGCCGATGCCGCGATGTACGCGGCCAAGGAAGCGGGGCGCAACACCTACCAGTACTACAGCCAGGACGCATTGGCCCGCATCCAGCGCAAGCTCGAGTTGGAGCATGCACTGCACGGGGCGATCGAACGCGAAGAGTTCAGCCTGGCCTACCAGCCGCTGCTGCATGCGCACCAGGGCGAGCCACCGGCGATCGAGGCACTGCTGCGCTGGCATCGACCCGGCATCGGCTACTGCAGCCCGGCCGAGTTCATTCCGATTGCAGAGAAGTGCGGCGAGATCGTGCGCATCGGCGACTGGGTACTGAATGAAGCCTGCCGCCAGGCGATCGCCTGGGACCGGGCTGGCCTGTGTTTCGACCGCATCGCGGTCAATGTATCGGCGGTGCAGCTGCGCGACCGCGGTTTTGCCGAACGTGTGATCGAGATCTGCCATGCCCATGGCTGGCCGCCGCAGCGGCTGGAGCTGGAACTGACCGAGTCGGCGCTGATCCGTGACACCGACATCCTGCGCCATTGCTTCGACGTGCTGGAACGGCATGGTGTGCCACTGGCGGTGGATGACTTTGGTACCGGCTTCTCCAATCTGAACTACCTCAACCGTTTCCCGGTGGGGCGCCTGAAGATCGACCGCAGTTTCGTGCAGGGCATGCTGCATGACTCGGGCACGGCCGAAGTGACCCAGGCCATCGTGCACCTGGGCCACGCGCTGGGCATGAAAGTGGTGGCCGAGGGCGTGGAAACGCACCAGGAAGAAGATATGCTGCGTCGCCAGGGCTGCGACGAGATCCAGGGCTACCTGTACTCGCGCCCGCTCAGCCCGCGCGACCTGGCGCAGTGGCTGCGCCAGCAGCACGCCGCGCCCGGGCGCACCGACGCTGCCAGCGAGGTCGTGCTGGCGCGCTGAGGCTAGCACCGGGCCTTGCCCGGCGGGATCGCCGTACGCCGACGCACCGCTCTGGTAGGTGTCGACCTTGGTCGACACGGATGCCGGTGCTCGCGATCATCCACGCATGGCGTGGATCTACTGCGATGCGGCAACCATTCGCCGCGGAAATTCGGAGCGAAGCCGTGCGCGCACTGCTTCCACCACATGTGCATAGCGTCGGCGCTGGATGAAATAGCCCATGTAGAACAGCAGCAGGGCCACCAGCATCGGCGACGCAGCCGGGCGGACCAGGATGATCGGCACCAGCATCAGTGTCAGGCCCAGCGCGAACCAGCTGCACCGCCCGACCACCCGCACCTCCCTGCGTTGCGCGTCGATCATCACCCGCCCGCGCATCAGCGGAAAGTAGCGACCGCCAAAGCTCGGCGCGAAGCTCTCGCGAAAGGCGACACTGCCGTCCGGCAGCGCGCGGAACACCAGGCGAAGCCAGGTATCGGCCGGCAGATCATGCTCCAACCCGGCCAGCGAAAGCTGCGCCAGCTCTGCCGGCGTAGCGGCAATGCGTTGATTGAACAGGACGATGCCGGTGCGGAAGAAGAACGGCGCCCACAGCACAAGCAGCAGGACTTCGATCAACAGCGCGGCGATCAGGGCGATGGCCATCGGTCTTCCATGAACGGGACCTGCGCATCATGCCATAGCGATTTCGCCACCCCAGTAGATCCACGCCATGCGTGGATGTTGCCCGGAACCAGCTACCGTCCTCGCGGGGCGGTCCAGTGAATCGAGCAGTCTCCTATCGTCTTCCACCAGATCGCTGAGATCCAGAATCTGTGGATCAACACTGTGCGCGACGATGCTTCGGAGCATTCCAGCCTTTGGGCGTAGGGCATAGCAATGCATCGTATGGATGGGATTGAATTCCAGCCACGGGCAGGATGAGTGCCCCACGATAACCGGCATGTTGAAATTGATGTCTTTTGGATCATCCAGTGGCAGGGTCCATTTGCCGCCGTGATGCTCCCACACTACATCGCCCAGATATCGTGCAAACACAATCCTCAGGCCATCCTGTTCGTCCTCCGACAACGTTGCAGCCATCGTCGTGTACAGCGTCTCCAGGCGATCAAGGCTCTCCAGGCTGCCGTCAAGGTCGACGCCGCGGAGCTGTGCTTGTTCGATCAGCCATTCAATCTGATCGTCCATGATGATCAGAAACTGTTCGAAGGTTTCTCGCGCTTCTTCGAAATTGAATGCCATGCGGCCACCAGGGGGGAGAGCGACGAGTGTGCCCTGCGCCTGTGACCCACGCCATGCAACAAGTCCGAAAGGGTGGAGGGTGGAGGGGCGATCGCATGCACCCACGCATGGCGTGGATCTACCGGTTCATCAATGCGATGCCTGCAATGGAATAGCTGGCGATCAGCAGTCCGAACACGTACGCCGCCACGATGATCAGCCAGAAGGTCATCGGCTCGATGTCCCGCCATGCATCAATGGTGCCGGCGCGGTGATGGCTTAGATGGACGTGCCCGGTGTTGATGGCAGTTGCCGCCATCCAGGCACATAGAAAGGCTATCAGCATGAAGAGCAGGCTGCCGAACAGGAATGCGACAGGTCTATGCCGGGGTGGCCGCAAAGTGGCGTAGGCGGGGCGCCAGGTGAAGGTGACCGCGATGAGCACCATCACAGCAAATCCCAGCCAGGTCATGAACGTGGTGCTCATGCGACGACACTCCGTGTCCAGCCGTAGGTGGCATGGGCGGATCATGCCATGGGTTTGGAGCGGGTGGTGGTGAAGACCATCCACGCATGGCGTGGATCTACCTCAAGGCTTCCCCATCCAACCCCAGGTCCCACGCCAGACCCAGCAGCGCGTCGTCCGTGCGGGACAGGGCAGGGCGCGCATCGGCCAGCTGCTGCAGTTCGCGGATCTCCTCGCGGGCCACCTCTTCCAGCTGCTGCAGCTGCTCACGCACGCTCGCGTTGCGCGGGCGCTCGGTGTCGGCGAGGGAGGGCAGGGCGCGGATCAGGGTCATGGTGCGGGTACAGGATGCATCCAACGGCGGGTTACAGGCAAAGGCCCCGGACGAACCGGGGCCTTGCGGGCTGCCGGCAACGGCAGCGGACATCAGGATCAGAACAGCTCGACGGTGCCGGCGCCCATGCTCTGCTGGGCAACCGGCTTGTGCGGCGGGCGTTCCCATTCGCTGCGCAGTTCGCGCAGGCGGCTGCCGGTGCGCTGCAGGGCGGTGGCGATCTCTTCGTCGAACACGCCGCCATTGCGGTGCAGCAGTTCCTGCAGGGCCACCGCCTCGCGGTTGATCGCGGTCAGGCGGTCCAGGTGGGTGTGCACGCCGCCCAGCGCCTGGGTGGCGATGTCTTCGAACTGCAGGGCGCGTACAGCTTCGGCCACGCTGCCATCGATCGAACGGGCGCAGTCGGAGACTTCGCGCATGCCATCACCCAGCGACGCATTGATCTGCGCGACGTTGTCGAGCATCGCCGCCGCTTCCTGGCGCGCTTCACGGGAGCGGTCCATGTCACGCGAGGCCATGTGCGAAACCGTCTCGCGCACCTTGGCAATGGCGTCCTTGGAGCTGTGCGCCAGCTTGCGGATCTGCTCGTTGAAGGTGGTCGAGCGCTCGGACAGGTTGCGCACTTCGTCGGCGACCACCGCGAAGCCACGACCGGCTTCACCGGCACGCGCCGCTTCGATTGCAGCGTTCAGGGCCAGCAGGTTGGTCTGGTCGGCGATCGACTTGACGTCTTCCAGCAGCGCGAAGATGCCGTCCAGGTGCTGTGCCATCTGATCGATGTGCTGCACGGTGGTGCTGCTCTGGCCGCTCACCTGTTCCAGTGCTTCCACCAGCTGTTCCATGCGGTGGCTGGCATGCTGGGCAAAGCGGGCAACGTCGAGGCCAGCGCTGCCTTCATCGCCGGCGCGGTCGACGATGCGCGACAAGGCCTGGCTCTGCTGGCGCGACTTGCGGTTCATTGCATCGAAGCTGCCGCCGAGGCTGGAGACGGCCTGGCGGATCAGGTCACGGGCGCGTTCCACTTCGCCACGCGAACCGTCGATCTCGTTGCCGACGAAGTTGCGCAGTTCGGTCAGCAACTGGTCCTGCTCACGCAGGACACGGGCGTGTTCGGGGGAGCGGTGCGCCTGGGCGCGGGTGGTCCACCACGCAAAGCCGAGCCAGCTCAGCGTCATCGTGGTCAGGATCGCCCAGCGCAGGGCGGCCGGCCATTCGAAACCGATGGCGAAGGGGAGCAGCAGGGTCAGAGCCAGTGGGGCGGCCAGACGGATGAAAATGCGTGAGTACATGGACGTTCTCGGGAGGTGCACGGAGGATGTATCGGCCGTACCCCCTTTCTCTTTAACGTCGAAATGCCTCGAAGTGCATTCTGAATGCGCCGGTTTTCCGACGCCTCGGCGGCTTCGGGGTCAGAGCCCTTTCCTTGCCGGAAAAGGATCCGACCCCATGGGGCTCAGGCCAGCTGGCGGTCCACGGCCTCGATCATCGCCTTGCGGCTGAACAGGAAGTCCCAGTAGCTGCCGCCCAGCTGGCGCCACAGCACTGCCGAGCGCACCGCGGCCAGCAGCAGGGCGCGGATCTCGGCAACCACACCGGCCTGGCCCAGGTAATGCGGGTTGCCCTGCACCATCACCCGCGGCTTCAGGTGGCTGATGGTGTCGGCGTACAGGCCACCCAGGTTGGCCAGCACGTCCGGGTGGCCACTGTCGCCCAGCTCGACGGCTTGGCGCTGGGCGCGTTCGATGCCCGAGGCGACCTTGTTCACGGTGGCGCCGTCCTGCACGAAGCGGCGCTCCAGCTGCAGCACTGACAGGGCCAGCTTGGGCAGGATCGGGTCCTGGCCCTGGCTGCGGAAGTAGTTGTGCAGCAGGCGCAGCCCAGCCTTCAATGCATGGCGGTCACCGAACACCTCCTGCGGCGAAGACGCGTCGACGCGGAACACACTGTCCACGGCGGTGCGCACGGCAGCGGCGTCGGAATGGCCGGTATCGGCGATGCGGCGTACCTGCTGCAGGGCCTGGGCAATGCCGGCCAAAGCCAGGACGCGGTCGTCGACAGTGAAACTCATGCAGCGATTACCTCAAAAGGGGAAGGGGTGGTGCGCAGGCGCTGTTCCAGCGGCGCATCGGTGGCGGCGATCACCGCGCCACCCAGGCACACATCACCGTCATACAGCACCAGTGATTGACCGGGAGTAACGGCGCGCTGCGGGCGCGCAAAGGTGACCAGCACGCTGCCATCGTCCAGCACCTCGACCGTACACGGCTCGTCGGGCTGGCGGTAGCGGGTCTGCGCGGTGCATTCTAAGCGCCGTGCCGGCGGCGCGCCGGCAATCCAGTGCGCGGTTTCCGAGCGCAGGCGGTCGGACAGCATCCACTTGCTGTCGCGGTCCTGGTCCACGTACAGCACGTTGCTGGCCACATCCTTGCCGACCACGTACCACGGCGCGGCCGGGCGGCCACGCACGCCGCCGATGTTCAGGCCCTCGCGCTGGCCCAGGGTGAAATAGAAGACGCCTGGGTGCTCGGCGATCACACTGCCGTCGGCCGGGTCCAGGATCTGCCCGGGCTTGGCCGGCAGGTAGCGGCCGAGGAACTCGCGGAAGTCGCGCTCACCGATGAAGCAGATGCCGGTGGAGTCCTTCTTGGCGTGGGTCGGCAGGCTGACGTCACGCGCGATCCGGCGCAGGTCGGTCTTTTCCAGGTCGCCGATCGGGAACAGGGTGGCCGCCAGCTGCGCCTGGCCCAGCTGGTGCAGGAAGTAGCTCTGGTCCTTGGAGCGGTCGGCACCACGCAGCAGCAGCCACTGGTGGCCGCGCTGGGCCACGCGCGCGTAGTGGCCGGTGGCGATGCGTTCGGCGCCCAGCTCGCGGGCGGCATCCAGGAAGTGCTTGAACTTCACTTCGCGGTTGCACAGCACGTCCGGGTTCGGGGTGCGGCCGGCCGCGTACTCGGCCAGGAAGTGCTCGAACACGCCCTGCCAGTACTCGCTGGAGAAATCACGGAAGTGGAACGGGATACCGAGCAGGCCGCAGACGGCCACTGCATCGCGGCGGTCGTCCTCGGCGCGGCAGTCGCCGCTGCCGTCGTCGGCCCAGTTCTGCATGAACAGACCGGCTACGGCCTCGCCCTGCTGCACCAGCCGCCAGGCGGCGACCGAGGAGTCGACGCCACCGGAGACGCCCACCATCACGCGCGGAGTGCTCATGCGACCTCCCGGACCAGCGAAAGCGGATGGCGCTGGCCACCCAGGAAATCAGCCACCACCTGCCAGACCAGCGGGCTGCGCAGGCGCTCCGTAGCGGCCTGCAGCTCGGCCGGGGTCAGCCACAGCGCGCGATCGATGC
>OFRL01000620.1_pt1 | contig 15077 bp, 15 predicted proteins | sample 1543121 | NCBI WGS metagenome assembly OFRL01 (sample SAMN07774228, study PRJEB24372) | wastewater metagenome | isolation source: Lake Maggiore Cannobio | place: Italy: Cannobio | collected 2016-01
GAGTGAGAAAAAATAGGAGAGAGAGATGACTCGGATCGCCTTTATCGGGCTTGGCAATATGGGCGGCGGGATGGCTGCGAACCTCGCCAAAGCGGGGCATGATGTCCGCGCGTTCGATCTGTCGGCAGATGCGCTCGATCGCGCCAAGGCGGCTGGGTGCCTGCCGATGGCGAGCGTCGCGGAAGCGGCTGATGGGGCAGAGGCGGTGGTGACGATGCTGCCGGCAGGCACGCATGTCGAGGCGGTCTATGGCGATATGTTCGCCGCCAGCCTGTCGCCTGCCGCGATCCTGATCGATTGCTCGACGATCGACGTCGCCACCGCCAAGCGCGTGGCCGAGGCGGCGCGCGCCAAGGGCATCACCGCGGTCGATGCGCCGGTGTCGGGCGGGATCGGCGCGGCCAATGCCGGCACGCTGACCTTCATGGTCGGCGGCAGCGACGATGCGTTCGCGCGCGCGCAGCCGATCTTGGCGGCGATGGGCAAGGCGGTGATCCATGCCGGGGCGAATGGCACGGGGCAGGCCGCCAAGATCGCCAACAACATGCTGCTCGGCGCGACGATGGTGGCGACGTGCGAGGCGTTCCTGCTGGCGGAGAGATTGGGGCTCGCGCCCCAGACCTTCTTCGATATTTCGAGCGTGTCGTCAGGGCAGAGCTGGTCGATGACGAGTTACTGCCCGGTGCCGGGGGTCGGACCGGATACGCCCGCCGATCATGGCTATCAGGGCGGTTTTGCGACCGCGCTGATGCTGAAGGATTTGAAGCTCGCCGCTGCCGCCGCCAGCGACACGGGTGCCGACACGCCGATGGGGGCGAAAGCGGCGGAACTCTACCAGCGCTTTGCCGAGGCCGGGCATGGCGGGCTCGATTTCTCGGCGATCATCACCGCGTTGCGGGGGTGAGCTGAGGACGCGCAGGAGAGGTTTGCCAGAGCCGGGCGATCTCTCCTGAAATCCCCCCTCCCGTTCGTTTCGAGCGAAGTCGAGAAACCTGGCACAGCGCTTGTGGCTGTTTCTCGACTTCGCTCGAAACGAACGGAAAAGAGAGTCACCCCAGGCTCAGAGCCGCATCGATCCCGTGTCCATGAAGCGCTGGTGCCAGGACAGCGCTTCGCCGGGCAGCGACGGCGATTGCTGGCCGTAAGAACCCACCCGCGCCCGCGCATAATAGTCCGCCAGCATCGCCCGATAATCGGGATGCGCGCATTTCTCGATGATCAACGCGGCGCGCTGCTTGGGGCTGAGGCCCCGCAGATCGGCGAGGCCCTGTTCGGTGACGATCACCTGCACGTCCTGGCTGATATGGTCGACATGGCTCGCTTGCGGCACGATTGCCGAGATCTTGCCGCCCTTGGCGGTTGAGGGCGTCATGAAGATCGAGACATAGGCGTTGCGCGCGAAATCGCCCGATCCGCCAATGCCGTTCTGGATGCGCGAGCCCATCACGTGGGTGGAATTGACGTTGCCGTAAATGTCCGCCTCGATCAGCCCGTTCATGGCGAGGCAGCCGAGCCGGCGGATCAATTCGGGGTGGTTGCTGATCTCCTGCGGACGCAGGATCATCTTGTCGCGATAGCGGCCCATATCGGCATTGAGCCGGGCCGCCGCCTCCGGGCTGAGCGAGAAAGCGGTGGCCGAGGCCATGCGCAATTTGCCCGAATCAAGCAGGTCGAGCATCCCGTCCTGGATCACCTCAGTATAGGAGGTCATGTCCTCGAACGGGCCGTTGACCAGGCCGGTCAGCACCGCATTGGCGATGTTGCCGACGCCCGATTGCAGCGGCAGCAGCGACGCGGGCAAGCGTCCGCGCGCCACTTCATGGGTGAAGAATTCGATCAGATGCCCGGCAATCGCATGTGCCGCCGCATCGGGCGCGGCGAAGGGCAAATTGCGGTCGGGCGCTTCGGTCTCGACGATCGCGACGATCTTGTCGGGGTCGCAGCGGAAATAGGGCTCGCCAATGCGATCGTCGGCGCGGACCAGCGGGATCGGCACGCGGTGCGGGGGTAGCGCGGTGCCGTAATAGATGTCGTGCATCCCCTCCAAAGCGGGGTTCTGCCAGCTATTGACCTCGAGGATCACCTTGCTCGCGCGGTCGAGCCAGGTTTTGTTGTTGCCGATCGAGGAGGAGGGGATCAGCGATCCATCGGCGCGGATGCCCGACACTTCGACCACGGCGGTATCGAGTGGCCCCAGAAAACCCTGCCACGCCATCGGCGCGACCTGGCTCAAATGCATGTCGAAATATTCCATCTCGCCGCGGTTGATCTTTTCGCGCGCGATCGGATCGGAATTATAGGGCAGGCGGAATTCGATGCCGTCGGCCTTGGCCAGTGCGCCGTCGAGTTCGGGGCCGGTCGAGGCGCCCGTCCAGATGCGCACGCGGAACGGGTTGCCGGCTGCATGTTCCGCCTCGATCCGCGCGGCGAGTGCCAGTGGGACCGCCTTGGGATAGCCCGAGCCGGTAAAGCCACTCATCCCGACAGTGCTGCCGGAGGTGATGAAGGTGGCGGCCTGATCGGCGCTCATCAGGCGCGAGCGGAGCGAGTCGCAGGCGATGCGGCTGGTCGTCATTCCATCCCCATTTCAACGATTGTTGTTACGCCGTCGGCTACACGCGTAAAGTCGGGGTAGCGCAAGCGCCTCGCATTGGCTCCCACATGCAATTTTTGCAATTGTCGATCAGGGCCGCGCCATCGCGTGCTTCAGCCGATGGAACAGCGGTCCGCGCGCCGGGGCTTTAACGGTTCGCCCGGTTGCGCGACACTTGCACCGGGCAGCCGGGCGCGGGGCTCGGGCAAGGAGAGAGAGAGACGATGCGCGTGATGGTGTTGGTCAAGGCGACCGAAGACAGCGAATCCGGCCTCCTGCCGACCAGGGCGGCGATGGAGGACATGGACAGGTTCAACCAGGCTCTGGTCGAGGCCGGAATCCTGCAGCCGGGCGGTGGCTATGGCCTGAAGCCGTCGGCGCAGGGAAAGCGCATCGCCTTCGATGGGGCCAGCCGCACGGTCATTGACGGGCCATTTGCGCAGCCGGAGGAACTGGTCGCCGGTTTCTGGCTGTGGACCGTCAAGGACATGGCGGAGGCGGTGGCGTGGGTAAAGCGCTGCCCCAATCCGATGCCGGGGCCAAGCGAGATCGAAATTCGCCCGCTCTATGAGGAAGAGGATTTCGTGTAACGCGCGATTGCGCCGTCCCCACTATTTGATCGGCTGTTTTTCCAGTTTCCGCGCCAGCGTGCGGCGGTGCATCCCCAATTGCCGTGCGGTTTCGGAAATGTTGAAGTTGTTCTCCGCCAGCGTCTGGTTGATCCGCTCCCATTCGAGCGTCTTGATCGAGGTCGGGCGGTTGCCGAGCGGCGTGGCAACGTCACCGCCACCGCCCTCGGCCTTGGCGAAGGCGGCTTCGATGTCGTCGGTGTCGGACGGCTTGGGCAGGTAATTGCTGGCCCCGAGCTTGATCGCCTCCACTGCGGTGGCGATGCTGGCATAGCCGGTCAGCACCACGATCCGGGTGCGTGCATCCTGCGCGTGGATCGCCTGAACGCAGACCAGACCCGACGTGGCACCGAGTTTCAGATCCACCACCGCATAATCGGGGGTGCGCTTGGCGAGCACCGCTTCGACACCGGCCTGATCGGAGGCCAATTCAACGGTGTAGCCACGCCGTTCGAACGAGCGCCCCAGCGTCTTGGCGAGCGCCGCGTCATCCTCGACGATCAACAGGTGCTTCTCGGTCATCGCTCGCCCCATTCCAGCGCCGACAGCGGCAGCGTGATCGTCACCGTGGCACCGCCCTCCGCCCGATTGCGGGCGTCGACCGTGCCGCCGAGCTTGCGCATGGCGTTGACCACGAGAAACAGGCCGAGTCCACTGCCGAGCCGTTCGCGCGTGGAATGATAGGGTTTGCCGAGATTGGCGAGCATTTCGGGGGTGAAACCAGGGCCGGTATCGCGCACCGAAAGCACCAGCGAAGCTCCATCGCGGCTTACGTCGAGCGCGATGGGCTGGCCCGACGCTTCGGCGGCATTGTCGAGCACGTTCCAGATCACCTGTTTCACCGCAGTATCGGCGACGATCGCCATGTCCGCGCCGAAGCGATTGTCATAGACGATCGCTTCCGGCGAATGCTGCACGCGCCATTCGGCGACCACTTCGTCGAAAAAGCGCTTCACGCTGGTGATGGTCGGGTTCTCGCCGCGCGCTTCGCCCGCCGCCAGCAGGATGCCGGTGACGATCGCCTTGCACCGCGCCAGCGCAACCTGCATCTCGCCGATTTCCTCGGCGAAGCTTTCCTGCGCCATCAGTGCCGGGGCGTGACGCCAGTCGTTGACGATCACCGACAGCGAGGCGAGCGGAGTTCCGAGTTCATGCGCGGCACCGGTCGCGAGCAGGCCCATGCGCACGATATGGTCCTCCTCCGCCGCTTGCTGGCGCATCGTCGCGAGGCGGGCGTCGCGCGCGCGCAAATTGCTGTTGATGCGCGTGACGAAGGCGACCAGCAGCACCGCGACCAGCCCGAAGCAGATCAGCGTGCCGATCATATACAGATCGCCCCAGTCGGTTATGAAGCGCGGCGGCAGCGCCAGCGGGACATGCACTTCGGCCAGCAGGACAAAGGCGGCGCTGGTGATCGCCACCAGTACCCAGCTCGACCAGGCCTCCAGCAGCACCGCGCCCATCACCACCTGCAGTAGATAGAGCGAGATGAACGGGTTGGTCGCACCCCCGCTCTGGTACAGCAGCGCGGTCAAGGCCGCGACATCGAGCAGCAGGCTGGCGAACAGCGCGCTGTTGGAATTGGTCACGCGGCGCGACAATTGCGCGAGGCTGACGAGATTGAGCACGACCAGCGCCGCGACCACCGACAGCATCGGCAGCAGCGGGAGCGGAACGCCCATGCCAAAGCGCACGATCAGGATCGTGGCGCATTGCCCGCACACCGCGAGCCAGCGCAGGTTGACAAGCTGCCGCATATTGTCGCGTTCGGTGGTATCGACAGGGGCGGGAATACTCATCCGCGGCGGACGGGACGGAGCAGCAGCGCCGCCGCACCCGCCACCATCGCAGCGAGCGCGAACCATGTCAGCGCATAGACCAGATGGTTGTTGGTGAAATGCACGACCGTCAGGCCTCCCACCGGGGCTGTGGCGGCCGGCCCGGCATCGGCATCGATGAAATAGGGCGCGACATGGTCGAGCCCGCGCGCCGCAGAAATGGCCGAGACGTCGCGCGAATACCAGCGGTTCGTCGCAGCATCATTATAGCGCAGGAACGCGCCCTTCGGTTCCGTCAGCCGCAAAAGCCCGGTGACGGTGGTGGCACCGCCGGGCGGGACCGGGTCGCGCGAGGGCACGAAGCCGCGATTGACGAGAACGGTAAAGCCGCGCTCGGTGACGAGCGGGGTCATCACCCAGAAGCCGGGGCCGCGTTCGGTGACGGCCTGCACCAGTGTCGCGCGATCGTCGCGGAAGCGGCCGGTGACGGTGACGTGACGGTAGCCGTCGCTCGCATCGGTTATGCCGGGCCAGCGGTTGGGGCCGGGGGCGGGGACGGCGGGGGCATGGATGCGCTGTTCGACGCGCGCGATCAGCGCCAGTTTCCAGCTGCGGCGCTCGATTTGCCAGATGCCGAGCGCGATCAGGGCAGCGCAGAGCGCCCCCGCGACGATCAGCAGAAACGCGATCGTCGCAGGGGAACGTCTCATTGCTGGCTCATGGTCTCGGTAACAGCGGCTGGGGCCGGCATCATGTTGGCGTTCATATGGTACATCACCCAGATCGATCCGGCGAGCGTGATGACGATCACGATGACGGTGAACAGCAAGGCGAGGAACGACCAGCCGCCCTCTGCCGTCGTGGTCATGTGCAGGAAGAACACCATGTGCACGACGACCTGGATCGCCGCCATCGCCAGCACGATGACCGCCGTGGTGGTGGTATCGAGCGTGCCGGTCATGACGAGCGCGAAGGGAATCGCGGTCAGGATTACCGACAGGATGAAGCCGATCATATAGCCGCGCAGCGAACCGTGCGGGGCCTCGCCGTGTGCGTGATCGTCATGGCCATGATCGTGGCCATGGGCCGAATTGTGCAGCGTATCGGCGCTCATCCGAGCACTCCCATGAGATAGACGATGGTGAAGACGCCGATCCAGATGACGTCGAGAAAGTGCCAGAACATGCTGAGGCACATCAGGCGACGGCGATTGGCCTGGCCGAGGCCGTGCATGCCGATCTGCGCGACCAGCGTCACCAGCCAGATCAGGCCGACGGTGACGTGCAGACCGTGCGTGCCGACCAGCGTGAAGAAGGACGACAGGAACGCGCTGCGCCACGGACCCGCACCTTCATGGATCAGGTTCGAGAATTCGTAGAGCTCGATGCACAGGAAGGCGAGGCCGAACAGCCCGGTAACGATCAGCCAGCCCTGCACCGCGCGGACGCTGGCGCCGGGGCGCTCCATCGTCAGCATGGCAAAGCCATAGGTCAGCGAGGAGAAGAGCAGCATCGCGGTGTTGAGCGCGACCAGCGGCAGCTCGAACAGCTGCTTGGGGCCTTCGCCGCCGCCATAGCTATGGCCGAGTACGGCATAGCAGGCGAACAGGATGGCGAAGATGAGGCAGTCGCTCATCAGGTACATCCAGAAGCCCAGCATCGTGCTGGCACCCTCGGGATGATGATGCTCTTCGACTTCGTAGAACAGCGGGGTTTCGCCATTCGCGGTCGCTTCGAAGGTCTGCGCGCTCATGCCGAAACTCCTTCGCCGGCGAGAAGGCGGGTGCGTTCATCCTCGGTGCGGACCACATCCTCGACCGGGATGTAGAAGTCGCGCTTGTAGTTGAACGAGTGGCCGATCGCGACGGCGAAGATGCCGACCAGCGAGAGGGCCGCAAGCCACCACATGTACCAGATCATGCCGAAGCCGAGGGCGACGCTGAGACCCGCCAGGATAACGCCGGCGCCGGTGTTCTTGGGCATGTGGATCTTGCGGAAGCCGGTGGTCGGGCGGACATAGCCGCGCCGCTTCATGTCCCACCACGCGTCATTGTCATAGACGACGGGCGTGAAGGCGAAGTTGTAGTCCGGCGGCGGCGACGAGGTCGACCATTCGAGCGTGCGGCCATCCCAGGGATCGCCGGTCACGTCGCGCAGCGCCTCGCGGTTGCGGAAGCTGACGTAGAACTGGACGAACATCGCGCCCGTGCCAGCCAGGATCAGCAGCGCGCCGAAGCCCGCGACCAGGAAGTAAGGCTGCAGCGAGGCATCGTCGAACTGGCTGAGGCGACGCGTCACGCCCATCAGGCCGAGCGCATAGACTGGCGCGAAGGCGAACCAGAAGCCCAGTACCCACAGCCAGAACTGGCGCTTGCCCCAGACGCGGTCGAGCTTGAAACCGAACGCCTTGGGCCACCAGTAATTGATGCCTGCGAACATCCCGAACACCACGCCACCGATGATGACGTTGTGGAAGTGGGCGACGAGGAACAGCGAGTTGTGCAGCACGAAATCGGCCGGGGGCACGGCGAGCAGAACGCCGGTCATGCCGCCGATGACGAAGGTGAGCATGAACGCGACCGTCCACATCATCGGCAGCTCATAGCGGATGCGGCCGTGATACATGGTGAACAGCCAGTTGAAGATCTTCGCGCCCGTCGGGATCGAGATGATCATCGTGGTGATCGCGAAGAATGAGTTGACGCTCGCGCCCGAACCCATGGTGAAGAAGTGGTGCAGCCAGACGAGATAGGCGAGGATCGTGATGACGATCGTCGCATAGACCATCGAGGTATAGCCGAACAGGCGCTTGCTGGCGAAGGTGGCGACCACTTCCGAGAACACGCCGAAAGCGGGCAGGATGAGGATGTACACTTCCGGGTGGCCCCAGATCCAGATGAGGTTGACGTACATCATCGGGTTGCCGCCGAGGCCGTTCGTGAAGAACTGCATGCCGACATAGCGGTCGAGCGACAGCAGTGCGAGCACGGCGGTCAGCACCGGGAAAGCGGCGACGATCAGGGTGTTGGTGCACAGCGACGTCCACACGAACACCGGCATCTTCATCAGCGTCATGCCCGGCGCGCGCATCTTGACGATGGTCGCGATCAGGTTGACGCCCGACAGCAGCGTGCCGACACCGGCAATCTGCAAGCCCCAGATATAGTAATCGACCCCCACGTCCGGGCTGGCGGCGATGCCCGACAGCGGCGGCATGGCGAGCCAGCCAGTGCGCGCATAGTTGCCGACGAACAGCGAGATCATGGTGATCACCGCGCCCGCCGTCGTCATCCAGAAGCTGAAATTGTTGAGATAGGGGAAGGACACGTCGCGCGCGCCGATCTGCAGCGGCACGACGAAGTTCATCAGGCCCGCCACCAGCGGCATCGCCACGAAGAAGATCATGATCACGCCGTGCGCGGTGAAGATCTGGTTGTAATGGTCGGGCGGCAGGTAGCCGGGGTTGCCGTTAAAGGCCATCGCCTGCTGCGCGCGCATCATCAGCGCATCGGAGAAGCCACGCACGAACATCACCAATCCGAGGATGATGTACATGATGCCGATCTTCTTGTGGTCGACGCTGGTGAACCAGTCGCGCCACAACATGCCCCATGCCTTGTAATAGGTGATGACCGCGAGCAGCGCGAGGCCACCAACGGCGGTGCCGGCAAAGGCGACGAGCACGGGGATTTCATGCAGCGGCAACGCATCGAGCGTCAGGCGGCCGAAGATCGGGCTGATCGACGGCGACGAAAGGGGAAGGGGGGACGTCATGTCAGAAAGTCCTTCGGTCGCCGGCGGTCGCCGGGACGTCTGTTGCGCGTGTGCCGGGCATTGGCAGCCCTGCACCGGTCAGGCGTGCGCCAGGTTGCGTGGTGGCGGGGATCGGAGCCGATGCCGCCATTGGCATCGCCATCGTCTGGGTGGGGCGGCCAGCGGCGACATGGGCGTGATGTTCAACGGCATCGGCCTGCATCATCGCGCTCATGCAGGTCTCGCCCGGCGCGACGCAGCGATTGGCGGCGGCGTCGAACAGGCCCGGGGTGACGCTGGCGAAGCGCATGACCGGCGTATTGGCGCTGGGCTTGGCCAGACCGAGATACCCCTGTCGGTCGAGCTTGCCGCCGCCTGCACGGACGCGCGCGACCCATTGGTCAAACGCACCTTCCGACACCGCATGGAAGCGGAAATGCATGCCCGAAAAGCCGTCGCCGCTGAAATTGGACGAGAAGCCCGTATAATTGCCGGGATGGTTGATGACCGCGTTCAGCTTGGTCGTCATGCCGGGCATCGCGTAGATCTGGCCGACCAGCGCCGGAATATAGAAGGCGTTCATCACGTTGGAGGCGGTGAGATCGAACTGGAGCGGCCGATCGACCGGTGCGGCCAGCTCGTTGACGGTGGCGATGCCGTAATCGGGGTAGATGAACAGCCACTTCCAATCGAGCGCGACAACCTGAACCCGCACCGGCTTGGCCGTGGCAGCGACGGCGCGACCCGCATCGAGGCGACCGATCGGACGATAGGGATCGAGCAGATGCGTGCTGGTCCAGGTCACCGCGCCCAGGCAGATGATGATCAGCAGCGGGGCCGCCCAGATCACCAGTTCCAGCGCGGTGGAATGGTGCCATTCCGGCGAATAGGGCGCGTCCTTATTGGTTGCGCGATAGCGCCAGGCGAACAACGCGATCAGCGCCATCACCGGAACGATGATGAGCAACATCAGCACCGTCGAGAAAATCACGAGGTTGCCTTGCTGCACTGCAAGATCGCCCGCCGGGTCCAGCACGACGGCGCTGCACCCACCGAGCAAGGCAGGCGCGAGCAGCGCCAAGGGGCGGAGTAAGGGGGTTCGGGTCATGCGGGCGCAGATACGCGGGGGACAGGGGGCCTCCCATTGGACACTTTGTCCAATCCCCGCTGCAGTGCAGCACGCTTAGAGGGGGCGTTCGGCGATCATGCCGGGAGTTCGAACACCGATGACTGCAGCCACCACGCCAACCTCGCGCGCGATCGAAGCCGATGCCGGCCGAATCAATGCCGAGCACGGCGAAATCACCTCGGGCGAGATTGCGATTGGCGTCGTCATTGGCCGCACGTCGGAGTTTTTCGACTTCTTCGTCTATGCGATCGCCTCGGTGCTGGTGTTTCCGACGCTGGTCTTCCCCTATGTCGACCGTCTGACGGGGACGCTCTATTCCTTCGCGCTGTTCGCGCTCGCCTTTGTGGCACGCCCGATCGGGTCGTTCCTGTTCCTCGCGATCGACCGCGCCTTTGGGCGCGGCACGAAGCTGACCATCGCCTTGTTCCTGCTCGGCGGGTCGACCGTGGCGATCGGCTTCCTGCCCGGCTACGCGCAGGTCGGCGTTTATGCTGCGATCCTGCTCGGCCTGTTCCGCATCGGCCAGGGCGTTGCGCTCGGCGGCGCGTGGGACGGTTTGCCCTCGCTGCTGGCGCTCAACGTGCCAGAGAATCGGCGTGGCTGGTATGCGATGATCCCGCAGCTTGGCGCGCCGCTGGGCCTTATGGTGGCGGCGGCGCTGTTTGCCTATCTGACAAGCAGCCTGTCGGCGGCGGACTTCCTCGACTGGGGCTGGCGTTATCCGTTCTTCGTCGCGTTCGCGATCAACGTCGTGGCGCTGTTCGCGCGGCTGCGTATCGTCAGCACCGCTGCCTATCAGGAAATGTTCGAAAGCCGCGCGCTGCAACCGGCTCCGGTGCTGGAAACGGTGCGCGGGCAGGGGCGCACGATCGTGATCGGCGCGTTCGCGCCGCTGGCGAGCTTCGCGCTGTTCCACATGGTCTCGGTATTCCCGTTGTCCTGGGTGTTTCTCTACACCAGCGGCGGCCCCGAGCGCTTCCTGGTGATCGAAGTGCTGGGCGGCGTGATCGGCGTGCTTGCGATCGTCGCCTCAGGCTATCTGGCGGATCGGTTCGGGCGGCGCTCGCTGCTTGGGGCATCGGCGGTGGCGATCGCGGTGTTCTCCGGGTTCGCGCCGCAATTGCTGGGCGCGGGCGAGATTGGCGAAGTGCTGTTCATGGCGCTCGGCTTTGTCTTGCTCGGCGTGTCGTTTGGCCAATCGTCGGGCGCAGTGGCAGCCAATTTCTCGGGCGATTTCAGGTACACTGGCGCAGCGTTGACGTCGGATCTGGCGTGGCTGGTCGGTGCCGGTTTTGCGCCGCTGGTCGGCCTGTTCCTGTCGTCGCACTTCGGGCTGGCAGCAGCCGGTGGCTATCTGCTGTCGGGCGCACTCGCGACGCTGGCGGCCTTGTGGTTGAACAAGGAACTGGCGGGTCGGGCCTGAGCTCCGGTCCGGGCATCGCCCGGAGCACCCCGACATTCTTAAGCGCCACTTCCGTTACCCGGAACGCGAACCGTCCTATAATAGAACAGAATCGCTTCGAGGGAAATACCGGGTTTCCAACCTAAGGGGTTGCCCTCAATTCGGTCGATCGCTCGCCCTTGCTAGATCGTGATCGTTCGCTGCGGGTTCGTGGCGATCGCGTTCGGGGGGAGAAGTACGCGTGGATCTGAGCGACCATCAAGCCATGTCAACCTATAGCAATGCCGGTGTCAGCCAGGGGCATCGATACCGCATCAGCATTGCCGTCGATGTGATCAATGCCCGGGCTTTGTGGAACGCGGCCTTGAGCCGGGGCTTGATGGCTCCGGGCGCGACGTTCGAAGACGTGGTCGATACGATTGGCCCCTGTGACGATCCCGCGATCGCCGATTGTCTGGCGATGCTCGCCTTGCCGGCCGATTTGAAGGGCTGCTCGGTCGAAGATTTCGCGATCGATCCTGCCTTGCCGCGCGGCGTGATCGAATCATCGCTTCCTTGGACAGGGCTGTCCGCAGCCCGCTAGATCTCACACAGCAAAAAACGCGCTCAGGAATAAGCGCGTTGTTCATTTTCAACAAAATTTTTCAGATAACTGTACCGAACGGGTGAGATCTGCCGGAGTCATTGGGGAGCTGACCGGGCAGATCTCTCTTTTAATATAGTATATATTCAACCTTCTTCAAATATAATTTACAGCTTATTTTACTCAATTGGTTGTCGCCGCAACGCCGATCAATTTATCCGTGGTGTAGGCCGCGCCGTTTACCTTGAGCGTCAACGCGCCGTTTGCTGAGCTAACTTCCTGTACAGTGCCTTGCGCATGAATGGTAACCGGCACGGAATTGCCCGCCGCGTCGCTTGCCGTGAGCGCCAGGGTGTAGCTGCCTGCGGGGGCGGTCGATCCATCGGGAAGGGTGCCATCCCACGCCATTGTGCCTTGCGCGTTGGGCGTCATCGTACTGGTCATGACGACCTTTCCCGACGCATCGGTGATCGAAGACGTCAGCGTGGAAACGGGACGGGCCGCAGAATAGCTCCACGCCGCGGGCGTTCCGGCGGCCAGGCCGGCGACATCCGAATTGAGGGTCACACTGCGTCCGATCATGCCGGATGCCTGGGTCAGGCCCTGGTTGCTCAGGTTGCTGAGAATCGAGTTCAGCGTCGTGTTCTGCTGCACCGATTGCTCGACCTGCGAATATTGCACGAGCTGCTGGGTATATTGCGAGGTGTCCATCGGGCTCAGCGGGTCCTGATTCTGCATCTGCGTGGTGAGCAGCTTCAGGAACATGTTGAAGTCGGCTTTGATTCCCGTCGTCGGCGCGGCGGTGCTCGCGGTCGTAGCGGCGCTCGGGGTGGTGGTGCCAGTGGCGGTCGTCGTGGTCATCGCTGTGGTGCCTTATGCTAGAAAGTCGACACGTCCGCTGGTGCGCAGCGGCTGATAGGAATCGGGGATCGGAGTGGTCGGGGAATCGGTCGGTTGTCCGCGCTGGGCGAACGCGGCGAAGGGCGATTGTTGGCGCGACCCCGCCGGTTGGCCATCGGCCCCGCGCCCCTGAAAGGTAAGGCTGCCCGAGTCCGAGCGGACCCCCGCCTGATCGAGCGCGCGCGACAGATCGGTGCTGTCCCGGCGGAGCAGGTCGAGCGCGGCGGGATTGTCGGCGCGCAGCGTGGCGCGCAGGCTGCCGTCCTCAAACGCGATCTTGACCTCGATCCGGCCGAGGCTGGCGGGGCTGAGGTGCAGCGTCATCTCGTCCCCACCCGCGCCGATGCGATGCGCGATTGCGACGCCGGTCTCGCGACCGATCCGGCCCGGTTGGGCGGATATCAGGGTGCGGGGGCCGGGGGCGGCGATTGGGTTGCGGGCGGCTCCGGGCGCAGCGGTGACCATCGCCGCCGCAGCCGCGCTGGGGGCCATGCCTTGCGGAGCGTCGCCGTTGCGCACGGTTTGCGGCGCATCGGGGGCGAGCGCCGGAGGTGTCGGCTGCGTCGGGGTCGGGGCGCTGGCGGTCGCCGGGCTTTGTGGCGCGCCGAGCCCGGCATCGTTTGGCTGGACGATCGCGGAAATGTTCCCGTCCGGCGCGGCGGCGGCGGCGACCCCTGTTGGAGCGGGCCCGGTGGCGTTTTGCACGGTGGCTTGCGGCGCTGCCGGGGGCGCAAGCCCGCTGAGACTATCCGCCGCCATCGCTTGCGGATGGACCGAGGACAGTAGGGTGCCGTCGCGCGCAGGCGGCGTCTCCCCGTCGGCGTCGGCAGGATCACGTCGCGCGTGCACCGTCGGGCGGTCCGCTGGTGCGACGGGGCGTCTTGCGGGTAGCCCGGTCGCAGCGATTGCCTGCGGCTGAACGATCGCGGAATTACTCCCGTCCTGCGCGGTGGCGGTAGCTGCCGGAGCGGGGACTGCGGTGGCTTGTACAGTGGCTTGCGGCGCTGTCGGGGGCGCAATCCCGCTGAGACTATCCGCCGCCATCGCTTGTGGATGTACCGGGGACAGTAGGGTGCCGTCGCGTGCAGGCAGCGTCTCCGCGTTGACGTCGGCGGGATCGCGTCGCGCGTGCACCGGCGGGCCGTCCGCTGGTGTCGCGGCAGGTCCTGCGGGCGGCTCGACCGCAGCGACAGGCTGTGGCGATGTCTCGGCAACGGGCCCGGATGGTGGCGCTGCGGGCGCTGCTGGCGACGCCTCGACCGGAACGGGGGCAATCGGACGTTGCGCTGACGGCGGTGCGGTGTCCTGCGTTTTCGGCAATGTCGCTGATGCAGCGATGGCCGATTTCAGGTCCGTGTCCTGCGTGAACCGGCGCTGCGCTCCGTCGGTCTGCCCGCTGGACGCGGCCGAGGCGGCGGGAGGGGCAGTTACGGTCGGTGCGGCACTGGCAGCCGTCGACGATGCAAGCATCGCCGGTGCGGTGGCGGCCGGGATTGAGCCTTGCGCGGCCACATCAACGGGTGCCACCGGTACGGCGGATGCCTCCACACCTGCGACGGTGGCCGCTGGCACCGGCATTGGGTCGGGTGAAGCGGGCATGGCAGGCACGATTGTCGCTGCTGGGGGCACCGGTGCGGGAGCCGTTGCCATCTCCCGGTCCAGCGCCGCATCGTCCGCCACGCTGCCCTTGGCTTTGCTTGCCCGTGGGGGCGCAGCGGTTGCGTTGGTCGCTGGTGGGGAAGGTGTCCGCGCGTCGCCCGGCGCTGTTGTCGGTGCCGGTTGTAATGCGAGTGTCGCCTGCGCAACCATGCTCGGGGCGGCTGAGGGCATGGGGGTAGCGGTGCGCGCGAGGTCGATTGCGGGGCTCGCTTCGGCCATTGTTGGCCCAGGTGGCGACGATGGTGTTGCGTCGGGAAGACGGACTTCCCCGCTGGATACGGCAGGTGCCGGTGCGGGCGGGGCGGTGCGCAGCGTGCGCGAAGCCGCTGCGGGGGCCGAAAGACCGGCGGCAGCGGTGACGACGGGCGGATTGACTTCCGGCGCGGCGGATGTGGCGACGCTCGTCGCGGCGGGGGCAGCCGCAACGTTCGAGGGAGCGGGATTCGCTGCGATCGTATTACTGGATGTGTTTGCCGGCACCGCCGCGGTGATGTCTGGCGCGTCCGGGATGGACAGGGGCGGTTCTGGTAGCGGCGCGGTGGCCACGACGCCATCGGCAGCGCTCCCCGGCGAAGAGGGAAGGGCGGCCGTCGTCCCTGTCCGGACAGCGGGCAAAGCGTCGGGTCCGGGCCCGGCGACAAGAATATCGGAT
>OFRL01000621.1_pt1 | contig 15063 bp, 10 predicted proteins | sample 1543121 | NCBI WGS metagenome assembly OFRL01 (sample SAMN07774228, study PRJEB24372) | wastewater metagenome | isolation source: Lake Maggiore Cannobio | place: Italy: Cannobio | collected 2016-01
TTTACCCCGTTGAATTATCGGGCATACTCGCATTCAAGTACTCGCGTTTCTTTTGGGGTGCGCACCTTGTCGGCGCGCATCCCGGTGATGGAAGAGATTCCATGAGAGGTGCGCGCCCTGTCAGGCAGTGGGGGCCGTACCGCACGGCGGATAATCGGGGGGACGACACTGTCATGGTCGATGGTGGGGTAGGAGACAGCGACGACAGCGGCCTGCGGTCGATCGACCTGGCGACGCTGAGCGGCGTGCTTCGTGTATGTGATGTCGAACTGCTTCTGCTCGATGGCAATGGGCCGCGGGCGGCCTTCGCGTCACGCGTGCACGAGGAGGCGTTGTTCTGCAGCATCAGCTGTGGATTCCATTGCCGTGGACGTTTCATGCTGCCGCCGGACTGGGCGATGCTGGGGTATCTGCATGCGACCGATGAAACCCTGAGCTGGTGCCATGGCGTACCGCTTGCCCCTGGGATGGCGCTGACCGTGATGCCCGAGGGCATCAGCGAGTTCACCCTGAGCCCGGGCACGCACATGACCCTGATGCTGGTGCCGGTGGCACGGGTGCAACGCAAGCTGACCGAACTGAGCCTGCGCAGCACGCCGCCGGCCGGACAGGCGCTTTCACTGTTCAATCTCGCCAGCGAGGCCGCCCCGCTGGCACAGCATTACCAGCAGCTGCACCTGCAGCTGGGCCAGGGCACGGGCCTGCAGCCGGAAGAAACCGAGCGGCTGCTGCACGAACACGTGCAGGCACTGCTGGGTGCGGGTTCCGCCGAACGCCCGGGTTGCAGCCGTGCGCGGCGCACGCATTATCTGATCGCACAGCGGGCGGAAAACTTCATGCGCCTCAACCTGCGCCGCAATATCTACATGAATGAGATCTGCGACGCTGCCGGTGTCAGTGAGCGTGGGCTGCGCTACGCGTTCGAGGACCTGTTCGGTACGTCGCCCAATCGTTACCTGTCGATGCTGCGCCTGTGCGCAGCCTGCCGCAGCCTGTCGATGGCCGATTCCAGCCGCCGTTCGGTCAAGGCCATCGCCCTCAGTTGTGGCCTGTGGGACCTGTCGCGTTTCGCCGACAACTACCGCAAGGTCTTCGGTGAACTGCCGCGTGACACGCTGATGCGCGCACCCGCGCAGATCGGCCAGCCCGCCTGATCCAGGCCCCATAAGGGTTTCCCGGCGGTTCCTGCCGGAATTGCATATCCGCTTGCCGATATGCTTGCCGCTTCTGCATAACCGGCTGCCGATTCCGACCGTGGATTTGCCGGAATGCGCGATTGCCGTGCCGGAATGAAGTGCGCAGCCGCCGTTGCAAACGCTGAAATGTCAGTCACCTGCCTAACGGCAAGTCCACTGACATTCCAGTTGTTCGCCTACGGGGGAAATGCTCATGAACCGCATCTACCGGCGTGTATGGAACCGCCAGCTCAATGCTCTGGTTGTGGCCTCGGAACTGGCCACCGGCGATAGCGGCGGCAGCGCCGCCCGCGATCCGCGCAGTGTCCTGCTGATGCCGACCGCACTGGCCCTGGCCCTGCTGTGTGCGCTGGCCAGCGGGCATGCAGGAGCATCCGAATCCAATCAGTCGCTGCGTGATCTGCAGGCACTGGCCGCGAAATACGCGCAGCCGATGCCGGTCAAGGTCGACGCAGAAGTCGCGCTGGCCGCGGCATCGCGCCAGGCGCAGAGCAGTCCGGCGATCAGCGCAGACGCGCGTGTGGGCCTGCAGCTGAGTACGACCTCGCTGCCGATCGTGCGCGACGTGCTGCCGGCTACCGTACAGGTGAAGCTGGCGGCGAATGCCGCGCCGAAGCAGGTCGCGGTTCCTGCACTGGCCGCCGATGTTCGCGCCAATGTCGGGCTGGGGCACGCAGCGTCCAACGTGGCGAAGATGGATGCCTCACTGGCGGCCAACGTTGCGCCGTCCGCGCATGCGCCGCTCGGTGTGGCTGCGGATGCGCAGGCGAAGGCCAGGGTTGGCATCGCCGGTGCCCAGGTGGCCTCGATCGATACCGGTGCCAAGGCGGCTGCCGCTGTTGCTGGCGCATCCGCTGGCTCGCTGTCCGGCCTCAAGGCGTCCGTTGACGGCAAGGTGGATTCGCAGCTGAAGCTGGCGGGCCACCAGATCGACGGTCAGGGGCAGGTCAAGGCGACGGCAGCGGTCACGTTGCCGGCAAAGGAGGAGCTGCCGGGCGAGACCCATGATCGTGCGATCACCGCAGCTTTCGATACCGGTGTTGCCGGCAAAGTGCGCGTGCAGGCGCCCGATGGCCAGGAAGTCGTGGCCGACCGCAATCTGAAGCTGGCCGGCCAAGCGACTGTGGCAGCGCAGAACAGCGCACTGGGCGTGGGTGGCCTGGTGGGCGGCGTTGTCGGCGCGGCAGGTGGCGCCGTGGGTGGCGTGCTTGATGGCACCGTCGGCAACACGGTTGGTGCGGTGGGCGGCGCCTTGCACGGCACGGTCGGTGCGGTGGGCGGGGCAGTGGGCAGCACGCTCAATGGCGCCGTTGGTACGGTTGGTGCAGTCGGCGGCACCGTCGGTGGTGCGCTCAACGGCACGGTCGGTTCGGTCGGCAGCACCGTCGGCGGCGCACTCAACGGTGCGGTTGGCACGGTTGGTGCAGTCGGCGGCACTGTGGGTGGTGCACTCAACGGCACGGCTGGTGCGGTCGGCAGCACCGTCGGCGGCGCACTCAATGGTGCGGTTGGCACGGTGGGTGGAGTGGGCGGCACCGTGGGCGGCACGCTCAACAATACAGTGGGTGCGGTGGGCAGCACCGTCGGCGGTGTACTCAATGGCGCTACAGGTGGCAGCACCGGCGGCCTCGGTGGCCTGCTGGGCGATACGCTTGGCAATGTCGGCGGCGCCGTCGGCAACCTGCTCAATGGCAACCTCAACGGCACCATCGGCAATCTCGGCAGTGCCGTAGGCGGCCTGGTCGGCGGCACCCTCGGCGGTCTCGGCCTGACCAAGCCCTCGGCGATCCCGCCGACCAGCCCGAAGGCGCCGGCTCCGGCCGATCCGAACGCGGGCCTGATCATCGGCACCGGTGGCCTGGTCGGCAATGTCGGGCAGCTGATCGGCCCGACCACCACCAGCCTGTTCGGCGGCAACGGCTACCTGAGCAACGGCAACCTCAAGCTCAGCAACGCCAACGTGATGCAGACCTACTCGACGGTCAATGTGCTGGGCCTGCCGGTGGTCAACCTGTCGCCGGTCGGCAGCACCCTCAATGGCCTGGGCGGCGCCGTCACCGGCGGCAGCTCGCACCTGACCCTGATCGGTGGTGTCACCTCCGACAGCTACATCTACAACATCAACAACGGCAATCCGGGCGGCCTGCTCGGGCTGCTGCTGCCGAAGGATTCGCCGGCATGGGCGGCCAAGTGCCTGGATATTGTCCTCGCCGACATCTCCTGCTGGGCAGTCAATGCGGCGCAGGACTACCAGGTGCTGATGGGTGACGGCGCCTTTGCCAACGGTTCGAAGGAAGTGGTGATCGGTGCCAATGCCCGCCACGAGCTGCCGAAGGTCGATGCCAACGTCGCCTTCCCGGGCGCCGGCACCAATGATCCGAGCAACCCGACCGGTGTGCCGACCGCGGACTACGCCGCACGCATGGGCCATTCGGTGATCGTCGGCGACAGTGCGGTGGGCACGGCCAACGGGCAGACCCTGCTCGGTGCCGAGGCGACGTCGAACCAGGCCAACTCGGTCGCACTGGGCTACCGCTCGGCCGCGCTGCGCGGCGCCCAGGCCAGCTACAGCGCCTATGGCCTCACTGCTCCACAGGTCTCGGCCGGTGAAGTGTCGGTGGGTACCGCCGGTGGCGGTGAGCGCCAGATCACCAACGTGGCCGCCGGTAGTGTCAATACCGATGCGGTCAACGTGGCCCAGCTGAAGGGTGCCATCAGCCTGATCGATGATGTGGCGGCGGCTGCGGTGACCTACGATCTGGACGGTGCCGGCAATCCGAACTATCGCCGCGTCACGCTCGGTGCGGGCACCGGCACTACCACCATCGGCAACCTGGCCGGCGGTGCGGTCACCGCCGGCAGCCTGGAAGCGGTCAATGGCGGCCAGTTGGCGGCGACCAATGCGGCCATCGCCAGCTTCTTCGGCGGTCGTGCAGCCTTCGATCCGGCCAGTGGTGCCTTCACTGCACCACTGTTCGAGATCAGCACCATCTCCACCGGCGGTGCGATCGCCAAGGGTCTGTATGAGAACGCCACCGACGCCTTCGCCGCGGTCGATGGTTCGCTGGTCAACCTCAACACGCAGATCACCGACATCCGCAACGGTGGCACCAAGTACCTGCGGGTGAACTCGACCGGTACCGAGGCACTGGCCAGCGGCGCCGACTCGATCGCGGTCGGTACCAACGCCCGCGCCACCGCCGCCAACAGCATCGCGGTGGGTGCCGGCAGCCTGGCTGACCGTGCCAACAGCGTGTCCATCGGTGCCGCCGGTGCCGAGCGTCAGGTCACCAACCTGGCTGCGGGTACCGCCGCCACCGATGCGGTCAATGTCGGCCAGCTGCAGGCGTCGGAACAGGGGGCACTGCGCTATGACCTCAATGGCGATGGCAGCGTCAACTACGCCAGTGCCACGCTCGGCCAGACCGGCACGGCCACCACGCTGCGTAATCTCGGCCCGGGCCAGCTCAGTGCCACCAGCAGCGAGGCCATCAACGGTGCCCAGCTGTTTGCGGCCAACCAGGCCGTGGCCACCCACCTCGGTGGTGGCGCGGCGGTCAACGCCAGCGGCGTGCTGACCGCACCGACTTACTCGATCAACAACGTCGCCGCCAACGGCACCGTGACCAAGGGCAGCTACAACGACGTCGGTACCGCCTTCGATGCGGTCAGCAACTCGCTGGCCAACGTTGCCGACCAGACCGATGAGATCGACAAGCTGGCCGTGAAGTACGACGTCGATGGCAGTGGCAACGTGCTCAACAGCGTGACGCTGACGGGTACCGGCACCGGCGCGGTGAAGATCACCAACGTCGCCGCCGGCAGCATCCTGGCCGGCAGCAGTGATGCCATCACCGGCGACCAGCTGTTCAGCACGAACAGCACCATCGCCAACTACTTCGGTGGCACCACCGCGTACAACGGCACCACCAACGTGTGGACCGCGCCGAAGTTCAGCATCTCCAGCATCGCCACCGACGGCACCTTTACCAGCGGCGACTACAACAATGTCACCGCCGCCTTCACTGCGGTGGACGGCTCGCTGAAGGTCCTCAACCAACGCATCACCAACAACAGCGGTGGCAGTGCCTACCTGGCAGTGAACTCGACCGCAGCGCCTGCAACGGCTGCCGGTGCGGAAGCGGTGGCGGTCGGCCCGCAGGCCAGTGCGGCCGGTGCCAACAGCGTGGCGGTCGGCAACGGAGCCAGCGCCAGTGCCGGCAACAGCGTCGCCCTGGGTGCCGGGTCGGTGGCCAGCGTCGGTGCGCAGAGCGGCTACACCGGCGCCTATGGCCAGACCGGCGCCAGCAACTCGGCCGGTGAGGTTTCGGTCGGCAGCACCGGCAGCGAGCGCAAGATCACCCATGTCGCCGACGGTTCCGATACGTACGACGCAACCAATGTCGGCCAGCTGAAGAACGGCGTGAACTACGCCATCGACGAATCGAAGAAGTACACCGACCAGAAGATCCAGAACATCACCAACGTGGCCGGCAGCTTCCGCGCCAACAACACCAACAACCTGGCCGATCCGTCCGCCAGCGGTGCAAACTCGGCCGCAGGTGGCGCAGGCTCCACCGCCGCCGGTGCCAACTCGACCGCGCTGGGCAATGGCTCGCAGGCGCAGGCCGACAACTCGGTGGCGCTGGGTGCGGGTTCGGTGGCGAACCGGGCCAACACGGTCTCAGTGGGTGCCGCCGGTGCCGAACGCCAGGTGGTCAACGTGGCCGACGGTTCGCAGGCGACCGACGCGGTCAACGTACGCCAGCTGCAGGCCTCGCAGCAGGGTACGATCCGTTACGACACCACGGTGAACGGCGCGACCAACTACAACAGTGTCACGCTGGGCAGCACCAACAGCGGCCCGACCACGGTGCGTAACGTCGCCGCCGGCACCGCCGGTACCGACGCAGTCAACGTCGACCAGCTGAAGTCGGGCATGGCGCAGACCCTGGACTGGTCGAAGGCCTACACCGACGAGCGCATGGGTGGCTTCGAGCGCGACCTGCGCAAGACCGACAACCGCGCCTCGGCCGGTATCGCCTCGGCAATGGCCACCGCAGCACTGCCGCAGCCCAGCGAAGCGGGCCGCAGCATGGCCTCGGTCGCCGCCGGCAGCTACAACGGCGAGTCGGGCGTGGCGGTTGGTATCTCCGGTGTCTCCGAAGGAGGGCGCTGGATCTACAAGTTCAGCGGCTCCACCAACAGCCGTGGCGAGGCCGGTGTGGCCGTCGGTGCCGGCATCCAGTGGTGATCCCCGCCGCCGGGCCGCACGCGCGGCCCGGCATCGCGGAAACGTCCAAAGGGGGAATGACATGAAACAGCATCGCATCGCCCGCACCGGCCAGATGGCCGCAGTGCTGGGCCTGGTCCTGGGAATGGGCCTGCTGGCCGCCTGCCGCAGCCATGCGCCGGCCGCCGAAGGTCCTGCCGAAACCACCGCCGTGCAGTTCCCGGAGGCCTCGAAGGCCTCGCTGAAGGAAGGCATCTATCCCGACGTCGCCGACCTGCGCCGCTTCGCGCCGGGCATGAGCAAGCGCCAGCTGTACACGCTGCTGGGCACGCCGCATTTCAACGAGGGCATGTGGGGCGTGCGCGAGTGGAACTACCTGTTCAACTTCCGCACTGCGCAGGGCGCGGAGTACTTCACCTGCCAGTTCCAGGTGCGATTCGACAGCAAGGGCATCGCCCAGGGTGGCTACTGGAAGCCTGAATCATGTGCGGCGGTGCTGGACCCGCCGCGGCCGCCGGCCCCGCCTGCACCGGCGCCGTTGCCGGAGCAGCCGTTGCGCCTGTCCGCCGATGCGCTGTTCGGTTTCGACAGCGCGGTGCTCAGTGCCGAAGGCCAGCAGGCCGTGCAGGGCGTGCTGGCGCAGGTGCGCGAGGCCAGTCAGGTGCAGTCAATCCGGGTGACCGGGTATACCGACCGTATCGGCAGTGCCAGCTACAACCAGGCCCTGTCGCAGCGACGTGCCGAGGCCGTGCGCAGCGCGCTGGTGCAGGGCGGCGTGCCTGCAGCCAGCATCAGTGCCGAAGGACGCGGCGCGGCCGAGCCGATCGTGCAGTGCGAGCAGCGCAACCGTCGCGAGCTGATCGCCTGCCTGGCGCCGAACCGGCGCGTGCAGATCGCCGGAATGGCCCAGCCGCGCTGAGAGTCCCGCACCAGGGCCACGCCCCGGTATCTCGAGTCCCCCCTGACCGTCGGCAGGACGTGGCCACGTCTCCCCCGTTGTCCACGCCTGCCGGCGGCTCAGGTTTTCCATGGTGCACGCGATGAACGCCCAATTCCTGCCTCTTTCCATGAAGACGGAAACCACACTGAGTGTGTACGGCCAGCTCGGCAATCATGCGGTGGTGCGCATTCCCGGGCGGCGCCTGCCGGGATTGATCCTGCAGGCAGACACCGTGGCCGGCTTCCTGGCCCAGCTGCAGGAAGCCCAGGCCTGCCTGCGCAGCGGGCGCGCGCAGCGCACCGACGCCGAGCTGGACATGCTGATCGACGTGCTGCAGCAGTGGTATGCGCTGATTGAATCGCGCCTGGCGGATGCCGGCGAGGCGCTGTAGTAGAAAAAGGGGACGGAGGGGATTAAGTCGTTCTTGCCCCGGCTGTGCCGGAAACGACTTAATCCCCTCCGTCCCCTTTTTTGTATCAGGCGCGGGCGCGGACCAGCCAACAGGCGGCATCGACGCGCACACGGTCGCCTTCGATGAAGGGCGCGAACGCGGCCAGCGCCTTGTTTCGAAGTGCGTCGGCGCGGTCTTCGGGCAGGTTCCGCAGCGCCAAGCCCAACGGGCCCAGCTGGCCGACATAGGTCGGCAGTTCATCGCGGGCGATCGAGCAGGGCAGGTCTACCGCGACCAACTCCACATCCTTCCAGCCGGCGGCCTGCAACAGACGCTGCACGCGCTGGCCATCGGCAAAGGCAAATTGGCCGGGTGCTCCTGGTGCGCGTGGGGGTAGATCGAGTTCATCGCCAATGGCACGCTCAGCCGTCGTCATGAATGGGTTCTCCTCTGTGCTGCGCCAGGCGATGAAACGCAGGCCGGCACCCGGTCGCGCGGCGCGGTGCAGGTTGGCGAAGGCCGCGCCGGTATCCTCGAAGAACATCACACCCAGCCGCGACTGGATCCAGTCGAAGTGCGCGGAGGGCAGCGGATGCTGCTGCGCATCGGCCACGATGAAGTCCGCGTCCAGTCCGGCCGCCTCGGCGCGCTGGCGGGCCAGTGCCAGCATCGGCGCGGAGATGTCCAGGCCGGTGCTGTGTGTCGCCGGGCGAGCGGCGGCTGATGCCAGCAGGCTCGCGCCGGTGCCACAGCCGATATCGAGCAGTTGCGTGAAGGTTTGCGGAAGCTCGGCCACCAGCAGGTCGGCCATGGGCTGGAACAGGCCGTCGAGGATGGCCTGCTGGGCGACCCAGATCTGGCCGCCAGGGCCATTCCAGAGCGCATTCTGATCAACGGGGGATGTACTGGCCATGGCCTTGTCCTGCCGGGAAGTTGCCCATAGGTTGATGCTTGAAGGCGACTTGAGGTCAAGCCCATGCGTGAACTGGATATCGGCGAGGTGGTGAAGCGCAGCGGCGTGCCGGCCTCGACCCTGCGTTACTACGAGCAGCTCGGGTTGTTGCAGTCGCTGGGCCGTCGCGGCCTGCGCCGGCAGTACGACGAGCAGGTGCTGGAGCGCCTGGCGTTGATCGGCCTTGGCCAGTCGGCCGGGTTGTCGCTGCAGCAGATCGGGTTGTCGCTGCCGCCTCAGCGCGGATGCATTACGCTGGATCGTGAAGCCCTGCTGGCACAGGCCGATGTCCTGCAGCAGCAGATCACCCAGCTGCAGCGGGTGCGCCGCCATCTACAACGCGCGGCGGCCTGCCCGGAAGCGCAGGATGCGCGCCAGTGCGGTTCGTTCCGTAAGTTGCTGCGGGCCCAGCAGCGCCTGGCGGGTGGGTGAGAGAAGCGCATCCACGCATGGCGTGGATCTACTGCACCACGACCTCGGTAGATCCACGCCATGCGTGGATGAATCAATCGCGGGTACTGACTTCCCAGGTGGCGTGCAGCACGCCCGGCACATGCTCCATCCGCGCCAGCACCACGTCCAGCTCATCGGCACTCACGGCGGTACTGACCAGCACCGCGATCACATCGGTGGGCGCGTCGGCATGCTCGACCACCTGCACATCACCGACCGGATACTGCGCTGCTTCCAGCGCATCGACCAGGCGCTCGCGCACGCGCGGCACGGCTTCGGCATCCACACTCAGGCGCACCTCGTAGGTCGCCTCGGTGGCCGTCTCGTTGATCGGGATGCGGTTGATCGCATTTACCAGCGGCCGCAGCAGGGTGTTGCCGGCGATGATCAAGACCGTCAGCAGCACGCCCTCGGCCAGCATGTCCGCGCCGGTACAGCTGCCGACCGCCGCCGAGCACCACAACGTGGCGGCGGTGTTCAGCCCGCGCACGTTCATGCCTTCCTTCATGATCACGCCGGCACCGAGGAAGCCGACGCCGGAGACCACGTAGGAGATCACCCGCACCGCCTCGGCGCTGCCGGCGATGCGCATGCCCAGGTCGACGAAGGCAGCGGCGCCGACCGCCACCAGCACGTTGGTGCGCAGGCCGGCGGTGCGTTGGCGGTACTGGCGCTCGGCGCCGATCAGCGTGCCCAGCACGAAGGCGGCCAGCAGGCTGACCACGGTGTCGGCGAAGGGGCCGGCCTGGAAGGTTTCAATGAAGCGCATGGCCGGAGTCTACCCGGTCGAGGTGACAGTAGATCCACGCCATGCGTGGATTTCGAGGCGGCCAGAAACGACTTAATCCCCTCCGTCCCCTTTTTGCGGGGTCAGTCGGTGTCCTCGACCCGCTCGCCCATCAGTTCGCGCTGGCGCTTGTCCAGTTCCTCGGCGTAGCGCTTGCGTACGAAGGCTTCGGAGACCACGCCCAGCACCTGGCCGTCGGCAGCGACCACGGCCAGTTCGTCGGCCTGGGTGTGGTCGAAGCGCTGCATCACGGTGACCACGTCCGCGCTTGGCAGCAGTGACACGTCGCGGTTTTCCGCCAGTTCGCCGATCATGGTTTCGGGCTTCACGCCGTCGCCGTACACGCGCGGAATCTGCACGATGCCGGCGTAATGGCCTTCGCTGTCGATCAGGATCACGCGGCTGCCCGAGCCCAGTGGGAAGCGCTGGCGGAAGGTGGAGGCGTCGAGGTCGGCCGGCGCGGTGGCCACGCCCTTGCGCATCAACCGGCCGGCGTTGAGGTTCTGCACCCAGCCCACGTCGCGGGCGCTCTTGATGGTCTCGCCGCGCAGGTGCATGCGCCAGGTCGAGAACGAATAGCCGAACCACTGCCGCACGAGCGTGCTGGAGACCAGCACCGCACTCATCACCACGCTGGTCAGCAGGAAGTCGTGGGTGCCTTCCAGCACCAGCATGGCCATGGTCATCGGTGCGCCGACCACCGCAGCGGCCAGCGCTGCCATCCCGGCCAGTGCGGCCGAGGTGGCGTCGATCACCGGCACGCCGGTGGCCATCGCCAGCAGGCCGGCGAACAGGGCACCGACCAGGGTGCCCATGAACAACGAGGCGAAGAACAGGCCACCGCGGAAGCCGAAGCCCAGCGAGATGCCCGAGGCGAGGCACTTCAGGGTCAGCAGGCCACCGATCCAGATCAGTGGCAGATGCGTGGTCAGGTCCAGGTGCAGCGCGCCATGGCCGGACGACAGCACCTGTGGGCTGGCCAGTGCCAGCGGAATCAGCAGCAGGCCGCCCACCACCGGCCGGCCCCACAGTGGCAACGGGCTGCGCTTGACCGTGCCTTCGATCGAGGCGATCAACCGCATCACCGCGATGCCGACCATCGCGCAGCAGCAGCCGAGCAGACCGTAGATGGCGTAGTCGGCGGCGCGGACATCAATCGTCGAGGCGGCCGGCAGCAGGTAGGCCTCGATGCCGGCCTGGTCGGCCACGAATGCGCCAGCCAATGCAGCGACCGCCACCGGGGCCAGCGCGGCCGGGGTGTAGGCGCCGATGACGATCTCGAAGGCGTAGAACGCACCAGCCAGCGGTGCACCGAAGGCGGCGGCGATGGCACCGGCGGCACCGGCGCCGACCAGGATGCGCACATCGTTGCGGCGCAGGCGCATCACCCGGCCCAGCTGCGAGCCGCTGCCCGCGCCCATCTGCGTGTACGACGCTTCCAGTCCGACCGAGGCGCCACAGCCGTTGGACAGCAGGGTCTGGGTCAGCACGATCAGGTTGTCGCGCATCGACATGCGGCCGCCATGCAGGGCGTTGGCTTCCACCGCATCGAGCAGGGGCCGCTTGAGCCGGGTCGCAGCCAGGCTGACCAGCCCGACCAGCAGGCCACCGAGCGGCAGCACCAGCAGCGCGGTCCAGGTCAGCGAGGGCAGGGAGCTCAGGCGCATGCCGTCGTCCAGCCCGTACAGAGTGCCCTGCAGCCAGCGTGCGATGCCGGACTGCAGCAAGGTCAGGTAGCCGGCGATCAGGCCGACCAGCAGGGCAAGCGCAATGAACCACAAGTCACTGCCGCGCAGCCGCAGGCGCAGGCCCTGGAAGGCCGCATGCAGGCGCGATGGCGAAACAGGCAGTGACATGGTGGCGGCATGATACGCCGCCACCGTGATCGCCGCCGTCACTGCATCGGGCGGTTACTGCGTCAGAAGCGGTAGCGGCCCTGCACGTAGAAGGTGCGCGGCGCAGCCACCATGCGGCCGGCGTTGCCATCGACGTTGCGGGTATACCAGCGCTTGTCGGCCAGGTTGTTCACGCCCAGCGCGATCTCGCTGTCACCCAGTCCCGGCACCTGCCAGGCCACCTGCGCGTTCCACAGGCGTACGCCCGGCACGCGGCCCACGCGCGCATCGGCGCTCTCGGCCCAGGTGTTGGCGGCGTCGGAGAACTGGCCGCTCTGGTGGGTGCTGGAGACATTGAAGGTCCAGCCGGCCAGTGCATAGCGTGCGCCGACGCTGTCGGTGTCGCGCGAGTAGAACGGCACGTCCAGGCCACGGTTGTCGCCGGACTGCTGGATCGCCTTGGTCCAGGTGTAGTTGGCGTACAGCTCCAGACCGGCCAGTGCGCTGTCTTCGGCGAAGCGGTACTCCAGCGCGCTTTCCACGCCCTTGTGGTCGGTGGCGCCGATGTTCTGGAAGGTCGGCGGGGTGATGCCTGGCACCTGCAGGATCTGGTTGTCGAAGCGCATCTTGAACACGGTCACTTCCGCGCGCAGTGCACCGTCCTGCCAGCGCGCACCGAGTTCGGTGGTCTTGGCGATTTCCGGATTCAGCGGGTTGCTGGCGGTCTGTGAGTTCAGCTGGATGTTCTGCACCGGCCCGAACGAGGTGGTGTAGTTGCCGAACACGGTCAGCTGCGGAGTCAGCAGGTAGGCGACGTTGATCGAGGGCAGGGCCTTGTCGTTGCGGCTGCTGAAGGTCGCCGCGCCACCCGCCTGGCGGCGGTCCATGTCGATCCACTCCATGCGCACGCCCGGGGTGATCCGCCACTGGCCGATCGCGATGCGGTCGTCGATGTAGAAGGCGTGTGCGTCGGTGGCGTTGTCGAAGCGGGTGGTGGCACTGGCCGCGCCGGTGCGGCGGGTGACTGTGTAGCTGCGGTCGTTGCCACGCTCTCGCAGGAAGCGGTAGCCGGCGGTGATGTCGTGCACGCTGGCGCCCCAGTGCAGGCGCTGGGTGTAGCGCGGCTCGATGCCGAGCACACGGTAGTCGCGCGGCTGCACGGTCAGCTGGGTATTGGCGGCGTTGATCAGCGAGCTGGCACGGCTGCTTTCGTTGTAATAGGCCAGTACCTCGAACTCGCTGTTGGCCGAGAGCGTATTGGTGTAGCCCAGGTCGATGCCGGTGCGGTGGCCTTTCCAGAAATCGGTGGGGCGTGTGTTCTGGAACGGGTCGGCTTCGTACTGGGCGCGGGTCAGGCCACCCGGGGTCAGCGAGCGCACATCGTAGTAGGAGAGCTTGGCGCGCAGTTCCTGCTGTTCGTCGATGGCGTACGCGAACTTCAGCGCGAGGTCGTTGAAACGGTCATCGCTGCCCTGGCGCCAGCCGCGGCCATCCTGGCCGGAGTACAGCAGGGCCGCGCCCAGGCCGTTGTCGCCGGTGCCGCCGAGGAAGGCGCTGTACTGGGTGCTGTCGCCGCCGCCGTGGTCGTAGGCGGTGTAGCGCACACCGGCTTCGCCGTGCAGGCCGGCCTCGGTGGGAATGGCGCGGGTGCTGAAGTTGATGATGCCGCCCACGTTCTGTGGGCCGTAGCGCACCGCGCCGCCGCCGCGTACCACGTCGATCGATTCGATGTTGGACAGGCTGGTCGGCGCGAACGACAGCTGCGGCTGGCCATACGGCGCCACTGCCAGCGGCACGCCATCGAGCAGCACGGTCGAGCGCGGCGAGTAGCGCCCGGTCAGGCCGCGCACGCCGATGTTCAGCGAGACCGAACTGCCGGCGGTGCTGGAGTTGTCGGTGACCTGCACGCCGGGGATGCGACGCATGGCATCGCCGATGCTGGCCGCGCCGCTGGCTTCGATGCGCTGGCGGTCCACCACGGTGCGCGCGCCAGCGAAGCTCTTCACGCTGTCATGCAGGCCGGTGCCCAGCCAGCTGCCGGAGACCTGGATGCTGTCCAGCGTGGTGGCGCCGTCCTGGGCGAAGGCGCTGGCGGCCGGAATCAGGCACAGGGCGAGGGCGGCAGCCAGTGGCAGGCGGGCCGTTTGCGGGGCGTGGGTGGGCATCGGTGCGGGTTGTGGAAGGTCGTAAATGAGAATTATTGCTGATTCCATTCGCCAATGGAATGCGTCTCCGGTTCATGCTGATGGGCCGGTGGTAAAGTGGGTGATTGCTTCCTGACTCGCTGAGATCCGCCATGTCCCAAGCCGCTTTCTACCCCGTCGGAACCCCTGGCCAGCCGTGGGGAGCGGCGGAACGGGAGGCGTGGCGTGGCCGCCAGCAGCGCCTGCGTCGCTATGACGAGGAAGTGCTGCCGCGCATCGAGGCGCTGGCCTCGCGCTTCGACAAGGTGGCCTATGGCCAGCTCGACTACGCTGGCGAGACCTACACCTTGTTCGCCCTGCGCAGCCGCGACTGGAACCCGGCACTGCCGGCTGCACTGGTCACCGGTGGTGTGCACGGCTACGAGACCAGCGGCGTGATGGGCGCGCTGGAATTCCTCGAAAAGCACGCCGCCGACTACGCCGGCAAGGCCAACCTGCTGGTGGCACCGTGCGTGAATCCGTGGGGCTTCGAGCGCATCAACCGCTGGAATTTCGATGCGATCGACCCGAACCGCAACTTCCGCGCCGATGGCCCGGCCCGCGAGTCGACCTCGCTGATCGAACTGATCGCACCGATCAAGGGCCAGTTCGTGCTGCACATCGACCTGCACGAAACCACCGACAGCGACGAGAGCGAGTTCCGCCCGGCGCTGGCGGCGCGTGATGGCAAGCCGTTCGAGCCAGGCCTGATTCCGGATGGCTTCTATCTGGTGGACGACAGCGAGGCCCCGCAGGCGGCCTTCCAGCAGGCGGTGATCGCCGCGGTGGAAAAGGTCACCCACATTGCGCCGGCCGACGACAAGGGCGAGATCATCGGTTCGCCGGTGGTGGCGCATGGCGTGATCGAGTACCCGCTGGTGAAGCTGGGCCTGTGCGCCGGCATTACCGGGGCGAAGTACACCACCACCACCGAGGTCTACCCGGACAGCCCGCGTGCGACCCCGCAGCAGTGCAACGACGCACAGGTGGCGGCGGTGTGCTCGGCGCTGGATTACGCGCTAGCCCATCGTTGACCGGTAGTGCCGGCCGCTGGCCGGCAACTGAAAAAGGGGACGGAGGGGATTAAGTCGTT
>OFRL01000623.1_pt1 | contig 14995 bp, 16 predicted proteins | sample 1543121 | NCBI WGS metagenome assembly OFRL01 (sample SAMN07774228, study PRJEB24372) | wastewater metagenome | isolation source: Lake Maggiore Cannobio | place: Italy: Cannobio | collected 2016-01
GGCGTGGCCGGTGTCGATAACTACCTGAGCCTGCTCGCAAGGCTGGCCCCAGAAGGCGCGGAAGATCATTCGCCAGGTGTAGAAGACGGTGAAGGCAGCGCCGATGTAACCGGCGACGTAGAGCCCCCAGTACCAGCCGCCGCGCGCGCCCACTTCAAACAGCAGCGTGTCCTTCGAGAAGAAGCCGGAGAAAAGCGGGAAGGCGGAGAGCGCGAAGCCGCCGGCGAGGAAGCAGCCGAACGTGAACGGCAGAGCTTTGCGGAAGCCGCTCATGTTGTTGAGCGACTGGTTGCCGCCCATCGCCGAAATGATCGAACCGGCGGCCATAAAGAGCAGCGCCTTGAAGAAGGCGTGGGTCATCATGTGGAAGAAGCCACCAACGTAGGCGGCGGCGCTGACGCCCATGATCATGTAACCGATCTGCGACATCGTCGAATAGGCGATCACGCGCTTTAGATCGGTCATCACGAGGCCGATGCTGCCGGCGATCAGCAGCGTCAAAGCACCGACGATCGCGCCGACCGCGGCCGCTGTTGGAGCCCACTCGAAGAGCACGTGGAGGCGGCCGATCAGATAGACGCCAGCGGTGACCATTGTGGCGGCGTGGATCAGCGAGCTGACCGGTGTTGGGCCTTCCATCGCGTCGGGGAGCCAAGTTTGGAACGGGATCTGAGCCGACTTGGCGAAGGCGCCAACGAGGATCAGCAGCATCGCGATCACCAGCTCCGGCGCATCCTTCTCAAAGGCTGTGTGGGCGCCGGAGAAGAGCTGGCCGTAGTCGAGCACGCCCATCGTCTTGAAGAGGAAGAGCGTTCCGAGAACGAGGCCGATGTCGCCGACGACGTTGATCACGAAGGCCTTGATCCCGGCCGCCGTGGCCGTGTCGCGGCGGTACCAGTAGGAGACCAGCATGTAGGAGGCGGCGCCAACGAAGGCCCAGCCAATGATCAGCAGCACCATGTTGCCGGCGAGCACCAACAACAACATCGAGAAGACGAAGAAGTTGAGGTACGAGAAGTAGCGAACGTAACCAGCGTCGGTCTGCATGTAACCGGCTGAGTAGAGGTGGATCAGCGTCGAGACGCCGGTCACGACGAGGATCATGAAGGTCGAGAGCGGATCGACGTAAAGGCCGAGCTGGATCTTTACGCCGTCAACGTTGACCAGATCCCAGAGCGAGGTCGTTTCAACGCGCGCGTCGTGCGGCAACGCTTGCAGCTTGATCAGCGTCAGCACCGCGAAGACGAAGGCCAGCGCGATCGCCAGCGTGCCGATCGTCCCGGCAGCGCGAGGCGAGAGCTTCTTGCCGAGCAGCGCGATCGTCAACATGCCCGCCAACGGGCAGGCCAGCACCAACCATGGCGTCACGGAGATGCTCATCCGTGCAGCTCCTTGAGCTCGTCAACATCGACCGGCAAGCGGCGGCGGTAGAGCGCGACGATGATGCCCAGGCCGATAGCGACCTCGCATGCGGCGATCACCATCACGACGATCGCGAAGATCTCACCGGCGCCGGTGCCCCACATCCGCGAGAAGCCAATCAGAGCCAGGTTCCCCGCGTTCAGCATCAGCTCAAGGCAGAGCAGAATCACGAGCGGGTTGCGGCGAATCATCACGCCGGCGGCGCCGAGCGTGAAGATCATCGCTGAGACGAGTAGGTACCAGTTGACGGTCATCGGTCGTCCTCGGCCGTTTCGCGAGCCGGCTGCTGCAGCTCGCGGCCTTCGAACTGTGGGTCGGGAAGCGGCGTTGTGACGCCGTATCCGGATACGCCCTCGGCCATCGAGCCGGTCGCGGCCGGGCTTGGCGTGTCGACGACGCTGTGGCGCGGCGAGAGATTGCCTTCGTCCTCGGCGATGCCGCCGCGCCGCCCAGCCAGTGCAACGGCGCCGATCGCGGCGACCAGCAGCAGCATTGAGGCCAGTTCAAAGGCCAGCAGGTAATCGGTCAGCAGCAGCTCGCCAATCTCGGCCGGCGTGCCGTAAGTGGCCGAAAGCGTTGCGCCTTCGGTGCCAAGCGAGCTCAGCGCCGTGCCAAGAATCGCAATTGCCAGCTCGATAAAGATCAGCGAAGCGAAGCCGATTGCCAGCGCTTTCTGGCGTGGGCTGGCGCTCCAAAGTTGATCCGGTTTGTCGCCGCCACCGACGTAGGCGACGACGAATACGTAAAGCACCATCACGGCGCCGGCGTAAACGACGATCTGCGCAACCGCGACGAACTGAGCTTCGAGCAGCAGGAAGAGCAAGGCCAATGAGATCAAGTGGACGACAAGCGAAAGAACGCAGTAAAACGGGTTGCGCAGCACGACGACGCCGGCCGCTCCGGCCAGCGCAAATCCAGCAAAGATGAAGAAGAAGAGGAAGGTCATCGTCGCTTGCGGCTACTCCCCTTCGGCCCTCAGCGGCGTGCGCTCTAGCGGCTCGGCCAGCAGCATTTCCTTCGTGAAGATCAAGTCCGAACGGTTGGCGTCGGAGAGCTCGTACTCATGGCCCATCGTGATCGCGTCGAACGGGCAGGCAATCTCGCAGTAACCGCAGAATATGCAGCGCGAAAGGTTGATCTCATAAACGGCGGCGTAACGCTCGCCGGCTGAGACGCGGTGCTCGGGCGTGTTCTCAGCGGCCACAACGCGGATGCAGTCGGACGGGCAGGCGGCCGCGCAGAGCGAGCAGCCGACGCACTTCTCGAGGCCGCTGTCCTCAAAACGGTGGAGCTGATGGCGACCGCGGAAGCGTGGGTAGACGGGGATCTTCTCTTCCGGGTACTGAATCGTGTCAACGCCCATCCGAAGCTGGCCAAAGGTCGTTTTGAGGCCGCGCAGCGTCTCGCCAAAGGCGCGGTAAAGGCCGCCGGCGCCGCCCGCCTTCTGCGGTCCGCGGATTACTTCAATCACGTCTTTTTCTGGATCCCAGGCCATTTTCAAACTCCTATTAGACGACAACAATGATCGCGGTTATCAGGGCATTGAGCGTCGCCAGTGGCAGCAGAACCTTCCAGCCGAGCGACATCAGCTGGTCGTAACGAAGCCGAGGCAACGTCGCGCGAATCCAGATGAAGAAGGTGACGAAAGCCAGCATCTTGCCGATCACGATGAAGGGGGCGACCCAGTTCGGCGGGTCGATCCCAAACGGCAGCAGCCAGCCACCGAGGAAGAGCGCCGTCGCAATTCCCGAGACGACGATCATGTTTAGGTACTCGGCGAAGAAGTAGAGCGTGAACTTGCTGCCACCGAACTCCGTGTTGTAGCCGCCGGTTAGCTCGGCGTCGGCTTCCATCAGGTCGAAGGGCGGGCGGTTGGTCTCAGCGAAGCTGGCGACCATGAAGACGATGAAGCCGAAGAACTGCGGCACGATGTACCACATCCCCTGCTGCGCTTCGACGATCCCAGTAAGCGACATCGTCTGCGCCGTTATTACAACGCCGATCAGCGCCATCCCCTGCGGCACCTCGTAGCTGATTAGCTGCGCGGCGGCGCGCATCGAACCAAGGAACGAGTACTTCGAACCGGAGGCCCAGCCACCGAGCATCACCGAATAGAAAGAGATTGCGCCGAAGGCGAATACGTAGAGCGGGCCGATGCTGACATCGATCCCGTAAAGGCCGGTCGCGGTACCGAAGATGTCTACGACGGGGCCGTAGGGAACCAGCGCTAGCGCGCCGAAGGCCGCCACGATAGAGAGCACGGGCGCAAGCTCGAAGAGCCAGCCGATCGCCGTCTTCGGGCGGAACGGCTCCTTACTGAGCAGCTTGATGATGTCGGCGATCGGCGTCATCGCGCCGTAAAGGCCGACGCGGTTGGGGCCGTAGCGATTCTGGAAGCGGCCAAGGATCTTGCGCTCCATGATCAGCACGACCGGCACCAACTGCAATCCGATGAAAGCGAAGACGACGCTCTTGATGATCACCATCCACCAAGGCTCGATGTAACCGACGAGCGCGAACGGGACGTCGATATTCAAGAGCGTTTTACCTCAACCAACGGGCCCTCGAGCAGCGCTGCGCTCTCTCCCGGAATTGAGGTTTGTAGGAAGACAGTTCCATCGGGGGCGCTGGCACGGATGTGAGCCAAGCCGGTAACCGAATCGCCGTTCGAGGCGACGGTCACGTTCTCGCCGTGATTAATGCCAAGCCGCTCTGCGTCGGCGGGAGAGATCTCAACGCGCTGGCGCGGATGGAGGAAGGCCAGCGCGGGCGAAGCCTCGACTTCAGGCGAGGCCCAGATCGAGCGGAAGCTGCCGAGCCGCAGTAGCCCGTTCGGTGAGGCGGCGGCCGGTGGCGCGTCAAGCGTAAACGGCGCTGCGGGAGCGCTCGGGAATGAGGCCGCAGCTTCGCGTTCGCTCCAGCGAATCCCAACGCCGCCGAGCAGGTCGAGTGAAAGACCGGCGTAGAACGGCACCTGTTCGAAGATCCGCGCGCTGACCATTGAGCAGGTCAGGGCCTTCGGGTCGTTGCCGATCCGTGCCGCCAGCTCAGCCAGCAGCGCCCACTCGGCGCGCGTTTCGCCCTGGCGGGCGATCGAGCGGCGCAGGCGCTGAACGCGGCTGTCCGGGTGGACAACGGTTCCTTCCTTCTCGGCGTAGGACTCGGCCGGGAAGACGACGTTGGCGTGCTCGAGCACGGCCGGTGTGAGGAAGGCGGCGTGGGCGATCACGGTGCTGGCTTTGCCGAGCGCACTCTGCCAGAGCGCTGAGCTGGGCTGGTCGAGCAGCGGGTCGCTGTGTAGAAGGATCACGGCGCTGAGATCGCCGGCCGCGAGCGCCTCGCCGATCTGCTGCGAATCGCGGCCAACCGCTGGCGCGTCGCCAAGCCCGATCGAAGCGTTAGGCAGCACGCCAACCTCGCGCAGGCCGCGCGAGTTGCTGCCGGAAGGGATCTCCAACAGGCCGCCGCCATCCCTGCCATCAAGCTCGAGTTGAGCTGCGAGGTTGAGCAGCGCGCGGGCGCCCTCGTTGCGGCGCGGCCCGCCGGTTAGCCGCTCTCCCCAAAGGATCACTACCTCTTCGCCGGCCTCACGCAGCTGCGCGGCAAGCGCAACCACGTCATCGCCGTCGGCGCCAGCGGCTGCCGCCAGCGAAGCCGAAGGCTGGCCGGCCAGTTCGGCGCCGAGCGCGGCGGCAAAGGCCTCGCCGCAGCCGGGCGCGAAGCGGGCGCTGTGGGCGGCGCGCTCGTCGAGCGCCGATGGGCGGCTGGAGCCGATCAGCAGCTTGACGCCATGGTGGCGCACGCCTTTGCGCAAGCGCAGGTCAAGGATTGGCGCGTCATCTACCGGCTCGCAGTCGAGCACGAGCACGGCGTGCGCGTACTGAAGATCAGGAACTGAAGCCTGCAGCGTTGGTACGTTGAGCGCCCGCAGTAGCTCCAGATCAAGCGCACCACCGGGCCTGGAATCAAGATCGTTCGAGCCGAGCGTCTCGCGCATCAGATGCGTCAGCAGCAGGCCCTCTTCGTTCGTCGTCTCGCCGCCAACCAGCGCGCCTGTCTTGGTACCAGCGTGTGAGAGCAGCTTCGCGGCCGTCTCAATAGCGAGATCCCACGTGACCGGCCGCAGCTCGCCGCCGTCGCGCATCATCGGCTCAGTGATTCGCGCGTCAACGTGAATCGCTTGGTAGGCGAAGCGGCCCTTGTCGCAGAGCCAGCCGTCGTCAACGCCATCGTGCTCGCGGCTCAGCACGCGCAGCACGCGCTCGTCGCGGACCGAGAAGCTTACGTTGCACTGCGCCGGGCAGAGCGTGCAGACCGAACCAGCCTGCTCGATGTCCCAGGGGCGGGCGCGGAAGCGGTAAGGACGCGAGGTGAGCGCGCCAACCGGGCAGAACTCAGTGATGTTGCCGCTGAACGGCGCCACGTAGGGGTGGCCGTCGAAGGTCGTCACGAAGGTGTCGGCGCCGCGCTCTTCAAGCACCAGCTGGTCATCTTCAGAGACCTCTTGGCTGAAACGGACGCAACGGTAACAAAGAATGCAGCGCTCGCGGTCGATCGCGATCAGTGGCGAGAGCGCCAGCGGCTTCTCGAAATGGCGCTTCGGTTCAATGAAGCGCGAGAGCCCTCCGCCCCAGCCAAAGGCGTTGTCCTGCAGCGGGCACTCGCCGCCCTTGTCGCAGACCGGGCAGTCGAGCGGGTGGTTGATCAGGATGAACTCAAGCACCGCTTGCTGCGCCGCTTTGACGGTCGGCGTGTCGGTATGGACGACCATTCCGTCGGTGACGGCGACCGAGCAACCGGCCTGCATCTTCGGAATTCCTTCGATCTCAACTAGGCACATCCGGCAGGCGCCGACCGGCGGGCCGATCTTGGCGTCGTAACAGAAGACGGGAATCTCAACGTCGCCGTACTTGAGCGCAGCGTCGGCCAGCATCATTCCCGCAGGGGCCTGCACTTCGTTACCGTCGATCGTCAGGCTGACGAGCTTTTCGACCGGCCGTGGCATTAGGCGCTGACGCCCTCTATCGCAACTTCGGCGGCAGCAAACTCGGCTGCCAACTTGCGTTCGCGCTCGTTGCGGTTGGCCTCGATCTCGGCCTCAAACTCGTCGCGGAACTTGGCGATAAGCGAACCGATCGGCATCGCCATCGCGTCTCCGAGGACGCAGAGGCAGTGGCCAGTGATCTGCTCCTGAACGGCGGCCATAATGTCGAGATCCATCGGCGTCGCCGTGCCCTCCTTGATCCGCTCGACCATGTGGAAGGTCCAGCGCGTTCCTTCGCGGCAGGGCGTGCACTTGCCGCAGGATTCGTGCGAGTAGAACTTTGCCAATTTGTATGCGAGGTCAACGACCGACTGCGTCTCGTCAACGACGATGATCGCGCCCGAGCCAAGCATCGAGCCAGCGGCTTCGAGCGAGTCGTAGTCGTAATTGACATCGAGATCGTCTGCGGTCAAGACCGGCGTGCTTGAGCCGCCCGGGAACCAGCACTTGACCTTGCGGCCGTCGACTGGGCCACCGGCGAGGCCGTAGATCAGCTCGCGGCTCGAAGTTCCAAGCGCCACCTCGTAGTTGCCGGGGCGCTCAACGTTGCCGCTGATCGAAACCAGCTTCGTTCCGGCCGAATCCTTCACGCCGATCGCGGCGTAGCCTTCGGCGCCGAGCTCAATGATGCTGGGGATCGCCGAGAGCGTCTCCACGTTATTGATCAGCGTCGGTCCGTTGAAGAGCCCTTCGTTGGCCGGGAATGGCGGCTTCAGGCGCGGGTTCCCGCGCTTGCCTTCGAGCGAGTCGAGCAGGCCGGTCTCCTCACCGCAGATGTAGGCACCGGCGCCGCGCGCCAGCTCCAACTGAACGTTGAAGCCGGAGCCGAAGATGTTCTCGCCAAGAATGCCGCGCTCACGGGCCTCGGCAATTGCGGCGTCGAGAATGTCTGCCTGCTGGTCGTACTCACCGCGGATGTAGATGTAAGTGATCGTCGCGTCGACGGCGAAGGCGGCGATGATCACGCCTTCGATCAGCTGGTGCGGGTTTTTCTGAATCAGTTCGCGGTCCTTGAAGGTGCCGGGCTCCGATTCGTCGGCGTTGCAGACGACGTACTTCTGCATGTCGCCCTTCGGGATGAACGAGGCCTTCTTGCCCATCGGGAAGCCGGCGCCGCCGCGGCCGCGCAGCCCGGAGCCGCTCAGTTCGGTGATCAAATCGCCACGCTTCATCTTCAGCGCGACCTCTAGCTGCTTGTAGCCGCCGCGCGCCATGTACACGTCGATCGTGTTTAGGCCCGGCTCGTCGATGTTCTTAAAGAGCAGTGTGTCAGTCATTTCCAGCCACCTTTGGGTCGGCGCTAGGGCGACGTAGGAGCTGCTTTTCTGGCAGTGGGTCGTCGCCCTGGCGGATTTGTCGCGCGAGCTCAGGCACTTCGCTGAGCCCTATAGGGCCTACGTAAATGCCGTTGACTGAGGCCATCGGCGCGATGTCGCAGGCGCCGAGGCACTCGAAGCCGCGGACGTTCACATCGGGGTCCTCACCAAGCTCGCCTTCGAGCGCCGCCAGCAGCTCGTCGGCGCCGCAGAGCGAGCAGGAGATGTTGGTGCAGACGTAAACCGACTTGCGGCCAAGTGGCTCCATCTCGAACATGTCGTAGAAGGTCGCGACGGCAGTCAGAGCTGCCGGCGTGCGGCCGAGCACAGCGGCGGCCTGCTCAATCCCTTCCGGCGGGCACCAGCCGTAATGCTCTTGGACGGCGTAGAGAGCCGGAATGAAGGCTGAGTCGCCGACCGGGAAGCGGCGCATCCCATCCTCGATTGCCGCCCGCAGCTCGGCCGGCACCTCGGTCGTCGCGGCGTCGGGGATCACAGCCGGTTCTTTGGTCAGGTCGGCGGCGCGGTCCCAGCCCGGGATCCGCGAATCGTTCGTGAAGCGGGCAACGTGGCGCTGGACGTCGGCCATCAGCGATCGACCCCGCCGATGATCGGGTCGAACATCGCGACCGTTGCCAGCATGTCGGCAATCAGCCAGCCCTCGGTCGCGGCCGGAGCGGCCTGCATGTTGACGAGGCTTGGATCACGCATATGGACGCGGGCCGGCTTGCTCGAACCGTCGGAGCGGACGAAACAACCGAGCTCGCCGCGGGCGCCCTCGATCGCGTAGTAGGCCTCCCCGGCCGGAACGCGCATCCCTTCAGTTACAAGCTTGAAGTGGTGGATCAAGGCCTCCATTGAGGTCGCAAGCTCGTGTCGCGGCGGCAGCGCGATCTTGCGGTCCTCGGTGATCGTCGGCCCGTCAGGGAGGTTGTCGAGCGCCTGAACGATGATCTTGATCGACTCTTTGACCTCCGCTAGGCGAACCTGGAAGCGGTCGTAGTTGTCGCCCTTCGTGCCAACCGGGATCTGAAAGTCGAAATCTTCGTAGGAGCTGTAAGGCATCGCCTTGCGCAGGTCCCATGGATCGCCGGCGGCGCGTAGCAGTGGGCCGGTGACGCCGTACTCGCGCAGCTTCTCGACCGGCAGCGGGCAGACGTCGCGCTGGCGCTGGAGGAAGATCTCGTTCTTATTCAGCAGGTCGCCGTAGATGTCGGCGCGCTCGGGCATGATCGCGCAGAACTTGCGCACCTGCTCAATCCACCCCTCGGGAATGTCCTCGATCACGCCGCCGATCTGGAAGTAGCGCGTGTGCATCCGCTGGCCGGATGACATCTCGAACAGGTCAAGCAGCGTTTCGCGCTCGCGGAAGCAATACCACCAGACCGAGATCGCGCCGAGGTCGAGCGCGCTGGTACCGAGGAAGACGAGGTGGCTCATGATTCGATTTAGCTCAAGGTGAATCACTCGCAGGTATTGGGCGCGCTTTGGGATCTCAACTTCGAGCAGCGCCTCAACTGCGCCGCAATAGGCCATTGCGTTGAAGTAGTAGGAGACGTAATCCATCCGCTCAACTACCGGGATTGCCTTCCAGTAGCTCTTCTGCTCGGCCGTCTTCTCAATCCCTGTGTGGAGGTAACCGAAGATCGGCTGTAGCCGACGGATCACTTCACCATCGAGCGTCACAAGCAGACGCAGAACGCCGTGCGTAGCCGGGTGGTGGGGACCAAGGTTGAGCGTCAAGAGCTCGCGGTCTCCTTCGAACTCGGTCGTCTCCGAGATCGTGACGCTCTCTTCCATCTTGCGGTAGGCGCTCAGCTCGCGCGCGGCAGGATCGACGGTGCTCATTCAAACCACCGCGGAACGTTGTGTTCGTTGTGCGTAAAGAGAACCGGCTCGCCGCCGATTGGGAAGTCGCGGCGCTGCGGGTAGCCTTCGTAATCCTCTGGCATCAGGATCCGGCGCAGGTCGGGGTGGCCATCAAAGATCAAGCCGAACATGTCGTAGGCCTCGCGCTCCTGGTTGTTGGCGCAAGGCCAAGCTGGCGTAACCGACGGCAGGTGCGGGTCCTCGCTTGAGACGCGCAGCGTCAAGGCGACGCGGTCGCAGGCCTGGCGGCTGAGCAGCTCGTAGTCAACGCCGAGCCGTGGCTCGTTTGGGTAGTAATCGAGGCCGTGGACGCTGGCGAGAAACTCATAACCGGCGGCGCGCAGCACTTCGAGCGAGCCGACGATCGACTCCGGCCTCACCTCGATCGCAACGCGGCCGGGGCTCTCTACCGTGTCGATCACGCTCTCAGCGTCGCTTGCTTTCAGCGCGCCAACGAGGCGCTCGAGCGTGGCTGCGTCAGGCATTGGTGCCCTCCGTGCCGCCGGCGCCAAAGACATTCACTCCGGTCGCGTCGGCCGGGGCGAGCGGGTAAACCTCCTCTGTTCCTTCGGCCTCGTAGCGCTCGCGCCAACCGAGCGTCGGGTCGCCATGGACCATTGAACGGAGCTCAAGGATTCCGTGCATCAGTGCTTCCGGGCGCGGCGGGCAACCGGGCACGTGGACGTCGACCGGCATGAACTTGTCGGCCGGGACGATCGCGTAGTTGTTGAAGACGCCCATCGAGCTTGAGCAGGCACCCATCGCAATCACGTACTTGGGCTCCAGCATCTGGTCGTAAATGCGGCGGATAACCGGCGCCATTTTGATCGAGATCCGGCCCGAGAGGACGAGCAGATCGGCTTGGCGCGGCGAAGCGCGGAAAGCCTCGTAACCAAAGCGGGCGATGTCGAGCCGCGAGGCGGCGACGGTCATCATCTCGATCGCGCAGCAGGCCAGCCCGAAGGTCAAGGGGAAGAAGGAGTTGCCGCGCGCCCAATCCGAAGCCTTCTCAAGCGTCGTCGTCAACACACGCTGCTGAACGAACTCGTCGAGATCCTTGTCGTCGAGCTCGCCGCGCAGCATGTCTCGCGCGCGCAGCCCCTGGGCGCGAAACTCCTCGGCGTCGCTTGCCTTCTGGCGGATTACTTCCATGTCAACGCTCCGCGGCGCCAGACGTAGCCGAAACCAACGAGCAGCAAGACTATGAAGGTGATCGTCTCGATCAGCGCAAAGGTTCCGAAGGCGCGCAGCTCAACGGCGATCGGGTAAAGGAATAGAACTTCGATGTCGAAGAGCAGGAAGAGGATCGCGATCATGTAGAAGCTGATCCCAAAACGGAAGCCCTGTTTTATCTCCGAGGGCATGCCGGATTCGTACGGGTCGGCCTTGTGATTATTGGCTCGTGGCGGCGGCCCGAGGAACTTATTTAGCAAGCCAAAAACGATGCCGATTGTGGCGCCGATGGCGATGAAGATCAGTGCAGGGGCGTAAGTCGACAACACAGCCTGTTGTTGTATCACCTAAGGGCAGCGCAGAGGTGACCGGTCAGAGATCGTGACAAAGAGCTCAAATTGCGACAATTAGCGGACATCGCGGCCTTGCTCGTCGCAGCGCTCGGCGCGCTCGGCACGCTCACGGGCGCATGGGCTTGGTGGCAAGGCTCACTGGAGCGCGGCTTTTGGATTCTCTGGCGCGTGACGCAGCTCGCGACGACGGCATTGGCGGCCGTCGCACTGATCGTTTTTGTTGCTGACTACAAGCCTGCCAGCGGCCTCTTCTGGCTCTACATGCTGCTGCCGATCGCGGTCTCGATCATCGCCGAGCAGTTGCGCGCCGCGTCGGCCGACGCCGTCCTCAGCTCGCGCGATCTCGATGATGCTCAGGCCGTCGGCAAATTACCAGCTAGCGAGCAACGCCTGATCGTCGCGACAATCGCCAACCGCGAGTTAGCGGTCGCCGCGGTCGCCTGCTTCGTGATCGCATTCCTTGCACTAAGGGTGATCGCAACAGCGTGATTTGCGTGCCAACTTCGCTGGGCGGCCAGCGATCCGCGCGGCGCTCTCGTATTATTGGCGAAGCTATGTTGCTGCGCCGCTCAATGCCAATCCTTCTGATCGCTGCCGCCAGCTTCGTGCTGGCTGCCTGCGGCTCCGAAGGGAACAGCGTCAGCGGCCAATCTGCTGCGATCGAATCAGGAAGCCAGCTCTTCGCCGCGCGCTGCTCCGGCTGCCACACGCTCAGCGTCGTCGGTGCAGAAGGCTCGGCGGCGCAGGTTTCGAGCGCGGAGAAAACGAACGGGCCAAACTTCAACACGCGCAAAGAGTGTTACGAAAACGTCGTCTACGCAATCCAAAATGGCGGCTTCTCCGGTGCGATCATGCCGGCCAACATTGTTGTCGGCAAAGAGACCGAGCAGATCGCCGCCTTCCTCTCCAAATATGCAGGCAGCGAAGCGATGAGCGGCACTGGCAGCACGGCGAAGTGCGCTCCGAAGTCAGCCAACGCCGGCGGCTAGAAGAGGCAGGCCTGGCGCGCGATGCTGGACCTCAAGCGCCTTCGCAGTGAGCCGGACGTTGTAAGAGCAGCGCTCGAACGGCGCGGCGGCGCCGACGGGCTGGACCAAGTGATCGAACTCGACGAGCAGCGCCGCTCACTGCTGCCGCAACTTGAGGCGCTCCGCGCCGAGCAGAACGCGGCCAACGAAGCAATCTCGGCCGCCAAGGCCAGCGGCGAATCGGCCGACGAGCAGATAGCAGCGATGCAGGCCGTTGCGGCACGAGCAAAGGAACTTGACGCTCAGCTTCAGGCCGCCGAAGCTGAACTGGACGGAGCGCTCGCGCTGCTGCCAAATCTCCCAGACGACGACGCCCCGGCCGAGGACACCGTGCTGCGCGAGTGCGGCGAGCGGCCGAAGTTCGACTTCGAGCCGCGCGACCACCTCGACCTCGCAGGCGAGCGGATCGACATGGAACGAGGCGCGCGACTCTCCGGCGCTCGCTTCGCCTACCTGCGCGGTGAGCTTGTGATGCTCGAGCTGGCACTCGTGCGGTGGACATTGGAGCTGCTCGGCGAGCATCACTTCGAGCCAGTAATCCCGCCCGTACTGGTTCGCGAAGAGGCGCTCCATGGAACCGGCTTCCTGCCCGACACCGAGCAGCAGATCTACCGCCTCGCCGACGATGACCTCTACCTAGTCGGGACGAGCGAAGTGGCGCTGGCCTCGCTCCACGCCGACGAGATTCTCGACGCCGAGAAGCTGCCGCTGCGCTACGCCGGCTTCTCGCCCTGCTTCCGCCGCGAGGCCGGCTCGGCCGGGCGCGACACGCGCGGCATCTTCCGCGTTCATCAGTTCGACAAGCTTGAAATGTTCAGCTTCGTGCCGCCTGAAGATGCCAAAGAGGAGCATCTGCGGCTGCTGGCAATCGAAGAGCAGATCCTCACAGCGCTCGGCCTCCCCTACCGCGTCGTCGACATTGCGATCGACGACCTCGGCGCCTCAGCGGCGCGGAAGTTCGACTGTGAAGCCTGGCTGCCGAGCGAAGAGCGCTACCGCGAGCTGACATCAACTTCGAACACAACCGATTTCCAAGCCCGCCGCTTGGCAATTCGGATGCGCCGCGAGGGCGGCAAGCCGGAGTTACTGGCGACGCTCAACGGAACCGCGGTCGCAGTCGGCAGCACGATCATCGCGCTGCTTGAGAACGGGCAGCAGGCCGACGGTTCGGTCGTTCTCCCCGAGTGCCTCGTGGCTTGCGGCTCGCCAGCAGTGCTTCCTCCAGCGGGGGCCTGAAGCTGGCGATGGACCTCAACGCCGACATGGCGGAGGGGAGCGGGCCGGAGGGCTGGGCCGCCGACGCTTCGCTGCTCGACGTAGTCACCAGCGCCAACATCGCTTGCGGCGGCCACGCCGGCGACGCGGAGACGATGCGCCGCGCCTGCGATGCGGCGCTCGAGCGCGGCGTGCGGATCGGCGCCCACCCCGGCTACGGCGACCGCGAGAACTTTGGCCGCACCGAACTGGGGCTCGCGACCGGCGAGGTCGTGGCTCAGGTTGCAGAACAGATCACGCTGCTGGAATCGATCGCCGCCTCAAGCGGCAGCGCTGTCACGCACGTCAAGCTGCACGGCGCGCTCTACCACCGTGCGCTGCGCGACGACGAGCTGGCGGCGGCGCTGGCCGAGCTCATTGCCGGGCTGGCGAGCCCGCCGGTTGTGCTTGCGCCGGCGAGCGGCGCGCTGGTTGATGCTGCGCGGGCGCGCGGCCTGGGCTGCGCAGCCGAAGGCTTCGCCGACCGCGCCTATGACGCGGCCGGGCTGCTGGTTCCGCGGGATCAGCCGGGCAGCGTTCTCGGCCCCGAAGAGGCGGTTGCTCAGGCACTGCGGCTTGCGCGCGAGGGCAGCGTCATTGCCAACGACGGGACAGTCCTCCCGATTGACGTCGAGTCGATCTGTGTCCATGGCGACACGCCAGGGGCGATCGAGCTGGCAGGCGAACTGCGAGCAGCGCTCACTGGAGGCGGCATCGAAGTGAAGGCCTTCGCTTGAGTTTGCCCCCCACAATTAGGCCGGCTGGCGACCACTCTGTTCTGATTGAGCTGGAGGGAAACGACGCCGTCCAGCGGCTCGCGGCCGGGCTCGAGGCGCGACGTGGCAGCGAGCTTGAAGAGATCGTTCCCGGGCACGAAACGCTGCTGCTGGTTTGGCGTGAGGGCGCTCCGCCGATCGGAGCGATCGAGCAGCTGATCGCCGGCGCTGAGCTAACCGCTGAGGCGAGCGCTCAGCCAGCCGAGATCGAGCTGCGAGTGCGCTACGACGGGCCTGACCTCGCAGCCGTGGCCGAGAGCTGCGGCTTCAGTCCGCAGGAGCTAGTTACTCGCCACCTAGCTTGCCTCTACCGCGTCGGCTTCATCGGCTTCTCACCGGGCTTCGCCTACCTGCTCGGCGGCGACCCGGCGCTGCAGCCGCCGCGACTGGCCGAGCCGCGCACGCGCGTTCCGGCTGGCGCGCTGGCGATCGCCGGCCCCTACTCGGCCGTCTACCCGCGCAGCTCGCCGGGAGGTTGGAACTTGATCGGTAGCTGCGATGAGCTGATCTTCAACGAGGCGCGGAATCCCCCAGCGCTACTGACTGCGGGGATGGCCGTGCGACTGGTGGCGAAGTGAGCGTCACGATTGAAGTTATTAAGGCGGGCGCGCTGACGACGCTGCAGGATCTCGGGCGGCCAGGTTTCGCTCACCTCGGCATCCCCCGCTCCGGCGCCGCTGACCGCAGCTCATTGAAGCTGGCCAACCGACTGGTCGGCAACGCTGAGGGAGCGGCGGCTCTGGAGTGCACGCTGATCGGG
>OFRL01000624.1_pt1 | contig 14982 bp, 17 predicted proteins | sample 1543121 | NCBI WGS metagenome assembly OFRL01 (sample SAMN07774228, study PRJEB24372) | wastewater metagenome | isolation source: Lake Maggiore Cannobio | place: Italy: Cannobio | collected 2016-01
GTTGTAAGTGCCGGGTGCTATCGCCATGGTGACAGTCTAGCCTTTGCCTTGGCCCATGCTAGCCTACCTTGGCATTGACGTGTTACCAAGGGAAACAGATGAAGAAAATTAAACCGCTACCTCCCATTGAATCCTTGGCAACTTGGTTTGAAGTCATAGGTCCAGACCTTGTATGGAAACAAGCGTATTTCCCAGAATTGGTTGGGAAAAGAGCTGGCTACCGTCGTCCTGATGGCTATGTAGAAATAAGTAAGCATGGGCAAAAAATGCTTGCCCATAGGATTTCCTATGCTTTAGCTAATCAGATTGATCCAGGCAATTCCTTTGTCGATCACATAGATGGAAACCCAAGTAACAACAACCCATCTAATTTGCGCCTAGCTACTTGTGTTGAAAATTTGCGCAACTCTAGAAGATTAAGCCGACACAATAAATCAGGCAAGAAAGGTGTCTGTTTTACCACTATTAATGGAGTTGATTATTGGAAAGCCTTGTTTTATGTTGACGGAAAATCGTATTTTATTGGCGCCTATGCCACAAAAGAAGCTGCTATTGCTGCCCGTGAAGTTGCAGAAAGATTTGCGTATGGAGATTTTGCTCCACTAGCGGCCTTGCCCGCGCAAAGCCTTTTTCCCCTTGCGACGGGGACGTGATCGTTTGCCTTGACCAATAGACGTGGTTTTCGGTGGCCCCGGTTGGTGGCTGATGTGCGCTGCACCAGCTTTTGCGCGGACTGCCATCAGTCAATCCCGAGAGCGGCCTTGATCTCGTCGGGAGTTTTGGCACTGTCGATGACATCCTGAATGTCACTGTACTTATCGCGAATGGCTTGGCGGGCCTCTTCAGCTTCGGCGGCGTCCACGCCGGGGATTTGCTTGGCGATCACCTCGTCATGCGGGGCAAACTCCTCAGCTCGCTTGGTGCGGCGGATGTCGTGGCCGATGGACTTGGCCTTGCCTAGGTCCACCGCTACGGCAACACCGTCAGCGACCCAGGCATTGCGGAAGTACCGGTCGCTGGGGATGGCGGCGTCTTCCACTATTTTGTAGGCGACACCTTCGGGGACATCCTTCAGGGCCAGCTCAACTGACTCGGTGGGGATGATGACGGCAACACCGCCTTCTGAGTTTTGGTAAATGATTCGTTTCATGATGGGTTACCGGAAGATGGCAAGGAACATATGACTAGAATCCTTGAAACTAGTTGCATTGCTGTTGTCGTCCTGATAAGTGTTTGAAATTCTGATAGAACCAGCAACTGGCGCAGTGTTGTATGCGTTTGTGGACCATGAATCTCCATAGGCCGCAGTCCCGGACAAACCCATTGCCACGGCTGCATAGTTTGCATCCACCATTGCTGTAGTGAAGTTCACCGTGTAATCCCCAACCCCATTATCCGTAATGCTGCTCACGTTGTAGCTAGCGCGGATTGCCACGGTGCCGGTGCCGTTGAAGTTTACCCAAGCTTTTGCGCCTTGAGCATTGTCCCAAGATGCAGCGCTGCCGCTAGTGATCAATGCCTTGCCTGCGTTGCCGGTTTGGCTGGGAAGCAATGCAGCCAATGCTGTGCTTGCTGTCGTGGCACCCGTGCCGCCATTGGCAATTTGTGTAATGCCACCAACTTGGAAGCCAGCCGGATCAATGACACCTTCCGTGATCCAAGCACTATTGGAGCCGTTCCGTATTTTCTTGACCGGCGGACTGCTGCTGGTATCAATCCAAGGCTGAAATGCAACCGTTACGGTTGGTGCGCTGTTGCCGCTGCTTTGGCTGTAGAGCGCAGCCAAGTTGTCGTTGATGTCCGCACGAACGCTTGGAAACGTTGCGTTTTGAACTACTTGATCAGATTGAGCCATTAGAAGGCGCGACCGTAGCCAACGGCATTGTAGGTGAAGTTTACCACCTGCCTACTGCCACCTTGCAAAAATTCGACGTTAAAGCCAGTGCGGGTAAGGTTTGTGATTTCTGCGTGTGTGTTTGCTCCAATCGACAATGCAGTAACACCGATGCTAGGCAGCAGCGTGTAGTACGGATCGCCAACGGTCACTGCCTTGTAGAAAGCGTTGGGGAATGTGATCGTCGTCACGGCGCTGCTGCTGCTTGTCAGCGTGGCCAGACTGGTGGTCACACGCCGGGTCAGCTCCAGCTCGGCGCCAAGTTCGTCAATCGCAACGCCAATCAATTCTGTTTCGGTGGTGAAGATGGCCTTCACTTGGACGCCACGACCACGGATCATGCCGCTTGTAAATTCAGTCCATAATCCATACGTCGGTGAGCCAGCCGGATCATCAAGCGTGGTGCGGACGTAGGTTGCGACGTTGATTTGGTCCGCAACAGTGCCATCAAAGAATCCAGGTTGTGCATCAAAGTCCCCACTTACAGCGTCAAACAGCGTGGAGAAAACAACCGGACGGCTGACGATGTAACGTCTGATCCTGAAATCATACACATCGCCAAGATCAAAGGTGTCTGCAAATTGATACTTGGCGCCGCAATCACCAGCGCAATAGATGGTTTCCCAATAGTCGGGCGCAACGTAGATGTTTGGCGTCAGCAGTAGCGCTGCTTCACCAACGTCATAAGTGCAGTTTGTTTTTGTTCCGCTAAATGGTGTAGCAAGATCTTCTTCGGCCCATTCTTTTGCAGTGACCCGTGACTCAGGTTCTGGCAGTACAACTTCAACGCCAGTTGCAATCACGGAGCGGTTGCCAAGAAAATCCTCAAACTTCAGGAAGTAGGTGCCAGGCAGCAGCGGCACTTGCTTTTGCGTGGAGCTACCAGCCACCGCCTGCACCACATCATTGCTGCTGTTCCAGTCAGCACTGGCAAGTGCCCGTGGATCGTGGCGGATAATTACGCGGCCACCAACCTGCACGTCAAGTTCTGGTGCTTGTTTCCAGGTGATGATCACCATGTCCTCGCCAGTTGCAATGGCACTGAGATTTTGCACGTCTGATGGCGGCGCACCAAGACCAGCCACGGTGTAGTCGGCAAGTGCTGGCTCACTAAACAAAAGGCCAGATGAACTGACGCTACTTACCTGGATTTGGTAGTTACCAGTCTTGGCATCAAGGATGTCGAACGTGCTGCCTTGCACCGTAACCGTGGTGAAGTTGTCGTCCTCGTAGCGATATTTGACGCGGAAATTTTTAACACCTTGAGGTGCAAACCAACCAAACGTAATCTTGACTGCAATACGCCCGTTGAGCTCATACTGCACCTCAGGGCTAGTCCCACCACCAAACTGAGCACTGCTGATAATTGCTAATTCACTTGGCTGCGCGGGAATTACGTTTAAATCAGTTGAATCTCTAAATTCAAGCGGTGCGCCATCTTCGATGTAGGCATACTTGCTTTCATTGTGTGCAATGGCTGTGATGCCATAGTTAATGCCGTCCGATTCATTGATGCTTAAAACGCGCCAAGTGGTTGCTTGAAGTGATGGGCTTTCAAGAATCCAGATACTATTGAAATTGGGCGTATCGCTTAGTGCAGCTTGTAGCGTAATTACACTTCCAACAATGGTAGAAACTTCCCGTTGCTCTACGGTTCCATCAGGCAGGATTACGCTCAGTAGTGAGCCACCTTCGTAGCTGAGGTTAGTGCTGGCAGAATCATCAACGGTGATTGTGGTGGTTGTTGCGGCTGCAACGCGACCAGCGCGACGTGATCCAGCACGAACCGGATCTGAGATCAAAATGATTTGCCCAGGTCGCACTTGCTGACCTGCGTCAAGGCTTGACGCAAACGTGCATACTTCCTTTTCGTAGCGCTCGGAGAATAGGAGCCATTTGCCGATCCGGTTGGCTTGGCCGCGACTGGTGCAGGCAAAGGCGCTGATCTCGGATTTGACCACGCCGTACTTGGCAATGGAGTCGGTGTCTTCGACCACCTCGTAAGCCGTGTCCCGAAGGCCTTTTACTGTTTCACTTTCTTGGTCGTAACGAACGTCTAAGTAGCTGACTACCGCTACGTTGGGGCGAATCTTTAAACTTGAACCGCTATAGGAAAAACCTTCAGGAGTGGTGTTAGCTTGGTTGAATAAATAGACCGGATCCGATGGCGCATCTTGCGCAATCGTCAAGCTGCCAATGCTCCAGTATGCTTGGCAGCGCATGACTGACAACAAGTCATTAACCAGCTTGTACGCTTCTTCTGCGGTTTGAATTGAAGTATTGCAGCTAAACCGCGCCTCTTGACCACCAACACCATCATTGACTAATGCGTTGGAGTACTTGCTGGCGGCAAAGAAAGCCCACTTATCAAGCTGTGCTGCGGCAATGTGATTGCCGAATCCATAGCGGGTGCTGGTTAGCAGGTCCCATAGGATCCACGCGGGACATGATGTCCATGCATATTGATTAAGACTTCCATTCCACACAAAATTTTCTGGGTAGATAATGCGGCCAGTTGCCGAGTCAACCGTCACACCGTCAGGAATTTTAATCTTGATACCTTTAACAAAATAACTCCGTGACGGAATGCTACTAAATTGTTCCGCATCAACTCGCAACCCAACCAATGCGCTATTGGCATAGGTAAGTTTTGCATCAATAATTTCTGTGTATGTAAGCCAACTAAAAGCATTGGTTAGCAACGAATCCGTGCTGTCGTCCGTGATGCGTGTGACTTTTATGTTTACGTTGTCCGCAGGATTTGGCCGCGCCAGTTGAATTAGGTAGTCTTTGCGATATTCGTCTGCTGTGCGACCGCTAATAGTATCATCAATTTTAATTGTATAACCACCTCCTTGGTAATCTACAGCAATTTGCAAACGTACACTGGCACCTGATGTATCGCCGTTGCTACTGTTAATTTGCTGAAGTGATGGGATTGCAATGGTGACGCGAACAGCATCGACATCAACATCTGTAATGGTGCGAACTTGTGGAACGGCCTTGACAACTGTAATGCCAACAGTTTTCTCGTCTTCAACTCCGCCGCTCAATGGAATGTAAGGCTGATTTTGTGCTCCATTACGAGTGTAGATTGTAACATCTTGAAAATTGTATGTACCGTCTTTGTTTTGAAGCGGTGTGTTGTTTAAAAATATTGACTTGTTTCCGTTGACTAAACCTTCAATTTCGCCTTCGGAGATCAGGTCAATGACGTTGGCGTATTGCCTTGAATCAAGACTATCAGGCGCGGTTGATGGAGTGCGGCTGCTGCCACCTTTGCCACCTTTGCCAAAACCACCACCACCACCTGCACCAATGATCGTCATGCTTGCACCTGCACTGTGTCGGTGCCAGCGGAGATGACCACGCTGCCAACCAATGTCATACCATAAACGCAGGGTACGGGAATACCTTGCCGAGATGTTTGCTGGATGCCTGAGAAATTAAATGTTTTGCGTGGGTCGTTAACAGTGTCTGGACCCTGCGGAACTTGGGGCACCGGGGTCAATAGTTGCGAAACTCCACCAAGCAACAACGAAAATCCAACCCCCGCCAGAACAGTGCTAACAGCAATAGGAGCAGCAAGTCCAAGCAACCCAATAGTTGCACCACCTGTAAAAAATGCACCAGCAATTAGCGCAACCCCAATGGCTATCTTCAACGCTCCTCCACCAGCACCAGCAACCACCGGCATGATCTTGATGTCCTGCTGCCCGGCTGGATCGTGAATCTCGTCTAGCCCTAGGTCATACGTACCAACTGTCACCCGGTAATACTGCTCCGCCATGTGCTGCTCAATGCCAGGGAAATTGGCCACCAGCATCCGCACCGCCTCAGCCGCAGTGGCCACATCTGCTGTGAGCACACGCTTGCCAATGAACTTGGCCAACGACCCGTAAAGCTTGATCTTACGGAGCATGACGCAACCTCCTTCCGGTTACTTTAGCCAACCATCCGCCGTACATGTCCCTACTGCTCAGGCGACCTTGGATGTGATGGAGCACCATCCCGTCGCCAACATACACGGCGCAATGGTTTAAGCCGGGTGCATTGATTGACATCAGCAACAGGTCCCCAACTCCTAATTCCTCGTCTTCTAGGAGTTCACGAAATCCAGTAGCAGCCCAGCAGCCGTCAAACATGGGTGCTACAAGGAAGTCGGCTGGATCTGTTGGCCGATCCCAGTCACGCAACACGATGCCTTGCTCGGCGTACCAGTCACGGGCCAATGTCCAGCAGTCCTGCACGGACCATACCCATTGGCGACCGATCAATGGTGCCTTGTAACCACATGGTGTGTAGGTGCCCCATGCCTTGGTCTTGGGATTGACGATGTGCCATGGCAGGCCACTGGCCTCGGCTGCCACCTTGTCTGCGTCGCTGGCCATCGGCATGGTCACCGGGTGGCTGTGAACGATGGCGGCAATTTCGCCAGCATCCTCCGCAGCAGCGTAATCCTCGGGATCCAGCACAAACATTTGCTCGGGATGCTTGGCAAGGTTGCTGCATGGCCAGTAGCGTTCGCGACCTTTGATGACCACGACCACGCCACAAGCCTCCAGCGGATCCTGCGCTTCAGCATGTTCCAAAGCATAGTTGCGCCAAGTCATGCGAAATATGTACCAATGCCCACGAATCCTCCGTGGGGCAACTCGGCATTCTGGCCAAATCTTGCTTTACAACTGTCAACACGTTTGCCGCACACGTCTTGGTTTGCGTTTCCTACAGGCTCATCACTTGCGTTGAAGTAATCGGTGCCGGTATAGCTGCACTCAGCCGAGCGGTAGACCCATTGACAACGGGCAATACACTGCCGCTTGGGTGCCCTAACACCAGCCATGTCAAATGCACTGGCTAGCTCAAACTCAACAACGTCGCGGTTCTCTGCTGACTTGCGATCCACGAAATACACCTCCCGTGGAAATTCAGCAGTCGCGTCAGGAATGCCAAATGGGTTGCCACCTTCTTGGTAAATAAATGTATCGTCTTCGTAAAGAAGCGCAAAGCTGTCTTCGGTCAGCAGGTAATCACTGCTAGCCGAAAAGTTGTCGTTATCAATAAACCGTGCCAGTGTCCTGATGCGCGTAAATTTGGCACCTTCCAAACCTTCGGGCAAGTCCGAGATCAATCCTGTAATCGTCCCCATCAAATTGCTGATCCGCATCTTGGGACGCGGCAAGGTGCCTTGGCCGCTGTACTCAAAACCTTCTACCTCAATGGGTAGTGCCATGTACGATTGCCCGTTCCACACCAGTTCGCCGTAATTGTTGGCATTTGTACCAGCATGAAAATAATGCGTTTCCGATACACCGTGCTGGGACACATTTAGTTCAAGCTGAAACAGTTCAATCAGTGCACCAGGTGCAATCTCCTGTAATGCACTGGTTAGCTCTGCCGTGCTATCGCCTTCTGCATAACCAGCAAGCCAATAGCCGGTTACAACGTAAGTCATCGATTATGCAGTTACGGCTTTGATGACTGCAAAGCCGATCACGATGGCTTCACCCAGTGCACCAGCAGTTATGTTGCGGACGTTGATGGAAGCTGAACCGGCGGCTGCTTGAGCGTTGAGCAAGTAAGCACCAGCAGTGCCATTGCCGACGTGGTTTAGCACCAGCAGATCTGTTGCCGCGATGGTGCTGTTGGTTAGCGTGAAGCTCACCGTAGTAGCCGCAGCCAGCGACGCGGAATCCATCGTGATCCGACCGCACTTTTTGTTAAGGACGACTGTCCCACTTTTGTTGGGGCTTTGAGATACGGTCCCACCCTCGCCGGTTATGTACCCAGCCTTATCGGTGTTAAGGTTTGTGAAGTTGGCATCAACCTCGTTATGGGTCAGCGGGCTGCCTTTGCCTGCGCGGGTAACGATGGTGCTCATGGGGTTGGCTCGAAGACTTGAGTAAATGTTGCTTGTATTGTGGCACGATTCAGGTAAGGAATCGACTTAGACCAGTCGTAGCAGGTCCACTGGTATGCAGTTGCCTCGGCAGGTGGTGTCCAAGTGAACGATGCGCCATCAGCAGCCCGTGCATCAAGAAAGGCTTCGATGGTGTCCGCGTCAGTTTCGGACACCTCCCAAGTAAGGCTCCAGACCTTGGGGTTCTGGTTCAATCCCACCGTTAGCCTCTGGGCGTAGCCGTCACCAAACTGCACCTGCCGCACCGTCGGCTGGTTGGTCTTCTGGGCGCCATAAGTTGGCGTGATGCTTGGGAAGGTTGCCATTAGAGATCCAGGGTGATGGTGCCGTTGGTGACGAAATCGCAGCTCATCTTGGAGACGTCATCCACTGCCGCGCTGTAGGAGGCATTGGTGATGATGCCATTGAAGACAATACGTTTTGTGTCAGCCTGGGATAGATACAGCTCGAATAGGGCTGTGCCATCGTCAGACGAAGTGTTGACGGCTTCGATGAAGGTGTTGTTGTCGCCCGTGTAGATCAAGTTGACGGTGCCAGAGCCGGAGATCAGGCCGCCGCATTTTTTGGAATACGTGTCGTTGATTTGGGTGGTTTCGTACACCTGTTTTTCAACGCTCATGCTCCAGTCGGTGATTTGTACAAGGGTGGCTGCCGCGCCACCTGTGCTGTTGAATTTGACGGAGCCTTGGTAGCCGTAGTAGTAAGCCATTAGCGTCGGGTACCAGCCAAGAGGCCACCAGGGCGTTGTTGTTTCACCAATTCTGCCTGAACTGCAGCAGAAACGACAACTCCGAGTTGTTTAGCCTGGGCTTGGTCGCCCTGGACGTTGGAACCGCTGGCGTCCACGTTGACCACAACGTTAGTAGTACCACCGCCGCCGAGGGCATCGTTGGGGATGACAGTGCCACTGCGACCGGGCATGAATAGTTCAGGACCCTTCTCACCCACGATGTAGGGAGTATTGGCCATAGCCGGACCACCAGTAGCAAGACCTGGAAAACTATTGGCTGGGTTGAATGTACCGAGCCCAGTATTGTTAATTCCTCCCATGTCAAATCCAGAGCCACCAGATTTTGCAAGTCCACCACCTGGGAACAGTTGAAGTACAGAATTAAGGATCGTCATCGTGATCCACTTGGCGATAATCTGGGCGGCCATGTCTAGGAAGGCATCGGCCACGCTTTGGAAGAAACTACCCAGAGCCTCCCGTGCAGTCATGGAACCATCGATGATGCCTTTAAACGATGTGCTGAAGGCTGTGCCAACCGCATTGGCGATGCCGCCGTACTGCTCGGTAACTTGATTGACTCTTAGTTGCTGTTGTTCAATTGCAGATAGAGTATCAAGTTTTTGAAGATCGATAGCATACTGGGCTTTATCGTTACTTAAAGTTTTTTGGGCTTTTTCAAGATTGCCACCTGTTAGATTTGTAATATCTGCTTCACGTCTATTTATTGCTTCTAGTCGGGTAGCAAGAGCATCCCGTTGGGCTTGCTGCTGTGCATTAAGCTGTTGCTGTTGGAATTCAAAACCAGTGCCACCAAGACTCTTGGCAAGGTTTCCACGTGCTCCTGCGATGTCTGCTGCAGCTTCACTACCAGCAACCTTCAAAGCCCCTTTACTTTGGATGTCTGCAATATCTTGTGTGTACTTTAGTTCCAGTGCTTTATCAATGTTTATTTTATTTTGTATAGTGGCCTGTAGTGCCAGTAGTTGGGCTTTCCGCTTAAACAATTCGACAATAACATCCTGTTCGCGCCTATCCGTTGCGGAAGCTAATGCTGCTTCTTCTTCCAAGTCTAAAATATGTGATTTAGTGTCTAACTCATTCTGTGCATTTTTAATACGATCTTTTAGAACTGCATACTCACCTTTATACAATGTATCTAGTTCAAACTGAGCATTCACACCATCTAAGGTGGTAGTTACAATATCTTTGCGTAAAGAGGCTACGGATTTGAGTACTCCGGCTTCTTTATCTGCTGCTTGTTTTGCTGTACGAGCGGCGCTTTCTTGGGCATTTTTAGCTGCCTCAGTACGTTTTCGATTTAAATCATTTAATGATATGTTTCGCTGAAGTTGAAGTGCATACACATCCGCAATTTCATATTCTTTTTTAGCGAGCAACTCCGCTAATTGTACACGGTATTCTTGCTGAATACTTAGTTTTTCTAGTTCAAATACTTCCGTGTTTAAAATATTACCGCTAGTTCTGGATATTTTTAATTTGTTTTCTAGTAATGCAATCTGATTTTTAGATGCTGCTGTTACCCTATCTACAATGCCTACGTTTTTCTCTGTTTCTTGGTTTATCTGTATTTGACGATCAATAATAAGCTCTCGAATGCGTAAAGCTTCCCCTGCATCGCCACCAAACAGACGACCTTTGTTAACTGCATCGTATTGTTTTTTAAGGGATTCAAGTTGTGGATCGTTTGTTGTTACACCAGCTTGTCGGAAAGCATTAGCACGAGTGAGTGTATTTGTTACACCTTCTAGTAATCCGGCAAGTAGATCAGCACTAGCTGCGCGAATTTGTGTTATTGCAACTTCCCAGGCATTTGCTAGGTCGGTTGCTGCATCACCATACCGACGTAAAGCCTGCACTCCACTGTCGCCAATAACCTTGGCTAATTCTTTTGTTGCAGCAGCCAGGGCAACTTTAGCCCCCTGTTCACTTTCAAGCTCTTTAATATAATTAGCAGTAGCAGTTCCGGTCAAACCTGCAGCGGCAATTACTTTATCAAAATCCCCGGTAAGGGGATTTAATGCCTTTCCGAGTTCTTGCGTTTTTAGGTTGAATTGATCAATAGCTTGACCAATAGCACCACCTAAGATTTGTCCACCGAAACCTGACCCGACAAACGAGCCAGCCAGTGAACCGCCGACGCTACCAGCTCCACCGCCGAACAAAAGTGGAAAACCAACGCCTAGAGCTATACTTTCAAGCCGTTGATTTTTTGCAGCTTGGGCAGCAGGGCTGCCTGGGATACCCAACCCGCCGCCTATTGGTGATGAAGGAAACTCACGGTCTCCGGGTTTTGTGACGGTATTCTGAGCAGCTAAACGTTGACGTGCTGCAGCACTATTTGCAGCTTCTTTACGTCTAATAGCAGCTACCTGTTCTGCAATATCAAGTTCCTGTTGTCTTGCGATATTGAGATTCTGTTGCTCTCTTACGGCATCAGCAATAGCCACAACAGCATTTTCATCAAGCCTTTGCAGATTGCTCGCTAAACCAACTAGCTGCTGTCGTGTCGCGGCCATCCGCTTTAAGATTTCTTGTTTTTTAGCTTCTGTTGCAAGACCTTTTTGTTCTGCTGCTGTCAGAGACAGAGCAACAGGAAATCCCATGGCGCCTGGTCCCGCCAGTGGTCCCTGCATTAGTTTGCCAGATTGACCGGCAAGAAACTGCTGACGTTTATTTTGTTGATCTACAAGATTGAGGACTTCTCTAGTACCTTTTACAAGAGCTTGCTGACTTTCTAATTTTTCATTGAGAATAGCAGCGCTCTTTTTTTCTAGTTCTAACAGTGCTTGATCTAATGCACGTTGATCGTCTTTTGCGGCAATAGTTCTACGAAGTTTTTCTTCTACAGGAGATGTTTGACCGACAAGTGCCCCTACGGGTGAAGCTGGTCCCGGACCTAGTTCAACGGTTCCGCGTGTTTCTCGAATTGCGGGGCCGCCAGACCTAGTGCTTCCTTCCGCTAATTTTTGCTGGCGTAGTTGTTCGTTTACATCTTTAAGTAAGGCAACACGTTCAGCTAACCCAGCATTCAAATTATCGGTAGCTCTAACGTAATTTTGTGCTGCAAGCGTGGCTTCTTGTGTACCTAAAGCTGCTTGGTTAAATGCTGTAGCTGCTTCACCAACAACATCGCGTAAATTTTGAATACTGCGTACTACACCACCGGAGCCGATGTTTTGAAGGTAGTTATTAAGTCCATCTACAATTTTGGATGTGGCGCTAACCTGATCTTGGAGCCGCTTTAGCTCTTGAGCGCCTTTTACGGCGATCTCAATATCGGCTCTGTAGGCCACGGCGCCGCTACGATCTGGTAACTTAGTTTACCCAATAAAAAGCCACCGTGGTTAGCGGCGGCGTTTGGCTTGTTCCAGTGCTTTTTCCTGGTCCTCGTTGAGGATGCAGAAATAGGCACTCCAGCCGAGAAGTTCTTCGGCTGTCATGGTGGACCGAACGGCGGAAAGAGTGAGTCCCAGCTCTTTGGCAACTCCGAATTGGAGTAGGAGCCAGCTATCTTTCCGCAGTTCGGCGCTTAAGATTTTGGGTCGATGGGCTCGGAGTCATCGGTCAGGATGGCCAGCATCAATGACTGCAAATCCCTGTCCTTGACTTCGTTCTTCAGGACGTCGATTTCGCCAGTGCTGAATAGCTTGGTGCCGTTTTCGTCGCAGGCTTTCTGGATCAGAAGCTGCAATGCAAACGCATTGGCGTCGTCAGACTTGGCGTTTTTCTGGGCGCGTTCACGCTCAGCCATCGTCAGGGGTGCCACCCACATTTCAAATGTGCTGCCGTCGCTCAGCTCCACCAGCTTTTTGGTGGGTTCGAGGTTGGCGGCTTTGCGCAGACGGTCAATGGCGCGGGTTGGAATTGAGGCGGGCATACACGTGTCGGGTGTGTTGTTTTACTGTAGCGCAGTAGTCATAAAAAAGCCCCAGCGGTGAGGCTGGGGCTCAGGTCCCGACTGTCTGATTATCAGGCAGTGGTCAAGAAGTCGAAGGTGGGGGTAGAAGCGGGGCGGAAGCTGATCGAAACGCTCTGGGCGTTATCAGGGTCGATGGTCATGGAGGCGTTGGTCAGGATGGCATCCATCGCAATCGAACGGCTCTTGGTTTCGTCAACCGTGCCGCTGCTGATGATGCGGTTGGTGTACAGCTTGAAGGCTGCACCACCTTGTTGGCGCTGGAGCACGTCTTCGATCATGCGGTTAGCAAAGGCGAAGTCGTCATCTGCCATGTACACCGTGCAAGAGCCGGTGCCATCACCGAAACCAGCGACGTAGCTTTTGAAGGGCACGTACTGACCAGGGGTTTGACCGATGGTGGTGACGTCGATTTCAGCGCGGGTAATGTCGAAGCTCCAGTCGCGAACTTGGCCGACGACAGCGAAATCCGAGTAGTAAGCCTCGAATTTGTTGGGGCTAACAGCTGTGCCTTGGGTGGTGATCGTGATCACGGAACCACCAAGGGTGGCGGAAACGGTCAGGGCACCAGTGGCGGCGTTGTAGCCGATCACGTAGTAGAGGGTGCCAGCGGTGATGCCAGAGGGCAGAGTACCAGTAGCGGTGCCGCCAGCTTGGTTGACGACGCGGAACTTGACGGGATCGCCAACTTTGAAGTTGAAGTAGGAGCCGACGTTGAGGATGGCACCAGCAACGGTGACATCAGTGGGGCCGAAGGCAGCAGTGGTGCCAGCGGGCTTGTAGTAGAGAGCGCCGGACGTGCCGGTCAGAACAGTAGTGGCCATGGGAATGTTCCTAACAGGATGAGCAGTGGGGCGGGCACTGCCCGGCTTCTAATAGGTTAGCGCGTATCTAGCCTAAGTTAAAACCGTGGCAGTGAAAGATGTATCCATCCGGCCCATGAAGAGGGGCGCATCTTCTGTTGCTGAAAATGTAGGACCATTTAAGGATCCAACGCGGAAAAATACCCCCGGTGTACTTTTACCTGTGTTATTCAGCGTCTCCAGTACATTGACGGCTGTGGTTAGTAGGGTCTGGTTGCGGGCTGGGCCTTTGCCTTTTTCCGTGAAAATACGGATGATGATGGCGCCACGAGCATTGTCCACGCTGGTGGTCAACGTTGGATCGTTGGTCAAGCCAAAAGTGATATTGACACGCACATATTCGGTGGTGGTATTGGCTGGTACGGCGGTGATGTTGTCGAAGTAAACTGGTACGGCAGGTACCAAGGCACCAAACGCCGTTAAGAGTGGATTTTCGACGGCGGCGCGGATGGCTTGGTAGTTCATGAGAAGCGGCGGTTGATGGCAGAATCCATCTCAATTTGTATGGCGCGATCTAGTTGGGCACTAACAAATGTTGCAAACCAGTCTAATGGTGCCGTGCGACTGGAATTGCTACCTTTGCTGCCACCACCGATCTGACCGCGATAAGACACATTGGCGCGGGGGCCTGAGACTTCCCACTTACTTAAACCCAGCTGAGTTGTGGGTTCTGGTGTGGGTCGTCGCCAATATGTGCGGTCATGTTCCACCGCATCGATGGCTTCTAGCGTATGCGGTGAAAAGTTGGTAATTGTGAACACCACACTGTCTTTGCTGATGAAACTTTTGGATACTTCACGGCCCCGCAGTGAAGGGGTAGATAGGGGTTTGGGTTCACCAGGTTGACCGGATCCTTTGACCAGTCGAGTGGGAGTTTGAATTTGCCAGGAGTTGGAAAAGCGGCCTGTCCAACTGGGACCAGCTTGCTGCAGTTCACTCACCACCCGTTCGGCAGCACGTTTGGGACCGTTGTAAATAGTTGTTGCGGCAATACGATCTAGCTCGTCCAATAAATTCATACCGCGCTGAAAAAATCCTTTTTTGGCCATTACTGCGGCCTCGCAATGACGGTGTGGAGAACTGGGTTGTCCCCACGGTAGCTACGGATCGAGATGATCTTTGCCTCGCGGGTTACGCCATCCTGTACATAACGCAACCGATCCTGTTCAGTGGGATAGTAGGCGCCTAATTCCGCCGTACCAAAAATTACTTTTATGTCGGTGGATTGATACAACCCTTCTGATTCGCGGGAACTGACCGGGCTGATTACCGCTTTGACAGTGACCGCCACGTCATAACCGGATACCGCTCCAGTCGTTGGGTCGTAGGTGCGGGATTGACTGGTTTTGAGGTAGGTGATGTCGTGGCCCCACTTGGCCAAGATGGGGGCCGGGATACCAGCAAAAGTGGAGTCAATTTGGGACATATCAGCCTCTCACTAGTGCAACTTGGTAGTTACCGGAGCCGCCTTGGCAGTAGGGGCCAAGATATGCCTGCAGCCAAGGGTAGACGTCGAAAACGTTGTTGATCGTGCCAGCAGATTGGCTGCTCTTGTTGTACTTGACTTTGAGGTCGCCCAGTTCGACTTCTTCGTAGAGGCCCGTGCCAGTGGAGTTGATGATGGCGCTGGTGTCGTTG
>OFRL01000626.1_pt1 | contig 14924 bp, 42 predicted proteins | sample 1543121 | NCBI WGS metagenome assembly OFRL01 (sample SAMN07774228, study PRJEB24372) | wastewater metagenome | isolation source: Lake Maggiore Cannobio | place: Italy: Cannobio | collected 2016-01
AATCTTTACAGTAAGATACCCTACTCCCGCCATTTGATCTAAAGTGTGTTCTTGGTTTAACAACTTCACATTTCCTGCATTGCTTTGATTCATTATCTTTAAACATAGGCTTCATGGATCTTGGGTATTTTACTTTATGGTAATCTGATCTGCATGGTTTACACCAGTAGTCTTTACCGCCAGGTTAGCTGCATTAATTGCAAACTCGGATACCGCTTTTTTTGTTTCGCATTTTGAACAAAGTTTCATATTAACATTTTAGCATATCTATTAAAAAATGTTAAGTCATATTTCAACTTTTGTTAGATTGTGTCGATTTTGTATGATACACACATTTATAAATGTCCGTATTGTCCGATAGTGCTCCCATAGGCTTCCCTGCCTGAGCGTGAGTGTGATGCGACTCACAAAAATACTTTTGGATTACTAGCGAGTAACCCCCCTAAATGTCAGTCCCCCCTGCTAGACTAAAGATATAAAGATAAACAAACGAAAGGAGATAAGCAAATGCTTACTCAAACTACACTAGACAAGATAGTCTATGAATATCAACACGGCGGTGTGAAATCTAATCACCCTGAATTGACTACCTCAGAGCGTAAGGCTCTCCTAAAGTATCTCTTTAGACTTCCGACCTATTGCTCAAATTGCCACGGCAAGGGCGAGGTCTATGTCGGCAACGGCGAGGACTTCACCATTGAGCCTTGTGTGAGATAACTCACACACTAGCGATAGCGTGTCGGCTAGTAAATGTCAGTCCTATCGGCTACAATTACAGCATAACAACTAAATAAGAATTAGAGCGTGAGCCTAGCAAATAATCCGAAAGGTGAGCCTAGCAAATAACCGCTCAACAACCAACTAACAACTAACGAAAAGGATAGAAAATAAAATGACAATCACATACTCACTATGGGACGGCGCTCAACTACTAGGCGTCAATTTCACCGCTACTAGCGCAGATGAAATGAATAAGGTAGTAAAAGACTTACAGAAAGTTTCTAGTAATGTCGTAGCACATATGAGAAAGGTAGAACAGAACTAATGTCATACGCATACTCTTACAATACTAACTCAATAGATAAATATGAGTCAATCCAATCCGATATATCGGACGCATACGCTTACCTTGATGAGGTAGATGAAGAACAACCTCCCGTTGATGATTTTGATGATGTTGATGATGATGAACTAGCGAGAGTCTTTGCTCTCAGTTGGGATAACTAATAATGGAATACTTAGAGATAGAATTAGACACCTATGGGTTTATGTTTTCCACCGCCCCGCTTTACTTTAGCGTATCTTGGCTAGGTATCGGTATCGGTATCGTGTCAGTAATCGCTTATAAGGTTTATAAGAGAAAGAACAATAGATAGTGAATAGACTACTAACTACACTAGTCCAATTAGCCCTTATCGTTCCCGCCCTTATCATGGGGCGCATGGTATGGCGTGAGATAGTAGCCGACTACCGAAATCGGTAGTCCTAGACTACGGCGTGTCGGCTTGACAAGATCAAGCTGGCCCGCAAAAGAGCGGGGTTATCCACAGGCTTACGGGGGTTATCCACAACCCCTGGAATTTGAGCGACACGCCCGAGATTTTGTGAGATTTATCACACCGCTTGAGCGTCTTACTATGTAAGACTACTGGCTAGTAGGTAGAGAAATGTCAGACCCCTAGTGTATAATTCCTACTATAACAACAACGAAAGAAGGTCAATTCATGAACCTAGATGAATACAAGGCGCACGTAGAAGCGCAACGCAAGGAGAGCCTACTAAAGGCTATCGCAACAATGACAGAGGCTAACAATAAAATGTCCTCTCTATTCAATACCGAGGAGGCAGAATAATGACTATAACAATTACAATGTGTAAAGAACACACACCTAACATTTCCGCTATCTCTGAAATCGGAGATGAGCAATTTACTTTTTGCGAGAATTGCGAAAATAACATAGAACGTTTCTATGACTATGGTGACATTGAGGTGTTGCCTATGTGGACAGATTGGTATGTGACTAAATGAAAAACTTTGAGTTTCTAACTTACATAACTGTAGAGGCTGAGTCCTATGATGAGGCTATTGATGTATTTCAATTTCAATTAAAATACGGAATAAATAAAGATAATGTTTATGTCGCCGACATAAAAGATTTGGAGTTAAGCGAATGAAAACACAATTTGAAAAAGATTTAGAAATAAAAGAAAGTTTCATTGATTTATTAAATGATGTTTATCCTGATGTAAAAATTGGGTATTCTACTTTCACCGCCGCCGAGATTTTGGAATGTTGCGACCCTATCGCTTTTTCTATTGGATTAATTGAACATCAAGATTATTTAGCAGAAATGGAAAACGAATGAGCGATTTATTTGGATTTGAAAAAGCAATTCAGCTCGATCATCTTACCGATAAACAAATAAACGAATTAGAAGAAATTCTAAAAGATTATCAATAGATAGCGGCGTGTCGCCTTGACAAAAGGTGATCCGCCCGCAAAGGCACGGGGTCGGGCGTGTCGTTACGAGATTGTTATAAAATCCCGTGAAATTTACGGCGTGTCGATTTGACAGACAAAACGGACATATTGATGTGATTAGTATCACACCGCTTGAGCGTCTCATTATTTGGAATTACTGGCTAGTAATGTGAAAATGTCAGTGGGTTTTGGTATACTTGCCTTATCAACAAACGAAAGAAGGAAAAAATGTCAGCAAATGTCTATAATGTAGCCGATTTACTAATCGGAAAAAATTATCGTTCAAACTCCGTAAGTGGAGAAATTATCTCAGCGGAAATTCACCCGCAAGCAATTTGGTATGAAGGCGCAGAAGCGTATCGTGTTGAAATTCGCAAAACAAATGGCGGTCGCACTTATCGCAGTTTGGCGGTAAATAAATGATAAACACATACATTGACGAAACCGAATTTTATTTTATCTTAGATGAAATTAAATTTTGTTGTGATGAACAACAATTTAAGCATGTATGTAAAGCGCATGGCGAGCAAATGGGTTGCTACTTTTGCGAATTTGATTATTCTACTAATTGCGAGGAGCAACACTAATGGGATACATAGAAATTTTTAGAATGAATGATGAGGGTGCTGGTTGGGTAGATTTATCCGAAGCCACCCCCGATGAATTGTTCACCCTTGAGGTGGGCTTGCTTAATGAGGGAATTTTTGACACCCCCGAAGCCGACTAAAAATGTCAGTGGCTTAGGCTATAATTACTAAATAAACAAACGAAAGGGAAAACCTAAAATGGGAAAACTAAAAGAAATCTACACTCAGATTTTAGAGTGTGAAACTTGTAATGGTGAAGGCTGGCAATTTTTCGGAAACGAAACCGATTATGATGTCGAGGCTTGCGAATGTAATCCTCTTGGATTTTTTCAGGAGAATAAATAAATGAGCGAAATTGCTGGAATGTGGATTTGCGATAATTGCGATACTCTCGCCACTGTGTCAGTGCTAACTGATACAATACAAATAACACAATGTAAATGTGTATCCAACGAAAGGGAAACTAATGTATAGACTAACTTGCGCTTATGACGGCAACTCTCACCACTGGTCGGGAGAATACGAAAACGAATTTGGTGCGTGGGAAAACTTTTTCCGCTTTACCGATTGGGGTATGGCTAACGAATACTCAACTGTAAATCTTTACACACCTAGCGGAAAATGCTACACGAAATTATTTTATCGTTCAGGAGAGGTCGTAGTAAAATGATGACTAGAAAAGATTATGTCGCTACCGCTGAAATATTAAAATACGCAAGCAATAAAACGCACCCTGCTGTATTTTCTAAAATCGTAAATGATTTCGCTGAAATGTTTGCGAAAGATAATGAACGATTTGATGTAAAACGATTTCACGAAGCGAGTGGGTATAATGTTCCTAACTTCACTTCAAGATAAAGTAAAACGAATTCAGGAATTGCGTCGCAGTAATGCGGCGCAACCTGTTCGCAATAAAAAAAAATATAATCGTAAAATAAAACATAAAAATAAAATCGATCAATAATCAATTAGAACAGGTGTTCGAGGCCCGCCCACAGATCTGCGGAGTCGGGCGTGTCGTTACGGGTGTGATTAAAAACACCCTGAAAACGTGGGTGTTTTGTAATAAATGTCAGTCATCTTTGGTATACTATCAACTCAACCAACGAAAGGTCGTCTCATGAACGATATTAACTCCTGCTACTGCACCAACTATTCTATTTGCACAATTTGTGCCCGTGGATATTCTAGCGAAGGAATGGCCGAGGAAGGCGAACTTCAAGCTAAATATTTTGATTTATTTGAGAGAGATGAATTTCGTATGCAGTCAAGAATGGCCGATGCAGAAATGGGGGATTTATAATGTCAGACCCAACCGCTATAATTACTCCCATGAAATTAAAAAGATCTAATGATCGCAAGGTGGCTAACCTTGTAACTAAGAATGGCAAGCAAGCAGCGATTGCTAATACTTTTGGCCTGCCTGCAGGTAAAGAATACTCATGCCCTGGCGCAACTAGTATTTGTGAAAGCGTTTGCTATGCAGGAAAATTAGAAAAACTTTATAAGGCTGTTAAGGCTAATCTGCTGCACAATTGGGAATTGTTACGCAATGCGGATGAACCCACAATGGTGGACTTAATTGAAAATATGATTGCAGAATTTAAAGCCGAATGTGTAAAAAAGAATGCGCCTATGTTATTCCGTATCCACTGGGACGGAGATTTTTTCAATGATACTTATACATATGCCTGGAAGACTGTTATCGAAAATAATTCCGATATTCAATTTTGGGTTTACACACGTGTAAAGTCTGCAGCGCTTATCTTGAAAGATATATCTAATCTCTCACTGTATTATTCCACGGATGATGAGAATAAAGAAATTGGACACGAACTAAAAGTAAATGAAGGCATTCGTCTTGCTTATCTAGGAAAGACATTCGCCGTCACCGAAAGTACAATGAAAGAATTAACGGGCAAGCCTGGCGCTAAGTGTCCTGAGAATATGAAAAGCATTCCACTAATTAGCAATGCAGGTTCTGCTTGTGTATCTTGTGGGTTGTGTGTTTATGGTAAAGCGGATATTAGATTTAGCGCAACTAAAAAATAAACTGCAGCGTGTTGGCTTGACAAGATCAAGCTGGCCCGCAATATTGCGGGGTTATCCACAGGCTTACGAGAGTTATCCACAACCCCTGGAATTGTGAGGTTGGTCACAAAAGCTGCGACACGCCGAGGCGGGAATTGAAAATGTCGGTGGGGTATGGTAGAATACTCTTATCCAACAACGAAAGGCAATAAAAATGATAGTAGAGCATAATCTAAAATTCGTTACAGAATTTAAGGAAGGACACCCAATAACTCACCAAATGCAAATGCTTGATGAAAGCACTCGCGTATTTATTCTAGAGTCAATGCTAAAAGATTTAGTCGGTAGCCGACTACAACCAATTCTTGATGAAATAAATGCTGATGGCACTTACGCAATTCTTAAGGTGGCTAACTAATGGGATACAATACAGCGTTAGACTTTGCAGAATTAGATTTAGAACAAGGTATTGCTTATCACTTACAGGGTAATCATTATCCACCCGTTCCGCTTTCTATGGTGCAACCTTGCATCGAGGCTATTGATGCTTACTATGATGAGTCTTATGATAAATTAATTGAAATGCCCGAGGGCGTATCCTATAAAGGAAATACTCACGCACCCGCGTGGGCTATTATCGAACAGCACCACTTAGACGCTTGGCTACCCGAGTGTGACTAAGGTCACACAACAATTTTCTCACATAGTGAGATAGGGCTATACAAATGTCAGCCCTAAATGTTATACTACTACCCTACAAAGAAATGAGGCAAAAATGACAATAGATAATCAACTCTATCAGGTCGGAGATTTATTCACCACCCTGAAGTCAAAAAAGACAGGTGTTATCAAAGAGATACACCCACAACCATCTGGCTCGGTGCGTGTGCTATTAGAAATGCCAACGAGAGAAACTCGCTGGACTTCCGTATCTGCTCAAACACTAGGCGCATAGTCTAAAGGCAGGGGGGTCGCATTGAATTGTCAGACCCCCCTGCTATAATTACTTAATCAAACCAACCAACCAACGAAAGAGGAAACAAATGGCTAGAGGAAAAGCAATCTCGGTAAAAATCCCAACTCAGCGAGTAATCAAGGCACTAGAAACTAAGTTAGCACAACTAACTAAAGACTATGCCGCACAAGAAGCAAACGAAGCAAAGTATCAGAAGTTAGTAGAGGCGTGGAAAAAGGAAATTGGTAAGTGGGCTATTGCTAACTTCTCAAAGGCTGAAAACCTACGCACCAACTATCGCTCATACAACAACACGCTAAATGTTGATTTTGACATTATCACAAAAGAGGGAACTTTCCCTGCTGAACCTGAAAAGGATTTTGAGGTAATTCACCGCCACACTTACAATGAGCAAAAAGAGGAAATGGAAAACGCAATCCGTATTCTCAAGATGACAGATGAGGAAGTTGTCAATACTTCCACATACAACGCAGTTGCTCGTTATCTATAACTAAATAAACAACCTGAGTATGTTGCCAAACTGCTTGGATTTGATGGTCTGTTCGTTCCGACGACATAGGTAAGAGTGTGACCTTTTAACCAAAAGGTATTGAGCCATAACGGCACACCGCCATAAAATCCCCACTACTAACAAAGGTAATACAATGAAAAATCGTTTCAGAGTAGAAATTTATGATGAGAACAAATTAAATGATGTAACAATCTATTCAGAACAAGGTGTTGATAAGGAATACTTAACTGAGTTAGCATTTTCAAATCGCCGTAACTTTCTTGGTAATGTACGTGCATATGTCTATGATACATTGAAGAAGACTAAGACGACTGCTCTTTACCTCCCGTCCGAAGTTATTAATTACGGTAGAACAAATAAATTAACTAGGGATGAGTTGGGTCTTTAAAGATCTAACACTGGCTGCACATGCAGCTGGCCCGCAATACTGAGGGGTTATCCACAGGCTTACGACTACCTGTGGATATCCCTGGATTTTTGTGAGATTAATCACATGGCACAATTCGGACATATTGTAACTAACCATATACAATGTCAGTGGGTTATGTTATACTGAGTCTAACAACAAACGAAAGGAACAAAATGGCTCATAATCTAGAAATGGAAAATGGCGAAGTTGCATTTGCACTTCGTGGCGCACCTGCTTGGCATAATCTTGCCAATCGTATCTTTACTCAAGATGAGGAAGTTACAACACAATCAATGCTTGATGAAGCAAAGTTAGCGAACTGGAATGTTCGCTTATCTCCAATCAGCGAATATATCCCCGATACATTTAACGATGTATCTGAGGCTTCTCTAGTGCTACGCACTAATCCATTCAATGGCGGAACCGATGTTCTTGCTACTGTTGGAAAGCGTTACAAGCCTGTGCAAAATGAAGAGTTATTTCAATTTGCAGATGCAATTCACGATGCTAACGCTGACTGCCGTTGGGAATCTGCTGGCTCACTAAAAAAGGGCAAAGTAGTATTCGGAACTGTGGACATTCCACGCACAATGGTTCTTGACCCACAAGGCGCTAACGATGAGACAAAACTTTATCTTATCGTATGGACATCACACGATGGTTCTGTTGCTGTTCAAGCAGCCGTTACACCTGTTCGTGTAGTATGCCAAAACACTTTGAATCTTGCTATGCGTAATGCAAAGCAATCATTCAAGATTCGCCACACGCAATCTGTTGAAGGTCGCATTCAAGTTGCTCGTGAAACTCTTGGGCTTGCTCTTGGTTACTTTGATGAATTTGAAATTGAGGCTAAGGCTCTATTTGCTCAGGCAATTACTGACGCTGAATTCTCTAAGTTGATTCAAACAATTTATCCAAAGCCCGACAAAGATGCAGCAAAAGTTGCGCTAACTAAATGGGAGAATAAGGTTGTCTTGCTTGATAACCTTTACCACAATTCACCAACCAACGCTACAATCAAGGGAACTAAGTGGGGTGCTTTCAATGCACTAACTGAGCGTCTTGATTATTTCCGTTCAGGTCGTGGCAATTCTGAAACACTAATGGCTGGTGCTTCAGGCTTTGACCCAATTCTTACCGCCGAGAAAAATAAAATTCTCAAGTTGGTAAAATCATTCTAGCAAAATGATTTGCAACGGGGGAGAGAAATCTCCCCCGTTCTCATTTGGTCCATTAGCTCAGTTGGTTAGAGCGCTACCCTGTCACGGTAGAGGTCGACGGTTCAAGTCCGTTATGGATCGCTAAGCGCCCTCAGTACTAAGGGGGCAAAAAGTGTGTTACGACTCACATAAAATTTCCCTGGAATCTATTGTAAATGTCAGTGGTGTCCTGTATAATTCTCTTCATGACAAAGTATCAAAAGTATACCTGGGTGTGCACGGGAGACTGTGACGCCTTAATTGAATATACCTGCAAAGACACATACGGGTGGCCAAACGGTGTGATTGACCTCACATGCCCGTGTAACTCCAAATGCACATTATTGTCAGTGGAAGATGCTACAATACCGTATACAGATACACCCCTAACGAAAGAGGAAAAAATGGAATATACATCAACACCTGCAGTAACAATACCCGATACATATAACTCCAACCTATTGGTTACATACAAAGTAATCCGTGGTTATGCAGAGGCAGAATATGCAACTGATAAAGTAGTAAACATTGAATGGGAACTACACAATGGACGTGAGTCACAGAAGCGTGTAGGCCTGCTACTTGGCAATGTCGAAGCAGTAAAAGAAATTATCTGCGAGGCATATGCTGATTCAGGTGACCAAGAAACACTTCAAGCAATTGCTGAGGCGCTAGGCATTGAACTTATCAACGAGGTTCAGTTTACTGCATCTATCGAGGTTAGCGGAACATATTCCTATAACCTTCTTGACGGAAATTCATTAGATGACCTTGAGAGCGAAGTTACAGATGCTCTTTATGCTGATTCAAATAACGGTAACATTGAAATCAATGACACCGAAGTATGCAACGTTAGAGAGAACTAATGTATTTTGAGTTGACTGCTCCCGATAGGCTATCTCTTGAGATGGCTTATTGGGATGCACAAATTACTGGACTCGACCCTGAATTTATGCCACCATTGACATTCAATGTTGGAACTGGTAGTATTGAGAAAGTAAGTCGCATTCGTGACAAGTATAATCTAACTGAGAGTTACTGGTCAGACAGAGAAGCGACAGGATACAAGGAGAAGTAATGTCAGATTACAAAGATGGTTTTGATGACGGGTATAAGTTTGCTCGTGAAGAGATGATGGAAAAGTTATCAGAGATTGATATTACTGACATTGATTCTTGGATACTTGACCGTCTGTGTGAGATGATAGAAGGTGGTAAACTATGATTATGGAAGATCTAAACACTTGGATTGGCTGTGATCAATGCAGCTCCGCACAAGCAATGTATCTAATTAAACTTATGGATGGCGAGTTAGCCTTTTGCGGGCACCATTTCAATAAGAACAAAGAGGCGCTTGACAAGGTCTCTTACGAAGTGATAGAATTGAATAAGGAAGAATCAGCAGTACCTCAACTAGAAACGGCGGAATAAATATGGGCGACAGAGCAAACTTCGGTTTTAAAGACCGCAAGGGCGATACAATATTTCTATACGGACACTGGGCTGGACATCGTATGCTAGAGAATTTAGCAAATGCTGTAGAGCAAGCACGTCCTAGGTGGACCGATGAATCATATGCAACACGTATTTGTGTTAGCCAATTGGTAAATGAAGAATGGCCTAGCGAAACAGGCTGGGGCCTTAACGTAAATGAATTAGGCGACAATGAGCACAAGGTACCTGTTATTAACTGGGCCGCTAAAACGTTTACCTTAATGGAAGAGGACCTGCAGACAGAAGTCTTCAGTACTTCGCTGGATGCATTTGTCTCTAAGTATTCCAGTCAACCAAGTATGGTATAATTAATCCAGGACCTTGGTCCTGGTTTTAATACAGAAATGAAGTGGTGCGTCTAACTAGTCTGCGGGCCAGGCGCTAAGTAAAGCGGTTTATTTCTTTCGTTGGAAATCAGCAGCCATATTCATACACCCCCAGCTTATAGCTGGGGGTTTTCTTTGCCCACAAAAGACTGAGGGTAACATATTTCTTTTACGAGGTCAATAGCAAAACTCCTGAAATTCTGTGATCTTGACCACAAAGCTTGGGGATGTGGTGTGAATCACACGATATACCCATATACAAATGTCAGTGGTCCATTGTATAATTAGCATATATCAACGAAAGGATATAATATGCCAAATTGGGTGTATAACACATTAACTATCCAAGGACCTAAGTCTGAGATAGATATGATTAAAGATAGATTGAATAAGCCTTTTACATTAGCAATAGAGACACATGGTATGGGTGATATTAATGCTAATGGATTCCCTACTAAGATTAAAGAGGTTACTTATAGTAATCCCGTTTTTTCTTTCTTTAATATCCACTCATATAAAGATGAAGGTATTACTGATGAGGAGTATGCCTGCCAGCCTGACCGTGGTGGTATAGATATGGATGACCCTGATTGGTTTGCTAAGTCTGTTGCATTCGCTAAAACTCAGAAGGATTGGTATTCGTGGAATAATTCTAATTGGGGAACCAAATGGGATGTTGCCGTATCAGATGATGAGAAGTATCCAAATACAGAATTGCTTGAAGAAAAATCAGAAGGTGATGACAACTGGGTTATCTATAAGTATGAGACTGCTTGGTCACCTGCAGTAACTATCTTAACTAAACTATCTAATCTTGTTCCTAACTGCCTGCTTACATTAGAGTTTGAGGAAGAGACAGGTTGGGGTGGGGAATATGAGATTGTTCGTGGTGAAGTAAAAGAACTATTAGAATATGAGAATCGCTGCTATGCTTGCCAATCTTTTGATTGTTTAAGTTATTGTGAAGATGACTGTGGTGAATTCTGCTCCGAATGTAATCAAGGCTCTTGGCAAGATGAAGAGGCTATGAAAGAATGTCAGACCCATAGTGTATTATTACCTTTGAAAACCTACACACAAGAGGAGGCACTAAATGGCTAGTTTCTTAGAAGATGTAAATCAAATGGTAATTGACGCTGTCTACCAAGATATAGCAGAACAATTACTAGAAGACTGGATTAATAATAATCTAGATGAAGGTCAGTATTATGCAGATAAACAATTTGCTGAAATGTCAGGAGATAAGTTTATCCAAGATGAGTTTAATAAATTCTATGAACTAAAAGAGGGAGATGAGGGTTACATTGAAACACTATAACTTTGTAATTAAACTAGCAGGCAGTGTATATGCTAGAAATGAAGAAGAAGCAAATGAAAAGATTAACTTACATCTTGACGACATTGGCCAAGTTGAGAGTGCTAAATTTGATTTATCTTGGCCTGATGTGTCTTGGGATTTGGAGAAACAATAATGCTAGGTTATACTGAATCCGATCTAAATAAGATGATTAATGCTATACACGATTCAAAGCTTTTTTATCTTCGGACCCCGTCCGATTTAATGGATAAGACAGAACTACGGGCTGATTTAGAAATGGCTGTTAGTTTCCTACAAGGCCTATGGGCGGAGGGTTACTTTGACTACACAAACTAAATCTAGTAAATTCATAGAATATATGAAGATACATCTAATTAGTCTTAACCAGGACTTAGAGGCAGACTATAATGTTCAATCTAAGATTAATATCCAGGGACAAATTATGGCAACCGAACATTTATTGTCAGTGGCAACTGATATAATGAATGACAACTTACAAGGAAAGGGTTACTAATGGATATGACTATGGAAGATATTGGGCTCCCGCCCCACTTGCAACGTATGGTCAATGCAGGTGTTAGTGGATTAGATATAATGCACGGTGAACTAAAGAATCTAATGTTGATTGCTGAGAAAGACTTAACAAGCGCTTTAGAGCAAGAGGAACTCTCAGAAGAGGCAATGGATTCTATGGTCCGCACAGAATGTGAAGGGCGACTTGATATGCTGGTTGAACTATATCAACTAACATATCAACTATCATTTGCAATTCAAGAAAAAATAGATTTTGGGTTTGCGGAAAAGGACGGGCAGAAATAATGTCATATGAACCAAGTTTAGAAATCCTGGAAATGGAATACTCTTGCTCACCTGGAGGAGTAGATACATTTGAGGTCTATGATAAAACAGATATACCTTTATCTGTCCCAATATATGAGACGGAATCATTGACGGATGCCGTGCTCTACTGTTATAATTTAGGGAAAGACTTTACTGTCAAAACATTAGCGGAATGGAATGAAAGGGAGTTAGCATATGAAGCCACAAGATAAAGATAAACTCAACGAATGCTTAAAGATTCTTGATACCACCGACCTTGGACTATCCTTAGTTTGGTTATGGACTTGGTCCACAATTAATAACATCTTTGAGGATGAGACCTACAAGCAGAACTGCACCATAGATGAGATGTGGGACCACCTCTGTGAGGCTGTGGAGGCTGGTATGGGCTTCTCCCTAGAGTATGGGGCGGAACAGCACAACGATGACGTCCTTGACTGGATGACAAGCAGGGACTACATTGTCGACTCAATGTTTGAAGAAGAGGAAGAAGAGGACGAAGATGAGGATGAGTGACATCTACATCAATGATCAGTTAAGTAAGGCCCAAGCTTTGTTATGGTCTGGATCTCTACACGAGGTAGATGAGGCGCATAACATTATATCTAATCTAATTAAAGATGGGTTAGAACAGGTGGAGCAATGAGCAATCAATATAAAGTCTATGGAGATGTTGTTGAAGAGTACTACATTATTATCGAAGCCGACTCTCGTGATGAAGCTTGGTATGCAGCCGAGGCTGCAACTAAAAAGAACTGGAAGAAACTTCCACCTCGCAATAAAGGAAATAAGATAGAGCCTTACCATATTGATGACCCATCGGACAATTCGGACATATAGGTCAAAAAGCTAAGGGCACGGGCAAAAATATTGCTTTACGTACCCTATTTACAATTCCCTGGAAATGGGATATAATATATATAACAAAGATCTAGAAAGGATCAAACAAATGGCAACAACACAAACTACACGTGAATTTCTTAAGACCCAGGGAATTACCGTGGGCAAGCGCGGGCGCTTCTCAGCTGCAGCTCTAGGAGCTATCAGCAAAGCTGTACAAGAGGGCGTAGTCTTCTCAGATACAAAGAACGCCAAGTAACAATCTAAGTGTGAGGATCCTCCTCTCTGTGGGAAACGGGAAAGGGGAGGGTCCTCGCTTCATTTACAAATGTCAGTGGTCAATGGTATAATCAAAACGAAAGGCGGAACTCATGGCTAAAGCAAACGAATTCAAGGCGGCAGAAAAACTAACAGAATATCTAAACAATGCTAACTTCTCACCTGCCGTAATGGCAAACGTACTTACAACTGAACATACCTTGTATACCCAAGACAGGCTAATGGAACTAGTTAGATATATTGTTCATTACAATTCCCTTAGATTCAAGCAAGATTGGGATACTGGATACACGTCCGAAGGATTAGTTATGGCTGACTACCTTAATGACATGCTGGAGGTAAAATACGGGACGGCGGACAGAAAACAAATAATCTCCTCCCTTGAAGAAACAAGAGTAAGAGATAGCAAATATATAATGGACTTAGATTCATTCTAAGATAACTTCCCCTATGGGGCATATAGTTAATATACTATATGTCCCATTTTTTTATGCCCAAAATACGGGCCATATTTCTTCTTTACGATCACATATAAAAAACCCTGGAAAATGTATAACTAATCTAATATAATGTGTCAGAATGTGCATAGAATATAACAGAATGTTATATATATTATGCAGAATCTGACATAATTTTTTGCAACAATTCAGGCCAATATTATGTTTATCTGGGCCAAATTTCTCTATTACGATCAACATATAAAATTTCCTGGAATATGTATTGACAAATGCTGATCAATATGCTTTCATATAGGCCTATTGACATTATGATTACGATATGATACCGCATGTTCCATTACATAGCTATATTCAGATAGATATAATAATAGTATTTGCAGATGAATTAATAGTATGATTCTCCACAATACTCCACTTTACTCCACTTATAAAGCCCTACAAGGGCTATTAGAGAGGAGATAAATGGGAGGGGGATATTAGGATATGGATCTAAATCTGTGGCATTTCAGCTATTTGTGCAGGACTGCATGGATCATGCTCACAACCACAACCTACATATGGATTACTTCGATTAGGTTTATCACTATCTATTCTAATGTTATTGACATAATATGCTCCACCATTCTCTATTATGCCTTTAATCTTATCTGGTTCTAAATTCTGATACATAACTACTTTGCCATTTGGAAATGTAGCCCAAAGGTAATATAGTCCTGTTCCTATTGCTAGCTTATATACAAAGGTAGCTGCAGATGACTCTATCTTTCCTACCGCCGTCCCTTCAACTGCATTTATTGACTCTACATCATCTGGAGTCACATCAGTAATCCCAACACCCAAAGCCTCAGCAGCATCTGCCACTTGAGGCCAATCAGACTGATTTGGGTAATTTTTGAAGAATTCTTCTGCATCTCTTATATTTAGATCAAGGCTATCCATAGCTTCTGAGATAGCCTGTTGCTCATATTGATCTCTATAATTGTCGACAATATACTTGGCATCAGATCTAGTGATATTGTAATTATCTAAGAGATACTTTATTTGGTCTTCTTTTAGATCCTTTACTAGATCAGCAACCATGTATTTTTTCATAATCCTATTGCAGCTTGCTCCTATTTTTAGATGGTCTTCTAGACCAATCTGAAGCCTTATTTGCATTAGTTCCTCTAGATGTA
>OFRL01000627.1_pt1 | contig 14891 bp, 19 predicted proteins | sample 1543121 | NCBI WGS metagenome assembly OFRL01 (sample SAMN07774228, study PRJEB24372) | wastewater metagenome | isolation source: Lake Maggiore Cannobio | place: Italy: Cannobio | collected 2016-01
CCCCTCCCCCCTCACCTACCGTGACGCGGGTGTCGACATCGACGCCGGCAACGAACTGGTCGAGCGGATCAAGCCCCTGGTCAAGCGCAGCTTCCGCCCGGAAGTGATGGGCGGCCTGGGCGGCTTCGGCGCCCTGTTCGACCTGTCCAACAAGTACCGCGAGCCGGTGCTGGTGTCGGGCACCGACGGCGTGGGCACCAAGCTGAAGCTGGCCCACCAGCTGAACCGCCACGATACGATCGGCATCGATCTGGTCGCCATGTGCGTGAACGACGTGCTGGTGCAGGGTGCCGAACCGCTGTTCTTCCTGGACTACTTCGCCACCGGCAAGCTGGACATCGACACCGCCGCGGCGGTCGTGGGCGGCATCGCCAACGGCTGCACCGAGGCCGGCTGCGCGCTGATCGGCGGCGAAACCGCTGAAATGCCCGACATGTATGCCCCGGGCGAGTACGACCTGGCCGGCTTCACCGTCGCCGCCGTCGAGAAGAGCGAGCTGAAGGATGGCGCCAGCGTGGCTGCCGGCGACGTGCTGATCGGCATCGCTTCGTCCGGCCCGCATTCCAACGGCTACTCGCTGGTGCGCCGCATCTACGACCGCGCCGGCCGCCCGGCCGAGCTGGAGCTGGAAGGCGGCGTGAAGCTGGTCGATGCGCTGATGGCGCCGACCCGCCTGTACGTGAAGCCGATCCTGTCGCTGCTGAAGTCGCACGGCGCGGCCATCCACGGCATGGCCCACATCACCGGTGGCGGCCTGACCGAGAACATCATCCGCGTGGTGCCCGACGGCCTCGGCCTGGACATCCAGGCCTCGTCCTGGACCCTGCCGCCGGTGTTCCAGTGGCTGCAGAAGGAAGGCGCGGTCGCCGACAGCGAGATGTGGCGCACCTTCAACTGCGGTATCGGCTTCGTGCTGATCGTGGCGCCGGACCAGGTGGCCGCGGTATCCGATGCGGTCAAGGCGCAGGGCCTGGAGCACTGGACCATCGGCCAAGTGGTCACCGCCGAAGGCGCCGAGCGCGTCCACATCGCCTGATCCCGACAACCCAGGAGCCCGCATGGACGCAACGCCCCCCTTGTCGCCCGCCCCCGTGCCGCCGCCGCTGGCGACGGTACCGGTGTTCAACGCGCAGGATGCCGACCACCTGCGCATGCTGGCCATCGCGCACTACGTGGTCGGCGGCCTGATCGTGCTGTTCTCGCTGATCTTCATCATCCACATCGTGCTGGGCATCACCGCGCTCACCGGCAACCTGCCGATGAATTCCGGCGGCCAGCCGTCGTCGCCGGCCGAACAGCGCCTGTTCGGCTGGATGTTCACCCTCATCGGTTGCGTCGCCGTATTCGGTGGCGTCACCCTGGGCGCGTTCGTCGCCTATGCCGGCCGCTGCCTGGCCCAGAGACGCCGCTACCTGCTGTGCCTGATCGCGGCCGGCCTGGCCTGCCTGTTCACCCCCGTCGGCACGGTGCTGGGGGTGTTCAGCCTGATCACCCTGCTGCGCCCGCAGGTGAAGGCCGCCTTCGACCTTCCCGCCACGCCCGCATGACCGCCTCCGGCAATCCGCCGCCGCTGCCGCATCAGACCCTGGCGCAGCTGCAGCTGACCAGCCATCTGCAGACGCTGAAAGTGCTGTTCTACGCGTTGGCCGGCTTCCATTGGTTCGCCACAGTGGCGTTCCTTGGCCTCAGCGGATGGGTGGCCCACTCGCGCGGACTGGACGATGCCTGGATGCTGACCACGGTCTATGCGTCCATCGCCGTGCTGGCGGCCGTGCTGGGGTTCGTGCAGTTGTATACCGCGCGCCAGCTGTCACATCGCACCGGGCTGGCCTGGTGCCGGCGCGCGGCGTGGCTGGGCGTACTGGCCGGCCCGCTGGGCATGGCCTTGGCCGCCTATGCCTGGGTGTTCCTGTCCAAACCTGACATGGCCGCGCTGTTCGACCGCGGCGACCACCTCAGTGTCTGAACCTGCCGGCAGACGCCCCGTCCTTTCCTGATCGATTTCCCATGTCCGCGCCTGCCCTCCCCACGTCCGCTTCGCCCACCACCCACCGTTTCTCGGGCCCCAAGAAGCTGGCCTTTGCCGCCGTGCTGGCGGTGTTCGCAATCAGCTGGGTCCACCCGCTGTGGCCTACCGAACAGGCCCTGCACAGCACCCTGACCGTGATCGGGCTGGCCGCGCTGCTGTGGGTCGACCGTCGCGGCGGCTGGCTGGGCAACGGTGCCTTCATCGCGATCTGCGGCTTCATCGCCCTGCACTGCGTGGCCGCGCGCTGGTTGTATTCCAACGTGCCCTACGACGCCTGGGCGCAGACGCTGAGCGGCTGGTCGCCGAATGCGGCCTTCGGCTGGCAGCGCAACCATTTCGATCGCCTCATCCACTTCCTGTTCGGCGTCTGCTTCACTCCTGCGCTGCTGCAGCTTGCCCGTCATGCGTGGCCGGCGCTGCGCCTGGGCCAGGCCTTCACCCTGGCGGTGATGACGGTGATGTGTGCCAGCCTGGTCTACGAATGGTTCGAGTGGGCCATCGCGCTGGCGCTGTCACCGGATGCTGCCGAGGCCTACAACGGGCAGCAGGGCGACATGTGGGACGCGCACGCCGACATGCTGATGGCCACCCTCGGCAGCCTGCTGATCTGGCCGCTGATCCGCCGGAGCGCCCAGCAGTGACCGCGACCACCCGCATTGCCGTGCTCGCCTCCGGCCGGGGCAGCAACCTGCAGGCCATCCTCGATGCCATTACCGACGGCCGACTGCCCGCCGAGGTGGTCGGCGTGTTTTCCGACCGCCCCGCCGCAGAGGCCCTGCAGCGCGTCGCACCGAACCTGCGCTGGGCGCATGCACCAAAGTCCTTCAGCGACCGCGCCAGCTACGAGCAGGCGCTCGGCGATGCGCTGGCCGCAGTACAACCGGACTGGATCGTCTGCGCCGGCTACATGCGCATCCTCGGCGCGGCCTTCGTACAGCGCTTCAATGGCCGGCTGGTCAACATCCATCCATCGCTGCTGCCGCTGCACAAGGGCCTGGACACCCACGCACGGGCGCTGCAGGCGGGCGACGCCGAGCACGGTGCCAGCGTGCATCTGGTCGTGCCCGAGCTGGATGCGGGCGCCGTGCTGGCGCAGGTGCGGGTGCCGGTGCTGCCCGGCGATGACGCCGACAGCCTGGCCGCGCGCGTGCTGGCGGTGGAGCATCCGCTGCTGATCGCCACCCTGCAGCTGTTGTGCGCCGGCCGCCTGGCTGAACGGGAGGGCCAGCCGCAACTGGACGGTCACCCCCTGTTTAGCCCGTTGGCCCTAGATTCCGCCGGGAACCTGAACCGGTAGTCCCCATGCACACGCCCCGCTGACTGCGGGGCTGGCATCCTGCCCCCTCCTGCGGTCCCTGTCCTCCATGAAGACCACGACCCTGCTGTCCACTCCATTGCTGTTGTCGCTTGCCGTGTTCCCCGGCGTGGGCTGGGGCCAGGCACAGGCGCCCGCCCCCCCGCCGGCACCGGTGCCCGCAGCGCAGCCGCCAGCCGATGCGCCGGCCGTACCGATGCCACCGGCACTAGCCTGGGAGCCACCGCCGCTGCAACCGTTCAGCGCCACCTACCAGGCCTTCTACAAGGGCAAGGAAGCGGGCGATGCCAGCATGCAGGTCACCCACACCGGCGGCAGCCAGTGGCGGGTGGACATGCAGGTGGTCGGCCGCCGCGGCTTTGCCAGCGTGCTGGGCCTGAACATCGAACAGAGCACAGTGTTCGAGGAGCGCAGCGGCGTGTATGCGCCGCTCAGCCAGAGCACGGTGCGCAAGGGCCTGTTCCTGGGCAAGAAGGCGGTCGGCACCTACAACTGGCAGGCCGGCACCGCGCAATGGACCGGTGACGTCAAGAAGGAACGCGCGCAGCCGATCCCGCTGCAGGCAGGCGACCAGAGCGCGCTGCTGATCAACCTGGCGATCATGCGCGATGCGCGTCCAGGCGCCTCCATGCATTACCGCTACGTGGACATGGGCAAGGTCCGCGAACACGACTACCAGGCCGCGCCGCAGACCGAGAACGTCGAGGTCGGCGACCTGTCCTACAACGCACTGCGGGTCTACCGGACCAACGGTGGCAGAAACGAAACCATTCTCTGGATCGCCAACGGTGTCCCCACCCCGGTGCGCATCCTGCAACGCGAAGACGGCGAAGACCGCGTCGATCTGCGCCTGATCGAATACCAAGGAGTCTGAGCATGAATACCCTGACCCGCCCCCTCACCTGGATCGCAGCCGCTGCCCTGACCGTGGCCAGCCTGCCGGCCATGGCGCTGGAACCGTTCAAGGCCGATTACCTGGCCAGCTACATGGGCATGCAGGCCAACGGCACCATGACCCTGGCCAGCGAAGGCAGCAACAAGTGGCGCTACAGCCTGCAGGTGAAGAACCAGCTGGCCGACCTCAGCCAGAGCACGGTGTTCGAGGAAGTGCGTGGCCAGCTGCGCCCGCTCAGCAGCCAGGACCGTTCGGCGCTGCTGGTGAAGAAGCGCAACGTGCAGGCCAACTACAACTGGACCAGCAACCAGGCCACCTGGACCGGTGACATCAAGCCGGATCGCGCTGGCCCGATTGCGCTGAAAGCCGGTGACATGGACGCGCTGCTGATCAACCTGGCGATCGCCCGTGACCTGGCGGCGGGCAAGCCGCTGACCTATCGCATGGTCGACGAAGGCCGCATCAAGAACATGACGTACCGTGTGATCGGCAAGGAATCGATCACCGTGGGCGGCAAGAGCTACGAGGCCACCAAGGTCTCGCGCGCCGACGGCAACAAGGAGCTGATCGCCTGGATCGTGCCGGAATTCCCGGTGCCGGCGCGCATGCTGCAGCGTGAGAGCGGCCGCGATGCGCTGGACCTGACCATCAAGGCGATGAACTGACGGGAGATCCACATCATCCACGCATGGCGTGGATCTACTGGAAACCTGAAGTAGATCGACGCCATGCGTGGATGGGTGTACCCCAAAGAAAACGCCCGCTTTCGCGGGCGTCTTCTTATTTCTTCGCTTCAGCCGGTTTCTGTTCCTCGGCCGGCTTGAACTCGGTCCGGCAGTCCACGCGGATCTGCTCACCGGTGCTGCGCCAGACGAAGGTGCGGCAATGACGGTTGCCGTCCTGACTGTCGTTCACCGCGACCGCATAGAACGACTCGATGATCTCGTCACGCGAGACCGTGCCGTCGCCGTTCCAGTCCATGTCCTTCTGCTCGATGCCCTGGGTGATGGCGATGTTGGCGTACCAGGCATAGCCCAGCCACGCCAGCACGATCAGCACCAGCGCCAGCAGCGCCTTGCGACGCGGGCTGAACTTGCCGCGCAGGATCATGGCACGCGCCGGATGGTGGCACCGAGCGAAGACAGCTTCTCTTCGATGTTCTCGTAGCCACGATCAAGGTGGTAGATGCGGTCGATGGTGGTCTCGCCGCTGGCCATCAGGCCGGCCAGGATCAGCGAGGCCGAGGCGCGCAGGTCGGTGGCCATCACCGGCGCGCCGCTCAGGTGCTCGTTGCCACGCACGATGGCGGTATGCCCTTCGACCTGGATGTCCGCGCCCAGGCGCAGCAGTTCGTTGACGTGCATGAAACGGTTCTCGAAGATCGTTTCGTTGATCACGCCCACGCCGTCGGCCACGCAGTTGAGCGCCATGAACTGCGCCTGCATGTCGGTCGGGAACGCCGGGTACGGCGCGGTGGTCAGGTTGACCGCCTTCGGCCGCTTGCCCTGCATGTCCAAGGTGATGCTGTCGTCGGTGGTCTCGATCTTCGCACCGGCTTCGACCAGCTTGGACAGCACCGCGTCCATGGTGTTCGGGCGCGCACGGTTGACCGTGACCTTGCCACCGGTCATCGCTGCGGCCACCAGGAAGGTGCCGGTCTCGATGCGGTCGGGCAGCACTTCATGGCGGCCGCCGGACAGGCGCTCGACACCTTCGATCACCAGGCGGGCAGTGCCCAGGCCTTCGATCTTCGCGCCCAGCGCGATCAGGCAGTGCGCCAGATCGGTCACTTCCGGTTCCATCGCGCAGTTGTCGAGGATGGTGGTGCCTTCGGCCAGCACCGCGCCCATCAGCACGTTCTCGGTGCCGGTGACGCTGACCATGTCGAAGGTGAAGTGGCCCCCCTTCAGCCGCTTGGCGGTGGCCTTGATGAAGCCGTTCTCGACCACGATCTCGGCGCCCAGCGCCTGCAGGCCCTTGATGTGCTGGTCGACCGGTCGCGAGCCGATCGCGCAGCCGCCCGGCAGCGACACTTCGGCGGCGCCGAAGCGGGCCAGCAGCGGGCCCAGCACCAGGATCGAGGCGCGCATGGTCTTGACCAGCTCATACGGTGCGACGTGCTGGTTGACCGGACGCGGGTCGACCACGATCGCGCTGCCGCGCGACAGCGTGCCCTGGTCGATGGTGACCTTGGCGCCCAGCTCGCCGAGCAGCTTCACCGTGGTGACCACGTCGTGCAGGTGCGGCACGTTGGTGATCTCCACCGGCGCATCGGCCAGCAGGGTCGCGCAGAGAATGGGGAGGACGGCGTTCTTGGCGCCGGAGATGCTCACTTCACCGTGCAGCGCAGCGCCGCCGGTCACAACGATCTTGGCCATGTATTCGGGATCTTCTGCGGTTCAGCCGGCTTCGGCCGGGGTCACGGTTTTCAGCGCCAGCGCGTGGATCGCGCCGCCCATCAGGTCGCCCAGCGTGGCATACACCATGCGGTGGCGGGCCAGCGGCATCTTGCCGGCGAAGGCCTCGCAGACCACGGTCGCTTCGAAATGCACGCCATCGTCGCCCTGCACGTCGGCGCGGGCGCCGGGCAGGCCGGTTTCGATCAGATTGCGGATGGTGTCGGCGTCCAACGGGCTTTCCTAATAAAATGTGCCTCCATTCTACTTCCGCTGCGTGGCGTCCGCATGGCCGAATCCCTGTTGCCCCCCCGTTCCGTCGACCCTGCCGGCCTGGTCGCCAGCGGCCGCCGCGTCTTCGAGATCGAGCGGCAGGCGCTGGACGCCGTGGCCGACCGCCTTGGCGAGGCGTTCCAGCAGGCCTGCCAGGCGATCCTGGCCAGCCGCGGCCGGGTGGTCGCCACCGGCATGGGCAAGTCCGGGCACATCGCCCGCAAGATCGCCGCCACCCTGGCGTCCACCGGTACGCCGGCGTTCTACGTGCACCCGGGTGAAGCCGGCCACGGCGACCTCGGCATGATCACCGAGGACGACGTGGTGCTGGCGCTGTCCTATTCGGGCGAGTCGGACGAAGTGCTGATGCTGCTGCCGGTGCTCAAGCGCCAGGGCAACGTGCTGATTTCCATGACCGGGCGCCCACAGTCCAGCCTGGCCACCGCCGCCGACATCCACCTGGACGTGAGCGTGCCGGCCGAGGCCTGTCCGCTGGCGCTGGCGCCGACCTCCAGCACCACCGCCTCGCTGGCGATGGGCGACGCGCTGGCCGTGGCCCTGCTCGACGCACGCGGCTTCACCGCCGACGATTTCGCCCGTTCACACCCGGCCGGCAGCCTCGGCCGCCGCCTGCTGCTGCACATCACCGACGTGATGCACACCGGCGACGACCTGCCCAGCGTGGGCGCCGACGCCAGTCTCAGTGAAGCGCTGATGGAGATGAGCCGCAAACGGCTGGGCATGACCGCCGTGGTCGATGCCGGCGGCGTGCTGATCGGCCTGTTCACCGACGGCGACCTGCGCCGCGAGCTGGACAGCGCGCTGGACGTGCGCACCGCCAAGATCGCCGATGTGATGACGCGCAACCCACGCACCATCGGCGCCGACCAGCTGGCGGTGGAGGCGGCCCGGCTGATGGAGACCCACAAGATCACCGGCCTGATCGTGGTCGATGACCAGGGCCGTGCGGTCGGCGCCCTGAACATTCATGACCTGTTGCGGGCCCGGGTGGTTTAACCGACAGTCCGTAGACCCCATTCAGTCTGTACTGCCCCACCCGAACCCACCGAGCCTGCCGCCCTGATGCCCTGGTCCCCCCTGCCCGCCTTCCCTGCCCACCTGCATGCCGCCGCGGCCCGTATCCGCCTGGCCTGCTTCGACGTGGACGGCACCCTCACCGACGGTCGGCTGTACTACGACAAGGACGGCAACGAGAGCAAGGCATACTTCGTGCAGGATGGCCTGGGCCTGAAACTGCTGCAGCAGCACGGCATCCACCCCGTGCTGATCACCGCGCGCAACAGCCAGTCCGCGCTCAAGCGCGGCGCCGACCTCGGCATCGACACCCAGATCGCCGTGGGCGACAAGCTGGCCAGCGTGCAGGCGCTGTGCGCGCAGCATGGCATCGGCCTGGAACAGGTGGCCTTCATGGGCGATGACCTGCCGGACCTGGCGCCGCTGGGCGCGGTCGGCCTGGCCGTGGCGCCGGCCAACGCCCATCCGTGGATCGCCGAGCGCGTGCACTGGCAGACCCGTGCCGATGGCGGGCGTGGCGCCGCGCGCGAGCTGTGCGACATCCTGCTGGCCGCGCAGGGGCATGTGGATGCGGTGCTGGCGAGGTTCGGCGCATGAACCTGCCGACCGTGAACTGGCGCACCCTGCTCGGCATCGGCCTGCTGCTGGCCGCCCTGCTGAGCAGCTGGGCGGCGCTGCGCAACCGCGACAAGGGGCCAGCCAGTGGCGGCCAGGAAGTGGGCGTGGATTACATCCTGCACGACTTCCAGATCGTCGCCCTGGATGAGCAAGGCAAGGAATCGACCACGCTGCGTGCGCCGCTGCTGGAACGCCAGCGCGGTGACCAGACCATCAACATCGCCACGCCGTTGTTCGAGATGCCGGACAAGGATGGCAGGCACTGGACCCTGCGTGCCGAAACCGGCTGGCTCAGCGCCAAGGGCGACGAGATGAAGCTGCGCGGCAATGTCGCCGGCGACAGCCCGGTCGGCCCGGGCACGGTGCCGACCACCTTCCGCACCGATCATCTGGACGTGTTCCCGAAGGAAAACCGCGCCCGCACCGACGCCCTGGTGACCATGACCCGCCCGGGCATGGAACAGTCCGGCGTCGGCTTCGAAGTGGATTCGAAGAACAACACGTATCATTTCCTCAGCCAGTCCAAGGGCCGCTACACGCCCAAACGCTGATTCCGCCGCCAGCCTGCGACGTCTCCGGACAGGCGCAAGGCCGGCAGCCCCACCCGCCCGCCCCCGGTCCACCCGGGAGGCCCCCACCGGTAGAACGGACCCCGATGAAGATTCCCTTTGCCGCCGTACTCGCGCTTGGTCTTCTTGTCCCCAGCGCCGCCTTCGCCAAGTCCACCGACCGCAACGAAGACATGCACATCGATTCCGGCGCCCAGTCGGGCATGCTCACCGGCGACGGCAAGACCGTGCTGTCGCAGGGCGTGATCATCACCCAGGGCACGCTGGACCTGCGCTCGTCCGAGGCCGAGATCTACCTCAAGGACGGCGAAGCGGTGCGTGTGGTGTTCACCGGCAAGCAGGCCAAGATGAAGCAGCAGCTCGATGATGGCACCTGGATGGACGCGCTGGCCGATCGCATCGACTACGACATCAAGACCGAGATCATCACCCTGACCGGCAACTACAAGGTCACCAGCGCGCGCGGCACCAATGCCGGCCAGCGCATGATCTACAACACCCGCACCGGCGAAATGAACTCCGGTGGTGACGGCAGCCGCGTGCGCACCGTCATCCCGCCGAAGAACAAGACCCCGGCCGCACCTGCGGCACAGCCCAAGGCCACCACGCCGGCACAGCCGGCCGGGAGCAGGAAGTAATGCTCGTCGCCAAGGGCCTGCGCAAGAAGTACAAGCAACGCGAAGTCGTCAAGGACTTCGGGCTGACCCTCGACGCCGGTGAAGTGGTCGGCCTGCTCGGCCCCAACGGCGCCGGCAAGACCACCTGCTTCTACATGATCGTCGGCCTGGTTGCCGCCGATGCTGGCAGCATCGTGCTCGACGGCAAGGACATCACCGGCGACCCGATGTATACCCGGGCCAAGCAGGGCGTGGGTTACCTGCCGCAGGAGCCGTCGGTGTTCCGCAAGCTGACCGTGGCCGACAACATCCGCCTGGTGCTGGAGCTGCGCGAGGGCCTGGATTCGGCTGGCCGCGAGCGTGAATTGAACAGCCTGCTCGACGAACTGCAGCTGGGCCACGTCGCCGACCAGCTCGGCGCCAGCCTGTCCGGAGGCGAACGTCGCCGCTGCGAGATCGCCCGTGCCCTGGCCGCGCAGCCGCGCCTGATCCTGCTCGACGAACCGTTCGCCGGCGTCGACCCGATTTCCGTCGGCGAGATCCAGCGCATCGTCACCCATCTCAAGCAGCGTGGCATCGGCGTGCTGATCACCGACCACAACGTGCGCGAGACCTTGGGTATCTGCGACCGCGCGTATATCCTCGCCGAGGGCAGCGTGCTGGCCCAGGGTTCGCCGGAAGCGATCCTGGACAACGCCGATGTACGTCGCGTCTACCTCGGGGATTCCTTCAAGCTGTGAAGCAGTCGCCGGGTTCCTCTCCTTCCCTTCGGCACAGGCATGAAGACTCGGCTGCAGACATCGTTGGGACAGCAGCTGGTGCTCACGCCCCAGTTGCAGCAGGCGATCAAGCTGCTGCAGATGTCCACCACCGAGCTGGAGCTGGAGATCGCCCAGGCGGTGGAAAGCAATCCGCTGCTGGACTGGGCCGACAGCAGTGACAGCAGCAGCGCCGGCAACGAAGGCAGCGATGGCAACGACGGTGACGCCCCCGCAGAACGTACCGATGCTGGTGACGACTGGGCACCGGCCGAACTGGACTGGAGCGCGGCCGGCAGCGGCGGCAGCTTCGACGATGACGACGACACCGGCAGCGCCGCCGAGCGCGTAGCCGAAACCGAAACACTGGCCGACCATCTGCTGTGGCAGCTGCATCTGTCGCATCTGTCCTCGCGTGATCGCAGTATCGGTGCCGCACTGATCGATGCGCTGGACGACGACGGTTACCTGCGCGAGCCGCTGGCCGGCATCGCCGAAACCCTGTTGCCGGCGATCCACGCCGACGAGGACGAGATCCTCGCCGTGCTGCATCGCATCCAGCGTTTCGATCCGGTCGGTGTGGCTGCACGCACGCTGGGCGAATGCCTGCTGCTGCAGCTGGATGTGCTGGCCGGTGACACGCCCGGCCTGGTGCTGGCGCGACAGATTGCCGCAGGCCCGCTGGAACGGCTGCCGCGCAGCGGCGTCGCCGGGCTGGCCCATGAACTGAAACAGCCCCTGGACGAGGTCGAGACGGCAGTCACCCTGCTGCGCTCGCTGGACCCGCGCCCGGGCACGCAGATCGCACCGCTGTCGCAGGACACCTACGTGGTGCCGGATGTGGTGGTGTGGCGGCAGAACGGCGTATGGCGCGCAGCGCTGGCCGCGCATGCCGGGCCGAAGGTGGTGATCCACCGCGGCTACGAACAGCTGATCCGACGTTGTGGCGACGCCGATGCCGGCTACCTGCGTGCCCAGCTGCAGGAAGCGCGCTGGCTGCTGAAAGGGCTGCAGCAGCGTGGCGAAACCCTGCTGCGGGTGGTACGCAGCCTGATCCTGCAGCAGGCCGGCTTCCTCGAATTCGGCGAGCAGGCGCTGCGTCCACTGACCCTGCGCGAGATCGCCACCGAGCTCGGCCTGCACGAATCCACGGTCTCGCGCGCGATCGCCCGCAAGCACGTGCGTACCCCGCGCGGCACCCTGCCGCTGCGCGCCTTCTTCGCCTCGGGCATCGATACCGAGGGCGGTGGCGAGGCGTCCAGCACGGCCATCCAGGCGATGATCCGGCGCCTGATCGACGACGAGAACCCACGCAAGCCGCTTTCTGACGCCAAGCTGGCTGACCTGCTCAAATCGTCGGGAATTCCAGTAGCGCGACGCACCGTGGCGAAGTATCGTGAAGCCATGAACATTTCCGCCTCGCACGAAAGGGTCAGAATCGCTTGACGCGCCGCCGCGCCCGGCGGAGAGGTTCATTGGCACATCCGAACACAGGAGAAACCCGATGCGCATCGAAACGTTTGGCAAAGATGTCGAAGTCACCCCGGCCCTGCAGTCCTATGTAGAGGAGAAGCTGGCCCGGATCGGCAAACACTTCGACCAGCACTGCGAAGCGCGGGTGACCCTCAAGCTGCAGAAGACCGAACACCACGTCGACGCCAGCCTCAACATTCCCGGCCAGACCCTGCACGCCGAGGCCAATGCCCAGACCATGTATGCCGCGATCGACCTGCTTGCGGACAAGCTTGACCGTCTGGTGATCAAGCACAAGGAGAAAAAACAGCAGCACGCACCGCTGCCGGTGGGCGACAATGGTGGCTGATCGCCACCGTTCCCCGCAGACATGCCCCTGACTGACCTCCTGGCGGCCGTGCAGACCCAGCTCTGCACGGCCACCGACCGCGACAGCGTCCTGCAGGCCGCCGCCGGGTTGCTGGCCTGCCGCCAGGCCAACGCCGAACAGATCTATCTGAACCTGTGTCAGCGCGAAGCGCTGGGCAGCACCGCGATCGGTCACGGCATCGCCATTCCCCACGGCCGCGCGCCAACCCTGGACCGCCCCCGCGGCGCCCTGCTGCGGTTGGCCACCCCGGTCGACTTCGGTGGCGACGAGCCGGTGGACCTGGTGTTCGCCATGGCCGTCCCCGCCCACTACACCCACCAGCACCTGATGCTGCTGTCCGAGCTGGCCGAGCTGTTTTCGGCGCCCGACATCCGCCAGGCCCTGCGCGAAGCGGGCGATGCCCGGGCGCTGCGCGAGGCGCTGGACATGACCCCACCTGCGAGTGCCGCATGAATACCAGCATCACCGCCCGTGAACTGTTCGAACAGCAGCGCGAGCGGCTGGGGCTGCGCTGGGCTGCCGGCAAGTCCGGCGAGAAGCGCGAGCTGGAGGCCGGCAACACGGTCTCGCGGCGTCCATCGCTGGCTGGTTATCTCAATGCGATCTACCCCAACAAGGTGCAGATCCTGGGCACCGAAGAGCTGTCCTGGCTGGATGCGCTGGAACCACGCCAGCGTTGGGAGACCATCGAAAAGATCATGCAGTCGCACCCGCTGGCGCTGGTGCTGACCCGCAACCAGGCCTGCCCGGAAGACCTGCGCGCCGCCGCGGATGAATCCGGCACGCCGCTGTGGCTGTCACCCAAGCGCGGCCACGAACTGCTCAACCATCTGTCCTACCACCTGGCCCGTACGCTGGCGCCGCGGGTCATCCTGCATGGCGTGTTCATGGAGATCTATTCCATCGGCGTGCTGATCACCGGCGAGGCCGGATCGGGCAAGAGCGAACTGGCGCTGGAGCTGCTCAGCCGCGGCCACCGCCTGGTCGCCGATGATGCGCCCGAATTCACCCAGATCGCGCCCGACGTGCTCGATGGCACCTGCCCCGAACTGCTGCAGGACCTGCTGGAAGTGCGCGGCCTGGGCGTGCTGAATGTGCGCGAGATGTTCGGCGACACGGCTGTAAAGAAGAACAAGTACCTTCGGCTGATCGTCCACCTGACCAAGCCGATGACCGAACCCACCCCGCATGGCTATGAGCGCCTGACCGGCGACTCGGGCACCCGCCATGTGCTGGACCTGGACGTTCCGCTGATCACCCTGCCGGTGATGCCTGGCCGCAACCTGGCCGTGCTGACCGAAGCCGCCACGCGCCTGCATATCCTGCGCACCAAGGGCATCGACCCGGCGGCGATGTTCATCGCCCGTCACAGCAACCTGCTGGAACGGCGAACGCCCTGATTCCCCTGTCCCCCGAAGAGCCTGTCCATGAGCACCGCAACCCCCTCCGCCCCGACCCTGATCATCGTCAGCGGCCTGTCCGGCTCGGGTAAATCCGTCGCCCTGAAGACCTTCGAGGACCAGGACTACTACTGCTCGGACAACCTGCCGATCAATCTGCTGCCCGACTTCGTGCGCAGTCTGCTGGCCAACCACGACGGCAGCGCACCACGCCGCCTTGCCGTAGGCATCGACGTGCGCGGCCAGGCCGACCTGAGCCAGCTGGGCGACTGGCGGCAGCTGGCCACCGATGCCGGCGTGGAAGTGAAGGTGCTGTTCTTCGAGGCCAGCGACGAGGCCGTGCTCAAACGCTACGCCGACACCCGCCGCCGCCATCCACTGAGCCAGCTGGGCCTGTCGCTGCCCGAAGCGATCGCGCGTGAGCGTGAATTGACCGCACCGCTGCGCCGCGAGGCCGATGCGGTGATCGATACCAGCAATCTCAACGTGCATCAGCTGCGGCGGCGGATCATCACCGAGTTCACGATGGACCATGCCACCGGCCTGTCGCTGCTGTTCGAATCGTTCGCCTACAAGCGCGGCGTGCCGGCCGAGGCTGACTTCGTGTTCGATGCGCGGGTGCTGCCCAATCCACACTGGGACCCGGATCTGCGTGCGCTGAGTGGCCGCGAACCGGGCGTGCGCGACTACCTGGAAGCGCAGCCGGACGTGCAGCGCTACCTGACCCAGCTGATGGATTTCCTCGATACCTGGCTGCCGAAGCTGGGGGATGGCACCCGCAGCTATGTGACCGTGGCCATTGGTTGCACCGGCGGTCAGCATCGCTCGGTCTACCTGGTCGAGCGCTTGCACCAGCGCTTTGCCAAAAACTGGGTCAGCTTGAAACGCCACCGCGAGTTAGACGCGGTTTAAGCAACTGCAGCTCCAGCAATTTGCGCACCGGCGCAGGCAAACCCATGACCGGCCATTGCGCAGTGCTAAACCAACCGCCTGCGCCTAAGGTTATCTTCTCGGGCAACAACACATGACAGGCATGCAGATGCAAATCCTTGTGCGTCAACACATGCACCAAAGCATGCTCCACCCTCACAGAATGGCGCAAGCGTTCAGGTACCGCCTCCAGCAATTTCTGCTCTGAATCGA
>OFRL01000628.1_pt1 | contig 14870 bp, 13 predicted proteins | sample 1543121 | NCBI WGS metagenome assembly OFRL01 (sample SAMN07774228, study PRJEB24372) | wastewater metagenome | isolation source: Lake Maggiore Cannobio | place: Italy: Cannobio | collected 2016-01
GAAAGCGCTGAGGTCATTGCCCAAGCTAAGGCGCTTTGCGGCAGTTGCCCAATGAAGGCAAAGTGTTTAGAGGGCGCACTCTCTAGGGCTGAACCATGCGGAGTCTGGGGCGGTGAGTTATTTGATGAAGGTCAAGTAATTCAAAGCAAGAGATCACCGGGCCGGCCAGCGAAGGTGGCGGCGGCAAGTTAAATTAAGAAAAGTTAAAACAACTGTTAACTAGAAAGGGTTAACAAAAACGGCGGAGTTGGAATATATCCAACCCCGCCGTTTTAATTTTTGATACTTACTTATTAAGCCTTACCAAGAATACGATTTACCTTTGTGCCACAAACTGGGCAGATTCCTTGTGCCATACGGCGACCAGAATCAGAGACCTTTACATGTCCTTCAAAGGAACGCTTCTCTTTGCACTTAACGCAGTAAGCCTCACCCTTGTATTCTTCAGCCATTTTATTCCTCCATCTGCCGCACTCATCTGAGTGCGAATAGCAACACAATACCCCCCACTCCACGCTCAACTGGGGTTTTCCACGCGTAAAGTCGAAAATATTAGTTAGAAACTGTAAAAAAGGGGCAAATCTAGATATTTACCGCCGGTATCACAGCAGAACCACTACTTTGGCAACCGATTTCAAAGCCCTCTAAAAAGGCCTCAGCTTTTACTGCATCGGGATATCTACTTAAATAATTATAGAAATCACTATCGTGGTTTGGAACTTGTAAATGAATTAGCTCATGAAAGATTATGTAATTTAAAACATAGGAAGGTGAGCCAACTAATCGATCTGAGATTCGAATTGTTCGATCAACTGTGGTGCAAGAGCCCCATCGCTCACTCATATTGCGCCAATTAATACTGGCGGGATGAGTATTAAACTCAGGCAGGTACTGGGTTAGTAGTTCAATACCAATTTGCATAAGTTCTAGATCGGTTTTGCGCTCGCGGGCCTCACGGCGCAGCACCATAGAGATCATCTCTGGAATGATTTCAATCTCCTGGCGCCTACTCATCTTGGCTGGGATATGAATCTGGATTACCCCACCCTGGCGATAGGCCGAGACACTTCTTCGTCGCCGTTCTTTGCGAATTACTCGATACGCTGGCAGGTCAGGTGGCAGATTCGCCTCAAGTTTTTTCTTACGCGCAGAGATTTCAGACACGGTGGGCAAAATATCTGTAAAGAGGATTTGTTGTTCAAAGTTATCCACCATAACCTCTACTTATCCACCATAATTGTGGTTATCTCCACAGTTTAATCCACAGAGCACATGCAAATTTTACGCTCCTAGCCACCCCTTGCCCATGATCTATGCCCGTGTGGTTTTAAATTATTTTTTCTAAACGGAAAATCAATCAAAGGGCAAAAAATATTGTTGAAATTTACTTCTTAGAAACACCTTTTTAAGTTGATTCTCACCTTTGATTAACATAGGTTAGCGCCACGAAGTCCCCGGATAACTGTTTCATATCTGCAAGGGGAAGGCAGATAAGAAATGAGCGCCCGGGGATTTCGCTTTTTAAATTGTGAGCTTTAGAGCAAACCAGAGAGATCATCTGGCACAGTTACGCTATCTAAAAATGCCTTTACATCTTTTAAATCATCTGGCATTGGCAAGAATGCAGCATCTTGCCAACATTTATCGCGGCCATCAGTACCCCGTAATTGTTTTACCTCACTCCAAAATGCCGATGCTTCGCGCATTTTTCTTGGTGAAACTTCTAGTGCTAACAAAGTTGCAAATATCTGTTGCATTGGTGAGTTTGTTGCTCGCCTTCTGCGTGAGTTTTCAATTAATGCATTAAATGCTGGCATCCGCTCACTAGCTACTTCTGAAATAACATGATCAATCCAACCTTCAATTAATGCCAGCGCCATCTCTAATTTAGTAAGCGCTAGCTCTTGAGCTGGTGTTTGTTGAGGCGTGAATAGTCCAGAGTTTAAAGCAATATTAATTGCATTTGGATTATTGATATCAATCTCACCACTTGCCATCGCCTCTTCAGCTTGGCGAGTAATTGATTCAACATCAATAGAAATTCCCTTGCCATAGGCAGTGATCACATCTTGGATGTATTTTGATAGCCAACTATTATTAGCAAATAATCGAGCTGCGGCTGCTTCGCGTAGTGATAAATAAATACCAACCTGTTCTGGATCAATTCCAAGGCCATCTGACCATTGCGCTATGTTTTGTGGAATTAAATGGGCTACCTCTGCGCCGTTTTGTAGGGGGATTGCTACATCATTTGCGCCAGTAATTGAATTAGCTAGAAGTCCAACACCTTGGCCAAGTTGAGTTGCAATTAAACTGCCCATAAAACCGCGAAGAAGCCGCGCAAACATAGCCTTCATCATTTCTTGTTGCGCCGGGCTATTGTTTTCAGAGCCCATAAATTCAGCAGGTAGGGCAGAGGAGTTACTAGATATCACATTAGAGAGCGCATCGCCCATCCCTAGCGCCAGCGGTTCAAATAGGTGCTGCCAACTAGAAACGGTGTTATCAAGCCAATCACGCTTTGAACATGCACTCTGCGTTGGAAGGCTTGATGCTGGGAAAAGTATCTCGGTATCTAACCAAGTATTAGCAATTTTTAACGATTCACTTAGTTTTTGTTGATCAGATTGGCCAATTGGTAGGTCACCCTTTGCGGTAATTATTTGTTTTGCGGTCTCTCTAATTGCTGCAACGGTAATTAAATTTTGTTCATTAGGTGATTGCATATTTTCTAAAAATGACTTAGCACCAGCTAGGGTATTAGCATCAACTCCCATTTCTGAGAACTGCTTAAGCAGCGCCTCAAAATCTGGTTGCCCATCATTAGGGCCAAATCCAAAACCCATTTTCTTAACTCACCTTCTAACCAGTTGACCTAAAGATATCTGATGCCTAGATAACAATAATGCCATGCTTTTTCTTCCCCGTTCATTAGGATTACCCGTATGAACTCAACCGCCTTCACTGCCCTCATCTGGTGGGTGATTCCTATTGGAGCGGTACTGGGAGCAATTATTTATGGGGTCTGGGTCACTAAATATAAGAAAAAATTTGATAATGAAACTAACCGCTCAGTAAATAGTTTTAAGAAGTTTCAAAGCACCTTTAAATATAAAAAGTAATACGCTTAAGCCCCACGATGAAATCCCTACTTCCAGTAAAACCAACTCTGCCTACTCCTAGTAGGTTAATTTTTATTTTATTAATAATTGCTGCCTTCTTCTTACCTTCTCCTTATGTAATCCTTTCACCAGGAAATCCGCAAAATATTCTAGGCTCAGCTATAACTATTTCAGGAACTAAGGTTTATCCCACTACTGGAAAATTATCTGTTACCTCAGTATTAGTTACCGATCCAGATTCTTATATAACTGGATTTGATGTTTTATATGGCTGGATAGATAAAAACCGAGTAGTACTACCGAGGGCGCAGGTTTATCCTGAGGGTGAAAGTGCTGCAGAGTCTGTCAAAATTGGCGCTGATGAAATGTCTGGCTCACAAATAAATGCCACTGCTGCCGCACTTGATTTCTTAGGTTTTAAAAATAAAGCCAAGTTAATGATCGCTGAAGTAAATAAGAAAAGTAATGCTGTTGGCAATCTGCAAGCAGGAGATCAAATCATCTCAGTTGATAATAAAAACTATAACTTTTCAGCACAGATTATGGATTATTTAGATCAAAAAAAGCCAGGTGATTTGATTTCGATAAAAGTGTTAAGGAATAGCAATGAGATAATTAGTCGAGAAATAGAACTATCTGCTAGGGAAGATGGATCAGCATTTATTGGTATTAACATTCAGTCTGAATTTGATTTCCCATTTGATGTAAAAATTAAATTAGCAGAGACTGGTGGACCAAGTGGTGGCTTAATTTTTGCTCTCGGTATTGTTGATAAATTAACCTCGCAAGATTTAGTTCGTTATCGAAATATCGCTGGCACTGGAACGATTACTACTGATGGCAGAGTTGGCCCAATCGGAGGAATTGCTGAGAAAATTATTGGAGCGAAAAAAGCTGGGGTTGAGTTATTTTTAACTCCAATTGAAAACTGTAGTGATATTGCTAATGAGGAAAAGGTGGCTAGTAGTAGTGATAAAAAGGTGATGAAAATTGTGCCCGTCGCCACACTTAATGAGGCGATATCTGTACTTAAACTGCCAGCGGGCGCCAAGTATCCAAGCTGTTTGGATACTTTTCAATAATAGATAAGATCTGCGCATGAGTTCTTCCGGCTTTGGTGGTGGCGGTTTTAATAGAAACAACAACCCATTTGGTGGCTCAGGCTTTGGTGGTACTTTCCCCAATCCTTTTGCAAACCGAGGTGGTGGCCGCCGGCGAATTAGTCCACTGACTATTACTTTTGTAATTCTATTTATTTTAGCGAGTGTTTTAGTTTCACTTAGCGGTTTCTATGCTGATTTACTCTGGTTTAGATCTGTAGATTTTGTAAATGTTTGGCAAACAACCTTGTTTACCAAGGTGTATTTGTTTATTGGTTTTGGATTAGTAACTGCAGCCTTTATTACGGCAAATATTTATATCGCTTTTCGGCGCCGACCAATGTATGTGCCAGTTGCAGTTGAAGCAGATAATTTGGAGCGCTACCGCGCACAATTAGAACCAGTTCGTAAATTTGTTGGTATTGGAATATTTCTAGTTCTCTTTTATTTTGCAGGAAGTTCAGCAACTAGGCTTTGGCAAGAGTGGTTGCTATTTAGAAATGCAACAGAGTTTGGCGTAGTTGATCCACAATTTGGTAAAGATGTTTCATTTTTCGCTTTTAAACTGCCAATGTGGCAATCATTAATCGGTTGGGGAATCTCAACGATCGTTTTAGCAATTCTTGCCTCTGCAGCAGTTCATTATATTTACGGTGGCATTCGTACTCAGGTTAAAGAGGATCGAACTACAGTTACCGCCAGAGTTCAGCTTTCAATTTTACTTGGGCTACTTGTGTTACTTAAATCTGTTGCATACTGGTTTGATCGCTATGCATTAACTTTAAAAGAGGGCAGATTAATTACTGGTCTTACCTATAGCGATGTAAATGCATTATTGCCAGCTAAATCAATTCTGGCAGCAATTGCAGCAGTATGTTCATTGCTATTTTTTGCCAACATAATTCGTAAATCATGGCTACTACCTACAGCTGGTGTAGCGCTTATGGTTATTGCATCAGTTTTAATTGCCGGTGTATATCCAGCAGCGATTCAGCAATTCCAAGTTAAGCCATCTGAGTCAACTAAAGAAGCCCCTTTTATCCAAAAAAATATTGATGCAACGCGACTTGCTTACGGTATAGATGATGTTGAAGTAATTGATTATCAAGCCACCGTGTCTACCTCTGCTGGTCAGTTAGCAAATGACGCCGCAACTATTGCCAATATCCGCTTGATGGATCCAAATGTTTTATCAGCAACCTTTAGACAACTTCAACAAATTAAGCCTTACTATAGTTTTGCTGACTCACTAGATATTGATCGCTACGTAATTAATGGTAAAGAGCGAGATATGGTGGTTTCAGTTCGTGAGTTAAATATTGAAGGTAATCCATCTCGAAATTGGATTAATGATCACCTTGTATACACCCACGGATTTGGAATGGTTGGCGCTTATGGAAATGCAGTGGATGCAGATGGAAAACCATCATTTACTGTTGGCGATATCCCACCTACAAAAGGATTGGGTGAGTTTGAACCACGAGTTTATTTTGGCGAAAATGTTCCGGACTACTCAATTATTGGTGGACCAGCAACAAGTGATCCAGTTGAATTAGATTATCCAGATGATAAATCTGCAAATGGTCAAAAGAATTACACCTATACCGGCAAAGGCGGCGTGCCAATGGGTTCTATTTTCTCACGCCTGCTATTTGCAATTAAGTATCAAGAGCAGAGAATTGTTTTATCCAATTTAATTAATTCTGAATCTAAGATTTTATTTGATCGCAATCCAAGGGTTCGAGTCGCAAAAGTTGCTCCATGGCTCACGTTAGATGGAGATCCATACCCTGCAATTGTTGACGGTAAGATTTTATGGATAATTGATGGCTATACGACAAGTGCTGGATATCCAAACTCTAGAAAAGTAAATTTAGCTAATACCGCAGATGCACTTGCTGTTAGGTCAAATGCTGTTTCTACATTAGCTAACCAAGACGTTAATTACATTCGCAACTCTGTCAAAGCCACTGTGGATGCCTACGATGGCACCGTAACCCTGTACCAGTGGGATGAGAAAGATCCAGTGTTAGCCACATGGAGTAAAGCGTTTCCAAATAGCGTTAAGCCAAAGAGTGAAATCTCCCCAGACCTACTTTCACACATAAGATATCCAGAGGACATGTTTAAAGTTCAACGCGATATTTTAAGTGCTTATCATGTAAAGACTGCTGATGCATTTTATGGTGGTCAAGACTTTTGGCGTGTACCACTTGATCCATCTAGCTTTGGATCAAACTCAGGAACACAGCCGCCCTACTACCTAACAATGCAGATACCTGGCCAAAAGAAACCTACCTTCTCCTTGTATACGCCATTTGTACCACGTGGTGGGCGCGAAAACTTAACTGCTCTTGCAGTTGTAAATTCTGATGCTAGAGATAGTTACGGGAAAATTACAGTTTTACAATTACCCCGCTCCACAAATATTGCTGGTCCATCCCAAGTATCTTCAAACTTTGAAGCCAAACCAGAGGTTGCAACCTCTCTCTCACTTCTTCGCCAAGGCGGAGCTGATGTAGTGCTGGGCAATCTTCTTACCTTGCCAGTTGGTAATGGACTTCTATATGTCCAGCCAGTTTATGTAAGAGCAACCGGTAATACCGCTGCCTATCCACTTCTACAAAAAGTTTTAGTCTCATTTGGTGATCAAATTGGATTCAGCGAAACCTTACAAGGTGCGTTAGATCAAGTCTTTGGTGGAAGTGCAGGAACTACTACTGCAAACAATCAATCTGATACACCAACATCTGATAAAACAGGTAGCAGTAAAGAAATTAGATCAGCAATTGCATCATTACAATCAGCATTTACTGAGTTAGAGGCTGCGCAAAAGCGTTTAGATGGTGCTGCTGAAGATAGAGCTAGAGCCAGAGTTAAAGCAGCAATTGCTGCATTAGTTTCCGCGCAAAACAGATAATTAATTCAACCCATTTGGGTTAATAGCCATACTGCTCTAAGATTTAATTACCGACGCGGGGTGGAGCAGCTCGGTAGCTCGCTGGGCTCATAACCCAGAGGTCGTAGGTTCAAATCCTGCCCCCGCTACCAAATTTATTTAATACGTAAACTGTTTAAAACTACAAATAATGAAGATGCTGACATGGCAGCAGCTGCATACATCGGCGATAGATTTCCGCTAGCGGCAATTGGAATACCAACTAAGTTATATAAAAATGCCCAGCCTAAGTTTGATTTAATAATCCGGACAGTCTTTTTAGAAATTGCTATTGCATCTAATGCTGCTAGCAAAGATGGCCTAATCAGCGTGATATCGGCAGCAGCAATTGCAATGTCAGTACCGGATCCAATTGCAATACTCAAATCTGCTTTTGCAATAGCAGCGGCATCATTTATGCCATCACCAATCATTAATACTTTTCCATTTTCTTGGAGTTTTGTTACAAATTCAAGCTTGTCTGATGGAGAAGCTGATGCAAATATGTGATCAATTGGTATGCCAACTTCAGAGCCGATAGAGATAGCAGCAGATTCACTGTCACCAGTGACCAACCAAGTATTGATACTAGATAAATGCAATTTATCAATTGCAGCTTTAGCTTCAGGCTTTACCTGATCACCAACTTCAAAGACGCCATAAGCCAAGCCATTAATTGCTAAAACCGCAACTGAGTTTGCTCGTGATGTAGCTGATTCAATAGCTTTAGTTAATACAGGCGAAAATTCAGTTGTGCTGCGCGCGATTGAAAGAGGTGAGCCGATTAGAACAGCCTTAGCATCAGATGAGTTTAAGGATTGCACTCTAGCTGCTGAGCCAGAACCAGGTGTATGTTCAAATTCAGTTGCAGTAAATGCAGTTATGCCTTGTTTTGAAAGTGAATTAGCAATTGCAGAGGCGATTGGGTGTGAATCCATACTCTCAAGAGTTAATGCATAACTCATTAATTCAGAAGTAGCTATTGCGGTAGCGGGTGTAGATAGAGGGTTATTTATTAAAACCATCTGCTGTAAAACCATTTGCCCACTTGTTATCGTTCCAGTTTTATCAAAAACTACATCAGTTATACCGACCGCTTTTTCAATAGATCTAGGTGATCTAATTACTATGCCAGATTTTGCTGCTTTACCAGAGGCAACTAGTAGCGCAATTGGAGTTGCTAAGCCAAGTGCACATGGGCAGGCAATTACCAGTACTGAAACTGCAGTTGCAATTGAAAGTGCAATCTCTGTCCCGGTTAAATACCAGGTTAAGAAAGTAGCAATAGCAAGTATTAATACAACTGGAACAAAAACTCTACTTATACGATCTGCTAACTGTTGTACTGGTGCTTTTTCTATTTGAGCCGCTAAAACCATTCTAGTTATTCTTGCTAGTTCAGTATCAGATCCTATTCGCATGGCTCTTACAACTAAATTTCCATTATTGTTAATAGCTCCGGCATAAACCAAACTACTAACAGAAATTTCAACTGGTATTACCTCACCAGTTAAAAAAGCGTTATTAATTGTGCTAAAGCCTGAGATTACTTGCCCATCAGTTGCAATTACTTCACCAGGTTTCACAATAAAAATATCACCAACTTGTAATTGATCGATTGGAATTATTTCATTTCGATCAGATCTTTTAACCTCCACCTGAGCTGCAGCTAATTTAAATAGGTGTGATAGAGCTGATCCAGCTTTCCGCTTTGCACGGTATTCAAGATAACGACCCAACATTACGAAGAAAATCACCGCAGATGAAACCTCAACATATATTAATGGCATCACCTTGCTATCTACTTGATACGTTGCTGCTGAGTAAATACTCCAACCAAGTGAAATTAATGATCCGAGGGATACAAGTGTGTCCATAGTTGGATTTTTAAGATTTTTTATTGCAGCTCGGTGGATTGGCCATGCAAGAATAATTACAACAGGAACCGAAAGTCCGATTAAGAACCAGGTTGTAATTGGGGCTATTGGGTATCCAATAACGAGAGAAATTCCAAGATTATTAATGAAGTTATTAACTTGATCAAGTGAATTACTAAGTTGCTTATCTATTTGTTCATGCCAACTATCAAACATAGAAATTAAGATCACTGGGGCGGTTAAAAGCAGGGTTAGAAATACTCTAATTCCAAGGCGGTTAGATTTTTCAAATGATTCACGCTCACCCTTAAATGCACTTGCCTTATATCCAGACTTACTAACTGCTGTTATTAAATCTTGCTCTGAGATGTTTATTGGCGCAATTACATGCGCTGACTCCATTGCAAGATTAACTACAGCTTTAACACCTGATATTTTATTTAGGGCGCTTTCTATAGTGCTAACACATGAAGAACAGGTCATACCAGTTAGATGTAGATCTACCTGCCGACTTTTAACATCATTTTGGGCGATTACCGAACTCATAGTGGTCAGATTACTCTTCTTTTCTTATTCAACTGATAACACTCTGCGCAGGCTTTCAAGCCTTGCCAAATTTTGGTTTGTGAAGCCTGGCCAATCATTTAATGCGCAAGTGGCTTCATTGTGTGAGCAGTTTTTTGGGCAGTGTGAAATTGCTTTAGTAAATTCAGGAAATGCTGAAATAACTCTTGAGGGCTGAATATGAGCGATTCCAAATGATCTAACACCTGGGGTATCAATAATCCAACCAAAATTTTCACCATCAAATGAAGAAGAAAGTGGAAGTGCAATTGCACTCGAAGAAGTATGGCGACCCCTACCAGTTACCTCATTAACATCACCAGTAGCACGATGCTTAGAATCATCACCAACAGCAACTGATTTGTTTTTCGAACTTTCCAATAGGTTGTTAACTAGCGTGGATTTACCAACACCTGAGTGACCAATTAGAACTGTAATTTTGTTGGCTAAAGTTTTCTGCAATTTTCCCAAATCTGATGATTTATCAATCTTAAAAACCTTGATTTCAAGATCTTTGTAAGTTTCTAAAAAATCATCGCCATTAGCAAGATCCTGTTTAGTCATAATTATGATTGGCTCAATACCTTGGTCATATGCAACTACTAAGGCTCGATCAACAAAACCTTCCCGCGGTTCTGGATTAGTTGTAGCAATTACAATTGCAATCTGGTCGACATTTGCCACAATTACTCTTTCATCATTTGCATGATCATCTATGGTTCTTGTAAGTGAATTTTTTCTTGCTAAAACTGACACCACTCGGGCAAGTGAGCCTTCTGTACCTGATATATCTCCGACCACTGAAACCAAATCGCCAACTACTACTGATTTTTTCCCAAGTTCACGAGCCTTCATAGCAGTAATAATTGTTTTATTAGCACCAGATTCAATTAAACATTGAACGCGACCTCTATCAACTTCAATAATTGTTGCAGTTTGTGCTTTTGAGTAATCCGGACGGTCTTTAGTTCTTGGTCTTGTTTTATTACTAGAGCCGAACTGTCGTGATTTATTGATTCGAACATCGTCTTCATCCCAATTTTTCTTCTGCCTAACCATCAAGCATTCCCTGCCACATACCAGGAAAATCAGGCAGTGTTTTCTTAGTTGTTTCAATATTTTCTACAACTACACCTTCAACAGCTAATCCGATTATTGCGCCAGCTGTCGCCATTCGATGGTCCTCATAGCTTTTAAAAATTTGTGATGATTTAAGTATGGCTGGCTTTATTAGTAACTCACCAGGACCTTCAGTTACAGAGCCACCGAGATTATTAATTTCAGTAGCAAGTGCGCTCAGTCGATCTGTTTCATGTAGTCGTAGGTGAGCGATACCTCTAAGCGTAGAAGGTGAATCTGCTAAGCAAGCCAGTGCTGCAATTGATGGTGTTAACTCACCAACATCATGAAGATCTATATCTATGCCAATTACCTTTCCGGTTCCACTAATTTTTAAACCTGAATTAGATAGTTCAATTTTTGCTCCCATTTTTTTAAATATATCTCGAAGTTGATCACCAGGTTGTGTTGTTAATTTTGGCCAATCTGCTATTTCAATACTTCCGCCACAAATCATCGCAGCTGCCATAAATGGCGCTGCATTTGATAAGTCGGGTTCAATCACCAAGTCTTGCCCGACTAATTCTCCGGATTTAACACTCCAACTATTTTTATTTACTTCAACCTGTCCACCAAATGCTCGTATCATTTGAATAGTCATTTCAATATGTGGCATCGATGGTAGTGATGCACCGGTGTGTTTAACAGTTATTCCTTGCTCTGTTGCTGGCCCAAGTAGAAGTAAGGCTGAAACAAATTGACTAGATGCACTTGCATCTATTTCAACTAATCCGCCTTTTACTTCACCAGACCCATTAATTGTTATTGGTAAGCGATACTTATTATCGTGCTCAATTGAAACTCCTAATTGCTCAAGTGCACTTATCACTGGTGCAAGTGGTCGCTCATGAGATCTGGCGTCACCATCAAAATGAATTAATCCATTTGCAAGGCAAGCAATTGGTGGCAGAAAACGCATAACAGTTCCAGCATTACCAACTTGGATTTGGGTTGGTCCAGTTAGTTTTTTCGGTGTAATTTGATAATCAAACCCATCATTAGTTTTTATTTCATCGATCTCACAACCTAGTGCGCGTAATCCTTTAACCATTAGATCGGTATCTCGAGAAGAAAGTGGTTTGCGTAATCTTGATGGAGTTTTAGCAATTGCAGCAAGTATTAGGGCTCTATTTGTAACTGATTTAGAACCTGGAATAACCACCCTAGAATTAATTGGGTTTGCCGCAGATGAAGTTAACTTACTTCGAAATGGCGCATTCCAATTAGTCATATGTCCCAGTCTACCTTCCGCCTACTTAAGCAGATCAGGCTTTTAAGCGGGGTAAGCCGGTGGTTGGCGGGAATAAATTGGGTAGGCAGCAGGTTTTATATCTATGTATGCGCTGCGTTCTAGTGTTAGCCAAAATAAAAAATATGATCCCATGCCCAAAACCTCATTCGAGGTAGCCTTGTCCCAAATGAGTAATGAAGATTTATTACCTGCGGTAGTTAACCGAGAGAAAGAAACCCTAGCCCAGCGCAAGGCGAGGTTTGAAAAAGATGCTCTAGTTTTTACTTCACAACTTTATGGAGCTGCACTTCGCTATACAAAGAATTCTCATGATGCTCAAGATTTAGTTCAAGATACATATGCAAAAGCTTTTACAAGTTTTCATCAATTTGAACCTGGCACAAATTTAAAAGCTTGGCTCTATCGTATTCTTACAACAACATTTATAAATAATTATCGTAAAGATCAGCGAAGGCCACAAATCTCCAATGGCGAAATAGAAGATTGGCAAATTGCAAAGGCTTCATCACACACAAGTGATCAAGGTAAATCTGCAGAAGATGAAGTACTTGAAAATATTGCAGATAAAGATATTAAAGATGCGTTAGCTCAAATGCCAGATGAGTTTCGAATGGCTGTTTATTTATCTGATGTTGAAGGATTTGCATATAAAGAGGTTGCAGAAATTATGGGTGTTCCAACTGGAACAGTTATGTCTCGATTACATCGTGGTCGAAAATTATTAAGAGCTTCACTTGCGCAGTACGCCAAAGACCGTGGTTATGGTAAAGATAAAGTAGGTGATCAAAAGTGAACTTTAATCAAAGCGATTTAATTCCTTGCGAGCAAGTTTTACCAAATATCGTGCTTTATATTGATCACGAAATCTTTGACACTCAAGAATTAAGTGCCGTTGAAATTCATTTTGGTCAATGCCCATCATGTCGGACTTATATGGAACGCGAAAATGCCACACTTACTTTGATGAAGAATCTTTTGTGTAATTCTCTTATTGAATCAGCTCCAGAGGAGTTATGTAATCGGATTAATCAGCAGACTCAGGATCTTTACAACCAAATGATGCAGGAAGGTGATTCCCAGGAAGTCACAGAAATTACCTATACCCAAACAACTTATACGGAAATCAGCGCAGAAGGTACGACACAAATCGAAATAACTAGCGAAATCCGCAGGCAGTTCCCGCTGGAGTAATTACTTAATCACTAGCCTTGTGATTATGAAAGCAGAACAAGTCATTGGTGTAATTGGTATGGCAACTATGACTATTCGCCCTGGCGACACATCAGTTGCGCAAGGTGTAAATGATTTACCAGTTGTTGGTTCAAATCAATTGTTATCTCTTATGGAGAGCGCATGTAGTACTGCAATAATTGAGTTTTTAGATTTTGGTGAGACCACTATTACTACAAGTTCGCAAGTAGATATATCCGGCGCCGCTGGAGTAGGAATTGAAATACATGCAACTGCCCGGTGCCTAGGACTTGATGAAAATATACTCAAATTTGAGGTTGAGGTGCATCAAGTTGCCAGATTAATTGCAACCGGCCTAATAACTCGTAAATTTGTTGAACGAGTTTCATTTATGGCAAGAGTTGCTGCTGAAACCATGATGGCTGAAAAAGGAGTATCTGTTAGTGAAAAAAAAGTAGCTAGCAGCTTAAACTTCTAAGCCACTAGCCACTTATAAACTATTTACTTTTTAGTTGCCCAAAATATTTCAGAAATTTCATCAATTTTCTTAATTAATTTATCTGCAACCGCGACATCATTTGTGCCCTTACTGCCACCAGCACCAGCAAGTTTAGTTGCCTCATTAAATAAGGTATGAAGCTGAGGATATGCCTCAAAATGATTTGGCTTGAAGTAATCTGTCCATAAAACCCACAAATGGTGCTTAACTAACTCAGATCGTTCTTCTTTAATTGCAACCGCACGTGATTTAAAATCAGCATCACTGCTACTTGCATACTTCTCCATGCAAGCCTTAACAGATTGTGCTTCTATCTTTGCTTGCGCTGGGTCATAAACGCCACAAGGTAGATCGCAGTGGGCGTAAACACTCTCTTTTGGAGTAATTAACTTAAGTAATGAATCGAGCATTTTCTCTCCTTGGTTTAAAATAAACTATTTATTAGTGGGAGAATACTCTTCATGTTCGGGTTTAGCACAGTAGTAGTTTCGGGAAATTCAATGTCGCCTGCCTATAATCAAGGTGATTGGCTGGTTGTGCGCAGTTTAAGTGGCAAAAAGCACACCCTTAAGATTGGTGCGGTCTATCTAATCCAAGACCAAATTAGACCTGGTGTTAAGTTATTAAAACGGTTAAAAGAGAGCCGAATGGAGCATGGTCTTGTTAGGTACTGGGTTGAAGGTGATAATCCAAGTAGCGAAGACTCCAGGAAGTGGGGTTGGCTTGAGCGTGATCAGTTTTTAAAAAGAGTCATGCTTAGATATCGAAAAGGAGCGTGAAAACTTCTTTTATTTTTTCACTCACGCTCAAAAGTTGGGCGATTAAGCGTTAGCTGTAATACAAAACTAAAATTTAGTTATCTTTGAATCAAAACCCAAGTTAAAAATCTATTGACATCTAATTACAGCGGAGTAAGTTCATAAATTACACCAGCGGTGCCGCTGCCAGAAACGCTAGCTAATTTCTCTGTGCAAAATTGAGTGCCGTTGGTGCTAAATTTATTTTGGTATTCAACCTTATTAATTAAGAGTATGTTGATAACAGAGGTAAGGGCCCGTGAATGGTCAACTGACATACTCAATGCCATTATCAACTATAGTCCTTACCTCCTTTAGTTAATAATAATTTCCTTAGGAGGAATTATGGCAAATAGAGGGGAAAAAAATTTTTCTGGCATCTATCATCCAAAAAAATCTTGGATTGATATT
>OFRL01000630.1_pt1 | contig 14863 bp, 12 predicted proteins | sample 1543121 | NCBI WGS metagenome assembly OFRL01 (sample SAMN07774228, study PRJEB24372) | wastewater metagenome | isolation source: Lake Maggiore Cannobio | place: Italy: Cannobio | collected 2016-01
TGCGCAGGACTGCGCACACGAGCAAGCGGCGACCGAGCTTACATGGGTGAGGGCGCTTTGCTTGCGAAGCACTGCTTTGCAAGCGCCCGAACGCACAGCCGCCGGCGGCTGGGCCGGGCCCCGGAGGGGGACTTGCAGCGTCCCCCGCAACCGGACCCGCCCCGCCACCCCACAGGAAACCCGCTTCTGCTTCGGCTGTTGCTGTTGCTTCGGCTCGCAGCAGGTGCAGGGCTGCAAGCCCTGCCGACCAACACCCTCCTTACGAACGACTGACGTGACACTCATGCGTCATGCGCGAGGCTGTCCGCTTGCTGTTCGAGTGGAGGTGGCAACGGTGCACTGGCAAAGCGCACAGGCCTACGCATGGCCGTTGGGATTGGCAGCAGTAGTGGGTGGCATCGGCGCGTGGCTGATCCTCTGGATCTACCATCGATTGAAAGGGCGTGATCGCCGGCGTGCACGCATCGGTCGCGTGCTCGGGTTACCACTGGCCACCGCATGGCCGCTGCTGTTGTTGATCCCCGCATTGCAGACCACGCCACTGCAGGAGCCGGTGCTGGGCAACCTGCAGCATGTGCTGCACATCGCGCTGACCGCGTGCTTCATCTGGTTGCTGGTACGCGCGGTGGCGGCGGGCGAGCGCGCGATCCTGCGCAGTCATCCCATCGATGTCTCCGACAATCTGGAAGCGCGCCGCATCCAGACCCAGACGCGGGTGCTCAGCCGCGTGCTGATGGGCGGCATCATCGTGCTGGGCGCATCGCTGGTGCTGTTGACCTTCCCGATGGTGCAGAAGATCGGCACCGCGCTGCTGGCATCGGCAGGCCTGATCGGCCTGGTGGCGGGTATCGCGGCCAAGCCGGTGTTCGGCAACCTGATCGCTGGCCTGCAGATTGCGGTGACGCAGCCGATCCGGCTGGATGACGTGGTGATCGTCGAGGGCGAGTGGGGCCGCATCGAGGAGATCGGCAGCAGCTATGTGGTGGTGCGCATCTGGGATGAGCGACGGATGGTGGTGCCGCTGACCTGGTTCATCGAAAACCCGTTCCAGAACTGGACGCGGCGCAGCGCCGATCTGCTCGGCACCGCGTTCCTGTGGTTGGACTACCGTGCGCCGATTGCCGCGATCCGCGCTGAGCTGGAACGCATCTGCCGTGGCGAAGCGCTGTGGGATGGCCGGGTCTGCGTGACCCAGGTGACCGAGACCAGCGAGCGTGCGATCCAGGTGCGCCTGCTGGTCAGCGCGCGCAGCTCGGGCGATGCCTTCGATCTGCGTTGCCTGGTGCGCGAGCGCATGCTCGATTTCCTCGCCCGTGAGCATCCGCAGTCGCTGCCGCAGGTGCGTGCGCGGCTGCAACACGAAGATGAGCTGGATATGCCGCGCGGTCCACGTGCACGCACCGCGGATGTGCGTTCGCCGGGTGCTGAAGATGGTGAGGCGGCAATCGTGCCGGTGGAGCCGGAACCCGGACGGTAGCGCCGGGCCACTACCGGATCACGGCTCGCCAGCGTCGATCAGTGCGTCGGTATCGAAGTGCGGTGGGCGCCGCGCGCGCGTGCGCTGTTCGTAGGCGTAGGCCATCTCGATCAGCTTCGGCTCGCTCCAGGCGGTGCCCATGAACAGCAGACCCACCGGCAGACCATCGATCTGCCCCATCGGCACGGTGAGGCTGGGATAGCCGGCCACGGCGGCGGCGCTGTAGCTTTCACCGGGGAAGTCGTCGCCTTCGCTGCGGATCGGCCATGCCACGCCGGTGGTGGGCGCCACCAGTGCATCAAGCTGGTGGGCGGCGAGGGCGGCATCGATGCCTTCCGGGCCGGCCAGCCGGCGCGCATCGCTGCGGGCGCGGATATAGGCGGGGTCGGCCAGGCCGGCGGTGGCATCGGCCTCCACCAGCAGCTCCTGGCCGAACAGGCCCAGTTCCTGCTTGCTGTGCGCCTGGTTGAAGGCGATCAGTTCGGCCAGGCTGCGCAATGGTGCGCGGTGGGTGCTGAAATAGCGCTCCAGCCCGGCCTTGAATTCGTACAGCAGCAGCGTGCGCTCGGCCTCGGCCCAGGCGCCCTGGTTGGGCAGCTCCACCGGAACCACCACGGCGCCGGCGCGGCGCAGCTCGGTTGCCGCCTGTTCGATCAGTGGCGGCATGCCACGGTACTTCAGCAGCGGTGTCTGCAGCAGGCCGATGCGCTTGCCGCGCAGGCCCTGCGGGTCCAGTCGCGCGGTGTAGTCGTAGACCGCACGGCCGGGCATGGTCGCGGTGGCCGGATCGGCATCGTCGCGGCCGGCGATCGCGGTCAGCACGGCGGCAGCGTCGGCGACGCTGCGTGCCATCGGCCCGGCAGTGTCCTGGCTGAAGGAAATCGGGATGATGCCCTCGCGGCTGACCAGGCCGACCGTCGGCTTCAGGCCGACCACGCCGTTGATCGCCGCCGGGCAGACGATGCTGCCGTCGGTTTCGGTGCCGATCGCCACGCTGGCCAGGTTGGCGGCCACGGCCACCGCGCTGCCGCTGCTGGAACCACACGGCGAATGGCTGATGCGATAGGGGTTGCGGGTCTGGCCGCCACGCGCGCTCCAGCCGGAGATCGAATCATTGCCGCGGAAGTTGGCCCATTCGCTGAGGTTGGTCTTGCCCAGCACCACCGCACCGGCGTCGCGCAGCCGGCGCACCAGGTAGGCGTCATCCGGGCGGAAGCCCTGCAGGGCCAGCGAACCCGCACTGGTGGCCATCGGCGCGGCGTTGATGTTGTCCTTCAACAGCAGCGGGATGCCATGCAGCGGGCCGCGCAGGCGGCCGTCACGGCGTTCGCGGTCGCGCGCGGCGGCTTCCTTCAGGGCATCGGGGTTGAGCTCGATCACCGCGCGCAGGCGCGGCCCGGTGCGGTCCAGCGCGGCGATGCGCTGCAGGTAGGCCTGGGTCAGGGTGGTGCTGTCCAGTTCCCCGGCGGTCATCCGCGCCTGCAGGTCGGCGACATCGGTTTCGGCGTACGGGAACGGCACGTTGCGGCTCGCAGGTTCGGCCGCATGCGCGCTGGGCGTGGCCGGGCTGCAGCCAGCCGAAAGCAGCGCCGGCAGCGCGGCGAGCAGGCAGGTCAGCAGAGGCGGCAAGGACGGGCGCATGGGGCGGCTTGGTCGGCTCCAATCCCCAGTGTAGCCGGTGCTCAGCGGTGGCGCTTGCGCAGGTCGCGGGCGAGCACGTAGACCACGATCAGGTTGATCGCCAGGATCGTCCACGACGGCCAGCCGGGGTGGCGGATGATCGCGAAGATGTCGAAAGGCAGGTACAGGGCGGCGGTCAGGCAGCCCAGCCAGGAGGCCCAGGCCTTGGCCCGCCACAGGCCCCAGGCTTCGACCAGGTGCAGCAGGCCGTAGCCGATCATCCCCGCCGCGGCCAGGTGGACCGCGTCGGGGCTGATCATGTGCAGCAGCGAGGGCAGGGTGCCATGGTCCGGATCCAGGCTGAAACGCCGGATCAGGGCCATGATGCCGTGCCGTAGCGGCTGCGGTCCGAGCACTTCCAGCCCGGTGGCGGCCAACAGCGCCAGCATCGCCTTGCTCGCTTCGAGCAGGGCGATGACATGGAGACCCGGATGCCGGTGTGGATCCGGGTTGTAGCCGCTCTGGTTCACGGGGTGCTGGCTCAGCCGCCGCGCGAAGCCTTCTTGCGGTCGCTTTCGGTCAGGAACTTCTTGCGCAGACGGATCTCCTTCGGGGTGATCTCGACCAGCTCGTCGTCTTCGATGAAGTCCAGGGCCTGTTCCAGCGAGTACTTGATCGCCGGGGTCAGCTGGATCGCATCGTCCTTGCCCGAAGCGCGCATGTTGGTCAGCGGCTTGGTCTTGATCGCGTTGACGGTCAGGTCGTTGTCCTTGGAGTGGATGCCGACCAGCTGACCTTCATACACGTTGTCGCCTTCAGCAGCGAACAGCTTGCCGCGCTCCTGCAGCGGGCCCAGCGAGTAGGCCGGCGTGGTGCCCGGCGCATTGGCGATCATCACGCCGTTGATGCGCTTGGCGATCGCGCCCTGTTCCTTCGGGCCGTAGTGGTCGAACACGTGGAACAGCAGGCCCGAACCCTGGGTCAGGGTCTTGAACTCGTTCTGGAAACCGATCAGGCCACGGGCCGGGATCGAGTATTCCAGGCGCACGCGGCCCTTGCCGTCCGATTCCATGTTCTTCAGCTGGCCCTTGCGGGTGCCCAGCTTTTCCATCACGCCGCCCTGGTGGATTTCTTCGATGTCCACCACCAGCTGCTCGATCGGCTCCATCATCTGGCCGTCGATCTCCTTGATGATCACTTCCGGGCGCGACACGGCCAGCTCGTAGCCTTCGCGACGCATGTTCTCGATCAGCACCGACAGGTGCAGTTCGCCACGGCCGGAAACCAGGAACTTGTCGGCGTCTTCCAGCTGCTCGACCTTCAGGGCCACGTTGTGGACCTTTTCACGGTCCAGGCGGTCCTTGATCTGGCGGCTGGTCAGGAACTTGCCACCGGACAGGTCCTTGTTGCCGGCGAACGGCGAGTTGTTGACCTGGAAGGTCATCGAGATGGTCGGCTCGTCGACGGTCAGTGCCGGCAGCGCTTCCGGGAAGTCCGGTGCGCAGATGGTGTCGGAGATGGTCAGCTCCTGGATGCCGGAGATGGCCACGATGTCGCCGGCCTCGGCGGTATCCTGCTCGATGCGCTCCAGGCCCATGAAGCCCAGCACCTGCAGCACCTTGCCGTTGCGCTTCTTGCCTTCACGGTCGATGACCGCGACCTGCATGTTCTTCTTCAGGGTGCCGCGCTGGATGCGGCCGATGCCGATCACGCCCACGAAGTTGTTGTAGTCCAGCTGGCTGATGCGCATCTGGAACGGGCCTTCCGGGTCCACTTCCGGACGCGGCGCGTGCTGCATGATCGCTTCGTACAGCGGGGTCATGTCGCCGTCGCGCACGGTGTCTTCCAGGCCGGCATAGCCGTTCAGGCCGGAGGCGTAGACGATCGGGAAGTCCAGCTGCTCGTTGGTGGCGCCGAGCTTGTCGAACAGGTCGAAGACCTGGTCGATCACCCATTCCGGACGGGCGCCCGGACGGTCGACCTTGTTGACCACGACGATCGGCTTGAAGCCCATCGCGAAGGCCTTCTGGGTCACGAAGCGGGTCTGCGGCATCGGGCCGTCCATCGCATCGACCAGGATCAGCACGGTGTCGACCATCGACAGCACGCGCTCGACCTCACCGCCGAAGTCGGCGTGGCCGGGGGTGTCGACGATGTTGATCCGGTTCTTGATGCCGGTCTTCTTGTCTTCCCAGGTGATGGCGGTGTTCTTGGCCAGGATGGTGATGCCGCGTTCCTTTTCCTGGTCGTTGCTGTCCATCACGCGCTCGGCGAGGACGGTACGCTCGGACAGGGTGCCGGACTGCTTCAGCAGCTGGTCGACCAGGGTGGTCTTGCCATGGTCGACGTGGGCGACGATGGCGATGTTGCGAAGATTTTCGATGGACATACGAAAGGGGGCCAGTCGGCGCCGGATTTGGAAAAAGAAGTCCAACATTATACGTCGAACTTGACGATTCGCGAAAAGGTGGATTTCACGCCCGTCACGGGGCCCATTCAGCTGGCGGTCCGCGGCGCCGGTCGAGGCCGCCTGGCCTGCACCACGGGGCACCCCGTCCCGTGGCTGAAGCCCGGATCTGCGCCCATGGTCGAAGCCGCCGCCGCCACGAGGCAGGTGTAAACTAGGTGGCTAGACGCGTTCCCCTCTGCATCAAGGATCTTCATGTCCCTCATCGCCACTTTCGACACCACCCAGGGCCCGATCAAGGTCGAGCTGTTCGCCGACAAGGCGCCGCTGACCGTGGCCAACTTCGTGAACCTGGTCAAGCACGGTTTCTATGACGGCCTGATCTTCCACCGCGTGATCGCCGACTTCATGATCCAGGGCGGCTGCCCGCAGGGTCGTGGCACCGGCGGCCCGGGCTACAAGTTCGAAGACGAGAAGAATGGCGTGAAGCACGAGGTCGGCTCGCTGTCGATGGCCAACGCCGGCCCGAACACCAACGGCAGCCAGTTCTTCATCACCCACATCAAGACCGACTGGCTGGACGGCCGCCACACCGTCTTCGGCAAGGTCCTGGAAGGCCAGGCCATCGTCGATTCGGTCAAGCAGGGCGACGTGATCCATTCGATCACCCTGGAAGGCGACGTCGACGCCGTGCTGGCCGCCCAGGCCGAGCGCGTCGCGGAGTGGAACAAGCACCTCGCCGCCTGATCCCCCTTCGAAACGGCCACCCTCGGGTGGCCGTTTCCCTGTTCCCCGCCGCCCGCCAGGCCTGCGTGGCCACGCCCGCGGCGTCCCATCAAACGCTTGCAAGCAAGAGGAAACCCCCATGAAAGCACCCGTTCGTGTTGCCGTGACCGGCGCCGCCGGCCAGATCGGTTATGCCCTGCTGTTCCGCATCGCCTCCGGCGAAATGCTGGGCAAGGACCAGCCGGTCATCCTGCAGCTGCTGGAACTGCCGGTCGACAAGGCCCAGGCCGCCCTGAAGGGCGTGATGATGGAGCTGGAAGACTGCGCCTTCCCGCTGCTGGCCGGCATGGTCGGCACCGATGATGCCGAAGTCGCGTTCAAGGACGCCGACATCGCCCTGCTGGTCGGCGCGCGTCCGCGTGGCCCGGGCATGGAGCGCAAGGACCTGTTGCTGGAAAACGCCAAGATCTTCACCGCCCAGGGCGCGGCGCTGAACAAGGTCGCCAGCCGTGACGTGAAGGTGCTGGTGGTCGGTAACCCGGCCAACACCAACGCCTACATCGCGATGAAGTCGGCCCCGGACCTGAAGCCGGAGAACTTCACCGCCATGCTGCGCCTGGACCACAACCGCGCGCTGAGCCAGCTGTCGACCAAGCTCGGCAAGCCGGTCGGCGGCATGGAGAAGCTGGTCGTGTGGGGCAACCACAGCCCGACCATGTACCCGGACTACCGTTTCGCCACCGCCGATGGTGCGTCGATCGCCGATGCGATCAACGACCAGGAGTGGAACGCCAACACCTTCATCCCGACCGTCGGCAAGCGCGGCGCGGCGATCATCGAAGCCCGTGGCTCGTCCTCGGCTGCTTCGGCCGCCAACGCAGCCATCGACCACGTGCGTGACTGGGTGCTGGGCAGCAACGGCAAGTGGGTCACCATGGGCGTGCCGTCCGACGGTTCCTACGGCATTCCGGAAGGCGTGATCTTCGGCTTCGCGGTGACCACCGAGAACGGCAAGTACACCCTGGTCAAGGATCTGCCGATCGACGACTTCAGCCAGAAGTACATCGACAAGACCCTGGCCGAGCTGGAAGAAGAGCGCGCCGGCGTCGCCCACCTGCTGGGCTGATGCAGGCGGTACCGGCGCGAGCCGGTACGTCTTCCATCAAGGTAGGTACCGACCGCTGGTCGGTACGCAGCAACGGGGAAGCTCAGGCTTCCCCGTTTCTGTTTGAGGAATACAGGAACTGATGATCCACCTGCATTACATCGACGACGCGCTGCTGGTGGCCGAGAAGCCGGCCGGCCTGCTGTCCGTGCCTGGCCGCAGCGCCGAGAACCAGGACTGCGTGGTCGCGCGCCTGCAGGCGCTGTACCCGGATGCATTGACCGTGCATCGCCTGGACCAGGTGACCTCCGGCCTGCTGCTGCATGCGCGCGGCAAGGAGATGCAGGTGGCGTTGTCGATGCAGTTCGAGCAGCGCCAGGTTGGCAAGCGTTACGAAGCGATCGTGGAGGGGCTGCTTGAAGGCGATGCCGGCGAGGTGGACCTGCCACTGATCGTGGACTGGCCGAACCGGCCGAAGCAGATGGTCGATCACGAACGCGGCAAACCGGCGCTGACACGTTGGCACGTAATGGCACGTGATGTTGAAGCGCAGCGCACCCGCGTGGCGTTGGAACCGATCACTGGCCGCAGCCATCAGCTGCGCCTGCACATGGCCAGTCTCGGCCATCCCATCGTTGGCGATGTGCTGTATGACGCCGCGTCGGCGCAGCGTGTGCATCTGCATGCGCGCAGCCTGCGGTTCGCCCATCCGGTGACGGGCGAAGCGCTCGCGTTCGAGTCCGCGACTCCGTTCTAGGGGTTCGGCAGGGCTTGTCTAGGGGTTCGGCAGGGCTTGCAGCCCTGCACCCGCAGAATCAACGTCAACGTCAGAAGCGGGCTATCCGTGGGTTGGCGGGACGGTGTCGGAGTGCGGGGACGCCGCAAGTACGTCCCTGTAGGCTTGGCAGCCGCATCCATGCGGCTGACACCCCGCACTCCGACACCGTCCCACCTTCGACAGATTCCCGCGGCTGTTGGCAACCACGGCCGTTGTTCCGCGCGGCAGTTGGTAGGTGTCGACCTTGGTCGACACGATTTCTCTGTCAGATATCGAATGAATCATCCACGCATGGCGTGGATCTACCGTGTCGACCAAGGTCGACACCCACCAGAGCAGTCGACCAAGGTCGACATCTACCAGAGCAATACGCCTTTCCGACAGATCGCAGGAAACTGTCGAAGGCGGGGTGGGTCCGGTTGCGGGGGCGTGAGCCGCATGGACGCGGCGACCGAGCCTCCATGGACGGATTTACGGCGTCCCCCGCAACCGGACCCACCCCGCCATCCCTCAATGGCCCCGCTTTTGACGTTGACGTTGATTCTGCAGGTGCAGGGCTGCAAGCCCTGCAGAACAAAACCCACCCCCCTACCAAGGTAGGGCGGCCCGCGCGCCAGCGCCGGACTATCCTCGAACCCATGACTTTGTCTGGGAGGGCTGCGTCATGAACTACGAGGAAACCTACCGTCGCTCGATCGACGAGCCGGAGGCCTTCTGGGGCGAGGAAGCCAAGCGCATCCATTGGCACAAACCGCCGCAGCAGGTGCTCGACTACAGCAACCCGCCGTTCCGGCGCTGGTTCGTCGGTGGTGAAACCAATCTCTGCTACAACGCCGTCGACCGCCACCTGGCCGAGCGCGCCGACCAGCTCGCGCTGGTCGCCATCTCCACCGAAACCAACAGCACCCGCGAAATCACCTATCGCCAGCTGTATCGCGAAGTGAACGACTTCGCCGCCGTGCTCAAGCACCTCGGCGTCGGTCACGGTGACCGCGTGGTGATCTACATGCCGAACATGGCCGAAGCCGTGTTCGCGATGCTGGCCTGCGCGCGCATCGGTGCGGTGCACTCGGTGGTGTTCGGTGGCTTCGCCGCGCACAACCTGGCGCTGCGCATCGACGATGCCAAGCCCAAGCTGCTGATCGCCGCCGATGCCGGCATGCGCGGTGGCAAGCTGATTCCGTACAAGCCGATGGTCGATGCAGCCTGCGCCGAAGCCACGTCGCCACCGCCGCACGTGCTGATCGTGTCGCGTGGGCTGGATGCCGCCGAACCACGCGTGCCGGGCCGCGATGTGGACTACGCCGAGCTGCGTGCGCAGATCGGTGAAGTCGACGTGCCGGTGCAGTGGCTGGAAGCGAGCGAGCCGAGCTATCTGCTGTATACCTCCGGCACCACCGGCAAGCCGAAGGGCGTGCAGCGCGATGTGGGGGGCTATGCGGTGGCGATGGCACAGTCGATGGAAACGGTGTTCGACTGCAGGCCGGGACAGGTGATGTTCTCCACCTCCGACGTCGGCTGGGCGGTCGGCCATTCCTACAACGTGTACGGCCCGCTGATCGGCGGCTGCACCTCGCTGCTCTACGAAGGGCTGCCGACCAACCCGGATCCGGGCATCTGGTGGGCGCTGTGCGAGCAGTACAACGTGCGCACGATGTTCTCGTCGCCCACCGCCATCCGCGTGCTGAAGAAGCACGACGCGGACTTCATCCATCGCCACGACCTGGGCGCGCTGAAGTACCTGTTCCTGGCCGGCGAGCCGCTGGACGAACCGACCGCGCACTGGATCAGCGAAGCGCTCGGCAAGCCGATCATCGACAACTACTGGCAGACCGAAACCGGCTGGCCGGCACTGACCCTGCTGCCGGGCCTGGAGATGAAGCCGGTGCGTTTCGGCTCGCCCGGGTTCCCCAATCTCGGCTACCGGATGAAGGTGATCGACGAGAACACCGGCGAGGAAGTGGCACCGGGGCAGAAGGGCGTGCTGGTGGTGTCGCCGCCGCTGCCGCCGGGCTGCATGAGCACGGTGTGGAACGACGACAGCCGTTTCCTGCAGAGCTACTTCAGCCACTTCAAGGAGCTGCTGTACAGCTCGCTGGACTGGGCGATCCGTGACGACGATGGCTACACCTTCATCCTCGGCCGTACCGACGATGTGATCAACGTGGCCGGGCACCGCCTGGGCACGCGCGAGATCGAGGAGGCCATTTCCAGTCATCCGCGCGTGGCCGAGGCGGCGGTGATCGGGGTCAAGGACGAACTGAAGGGGCAGGTGCCACTGGTGTTCGTCACTCTCAAGCAGGGGCTGGATGGCGAGGATCCGGCGCCGGTGGTGGCCGAGATGATGGCGACGGTGACGACTTCGCTTGGTGCGGTTGCGCGCCCGGCGCATGTGCACGTGGTCAATGCCTTGCCCAAGACCCGATCCGGCAAGCTGCTGCGGCGCTCGCTGCAGGCGTTGGCCGAGCAGCGCGACCCGGGTGACCTGTCGACGCTGGATGATCCCAGCGCGCTGGAGGAGATCCGCCGCGCGCTGGGCCGTTGACCTGGTAGTGCCGGCCGCTGGCCGGCACCCCCATCAATCCTGAGGTTGCCGGCCAGCGGCCGGCACTACCCGCAGCACTTGCGCTAAGCTCGGCCTGTCATCGACCTGCAACACGCGGTGCGCGCCGGGGAAGGCGCGTGCCGTCCGGGGATGGCACACAGGGGAGCGTGCCCTCAAGGGCGCGCAGGCATTGCGCATCGAGGGAGGGGGAAGCAATGGCATTGCTGCACGCCAAGACGGCGGCTGGCCGTCAGGAAATCGAAGACCGTGGTCGGCGCCTGCCGGCAGCACTGCGTTCGATCCTGCTGATGGTCGACGGCCATCGCGATGACACTGAACTGCGCGGCCTGTTCGAAGGCCTGCGGGCACCGCCTGATGCACTGGAGCAGTTGGCCGCGCAGGGCCTGATCGAAGTGATCGGTGGCAGTACCGAAGCCACATCGGCGCGCGGCATCAGTACCGGCCGCGAACAGGACCCGGCGCTGTACCAGCAGCTGTACGACGCGATGAGTGAGGCCGTGCGTCGGCATCTGGGCCTGAAGGGCTATTTCATGCAGTTGAAGATCGAACGCTGCACCGATGCGCTGGCACTGGAACGCCTGTGCCCGGAACTGCTGGCGGCGGTGGGCAAGGCGCGCAGCCCGGCATTGGCGCAGCGCTGGTGGCAGGAGACCCAGGCGGCCGTGGTCAATGGTGGCGGCGAGGTCGTGCAGGCCTGAGCCACCGCGTAAAGTGATCGGTTCACTTCCCCACAAGGAGTCCCGCGTGCAGGACGACCACGACGACACCGATACCCCCGGCTGGGACGCGATCAATGCGGCGCTGGCGCCGCTGTATGCCGGGCAGGAGCCGCGTCACTACGGCACCGCGCTTCCGTACACGCTCGGTGGCCAGGATCCGCTGGATGGCATCAGCGTGTACTGGGCGGATGCGCCGGTACCGCATTGGCATTACATCACCTACGGCTTCTCCGAGCTGTACGCCAAGGAGAGCAGTGATGCCACCGCCAGCGGCTATGGTTTCGAGCTGACCTTCCGCCTCGCTGCCGACGTCGGTGAGAACGCCGGCAGCACGCCGCCGGTGTGGCCGATGAACCTGCTGCAGAACCTGGCGCGCTATGTGTTCGGCAGTGGCAACGTGTTCGAGGATGGCCACCACCTCAATGCCAACGGCCCGATCGCGTTGGAGACCAACACGCGCTTGTGCCATCTGGCCTTCGTCGCAGATCCGCAGTTACCCGCACGCGACACTGCCAATGGCCACCTGCAGTTCCTGCAGCTGGTCGGGTTGACCGATGAGGAGATGGAAGCGGTCAAGCGCTGGTCGACGCGCGGCGTGCTGCAGGCGCTGCAACCGGCGATGCCGCTGTGGATCAGCGACCTGCATCGCGGCAACCTGCTGGAGGATCCGGCATTGGCCGCACAGGTGCAGGCCGGCAGCGAGCGCGAGGGCTCCAGCACCGGCATGTTGTTCATCGAGACGCTGGACTGGCGCCAGGAGGCGGGCGTCACCACCCTGGTGCTCGGTGCGGGCCAGGTGGCCAGCGTGTGCGAGCTGCTGCCATTGCGCCTGCGCCACGGCAAATCGCTGGAACTGGTCAGCCGCGAGCGGCAGTGGGAATTCATTCCGGCCGCGCGCGGTGAAACCGGCGAGGTATCGGCCGACAGCGCGCGCTGGGCACTGGACGAGACGGGTCTGGAAGCCTTGGCGGGCGTGCGTGCCGAGCGCGGCATCTACTCGGTGGCGGCGGCGCTGCGCATCGAAGTGGTGCCGACCTACCTGCGCGATGCCAAGGGCGAAGTGATCCGCCAGATCGGCTGAGTGTGGCGATTGCACCGATGGGGGCAGAGCCGTCTGCTGTGCAGACGGCTCCGACCCATGGTCTGGCTCAGGCCAGGCCTTCGGCCTTCAGCGCGGCCTGCACGCCGGCATCGGCATCCATGCGCGCCTTGTAGGCGGCCAGGTTGTCCAGGCCGGACAGGTCGACCTTGGTGCCGGCGGCCCAGCGCAGCGTGATGTAGAAGTACGGGTCGGCGAAGCTGCGGAAGCCGGCCAGCCACGGCTTGTCGGCCAGCTGCTTGTCGGCGGTCTCGAACAGGGCGCGCAGGCGCTTGTGCGCGGCGGCGCGGATCGCATCGAAGTGGCTCTCGTCGGCAATGAACTTGCCCGGCGCGAACAGCGGCGAGAAGGCAGGATGCACATCGGAATTGACGAAGGCCAGCCAGCGGGTGGCTTCGGCGCGCTGGCGCGGGCTGCCGTCGCCGCCGAGGCCGGCCTGCGGGAAGCTGTCGGCGATATAGCCCATGATCGCGGCGTTCTGCAGCAGCACGAAGTCGCCGTCGACCAGTGCGGGGACGGCACCGGCCGGATTGATCTTGAGGAATTCCGGGCCCTTCAGGGTGTCCTTGTTCAGCAGTTCAACCTCGAACGGCTGGCCGGTCCACTGCAGGGCGATGTGGTCGGCGGTGGAACAGGCACCGGGCTTGCTGTACAGCTTCATGGGAACTCCAGGTGATGCGGGCGGGAAACGCCCACTATCCCAGAGCTTGCCAGCGGGCGGCAACGCTGCCGCCAGCACGGATCGTTACGACTGCCGCGGCTTGAGGTTCTGCACCTTATAGAAGGTGTGATCGCCGATGGTGGCCACCTGGTAGGCATTGCGCCAGTTCGGGCTGGCAATGGACAGCGCGGCGAAGTGGCTGGCACCGGGCACGATCTCGCGGCGCTCGCCGGCCGGCAGCGCCCAGTTGCGCTCGGCGTCGAAGGCCACGTTCATCGCCTCGCTCCAGGCCGCATCATTGCCCAGCTGGGTGCCGGGCGAGACGATGGTCGGTGCGAACTGCTTGCGCGCGGTGACCACCTGGCACATGGAGTCGCCCCACAGGCCACTGTCGAGGCGGCGCAGGGCGACCTCGGCGACGGCCTGCTGGCCACGCAGGGTCTGGTCGCGGGCTTCCAGGTAAACGGTGGTGCTCAAACACAATGAATCAGCGGCCGGTTGAGGCAACAACTGCGACAGCCAGAGAATCCAGGCCAGTTTCATATAACTCCTTGCTCCGTGTGGGCCGCACCCTCCGGTTCCGGCCGCAGGGGCGACAGGAGGCGGGGTACGACTTGGCGTCATGGGGAGGCGGCCATCGGGGCCGCCCCGTGGGCAGCCCCAAAAGAAACGATCAGTACCGATCGAGGGGGCTGCGCCGGCTCACCGGAAACTGGCTGGTGAGCGGAAAGATGGCGCAAGGTAGGGGGGGATAGCCGAACGCATCGTGAACCGCCCGGCTTGACATTCAGGTTCGGCAGGGGTGACGGAAATCACATTCCGCCCCCCATTCAGGCGCTCATCAGAGCGCGGCGGCGACCCGGCTGCCCTGGTCGATGGCTCGCTTGGCGTCCAGTTCGGCCGCTACATCGGCACCCCCGATCAGCTGCGCGTTGATGCCGGCGGCCTGCAGTTCGGCCTGCAATGCACGATTCGGTTCCTGCCCGGCGCAGATCACCACATGGTCGACCGGCAGCAGCTGTTCGCTGCCTTCCACGCGGATGCGCAGGCCTTCGTCATCGACGCCCAGGTACTCGACGCCACCGAGCATGCGCACGCCCTTGGCCTTCAGTGTGGCGCGGTGAATCCAGCCAGTGGTCTTGCCCAGTCGCGCGCCGGGCTTGCCCGGGCTGCGCTGCAGCAGCCAGAGCCGACGCGGTGACGCCTCGACCTCGGGCCGGCCCAGCGAGCCGCGGGCCTCGAACGCGCTGTCCACGCCCCATTCGGCCATCCAGCGTTCCGGATCGAGGGAGGGGGACTCACCGGCGTGGCTGAGGTACTCGCCGACATCGAAGCCGATGCCGCCGGCGCCGATGATCGCCGCATTGGTGCCCACTTCAACCCGGCCCAGCAGCACGTCCAGGTAGCTGACCACCTTGGCGTGGTCGGCGCCGGGGAAGTCGACCTTGCGCGGGGTGATGCCGGTGGCCAGCACCACCTCGTCGAAGCCGGCCAGGGTGGCGGCATCGGCGCGGGTGCCGAGGCGCAGCTGCACGCCGGTTTCGGCCAGCGTGTGGCGGAAGTAGCGCAGGGTCTCGTGGAACTCTTCCTTCCCGGGGATGCGCTTGGCCACGTTGAACTGGCCGCCGATCTCGGCGCCGGCCTCGCCTCGATGTCGCGCGGCCATCGCGACGATCCGTGGACACTCGCCATCGGACGCGAGCCG
>OFRL01000633.1_pt1 | contig 14840 bp, 10 predicted proteins | sample 1543121 | NCBI WGS metagenome assembly OFRL01 (sample SAMN07774228, study PRJEB24372) | wastewater metagenome | isolation source: Lake Maggiore Cannobio | place: Italy: Cannobio | collected 2016-01
ACATGCTGCGCGCGCACATGCGCACCGGATGCATCGCTCAGCCAGCCGTCATAAGTTTCCGCCACCACCGGCAGCGAGAAGATGTCCGCGCCGCCCAGCTCGTGGCCGTACTGCACCAGCTCGTCGCGCACCACGCCCACTTGATGCGTATTGGTGATGGCAATCGGCGTATGCAGCAGGCCAAACTCCGCCACATAGTGGGAGCCGGTCATCTCACCGTCACCGTTGAAGGAGTGCATGGCCGCAAAGGCGTGGTCGCGCCAGATGTCTCCGGCGCGCGGCAGGATTACGGTAACTCCGGTGCGCGCAACACGCGGCTTGTCCATCACAATGGTGGCATGGCCCACCAGCACACCGGGCACATCGGTGATCGCATTGTGGGCGCCCGTCGGAAGCTGCCCAATCTCAATTCCAAGCTCACGCAGTCGTACACGTTTCATAAATATGCCACCGTTATAATTGGCAGTATACAACGCCCATGACTAGCTTCTTTGCCTACGATGAGATAACCTGGCCAGAGGTGGCGCTGCTGCCACGCAACACGCCGCTGGTGATCCCGCTGGGCGCCGGCTACGACCAGCTGCAGCTGGCCGCTGCCCTCGGCGCACCGGCACGCGTGGGTTTGCTGCCCGCGCTGCCTTTCGGCTGGCACGGCAGCGCACTGGCCGTGCCGGATGCGGTGCTGGGCGCGCTGCTGCGCAATTTATTGGACAGCCTGCGCGATGATGGATTCACGCAGGTGTTTGCGCTGACGCCGGAAGGCCTGCAGCTTGGGCTGGAGCACGCGCGCATTGCGCAGCCGGTGGCGGCCCGGCTGCAGCCCGCCCGCCAGCAGCTGCCACCGGCAGCGGCGGCCGGCAGCGTCATCCTCTTTCCCATCGGCCACACGGAGCAGCACGGCCATCATCTGCCGCTCTCCACAGACAACATCATCATTGACCACATCAGCCGCACAGCCGCTGCGCTGCTGCCGCAGCTGGCGTACAGCATGCCGCTCATGCCGTACGGTGTCAGCACGCACCGCAGCTCGTTTGCCGGCACGCTCAACAGCGGCGGGCGGGCGTTTGAAGATTTTTGGCTGGCGGTTGTGGACGCGCTCGTGGCGCGCGGCTTCGATCGCATATACCTGATGAGCGGGCATGGCGGCAATTGTTCGTTCCTCACCACGGTGGTGAAGTATGCGGGCGAGCGCCACCGGCGCATTTTTTGTGCAACGGCATATCTGCACACCGCCGGCCCGGCGGGCGCGGCAGCAGTTAAAGCGCACCGGGTGTCGGCCGTGGGTGGCATGGGCCATGCCGGCGAGCTGGAGACATCCATGGTTCTGGCGCTGCGCCCGGACCTCACGCACATGCAGCGCGTGGTGGATGAAACAGACTTTGTGGCAACTGCCTCGTATTACATGGACTGGGCCGAAGGCGGCGCGCTGGTGGCCAACCCGCCGTGGGATGACGACACTGCAACGGGCAGCTACGGAGCGGGCAGCGTGGCCACTGCCGCGCATGGGCACATCTGGCTGGCTGCTGCCGCCGCCGAGAAAGCCGAGCATGTGCGCGAGATCCATGAACAGCAAAGGCGCCGCGAGCAGCGCCGCGAAGCCGGCTACGGCCTATGGGGCCGCACATGAAACCCAAGTATGCGCACGCACTGCGCCAGCGCAGCGCCCAAAGAAAATCACGCGGAGGATCCGAATGCACGAAGCCATAAAAATGGTGGAGAAGTACGAGCATCAGGGCTGGCCGTCGCTGGCGCGCCCCGACCTGCATCCGCCCGCCGGGTGGAGCCACGCGCTGGCAACTGCCGTGAACCGCGTGCGCCATCATGCGCTTTCGCCAAACGGCGACCGCATCGCCTTCATTTGGGACCGCGACGCGCGCTCTGATTTGTTTGTGATGCCGGCGGCCGGCGGCTGGCCGCAGCGCCTGACGGTGGAACGCGCGCCTTCCGTGTATTGGGCAGATGAGCAGCCGCGCTGGTCGCCAGACGGCCAGTGGCTGGCGGTGACGCTGCACGGGCATGTGCAAGTGGTGCGCGCTGCGGGCGGGCTGCCGCGCAATGTATCGCAAGCATGCAGCGGCGCATCCGAAGCAGCGTGGCTGCCCGACTCGCGCCGCCTGGTGCTGGCGGTGGAACAAAACGACTCAACGCAGCTGGTGCTGACCGACCGGCTCGGTGCGATGCCGCGCAGCCTCACGCAAGCTGCCGGCGACCACACCAACCCGCAAGCCGCGCCCGACGGGAGCAAGCTTGTGTGCGTGTACGCGCCGCGCGCAGACTTGAACTGCCTGGCGCTGGAGCTGATCGACCTGCAAAGCGGCGCAGCGCACTTGATCACGAATGCGCCGCACCAGAAAGATTCGCAGCCGCGCTGGTCGCCGGACGGACGGCGCATTGCATTCCTCTCGCAGCGCGCTGGCTATACGGAGATTTGGAGTATTGCAGCCGATGGCAGCGGGCTGCAGCAGCTGACGCACGCCGGCGCGGACTTTGCGGAGTTTGCCTGGAGCGCGGACGGCCGGCAGCTGGCCGCCACACTCAACCGCAATGGCGCGCTGGACTTGGTGCTGGTGGACGCCGGCAGCGGAACCATAAAAGATTTGCGCGCCGGGCGCGGCGTGCACTGGCGCCCGGCTTGGGCGCCGGCCGGCACCTTCATTACAGTGGAATATGAAACGCACCTGCTGCCGCCAGACTTGTACCGCATCGACGCGCAAAGCGGCGCAAGCACGCAGCTTACGTTCTCCAACCCGGCGGCGCTGGCAGCGCTGCAGCTGCGCGAACCCGAGCAGCTTACCTACCGCAGCCGCGACGGTCTCGAGATCCCGGCGCTGCTCTTCCGCCCGGCGCAGCCCAATGGCGCGGCCATCCTGTACCCGCATGGCGGCCCCAACTCACAATACATCTGCGATTGGGACATCATTGCGCAATACTTTGTGGCCAAGGGCTACGCCTGGCTTGCGCCCAACTTCCGCGGCAGCAGCGGTTATGGCGCGCAGTTTGAGCATGCCAACTACAACGACTGGGGCAACGGCGACATGCAAGACTGTTTGGCCGGCGTGCGCCTGCTGGGTGCGCTGCCCGCAGTAGATGCGCAGCGCATTGGCATCAGCGGCGGCAGCTACGGTGGCTACATGACTGCGTGCTGCCTCTCGCGCGACCCGGACTACCTGCTCGCGTGCGGCGTCAGCCGCTACGGCGATGCCAACTTGTACAGCTCTTGGGCGCAATGCAACCGCGATGTGCGCCTGTATACCGAAATGATGGTTGGCCATCCGGCGCGCAGCCGCGCCATGTATGCCACTGCCTCGCCGATTAAAGAAGTGGGGCAAGTGCGCAAGCCGGTGCTGGTGCTGCACGGCTTGGACGATACAGTGGTGCCGCCCGAAAGCTCCGAGGAATGGGTGGATGCGCTGCGCCGCGCCGGCAAAACGTTTGAGTACAAAACATATGCCGGCGAGCCGCACGGCTTTCTCAAGCGCGAGACTCAAATGGATGCACTCGCGCGCATGGAGCGCTTCTTCGACTGGTACCTGGTTCCGTGAGCTGCGTGCGCAAGCGCTGCTGACTTGCGCCAAATGCGGCGCGCAAGCGGAATGCGCCGCGCGGCATGCGCAGCGCGGCGCTGCCGCATCGCTGTATAAGCCGCGACGCACCCCTTGCAGCTTATGGGACAATTTTGCCTCTCCCAGCTAGAATTTGCATGCGAGGAAAATCTTGACAGTAAATCATTACGCCATGCCCGGGCAGGTGTTCATCGGCGCCGGCGCAGCCGCAAAACTTTTGCCGGAAGCGCAGCGCTTGGGCGCGCGCCAAGTGTTTGTGCTGGCAGATCCCGGAGTTGTACGCGCCGGCCTGCTTGACCCGCTGGCTGCCAGCCTGCGTGAAGGCGGGCTGCCGTTTACGGTGTGCGAAGACGTGGTGCCCAACCCGGACAATGCCACCGTGGACAAGGTGGTGCGCCAATGCAGCGCCAGCGGCGCAAATTTAATTGTGGGACTGGGCGGTGGCAGCGCACTTGATATTGCCAAGGCCATGCGCCTGCCGCTGGCCGGCGGCGGCGGCGTGGATGAGTACGCGTACCGCCTGAAGGACAAGTGCCGCACCTACCCCACAAGTGTGCTGCCGCTGGTGGCCATCCCCACCACAGCCGGAACCGGCAGCGAAGCAACGCCGTGGGCCGTGATCACGGACCTGAAAGAAAAATACAAGTTTGGCGTGGGCGGCACAGTGGCAATTCCGGAAGTGGCGCTGGTGGATCCGCAGCTGATGCTTGGGCTGCCGCCGTTCCTTACCGCTGCCACCGGCATGGATGCGCTCTCGCATCTGATTGAAGCATTTGTGTCCACCAACATCAACCCGCTGCTGGACCCGCTGATCCTGCGCGGCATCGAGCTTGCTGGCGCGCACCTGCTCGCAGCCGTCCGGCACGGCACCGACCTCGCCGCGCGCGCTGCAATGGCGCAAGCTGCGCTGCTGGGCGGCATCGCCATCAGCTCCAACTGGCTGGGCGCATGCCACTCGCTTTCACATCAGCTTTCCAGTTTTGCAGACGTGCAGCACGGCCTTGCGAATGCGCTCATGCTGCCGCACCAAATGCGCTACAGCCTGTCCGCTGCACTGGAGCGCTACGCGCAAATTGGCGTGGCACTGGGGTCGCCGGCCAAAGGCACCGCCAAAAAGCGCGCTGAGTTTGCGGTGGAGCGCGTGGCTGCGCTGGCGCGTGACTGCGGACTGCCCGTGCGTTTGCGCGATGCCGGCGTGGATGCAGCGCTGCTGGCGCCCATGGCGCACAGCGCCTTCGTCAACGATTCAAATTACACCACCAACCCGCGCCCATGCACCGAAGCCAGCCTGGCCGAAATGTATCAGGCAGCGTTTTAGCGCCTCAGTGCTACAAGGGAGACCGGCATGAAGATTCGCGCGGCAGTACTGCATGCGGCCAATGCGCCGTTTGAAATCGAAGATCTGGACCTCGCGCCGCCGCAGGCGGGCGAGGTGCTGGTGCGCGTCCAAGCGGTTGGCGTCTGCCACAGCGACTGGCATTTAGTTACCGGCGCCACCAAACATGTGATGCCGGTGGTGCCCGGGCACGAAGGCGCCGGCATTGTAGCGGCGGTTGGGCCGGGCGTAACGCGCTGCAAGCCCGGCGACCTGGTGGCGCTCAACTGGGCGCCGAGCTGCGGCGCATGCTTCTATTGCCTGCATGACCGCCCCAGCCTGTGCAGTGCGTATGTGGGCCCGCTGTGGGCCGGCACCATGATGGACGGCACCACGCGCCTCAGCAAAGCCGGGCGGCCGTACTTTCACTTTAGCGGGCTCGCCTGCTTTGCGGACCATTGCGTGGTGCCGCAAGACTGCTGCGTGCTGCTGGACCACAAAGTACCGGCGCGCGTGGCCGCGCTCATTGGCTGCGCGGTCACCACCGGCGTGGGTGCGGCGCTCAACACTGTAAAAGTTCTGGCGGGCGACAGCGTGGCTGTCTTCGGTGCCGGCGGCGTGGGCCTCAGCACCATAATGGCTGCGCGCCTCGCCGGTGCCAGCACCATCATCGCCGTCGATCGCACGCAAACAAAGTGCACCATTGCGCGCGCGTGCGGCGCCACTGACACGCTGCTGTCCGGGCCGCAAGTTCCGGACGCCATCCGCGCGCTCACCGGCGGCCGTGGCGCGGATTACGTCTTCGAAGCCGTCGGCATTCCCGCACTGCAGGAGCAGTGCCTGGAATGTGTGCGCCCTGGGGGCACACTGGTGCTTTCCGGAATCTCACCGATGGGCAGCGGCACCAACCTGCCGGGCGCAATCCTTACGCGCCAGGAAAAAACTGTGGCCGGCTCGTATTACGGATCATGCAACACCGCGCGCGATTTTCCGCGCTATGCGGACTTGTACCTGTGCGGGCAGCTGCCCATCGACAAGCTGATTGGCCGCGAGTATGCGCTGGCCGAAATTAATACGGCATACGCCGACATGCTGGCCGGCGAGAGCGGCCGCGGCGTGATTGTTTTTGACTAAACGCCCCTGAAGGTTTCACCCAAATGACTACAACCAATGCAGACATCCTGATCATCGGCGGCGGCCTGTACGGCTGCAGCACGGCTTACCATCTGGCAAAGAACGGCGCGCGCAACATAGTGGTGCTGGAGCGCAAAGCCGTGTCCAGTGGCGGCACCGCCAAGTCCTGTGCAATTGTGCGCACGCACTACTCCATCGACACCAACATGCAGCACGCCGTCGAGTCGCTCAAGATCTTTGCGGACTTTGACCATCTGGTGGGCGGCCATGTGGGCTGGCGCCGCACCGGCTATTTGATTGTGGGCCCGGCGGAGCATGCCGCCCCGATGCGCAAAGTGTTCGAGGCGCAAAATTCATACGGCATCGACACCGCCGAGCTGACGCCGGCCGAGGCGCTCAAGATCCATCCGCTGCTTTCGTTTCATGACGTGGGCGTAATCGGTTATGACTCGTTCACGGGTTTTGCCGACCCGTATCTCACAACCAATGCCTACGCAGCGCGCGCCCGCGAGCTGGGTGTGCAGATTCACACGGACACGCCGCTCACCAGCCTGCAGCGCAACAGCCACCTCACCACGGCCCGCACACCCAACGGAGACTTCTGCGCCCCTATCGTAATCTTGTGCGCCGGCCCGTGGACCAACTCGGTGGCAGCCCACATGGGGCTGCAGTTTCCATATGAGGTGAGCCGCCACAAGGTGATCACACTTAAAATTGAGCGGCCGTATCAAATGGACTGGCCGATCGTGAAGGACCTCACCACTCCAGACAAAATTTATTTCCGCCCGGAGACCGGCGATGTGGTGCTGGTGGGAACCGGCGACCATGGCGAGCCAGTGCAGGATGCCGATACGCTGACGGACAATGTGGAGCTGCAGCATGTGGAGCGCATCAGCAAAATTATTGCGAACCGCATGCCGGCGTTTGCGAACGCCAGCTTCACCGCCGGCTGGACCGGCCCGTACGACATCAGCCCGGACTGGAATCCGCTGGTGGGCGCGGTGGCCGGCAATGAAGGCCTGTTTGTGGCGGTTGGATTTTCCGGGCACGGCTTTAAGCTGGCGCCCACAATTGGCGAGGCACTGGCGCAAACTGTGCTTGGCAAAAAGGTGCGCGTGCCGATTGCTGATTACGATCCCGGCCGCTTTGCTGCTGGCAAGCAGCTGAGTGGCGCGTACGGCATCGGCTCCATCTCCTAAAGCGCAGCTGGAATTACAGCGGCATGCAACCGATCAGCACTGAGTCCCGCCGCCCGCGGCGCGAGCGCGCAGTGCGCAAGGCAGTCAGCGTTTCGCCGGCGGGATTGGAGGGCGGCCAGTACCGGCCGCTGCGCGAAGCGGATGTGCTGCGCATTCATCTGGCGGCGCTGCAGGTGCTGGAGCGCACGGGTGTGGAGGTGATGGAGTCCGAGTGCCGCACAATTTTTGCAGCAGCCGGAGCGCGCGTGGATGCCGGCCTGAACCGGGTGTACCTGCCGGCCGCCATGGTGGAACATGCGCTCAAAATAGCCAACCACGATGTGGTGCTCCACAGCCGTGACGGGCGCAGCGACCTGCATTTGCGCGACAAGCGCGTGCACTTGGGCACCGGTGGTGCAGCCGTTCACGTGCTGGACCTTGAAAGCGGCGCGCTGCGCGAGTCGCATCTGCGCGACTTGTTTGATATCGGGCGGATGGTGGAACAGCTTGAGAACATCCACTTTTATTTGCGGCCGGTGGTGGCGCGCGACGTGCCCAATGATGACCTTGACCTAAACACTTTCTATGCCTGCGCGGCCGCCACAACCAAGCACATAATGGGTGGTTGCTACTATCCGCAGAAAGTGGCCGAGGTGTTCCGGCTGGGCGCATTGCTGGCGGGCAGCGCGGAGCAGTTTGCAGCGCGGCCGTTCTTCTCCTTTAACCTTGGCTACATGGTCAGCCCGCTGCGCTTTGCAGTGGAGACGGTGGAGACGCTGACGGCCGCCGTGCGCATCGGCATGCCTGTGGCGCTGGTGTCTGCGCCGCAAGCCGGCGCCACCGGCCCGGCCACGCTGGCCGGTACGCTTGTGCAGGTGCTGGCTGAAGAGCTGGCCGGCATCACGTATGTGCAGCTGCTGCGCCCCGGCCATCCGCTGCTGATGGGCGGCATGCCGCTGGTAACCGACCTGCGCACGGGCAGCATGATTGGCGGCTGTGCGGAGCTGGCGTTGATGAACGCGGCAGCCGCGCAGCTGGCGCACCACTACAGCCTGCCCATCTACAACTCCTGCGGCATCACAGAAAGCAAGCTGCCTGATGTGCAAGCCGGATTCGAAAAAGGCCTGACCAGCGCAGTCACCGCGCTCGCGGGCGCACAGTACAACCATCACGCGGCCGGCATGCTGGAGTCGCTGCTTACGGTGGCCTACGAAAATTATGTGATTGACGACGACATCAACGCGCAGGTGATGCGCCTGGTGCGCGGCATTGAGGTGACGGAGGAGACGCTGGCGCTCGACACCATCCACGAGGTTTGCACGGACGGGCCCGGCCATTATCTTGGCCATCCGGACACCATTGCGCGCATGAACAGCGAGTTTCAATATCCGCACACCGCCCACCGCGGCAGCCGGCGTGACTGGGAAGAAGCCGGCGCGCTTGACATGCGCGAACGCGCCCGCATCACCGCGCGCAGCCTGCTGCAAACTTCCTGGCCGCAGACCATCACTGCCGAACAGGACGCGCAGGTGCGCGCCGAATTTAACATCTTGCTGCCGCGTGCCGTGATGGCACCTGGCAGCGCCTGAGCGCCACGCGGCGCTCAATCCAAAAGCGGGGGCAAACATATGCTTGGTGGAATACATGGAAAGATTCTGCACGTTGACCTGACGACCGGGCACACGCGGGTGGAAGAGCCGCCCGAAACAATGTACCGGCTGCTGGTTGGCGGCCGCGCGCTGGTGGCGTATCTGCTGCTGCGCGATCTGGCGCCCAACACAGATGCACTCAGCCCGGACAATTTGCTGATCTTTGCGCCCGGAATTTTGCAGGGCACCAACCTGCCCGGCGCCGGGCGCCATGGTGTCGGCGGCAAATCGCCGCTAACCGGTGCGCTTGCCAGCAGCGAGGCTGGCGGCTGGTGGGGCCACGAGTTCAAGCGCAGCGGCTTTGATGCCCTCGTCATCCGCGGTCGCGCCGCCGCGCCATGCTACATCCATATTCAAGACGGCAATGTGACGCTGCGCCCGGCCGCCCATTTGTGGGGCCTGCCCACCTGGCCCGCGCAGCAGCGCATTCAAGCGGAGCTGCAGGACCCGCGCGTGCGCATCGCGCAGATTGGCCCCGCCGGGGAGAACGGCGTGCTGTACTCATCCGTAATGCACGACATCAACCGCGCTGCCGGCCGCAACGGGCTGGGCGCGCTGATGGGCAGCAAGAACCTGAAGGCCGTTGCCGTGCGCGGCACGCTGAAGGTGCCAGTGGTTGAGCGCGCACCGGTAAACAACGTGGCCAAGTGGCTGGGCGCCAACTACAAAACGCTTGCCGCGTGGGCAACCAACCCCGGCCGCGGCACGCAAGATTCGCTCGCATGGTGGGCCAATGTTGGCGCACTGCCCACCAACAATTTTGGGACGCCGGTCTTCGCTGATGCAGCGGCGCTCTCCGGCGAGCGCAACTATGAAATGTTCCACAAAGAACGCGACACCTGCCAGTCCTGCCCCATCACCTGCAAGCAGGTGTTTGAGCACGCCAGCGACAACCCCTACCAAAAGCTAAACCCCGAATACGGCGGGCCGGAGTACGAGGCCATGGCCGCACTTGGCTCCAACTGCGGCATCACAGACAACCTGGCGGTGGCCAAAGCCAATGAGCTGTGCAACGCCAACGGCCTTGACGCCATCTCCACCGGCGCGTCAATCGGCTTTGCAATGGAGTGCTTTGAGAACGGCATCATCACCGAGCATGAAACCGGCCAGCCGTTCCGCTGGGGGGATGCCGGGCTGCTGGTGCACGCGGTGGAATCAATTGCAGCGCGCAGCGGATTTGGCGCCGTGCTGGCCACCGGTGTGCAGCGCATGAGCCAACGCTTTGGGCCGGCAAGTGCGGCCTTTGCGCTCACCGTAAAAGGCCAGGAGCTGCCCATGCACGAGCCGCGCCTCAAGCATGCGCTGGGCTTGGGCTATGCGGTTGCGCCTGTGGGCGCTGACCACATGATGAACATGCATGACACAGATTTTGCATATGAGGGCGAAGGCCTCAAGCGCGTCAACTCTGCGCTCACCGGCCGCACCATCGGCGCGCTGCGCACTAGTGATCTGGGCGAGGACAAACTGCAGGTCTTCCACCATGAGCTGAACTGGATGCACTTTCAGGATTGCGCCGTCAACTGCCACTTCTACCCGTACAGTTACGCGCATCTGGCCGAGGCGCTCAGCGGCGTTACCGGCAGCCACTATGGCATTGCGGATGTGCTGGCCGTCGGTGCGCGCGCCCAAACTTTGGCGCGCCTGTTCAACTTGCGCGAGGGCTTCAGCGCCGACGATGACCGCCTGCCGCGGCGCGTGATGCGCGCATTTAAAAGCGGGCCGCTGCAAGGCGTTGAGATTTCTGAGGAAAGCTTCAACTGGGCGCGGCGCCGTTACTATGAGCTGCTGGGCTGGGATGGCGAAAGTGGCGTGCCTGCCAGCAGCTGCCTGGCAAGCTTGCAGCTGCCCGAACTCGGCTTGCAGCTTTAAATCCGCAGCATGGCCGTCATCGACTCCATCGCGGTAGAGCACTACCGCCTGCCGCTCGAGCCGCCCTTCCACGCCAGCTGGGATCCCGTGCCGCGCCGCGAGTTTGTGAACTCCGTGGTGCGTGTGCGTGCGGGCAGCCTCGAAGGTGTGGGCGCGGGCGAGGCAATGCATGGCCTGGCCGGCAACGAGCATTTGTTCATCGGGCAGCAGCCCGGCAATATGCAGCGCCACGTGCAGCTGCTGGACAACCTGCAGTTTTTTTACGGGCGCATGTGGCCGCTTGAAGTGGCGTTGTGGGATTTGTGGGGCCAGCAGCTTGGGCAGCCGCTGTGGCGCATGCTGGGTGGCAGCTCGGCGCGCGTGCCGCTATACGCCTCCACCGGCGAGCGCCAACCCGCAGCGCAGCGTGCTGCCAGCGCCCGGCTGCTGAAGGCGCGCGGCTTTCCCGCCCTTAAGCTGCGCTTCCACGCCGCAGACCCGCGCGCGGACCTCGCCATCGTGCAAGCCGTGCGCACTGCCATCGGGCCGGACATGCACATTCTGGTGGATGCCAACCAGGGCTGGCAGATGGCATGGGACCACACGCCCACGCAGTGGGATTTTCAGACTGCGTGCTGGATGGCCGATGCGCTTGCAGAGCTAGACGTGTACTGGCTGGAGGAGCCGCTGCACCGCCACGACTACCGCGGCCTGGCAGCCCTGCGGCAGCGCAGCCGTGTGCGCATTGCCGGCGGCGAAGCCAACCGTGACTTTCATGAGCAGCGCGAATACCTGCGCCATGGCTCGCTGGATGTGTATCAGGCGGATGTGGTGTGGAGCACCGGAATCACACGCGCGCGCCAGCTGGCTGCGGAAGTGGCGGCTGCCGGCGCGCTGTACTCGCCCCATACCTGGGGTGATGCACTGGTGCTGCTGGCCAACTTGCATGTGTCGGCCGCCGTATCCAACGCTCCGTTCATTGAGTATCCGTGCGACCCGCCCACCTGGACTGCAGAGCGGCGCGACTTCCTGCTGCCCGCACCGCTGCTTGACGACGGCACTGGCCACCTGACACTGCCCGACGCTCCCGGCCTCGGCGTAACACTGGACTGGCAGGCACTGCAGCGCTACAAGCTGCGCTGAGGCGACACGCTGCAGCGCCAACCCGCACACCGGCCTTCTTTCCGTGGCGGCCCAAAAGCCAGGGCAAAGACTAAAGCACCGGGCACGCAAACCTGCGCACCACTATGCACCACACTACAGATTCTTGCGCAGGTCGCGCTCTACGTATTTCGGAACCGGATCTATGGATTGGAAAAGAACAATGCAAAGCCAAAAAAATCTAGAAGCTAACACCGAAATTGAAATGACAGCTAAATACGTTGTTGAGTTTATTAAGTTATTGGAACAAAGCCAAATTGACGTATATGTTGACGGCGGTTGGGGGATTGATGCCCTACTCGGCGAGCAAACAAGAAAACACGGCGACCTTGATATAGCATTGCCTCATGAACACGTCCATAAGTTACGTGAATTGCTTGAGGCTCGTGGGTATAAGGACGTGCCACAAAACGACACTCGTGACTGTAACTTCGTACTAGGCGACGACAAGCGTCACGCAATTGATGTACACACGTATATTTTTGATGAAAAAGGTAACAATGTGTTTGGAGTTGCTTACGAACCTCACCATCTGACGGGTACTGGCACAATAGACGGCTATCCGGTGAAGTGTATACCTGCTGATGTAATGGTTGAATTTCATAGCGGCTATGAGCTAGATAAAAATGATTATCACGACGTGCAAGCACTTTGTGACAAATTCGGTTTTGAATTACCAGAAGAATATCAAAAGTTCGTTGGAAAGGAGCAAAAATGACAGAGCCACACGAAAAGAAGACACCGAAAACAAAGGGAGCAAAATCTTACATTTACAGATAACAATTCAGGGGTACTTTCCTCTTCTCTGAAATATTGCGGTGCCACACCACTAGTGACAGAACCCAATTTTCTAGGGAGCGCGCCCGCCTTCTCCGTGTAGATCGGCACACTACTTCACCTTTATCAGACCTTTCCCACTAAAAAGAGCCTGCGTTTCATCGCCACCACTCCACCGGCATCCCGCAGCCCTACGCACCAGCTGCTCTCCACCAAAAACTAGCACACTGTTACACGCGGCGCCACGCGTACTATTACTAGTGCGGTACGGTGTCACCAACCCTCGGCTTCACACTGGACTGCAAGGCACGGCAGCGCTATAAGCTGCGCTGAAGCGCCCCGCTGCAGCGCCAACCCGCACTCCGACTTCCGAAGCTGGCGCTGTTTTGAAACGCGTCCGTGAGTGCAGCGCTGGTTGGCGTGCCAGCCGCGTCGCATGTTCGCCGCCCGCGGGCGGGCATCAAGCCCGCTCGAAGTAGCGCTCCCGCTCCCAACTCGTTACCACTTGATCGAACTTCTTTTGCTCAGTGCGAAAGAAGTGCAGATAGTGGGCAACAACATCAGCACCAAAAGCTTCGCGCAGCATGGCACTCTGCTCCAGCTCGCCGATGGCATCACGCAAGTTGGCGGGCACTTTGGGAAGGTTGGCGGCGCTGTAGACATCGCCCTCGAAGATGGGCGGCGGCTCAATTTTATTTTTGATGCCATCGATGCCGGCAGCAATGGTGGCCGCAAACGCCAGGTAGGGGTTGGCATCCGCGCCGGGAATGCGCGACTCGATGCGCAAGGAGTTGCCATGCCCCACCACGCGAAAGCCCGAGGTGCGGTTGTCGTAACTCCACGCGATGTTGGTGGGCGCCCATGATTGAAACTGGTAGCGCTTGTAAGAACTGGGGTACGGCGCATAGAACACAGATAGCGCGCGCGCGTGCTGCATCCAGCCGCCCAGGAACCAGCGGAACTCGTCAGAGACTTCGAGCGGCCCCATTTTGCGCGGCCCCGGAAAGAGCGCGCGTTTGCCGGCCTTGTCCCAAAGGCTCATATGCAAGTGCATGCTGGACCCGGCGAGGTCGGCGCGCCACTTGGCCATAAAGGTCACCGCCAACCCTACTTGCATTGCAATCTCTTTTGCAGCCTGCTTGTATACGGCGTGCCGGTCCGCAGTTTCTAGCACCTCGGCGTAGCGCATGTTCACTTCATGCTGGCCTGGTCCCCACTCGCCCTTGCTGGACTCCACCGGCATGCCACTGCGCTCCAAGTGCTCACGGATCACAGAGTGCAGCACTTCCTCTTTGGTACCCTGCAGCATGTGGTAATCCTCGATGTACCAGCCGAAAGGCACGAGGTTGTCAAAGTTTTTTTCTTTTGCAGATTCATAGGTTTCTTTAAAGACGTAGTGTTCCACTTCTGACGCGCCCATGGCCATGAACCCCATTTCGTCCAAGCGCGCAATTTGCCTGCGCAGCATGCCGCGCGGGGACACACGCACCGGCTCGTGGCCCGGCTCCGTTTCCACATCGCAAATCACCATGGCGGATTTCTCAAGCCAGGTCACCAGCCGCAGCGAATTCAGGTCCGGCACGCAATGAAAGTCGCCGTAGCCTTTCTCCCAATTGGCATACTTGTAGCCTTCCACAACCTCCATTTCCATGTCGACGGTCAGCAGGTAGTTGCACGCGTGCATGCCGTGGGCCGCAACGCTTTCCATAAAAAACTTGGCTGGTACGCGCTTGCCCATGAAGCGCCCATAAAGGTCCGGAAACACAACCAGAACCGTCGTAACTTCGCCACTGGCAGCCTTCTGCCCCAATTCCGCAAGCGTGAGCATGCCTTCAACAGTCTTGTTTACCATAACGATTCTCCTGAATTACCAAACCTGACGCTCACTACAGAGTGTGGCCCAAGCACCAGCCAGCCAGATTGCTGCTGCAGCGCTGGGTGAAAAAGCTGCATTTGCAGCAATAGAAAGCCAACCGCCTCTCAAGACGCTCCGTCCAACATAGAAAGCGGATTTGTGAAGAATTCTCAGTTGCATAGCAGGTGGCGAAATTATAGCCACCTACCTAACCAAGCTGCACTTGAGCGCAAACACCCCATAGATGCGCGCCAGCAACTGTGGCGTGTGTCGGCAACCGGGGCGGTGTCAGTGGGTGAACTTCGGCGTGGCGTCAGTTGTTTGGGCTGCATGGGCATGGTCATGCCCGGCATACATGTC
>OFRL01000635.1_pt1 | contig 14827 bp, 12 predicted proteins | sample 1543121 | NCBI WGS metagenome assembly OFRL01 (sample SAMN07774228, study PRJEB24372) | wastewater metagenome | isolation source: Lake Maggiore Cannobio | place: Italy: Cannobio | collected 2016-01
GGGGACGCGACTCGGATCTCCGCCAATGAAGAGCGAGTGGAATCCGAACGCCTGCTGCACATGCGGCTCTTTGAAGAACTTGCCAACCCAGCCTTCAAGGAAGCGGATCGCATCGAGTTTCGCCATCGTTGGGAGGAGCTTGACAAAGTCGGCAAGTTTCAAGAAGTTCTGTCGCCCAGAGACCAAGATCCCCTTGCGGTGAATGTCGCCGGAGGCTTGCAAGAAGTTGTCGAGCTGCGCTGCATCCGCGTGGGAGAACTTCTCCACCTCGGCACGGAGTGCTGCTTGGTCGCTGCCGAAATCAAAGTGTCGGTCTTCGCCCGTCCAGAAGATGCGGTAGCCAGGTTGCAGTTGACGAAGCGTGACGTGATCCGCCATCTTCTCGCCCGCAGCGGCGAAGACCTCTTCGAAAAGCCATGGCATGGTGATCAGCGCGGGTCCCGTATCAAAGGTGTAGCCCCCCTCCCGGATGCGTGAGGCGCGTCCGCCAATCTCGCCGCGGGCCTCGAGGATGGTGACCTGCCAGCCGTCGGAGAGGAGTCGAATGGCGGTGGAGAGGCCGCCGAAGCCACTCCCCACGATGAGTGCCCGTCGCCCCTGTGGAACCCCCATGCGCCCTCCTAGGTCTGCCTCCACCTCGTGCGCCAACCCCTGGGCGCCGCTCCACTCCATCGTAGGTGCCACTGAGAAAATCGGTCGTTTCGGGGGTCTGTCTGGGGTCCGTCTGGGGCCCTGTGTTGACGGATCCCCCCTGGCGGGATGATGATCCCCCTCCGCGGTTGCGACCTGGCATTTCGACCCTAGGTATGGGCCCCAGGTGGCCCCAGATGGAGGTGAACGTGAAGGCTGAGGAGATCATCACGAGCGGCCCTGATGTCGAGTTCGACCCGGGCACCGCTTCGGATCGCGCCTTCCGCGATAGCGCCATGCTCGTCCCTGGTGGTGATGACGCCGCCGTCCGGTCAGTGGATCGTGCCGCCGCCCTTCTTGTCAGTCTCGGCGACGCCGATGGCGCCGCCTCCGTCACCGATCTCTCCCATGCGCTCGACCTGCATAAGTCCACCGTGAGCCGACTCCTCTCTACGTTGGAGCGACGCGGCCTGGTTGAGCAGGATCGCGAGACGGGGCACTTCCGACTCGGCGTTGGCATCATCCGCCTTGCGCAATCGGCGGAGCGCACGCTTGACCTGCGCACCATTGCGCAGTCAGAGCTTGAGCAGCTTGCCAAGCGATCACACGAGACGGTCAGCCTTGAAGTCTTTGACGGCGTTGGCGCATCTGTTGCCATCTGCCAGATTGATGGACCAAACCTGACACCGATGCCAGACATCACTGGCCGACCAGTTGCAATGCATGCGATCGCCGCGGGGAAGGTGCTGCTCGCATCACTCCCAGAGCGCACCGTGCTCGCCATTGCCCGCCGCGGTCTGGTGCAGTACACGTCGCGCACCATCACCGACCCCCGCGCACTCCTTGAAGAGTTGGCACTTGTGCGTCGTCGCGGTTATGCCGTAGCGATCGGCGAGTGGGATGAGCGACTCTCCGCCGCCGCGGTTCCTGTCTGTGACGCGCGCGGCTCGGTCATCGCCACCGTGGTTGTCTGGGGCGCGTCGGCACGCGTGAACGCAACGCAGCTTCCCGAGCTAATCACCGCGGCGCGCGACGCGGCGCGTGGCATCAGCCACAAGCTCGGCTGGAGCGGCGCCGCACAGCGTCGCACCGGGATCGTTCCGGTCCTGAAGGATGAGGATGATGACGAGCAGGAGCACGAGGTCAGCGACGACGAGTTCGTCAGCTAACTGGGGGGCGCATGGCTGACGATCAGCACGACGCGAAGAGCAACGTGCAATCTGACGCGATCGAAACCTTCCAGGCGGCGGGCCTCTCCTTCCCGCCTGACGCCACCACAGTGGCCAGAGCCAACGTCAGCGCCGCGGTTTATGCCGAAGCGGCGGCCGACCCCGTTGCCTTCTGGGCGAAGCAGGCGCGTGAGCGCCTCACCTGGCGCACCCCCTTCACCAAGACGCTGGAGTGGAACCTGCCGTTCGCCGAGTGGTTCGCCGACGGGACGCTGAACGTTGCGGAGAACTGCGTTGACCGCCATGTGGCGGCTGGGCTCGGCGAGAAGGTCGCCATTCACTGGGTCGGTGAGCCGGGCGATCAGCGAGCCCTTACCTACAACGATCTGCACCGCGAGGTGCAGCAGGCGGCGAATGCGCTGAAGTCGCTCGGCGTTGGCCAGGGCGATCGGGTGGCGATCTACATGCCGATGGTCCCCGAAGTGGCAATCGCGATGCTCGCCTGCGCGCGCCTCGGTGCGGCGCACAGCGTGGTCTTCTCCGGCTTTCCTGCCACGGCGCTCGCCGACCGCATCAACGACGCCGAGGCGAAGGTGCTGATCACCGCCGATGGCGGATACCGGAAGGGGAGCTTCTTTGAACTGAAGACGATCGCCGACGAGGCGATGGAGAAGTCGCCAACGATCACCGCCTCGCTCGTCTATCGCCGTCGCCAGCCAGGAACGCCGGGCGAGACGGCGATGAAGGCTGGCCGCGACCACTGGTGGCAGGATCTCGTCCCTGCGCAGTCGGCCGACTGCCCCGCCGATCCGATGCCCGCCGAACAGCTCCTCTTCCTGCTCTACACGAGCGGCACCACGGCGAAGCCGAAGGGGATCATGCACACCAGCGCTGGATATCTGCTCGGCGCATCGTTCACGCATCGCGCCGTCTTCGACATCAAGCCCGACGACGTCTACTGGTGCGCAGCGGATGTTGGCTGGATCACCGGCCACACCTACATCGTCTACGGCCCGCTTGCGAACGGCGCAACGCAGGTGATGTATGAGGGGACGCCAGACACGCCAGCATGGGATCGCTGGTGGGAGATCATTGAAGAGCTGAAGGTGAACATTCTCTACTGCGCGCCAACAGCGATCCGCGCCTTCATGCGTCAAGGCGAAGAGCACCCAGCAAAGCACGACCTCAGCTCACTCCGACTCCTCGGCTCCGTTGGCGAGCCGATCAATCCAGAGGCATGGATCTGGTACCGCAGTGTGATCGGTGGCGGTCGCACTCCAGTAGTGGATACGTGGTGGCAGACGGAGACCGGCTCGATCATGATCAGCCCACTCCCTGGCGTCACCACCACCAAACCAGGTTCGGCAACCTTTGCGATGCCAGGGGTTGGCGCCGATGTGGTGGATGCCAGCGGTGCAAGCGTCCCGCTCGGCTCCGGCGGCTTCCTCACCCTCACCGCGCCATGGCCCGCCATGTTGCGCGGCATCTGGGGTGACCCGGCCCGATTCAAGGAGACGTACTGGAGCCGCTTCCCAGGCTCCTACTTTGCCGGCGATGGTGCACGCCGCGACGAAGAGGGCTACTACTGGCTGCTCGGCCGCGTGGACGATGTGATGAACGTCTCCGCACACCGCATCAGCACGATTGAGGTGGAGTCGGCGCTTGTTGACCATCATGATGTTGCCGAGGCGGCGGTCGTAGGGAAGAGTGACCCGCTCACCGGCCAGGCGATCTTCGCCTTCGTCATCCTAAAGAAGGGGGTTGAAGCCTCCGAGGCCTTCGCCTCCGAACTCCGCTCCCATGTGGCGAAGCAGATCGGCGCCATTGCTCGACCGAAGTTCCTCCTCTTCGTCCCTGACCTCCCCAAGACGCGCTCCGGAAAGATCATGCGCCGACTCCTCCGCGACATCGCCGAAGGTCGCGCCCTTGGCGACGTCACCACCCTCGCCGATGGCAACGTGGTGGAGACGATCCGCAGCAACACAGGCGCCGCCGAGGAGTAGCCGCGCACTCGGTCAACCTCCTCCGCTAAGACACGCGCCGCCTACACTAGTCAGATGCTACGAACTGCACGCTCGCTCCCCATCTACAGCGGTGCCTCAGTTGACACGCTGCAGCGTCCACTGCGCGACGTTCGCCTCTCTGTCACCGATCGCTGCAACTTTCGCTGCAGCTACTGCATGCCGGCGGAGATCTTCGGCCCCGATTTCGCCTTTCTTCCACGCGACGAACTGCTCACCTTTGAAGAGCTAGCCCTTGTGGCGCGCGAGCTTGTGGCACTCGGCGCGCGGACGCTGCGCATCACGGGCGGCGAGCCGCTCGTTCGTCGCGACCTTGAGCGGCTGGTTGTGATGCTGCGCGCGCTGGATTCGAGCGAAGCGCTCAACGGAGAGCCGCTCGACCTTGCGCTGACAACGAATGGATCACTCCTCGCCAAGCTCGCCGCACCACTCCGCATAGCAGGGCTCAACCGGATTACCGTCTCGCTTGACTCACTTAACCCAGAGACGTTTACGCGTATGTCAGGGAGCGCACTCCCCCTTGAGAGCGTCCTGGGGGGGATCGCCGCGGCAACAGCCGCTGGATTCACCAACATCAAGCTGAACGCGGTGATCCGCCGCGGCGTTAACGACGCGGATGTTCCGGCGCTTGCGGCGTTCGCTCGCGAAGGGGGCCACACCCTCCGTTTGATCGAGTACATGGATGTGGGGAGTAGCAACGGCTGGCGCTTGGATGAGGTGGTGCCAGCGAGTGAGATCCTGGCGCAGCTCCACGCGCTCTACCCGCTGGAGCCGCTCGCGCCGTCGCGCCCTGGCGAGGTGGCGAACCGCTATCGCTATCTGGACAGGAGAGGGGAGATCGGCCTGATCGCGTCGGTCAGCGCCCCCTTCTGCGGCGACTGCACGCGGGCGAGGGTGAGCGCCGATGGGCACCTCTACACCTGCCTCTTCGCTTCAGAAGGGAGCGATCTGAAGCGCTATCTGCGACCAGCACCAGACGCGGCAGCGCTGCGCGATGCGCTCCACACCCGCTGGTCGGCGCGTGATGATCGCTATTCGGAGATCCGCGATTCGGAGACGGCGAACCGCCTGCCGAAGGTGGAGATGTTCCGCGTCGGCGGCTGATTCGCGCGCACGCCGAGTTTTCCACAATCTACGCGCCACACTGCCGCCCGCGTGGAGAAGTCTTCGTAACAGAGCGGTAAGTTCGTGGATAACTCCCTTCACCCGTACGCATGCGGCTGGGATGCTTGGCGTAGCCCGAAGAGGCCAGCGGTGAAACTGCCGACCGAGCAATCGGTCAGGCGGAACGGACTGCGGTGATGACGGGATCGAACTGATCGGCAACGATCAGAGCTGGTGAAGGACCACCAACGCATAAGGCTACTTGTGCAGTTGGAGCGGAGGGTCGCCAGGGAACTCGGCCATTCGGCTTGAGTGACTCGATCCGATCCCACAGCGGAGGGGAACCGGCGTGCAAGCGTCGCCCCTGACATCGGATCGGCACTTCGGGTGCAACTCTTTCTTGCGCCTTTTGCGGGCTACCCCCGCGCGTTACTCCGCGATCGGAAGGGCGCGGCCGTTCGCCTTTGCGGCGGCGGCACGTTCGGCCCATGCGCCGAGCACCTGGTCCTTGTGTGGTCGGATTGGGCAGTGGCCATCCTTGTTGCCGGACTCGTCGCAGTAGCCGAGCGGGATGCACTTTGGAGCGAGGAAGCTGCCAAGGAAGGGGCTCACCGCAAAGACCTCGTGGCGGATGAGTTGGAAGAGCCGACGAATCTCCCACTGCGCCATGGTGCAGAGGCGGAGGCCCGACATGTGGATGAGGGCGCGCAGGTTCACCGTCATGATCAGGTTGGTGCGTGTGGCGTTGGGGAAGACGAAGCGCGCATCCTCTGCTGGGATCCCCGCCTCAACTAGGTCGCCATAGAGCCCGAGCGCCCCCTGCGTCGCCTCCTCAAAACGGGCGCGCACCGTCTCATCCGCCTCCGCGATAGAACTCGGCAGCATGGTGGCCGCCTTCTTGAAGGTGACGTAGCGCTGCGACTGCTGATCAAACGCCACACCAGCGCGATGGCGCACAAGCTGGTGGCTGAGCGTTCGGGTGACACCGGTGATGGCGAAGGTGAAGACGATGTGCTCAATGGTGCTCCCGTGGCCAGACTCAATGACGCGGTTCACTAGCTCCCGCTGCTTGGTGGGATCAATCTCGCCAGCAACGGCGCGTCGATAGATCTCTTCTGGCGGAAGTTCCGAATAGCAGGTGCGGCAGGCGGTGTAGATGATCGGCACATACGACTTCTCTACGATGTCTCGGTCTGGGAAGAGCATCGTCGCCTTCATGCCAAGTTCGTGCCGCCCTGGGTTCTTCGGGATGCCGCTCTTCTCTCTCATCTCACCACCCCTTAGTAATAATCCGAGCAGGAGAGGAAGTAACCACAGCTGCAGATCAGCTTGCACTTTCGGTCGAGCATCTGCGCGCCGCAGTTGGCGCAGCTCGTCATCACCAGGCCTGGGTCTTCGCTAAAGTCTGCCGTGGCAGAGCCGACTGTGCCGGCACTAACGGCGGCCGCGTTAGCGGGTTGAAGAGTCGTCTCTGGAGTGGCGGGGGCTGCGTGTTGTAGGTCAGTTGACATGCGCAGATCCTATCGCGAAGTGGGGGCGGTGGCGCCCGGTGTTGGGCGCCCCTGTGACTCCCATGGGCCGCCAAGCCCGAGTCGCTGCCCCACGAGTTCGCATGCGGTTGCGGCAACGAGTGACGGCGCGCTCCCCTCAGGGAGGAGCCGAACGACGTTGAGATCCGCTTCACCAACGGTCAGCCGCTCGCGTACAAAGTTGTGCAGCGCCTGCCACTGCTCACCAACAAGGAGGAGTGGTCGAGCATCACTTCCAACCTGTAGCAGGTTCCACGAGACGGCAACTTCGGCGAGTGTGCCGAGGCCGCCGTCAAGGGCAATCAGCAGATCAACTTCGGAGAACTTGCGCAGGCGGTCAAAGAGATCGGCGCTGTCGCGCTCTTCGGTGACGTAGCGATTCGCAGGGAGACCGTCCCATGAGGTGACGGTGTAGCCGATCACCTCACCACCCACTTCGCGAGCGCCCTTGGAGACCGCCTCCATCACGCCAGCGTATCCGCCAGTTGCCACTGTGAATCCCTCGCCGGCGAGTGCGCGCCCTACTTCAACGGCGTACTGGTAGTGCCCGTTCGTCTCAGGGAGACGCGCTGATCCATAGACGCCAACAATCGGGACGCCAGCCTTCGCGCTGGCGTTCACTCGCAGCGCGTTCCTTCGGCCGGGAGTGTTCCGTCAATCAGGAAGGCGATCGCTGCACTATCAATGCACTCGCTCTTCCCACCAACTGCGGTGTGGCCCTCACCAACGTAGGTGAGGAGGAAGCCGCTCTCCAGGGCACTCGCCATCTCTTCGCTCCACTTGTATGGCGTAGCTGGGTCACCGGTGGTGCCGACCACCATGATTGGCGGCGCGCCAGCACCGTTGACGAGCGCTGGGAGTGGGTCAACGTTGACGTTCGGCCAGACGCCGCAGAGGAGCCCGCTCGCCGCCTGGCCTGAGGCGAAGTCGGGGGCCCGATCCTTGAAGCGCTCATAGATGGTGCGGTACTTAGCGATCGATGCGCTTGCCGGATGATCGGTGCAGTTGATGGCGGGGAAGGCCTCCATGTTGTTGGAGCGGAAGCCGCTCGCCGTGCGATCAGTGTAGGCATCTGCAAGGAGTGCGATCAGCTCACCGTCGCCCTGAGAGAGCTCATCAAGCGCCTGAACGGCGTAGTCCCAGTAGTCGCGGTTGTAGAGCGTCAGGATGATGCCGGTCCAGGCGAAGACGGAGTTGACCGAGCGCCCATCGGCGATCGCAACTGGCTTCTCATCGAGTTGCGCGAAGAGCTTGTCCATTGACTTGCGCGTTGCACCGTTGCCGAACGGGCAGTCGCTGTCAGCGTCGCACCAGGCCATGACGCGATCGAGCGCCCCTTGGATTGAGACTCCCTGCTCACCGTACTCAGAGTCATCGTCAGGCGAAGGGTCCACAGCGCCATCAAGGATCAGATGGCCAACGGAGTTTGGATAGAGCGTGGCGTATACCGCGCCGAGCGAGGTGCCGTAGCTGTAGCCGATATAGTCGAGCGTCGCGACGCCCATCGCAGCGCGGATTGACTCCATGTCACGAGCGGAGGCGGTCGTCCCGATGTAGGGGAGCACGTCACCAGATCCAGCCGCACACTTGTCAGCGAACCACTGCGCATCCTTGAGCGCGCCGTTCCAGTCTGTAGCGGTTGGCTTCTCTGCAATGCCGGGCTGCGAAATCCAGGTATCAAGTTCTTCATCGGTGAGGCACTCCACAGGGAGGCTGCGCTGCACCCCGCGGGGATCCCAGGTGACAAGGTCAAAGCGATTCCCAATCTCGGCTGGGACGATTGCGCGTCCGTTATCCGCGAGGATGTCGATACCAGAGGAGCCTGGTCCGCCGAAGTTCAGTAGCAGGGGGCCAACTCGTCCCTCTTGATCAGCGGCAGGGAGGATGGCAAGCGCAATCTCCGCCTTCGGGCCGCCCGGGTTGGCGTAATCGAGTGGGACTTCAATGGTTGCGCAACGAATCTCCGGGTGGTTCCCCACGATCGGATCATCCTTGCAGCTCTGCCATTCGATTGAGCCAGTAACTGTGGCGCTCGCCGATGGCGTTGGTGAGACGACGGCCTCGCCACCGCATGCGGCGAGGAGCGTTGAGGTGACGAGAAGGGTGAGCGCAACCCAGCGCCAGTTACGGCGCTGGGTGCGAGTCTCGTTGATCTTCACCCGGGGTCAGCTGCAGCCGCTGGTGGTGCCGCAGGTCATGCACTTGTAGCAGGCTGCGTTTCGCACCATGATCGCGCCGCACTCTGGGCAGCTCGGTGCATCCGACTGGTTCTGGAAGCCGAGCCCTGCGCTGGCAAGCACCTGGCTTGCCCCGCTTGCTGCTGGCGCCGCTGCGGCTGTTGCCTTGGCTGCTGCCTTGGCTGGCGCCGAAGCCTTCAACGCAACAGGCGCGGAGGTTGTGGCGCCTGCCGCACCCCCACCCTTGCCGCAGGTGCAGTCTGGACCGCACGACTCCGCCGCCGCGCCAACGCGCACCGTTGACGGGAGTGAGCCGAGTACCGGTCCACCATCTGCTCGCTCCTGGAGTCCGAGCGCCGCGCGATCAGACTCTGGGAGGAAGCGGCTCCCCAAGTAACGGAAGACGTAGTCCACGATCGACTTAGCCATCGGGATCTCCGGGTTGCCCGTGAAGCCGCTCGGCTCAAAGCGCACGTGCGCAAACTTATTCACAAGGTCACGCAGCGGCACGCCGTACTGCAGCGCAACGCTGACGGTGGTAGCGAAGGTGTCAACGAGTCCGCTGACTGTGGAACCCTCCTTCGCCATCTTCAGGAAGATCTCGCCCGGCTGACCATCTTCATAGAGGCCAACGGTGAGGTAGCCCTCCTGACCAGAAATGTCGAAGCGGTGCGTGATCGCCGTGCGCTCCACTGGGAGGCGTCGGCGCGTGACGCCAGTGCCAGGCAACACGCTGTTGCTGCTGGCCACAGCCTCGTCCTTCTTCTTGCTGGTGCTGAGTGGCTGTGAGCGCTTCGAGCCATCGCGGTAGACCGCGATCGCCTTTAGGCCGAGCTTCCAACCCTCGAGGTAGACGCTCTCAATCTCTACGGCGGTGGCAGCCTCTGGCATGTTCACCGTCTTGGAGATTGCGCCGGAGAGGAACGGCTGCGCCGCCGCCATCATGCGCACGTGGCCCATGTACTGGATGGAGCGCTGACCGTTCTTCGCCTTGAAGGCGCAGTCAAAGACGGAGAGGTGCTCGTCCTTAAGGCCTGGCGCACCCTCAATCGTCTCCTGCTCGTCGATGTACTTGATGATCGCGGCGACCTGCTCGGCGTTGTAGCCGAGCTTGGTGAGCGCCTCTGGGACCGTCTGGTTGACGATCTTGAGGAAGCCTTCGCCAACGAGCTTCTTGTACTTAATGAGCGCGATGTCTGGCTCAATGCCAGTGGTGTCGCAATCCATCATGAAGGCGATCGTCCCGGTAGGGGCGAGCACGCTCACCTGGGCGTTTCGATACCCGTGTGCGGTGCCGAGCTCCAGTGCACGATCCCACGCATCCGTTGCCGCCTTGGCGAGATCCTTCGGCAGCGTTGCCGTTGGGATCTTGTACGAGGCGTCGCGGTGCTTGCCGATCACGCGAAGGAAGGGCTTCTCGTTCTTCTTGTACTCCATGAACGGCCCGCCGTGCGCCGCCGCCGTCTCGGCTGACTGCACGTAGGCCTCGCCGGTCATGATCGAGGTGATCGCCCCTGCGTAGGCGCGCCCCTCGTCCGAGTCGTACGCCAGGCCACGGCTCATCAAGAGCGCGCCGAGGTTGGCGTAGCCGAGCCCGAGCGGTCGGAAGCGGTGGCTGTTCTCGTCGATCTTCGGCGTTGGGTAGGAGGAGTTGTCCACCAGGATCTCCTGCGCCAACAGCGTCAGCCGCGAGGCGTACTTGAAGGACTCCACGTCAAACTCGCCGTCCTCGCGTACGAACTTCATCAAGTTCAGCGAGGCCAGGTTGCAGGCCGTGTCGTTCAAGAACATGTACTCCGAGCACGGGTTCGACGCAAAGATGCGGTCCGTGTTGGAGGACGTGTGCCAGTCATTAATGGCGGTGTCGTACTGAATGCCAGGGTCGCCGCAGACCCACGCCGCCTCCGCCATCTTGCGGAAGACTTCGCGCGCCTTGAGCGTCTCCACCGGCTCGCCGCTCACAACAGCGCGTGTCTGCCACGTGTCGTCGGACTCAACCGCCTGCATGAACTCATCGGTGACGCGCACCGAGTGGTTGCCGTTCTGGAAGAAGATTGAGCCATATGCCTCACCGGTGAAGCTGGCGTCGTAGCCGGCCTCAATGAGTGCCCAGGCCTTCTTCTCTTCGTTCACCTTGGAGTCGATGAACTCCACAACGTCAGGATGTGCAACGTCAAGGATCACCATCTTTGCGGCGCGACGTGTCTTACCGCCCGACTTCACGACGCCAGCGAAGGCGTCGAAGCCCTTCATGAACGAGACAGGACCGGATGCGGTCCCGCCGCCACTCATCTTCTCTTTCGCACTGCGAATGGTGGAGAGGTTGGAGCCTGCGCCGGAGCCGAACTTGAAGAGCATCGCCTCGGTCTTGGCGAGATCCATGATTGATGACATGGAGTCCTGCACGCCGTTGATGAAACAGGCGGAGCACTGTGGTCGCGCCTCAACACCAACGTTGAACCAGACGGGCGAGTTGAACGCCATCTTCTGATTGACGAGAAGGTGCGTCAGCTCTGCAACGAATGCGCTGCGATCTTCATCAGACTTGAAGTAGTGCTGCTGCTCAGCCCATGCGTCGATCTGTCCGGTGACGCGACCGATCAGCTGTCGAACGCTGGTCTCTCGCTCTGGACTTCCAACATGGCCGCGGAAGTACTTGGAGACAACCACGTTGGTGGCGAGCTGTGACCATGAGGCGGGAACCTCAACGTCCTTCTGCTCGAAGACGCTCTTGCCGCTCTCGTTGCCGATGGATGCGGTGCGCGTCTCCCATGCAATCTCGTCATACGGATGAATGCCGGCGGTGGTCCAACGTCGTGGCCAGGCGAGTCCCTTGACACCCTTGCCATCGAAGCTCAACGGCGCCAACGGAAGTGCAACAGCCTTTGCTGTCTGCCCCTTTGCGGCTGCCTTCGTTGCGTCCACCAAACCGGCCATGGTTCGCTCCCTCTTCTGACCCGGCAACGGGCCCCTCCCTCCCGTCTCCCCAACCAACGGCTGGGCGTACGGGCACTCGCGCTGTTTGCAGTGCGGAGGCGGATCGTACGCTTCCCGCGGGGTGGCGTCAAGCCCTAAACCACAACATATGGTGGGGGGTTAGCGTCTGGTTACCGCATATGTTGTGTTACACCCCTCTGAGCGTGAATGTTACAAAACGACTGGTTTTGGCCCTAGCTGCCGCCCTGGCTACCGCTCAGTGGGCGGGGTCTGGCTACGGGGTGGGGAGCCCGGAATAGGTGTGGAGGCCGCTGAACCAGAGGTTTCCGGAGTAGGTGAGGAGGACCGCGCCGAAGCCGATGACGAGGAGGAGGGCGGCGGGGCGCCCCTGCCAGCCGCGCTGGCTACGGGCGTGCAGGTAGACGGCATAGACGAGCCAGGTGGCGAGGGCGGCGGTCTCCTTCGGATCCCAGCCCCAGTAGCGGCTCCAGGCGATTGAGCCCCAGATCGAGCCGAGGATCAGCATTCCGGCGAAGAGGGGGAAGCCAACGCTGACCGCCTGGAAGGCGACCTGGTCGAGTCGCTTCGCTGGCGGAAGCCAACTGAAGCGATCCTGATCACCTTGAATCAGATAGGCGACCCCAGCGGCAAAGGCAAAGGCGAAGATGCCGTAGCTCAACACCGCGAGGCCAACATGAATGGTGAGCAACAACGGATGTTGCAGCGCAGGGACGAGTTGCACCACCTCATTCGGAAGTGTTGCAGCATAGGCGAGGAGTCCGAGTGCAACACCAATGGCGATTGCGCCGAGTGCGCGGAGTCGACCGCCGCGATCAAAGTAGATCGTTGCCGCGCAGATGCCGAAGGCGAAAGAGATACTGAACTCGTAGAGATTTCCCCACGGTCCGCGTCCAACAACGAGTGCACGTGCGATGAGGGAGAGCCCGAGTGCGGCGGTGCCGACATACGTCAGCGCTGCAGCAACATCACCAACACCACTGCGCCGTTCAGCATCACCAACGCCACCACCAGCGATCGCTTCTCCGAGCGGGCCACTGATGTTGACGCCAGCGATCGTCGCTGCGCCAGCAGTGGTCAAGGCTGGTGCGCGGAGCGCGCGATCGTTTGATGCAAGCAAGACGAGATGCGTAATTAATAGAGCGAAGGCGGTGGCGAGTGCGATGCCACCAACGACGACGAGATAGAAGGAGAGCGACGCCACCTTATGCCCGCGCTGCGCCGCCGGGTGGCGGACCGGCGGGTCGTGCAAGTTGGACGCGACCGCGGAGTCGGATCTCCATGCCGCAGGCGGTGCAGCTGCTGAGTTCAGCGAGTCGTACCGCACCGCAGCCCGGGCAGCCCATCTGAAGCGGTTCGCCGCTCAGTGAGCGGAGCGCCCCGATCGGGTAGATCTGCGCGCTGCGAGCGTCATACGGGCGTCCGGCTGGGTAGATCGGCAGTCCTGCCGCGTCCCGCTCGGCCGCCTGTGGCGCTACGTCAATTGGGCGAAGGCTGGCACGCGGCTTGGTGATCGCCACCAGGCCCCACGCCGCACCGGTGCTGAAGAACCAGAGGGCGACGATCGGCACGATGAAGAAGGGGAGGAGGCCGATCAGCGCCCCCCAGTCTGGGGTGACGATCAGTGCGATGAACCCCATCAGCGCGTCAATCAGCTCCGCGATGCGGCTGCCGATCTCACTCATACGAGCACCGTAGTAGTAAGGGTCATAGATGAATCTTAGCGTCCGCGCGGTGGGCGCGCAGAGGGGCCGCGCTTCTTCGTGGCGCCGCGTCCCGGCTGCCAGCGTCGCTCCTCGGGCCCCTCATCTTTCCCGAGGTTTGCTGGTGGCTTTGGTGCGACGCGTCCGAAGCCACCAGTTGCGCGCGTTGTTGTTGGCGCCAGCGTGTTCGCGGCGATGCGGTCACGGAAGTAGCGCGCGGTGATGGTGGATGCGCCGAGTCGGCGCGCGCGATCGCGCAGCTCCCGATCGTCCGTGACCACGACGATGCGGTCGGCGCGACTCGGATCTGGCCTCCCCACCGCCTCAATGATGCGGTCATCGGCGGAGCGACCGCCGCCGTCGCGGAAGACTTCAAGCTTGGCGGTGGCGGGGAGTGAGCGGTGGATCGCCGTCTCATAGGCGCGCAGGCGGACCTCGTCCCAACCGCCGACAAGGTTGTTCCCATCAACTAAGACGCGCTCGGCTCGCCCGAGCAGCTTCCACTCCTGATCTACCATCGCACCATGCTCCTCTGTGTTGACCTTGACGGTGTGCTCTATCGAGGTGCCGACCCTGTCCCAGGGGTTGGACCCCTGCTGACCGAGCGACACGCTGCTGGCGATCAGATCGTGTACATCACCAACAACAGCTTCCTCCGTCGTGCTGAGTATCGCGCGCGGATCGAATCATGTGGCGCACCCTTCAGCGACGAGGGGCTGCTGACCGCGGTGAGCCTGGTTGCGGCGCGTTTTCACGCCGCCGGCCTGACGCGGATCCTGGGCCACGGGAGTGGGGGGCTCGCCGCCGAACTGCGCGCGGCAGGCCTTGAGGCGCGGCTCCCTAGTGAGGTTGCCGACCTCCCAGCGCTCGCCGCCTGGGCGCCACAAGGAGTGACCGTTGGCCTGAACCGTGAGAGCACGCCGCGCGATCTTGAGCTCGCCACCGCCGCAGTCCGCGCTGGCGCGCAGTTGATCGCACCGAATCGCGACGCCACCTACCCGGATCCAACAGCGCTGATCCCCGGTACTGGCGCCGCAGTTGCTGCGCTCGAAGCGGCGACTGGCGTAACGGCGCAGGTGGTAGGGAAGCCGGCGCCAGAACTTCTGCTGTTCGCAATGCAGCGCGCTAGCGTTGGTGCAGACGAGACGCTGATGATTGGCGATTCACCAGCAACAGATATCGCGTCGGCTCATGCCGCTGGGGTGCGATCCATCTTGATGTTGACCGGAGTGACCGCTAGCGCTGATAGCCTTGTTGGCGCGCAGCTGCCGACGCGTGTTGCGCGCGACGCGACCGAACTTGCCGCACTCCTTACGGAGTTTCGCGCCGCGGAGTCGCGCGCTAGCTAACGATCCCCAGTGCGCCGAGTGCGATACGTGTGCCGAAGGTGATGATCAGCAGTTGGCCAACGAGTCGCGTGGCGGCGACCGCGCGTTCTGGGAGGAGTCGACCGGCGGCGGCACCGATCGCACCGAGGAGCAACTGCCAGGAGAGGCTCGCGCCAGCGGCACCCGCCGTGAATGCAACCGCCTGGAGTGG